>JAABUR0100007303.1_pt1 | contig 13121 bp, 6 predicted proteins | sample 5560091 | NCBI WGS metagenome assembly JAABUR01 (sample SAMN10711879, study PRJNA513375) | rock metagenome | isolation source: Antarctica rocks | place: Antarctica: Victoria Land, University Valley sud
CTACATACATTCATTTGCTTTGGCTTGGGCCACGTCCTTACGATGCCGATCCTTCACCCTGAGACGTATTGTCTTTAACCATGTAGGCGCTTAGCTTTTAGGGCACATACACCTTCGTTGGAATATTCTCAAGCAGCTAGGTCTACTGAGCAACGAAGCCTCCGTCAACTGATAAGGCGGCGCCTGTTACCCACGCTGCATCGTCACTGGCCAAAAATACGGCTGCTTTGGCTACGTCGGCTACGCTTCCAGCGTTCCACCAGGGTGTAGAAGCTTTCATGAAAGCACTGATTTGCTCATGCTCGAATAGATTTTTAGTCATTGCGGTCTTGGTAACTATAACGCTTTATTAGGGTGAGAGTATAATTCAAGAGGCAAGACTTACAACCAGGACACAACGCGTTACAATGTATCTTGTGTTCAGCATAGTCCAGTGCAACAGCTCGCGTGAGGTTCACTACTGCAGCCTTCGACGCGCAGTATGCGGCTGTTGAATCAGGATCAAGGACTAAAGACTATCAGATTGACTGACCTGCATTTCTAATGCCAACTAATCCCGCAGCACTCGCAACATTGATGATCCATCCTCTATGGCCATCCGAAGCGAGCTCCTGCTTCAGAAATTGAGTGCAGGCGAATTTACATCCAAGAAAAGGCCCGTATACGTTGAGTTTCCTGCATCAAACATAGTCAACAATCGTTGGCGCCTCAGATCTGGAGATATCTGAAAAAGAAAACAACAGCCCCCAGACGCAATATAGATTCCAAGAGGTGGAAATACGTACATGATCGATTCCCACCTATCTTCACTCAATTCATGAATTGGCACGCCCTCGACGCCCACACCCGCATTGTTAACCATCCTATTTGTATTCAGCCTTTCATCTACCCTTGCCACCCTACTCCAGTAACAACCACCATTCTCCTTAGAAGCAGAGAGTATACTTACACATCCAGCCTGCCCGCCCTTGCCACTGCCTCCCCTACACACGCCTCCATGTGAGATGAAATCCGTACATCCGTCTTCACAAATATTGCACTTCCCTTTCCATGCTCTTGACATATCAATTCATGCGTGGGCACTCTGGCCTCAGCCGGAACTTCTGGTCTCGCAGCAGGCGTCAAATCCGCGCACACGATCAGGCGGGCATCATGGGCAGCAAAGGCAAGAGCAATCGCGCGGCCGATACCTGAGGACGAGCCAGTAACAAGAGCAACTCTGTCGGCCAAGCGATGGAGCATTTTTTGGAGGGTTGGAACAGTGACAGGGAGGCCGAACTACAGATTACAGGATGAGCCTTGGAAGTTGCACGATTGGCCTTGCTACCTCGAGAAAGCTCTTACGTAGCACAGCCATTCATCTCGTGTGAAAGGGTTTTAAATAATGATGAGGCATAGACTAGGCAGCCTGCCTTCAAAGCGTCTCAAGGCACGCGCACTAATTCTTCTCCACCAGAACCCCATTTGATGCATCTCTAGTCCGTATTAGACGTAGGTATTGGTGGGAAATTTCAGCATGTGTTATCCGTTGTAATTTAGCCGCTGTCGATCGTGGCCGGGTTTCAGCTGGCGGGGGGTTGGAAAAGTTGAGCCGGGGTTGGAAAAAATTCTTGACGTCGGGTTGAACTTTAAAAATTGCATATGCCCCGCACTCAAGACTTGACGTCGGGTTGGAAAAGCTTCGAGGTCTAGATATGCGAAGCATATGTCAAGAGCATTAAGCGAGACCACAAAAAATTGACATCTGATCAAAAAGATCTCGACTGTGCATATGCACGGCTTCAATACTTCGCTCTTGCTGTTTGTCTTCAAGCTACTTTAGCTAAATAATATCAATTCTTGAGTCCATGATTAGCATATGCAGAGAGTTGAGCCGGGGTCGAAACCAAAAAAAAAAGTTCCGGCCCTGGCTCAACTTTTCCAACCCCTCGCCAGCTGTAACCTCGATAGTGGCTGCCTGGAAAGGGTACAGGGATCAGAACGAAGTTCACACGATTAGACCGGTATTGCCTTGGCTGTGCCGTGCTGTCTCGCAACTGCAGGTGGAACCAACCAGCTCACTAAGGTATCATTCAACTTACCTAGCCGCAGAAGACGACAAGGCAAATGAGGGATAAATCGATCAAGAAGACATATTGTTACTCATGCCTGTTTTAAGAAGACTGAAGTGTGTGTTCGTTTAGTGATCAAATCATTGGATGCTCAGCCTCATTTACCCACAACGTCGTGTAGAACCGGTCCATACAACGCAGAATGCCTATCACTTTCCTACATGCGGCGTGTTGTCGAAGGATCCGATCACCACTATCATATCCTCTGCCTTGTTCTTCCAACACTTGACGGTCTCGGCGGGCCAATGTGCTGGCATAGATGGGCTTCATACCTTGTCTTGTTGCTGACTGCATGGTATTTCATGCATCAACTGAAATCAGATGCTACAACCCAGCTGTCCCGGAAGACTTGAAGCCGATACGAGTTACGCTATAGGGTAGTAGTGACGGACAAGAACCCGCTAACGCATGATGCAAGACTTGAAGGCCCGTTACACATAAACGGCGTAGCTTTTGATTTCTTACCGTTCCATTGCAACTGCCAAAGCGACCACGAGGCAGGGCGCAGAATTTGGGCATCAACATTATCAGCTCTTGCAAGCCAGTGGTATCTTACAAGCCGCATTTTCTCAAAGGGCTCAGAAGAGGCAAAGGCAAATTGGTGAGGAGTCCGCACGGATACGATGTAACCCCACGTACAGCGTCCATTTGGTTCGTGGGAGTTAGTTTTCATAGGTGCTAATGGAAAATTAAAAGACAGAGGCGGTGAAGCGATGAAACCAGACTGATCAAACAAGGTAGAACTAGGCACAGCAAGGGTAGGGGATAGGCCGAGAAATGTCTCATGCGTACTGAGTCCCTGTGATCAGGGGTTAACATGCTTGCTATCGGGACGGACTGCACAACTTTGCTATCATCGGTGACTCGTTTTTGCACCCATCTTATTTGTAAACTTGAAGAAAATACTCACTACTTTTCCATAACGAACAGATCGTCTGCTAATCTAATGAGGTAGCAAGTATGAGCTCTGAACGAAACCAACTCCTCACCCGTCAGACTAGGATGGCTATTTGGATGGCTCTTGAAATTTCTGTTGCCGTCATTCGTCTCCCAATATTTCTTGTCTACTTCATCCCAAAAGCACTTCGTCAACATCCAGAGTGGACATACCGTCAAGCCTTCATGACTGAAGTACTCCGAACATGGTTCCGGTATCCCAGTACCGTAGGACTAGCCACTCTCTTCCTCCATCCGAAGGCCAATAAGAAGCGATTTATTACCATCGAGCCTGCAGAAGCGGCCTTGTATCAAGATGAGGTAGCAGAAACCTATGTCAAGCCTACTGCTATCGAGGGGACGTGGTATCCACAGCTCTATGAACCCGAAGCTGAACAGTATAGACTTATCGTTCTTCATCTTGAAGGCGACGTCTTGGCTTCGACAGGGTCGCGTCGAGAAGACTGTCAGTTTGCGGTCAAGATGTTTGTCGAAGAAATACGCGCTATGGTGTTTATCCCTCGACATAGGTACTCTGAGGACCCTTGTGATCGTTTCCCAACCACTCTCCAAGACGCTGTGACATCCTATAAATACCTCCTTGATCAAGGCATCCCTGCAGCAAGAATCATTCTATCCGGGGATTCTCTGGGCGCAAATCTTGCGGTTGCGGTCTTACGGTACATATCTGACCATCCAGATCTTCTCCCAAATCCGGCCGCTTCTTTACTTTGGAGCCCTAGGGTAAAATTTGCAACAAGCATGCATGACACGACAACGGATGGCAGCGGAAATAGCAAAACCAACCATGCGCTTGGTATCTACAATTACTGGGGGCCAAACACAGACATACCAGAATCCATCCACACGATTGACTCGTCTATCTCACGTCTGGATCGTCCCTTTCTCACAAACAGCCCAATCTGGATTCAGGCTGGGAGCGAAGAAGCCCTTCTTGATGACATTGCTAAATTTGCGGGAATTATGAGACAAGTAAAAGGAAATATGGTGGACTTTTTCGAGGTGAAGTATGCGCCTCACAATATCCTGTTGTTAGGTGGCATCTTAGGGTTTGAACAGGAGGCGGTCGGGGCAGTAAGGAAAGCTCGAGAATTTTTGAGAGTTCATGACGTCTTGAAGGAATGTGATATGGAGAAACCCTGTGGCTTCATCGACGAGAACCTTATGTGGACATAGGAAAGCTCATTGGATATGATTAGGTTTACAACAACGTCTACCCTGAGTATGTCTGCGACGGAAGACGTTGAGTACTTTCTGTTCATTTCTATAGCCTTAGCCGCCGGATGAGGGGACGAGTAGCGCTAATCGCTTTTCTTTTTTGGAAAAAACTCTATCTACTTACTATATATCCAAAAGACATGATAGAAAAGATTGTAAATTGTCGCAAAGATTTTGAACCATTGAGGTGACCATGCCACAAGTATGCTGCCTCGCCCCCGCTTCCCGGCTCTCACAATCCCGACTATCTCAAATCTCTTTTTCCATATCTTGTCACATAACCCTGACTTCCCCAAACATTTCTACAAGCGACAAGTCTCGAAAAGAAGGGCCAGCTTGACTGGAGGCTATCGGCAAGCGAAGGGGGGCATGGAAAGTGATAGAAGGGGTTGCCACCCCGTTGCCATCGGCTACCAACAGACCTCGGCAGCTAGGCGGGAACAAGGCGGAGAACAGGGGGATAAATAGGCGGTCCCCCCGCCTGTTTCTCCCTTCATCCCTTGAGATTCAGCTAGAAACTCGCTTTCGCCCCACCCACCCACTCCATAGACTCAGTCGCTTAGATAGAGGGAGTGCTTGACACCTCAGGGCGGCTTCCGGGGCAAAATTTAGCCCTAGAAACCGCCAGGGGCTCGGGTTTGCCCAAACAAATACAATATATATTTATAGTTCAAACGAAGTCGATGCTCGATAGTCACCGGTCTCTGTATTTTGGCCGAGGCCACTGTCGGGATATCGCTCATGGCCTCAAAGCGCTCATTATCCCCAAAGGTTTGAAAAAGCACTCGTCGCTTGCCGGCACGAGATGTCGCTCTGGAAAAAAAAAGACTATCGGGCTACAGGCTTGATTTACGATTTCATTCACCGGAACAACACCAGGTCTTGGACGTTCTCGAAGGTCGTCGGACCTGAATACCTTGCCATTCTGAGACTACGAATTTATGTCTTTCAAGGTATGTCAGGTACTCAATGCGCGAAGTTCACCTTCAGCCGAAGAGCAGCTGCCAGGCGAAGGACTTAGCGATTCAGCGCATCGAAATATTCCCAACCCCATTTACTAGATCAAATCTTCATATTTTTCGATTATCTTTGCAGCGTTGAATTCAGCTGATACAGGGCTACAATTATGTCTTTCAAAGTATGTGAGGTAGTCGGCGCGCAGGAATTGATCCGGGCGGGGGAAGGTGCTGGCAGCGGGAGATCGAGCAGTCAAAACCGTCAATATCCCCGTTCTCATTTGCTGAGTCAAACCTTCATATTTTTCCGTTATTTTGAATCGTTGAACTCGTCTCGATTGATTCTACAATTTCTGTCATAGAAAGTTCTTCGTTCGAGGACATCTTTGCGAAGTTCGAGGCAGGTGGCCGATTGACCGGGGTTCAGTTGACGGATCGACGTGCCAAGCGGATCGGCGCCGGGGGGATTTGGGAACGTCACCTGCCCACGTGACGGTCGGGAATAAGAGGTAGCTTGCCGATAGCACCCAGTCAAGCTGGCTCTTTCTTTGGCTTTCAGTCCACTGGTGATGTCTATTCTTCATGATTCGTAGTTCTTATTCCCTTTTAGCTTAGGAAATCTGTAGATGTTCGAGCTTTCCATTGTGGGTGAGGTGTGAGGTATGAAGGTAGGATTTTGGTCGTAGGAAATCTCCGCCGATTTTGGTGACAGCGAGTTCGATGCTTCTGCCCTTGGTAATTGGGTTAGCGGTAATATAGCTAACCCGGGGTCATAACCTGTTGGTATATGAGGGTCAGAACGAGTGTTGCATATATGATTGAACTACTCTAGAAAGTAGGAACTACGAAGGGAGAAAGAAGGTGAAAACTCTGACTCCCGCGCCCTATAGGGCTAAGCGAGATTGCCAATGAGACAGGGTCGTTTACTGTTCCCTGTTTCCAAAACATTCACCCTTCATTCCATCTATATGAGTGTCTCCTTTCCAATGAAGAAGTTGTTTACGAAAAAACAAACGTTAGAAGAGCTGCGGACACCTTCCAAGTATGAGCCTCTTGAGGGCACTGAAATAAGATTGCTTCGGCTACATCCCTCCTTCGGCCATGACTTTGCTAAAATTTTGTCTGGCAGCCTGCAGACCATTCGTTTGCAAGATGATAATATCTTCGTCTCCACCCAATTTGAAGCACTTTCCTACTTCTGGGGTACCGAAACAGCCGATCGCACATTGTCACTTGACAATACTCCTTTCTCAATCAAACCAAACCTAGAAACCGCCCTACTGGAACTTAGTAAGGGATCGGTTGAACGCCTCCTTTGGATCGACGCTGTTTGCATAAATCAGGCCGATCTGAACGAGCGAAACGAACAAGTTCGAAAGATGCGCTCAATCTATCGGCAAGCAGTACGAGTAATAATCTGGATAGGTCCCCGCTGGGAAGGAAAAAGTGCCGCGGCAGACGCCATTCAAGAGTTCGCGCAGGAACAGAGGAGGGGCGCTGACTCGCAACATCTGTCCACCTTCTTGGATAACCCCCACAACCATGTAAAGACTCAGAGACATTCATATTGGTTCAGGACTTCCCCGAGGTGAAGGCTGTCGACTACGACTACACTGGTGGCTATTGGCCGGTCCTTGTGGACTTCTTCGACAGACCTTGGTGGAGGCGAGTCTGGGTTCGATACGTTCTCGGACAAATCCACGTTTCATTCAAGTCTGCTGTACCTCATTTGTCTAGGAGTCAACCAGTAATAGAATCATAATTGATGACGAGAACCACTACAGGCAAGAGCTTGCAATGTCCCAGCAAGCTATCGTACAGTGCGGTGATAAGACTGTTGACTGGACTGATGTAGCTGCTATTTCTCACTGGCTGAAAATCTGGATCTCGGACCTTGATGAGAAATCTAGGAAATGGGGCCGAAAAGCCTGGGTCCCAGATCCTGATATGGAACATGCAAGGTTGGAAACTTCGAATATTCGCAGCGGTGCCTATAGCGGCGAGGACCTAGAATATTTCCGACAAACCCTGGTCATCAAGGGCGAGATTGAGTTCGAGACAATGCTCATTCATGCTCGAAACTGTGAAAGTTCTGATCCTCGGGATAAGATCTACTCCATATTAGGTTTGACTGGTGATGCCGCAAACGACATAATTGTTGACTACTCTCTACCTGTCAGTGCAGTCGCAATTCAAGCGTTCCGAAAGCAAGTATCCCAGAGCAAGTCACTTGATGCGCTGATTTGGAGTCAGAATCCCGGGAGACAAGAATCAATACCATCTTGGGCCCCAAACCTCTGCTCTCCCTTCAGTATACAATCGTCTCGCTTGAAAGGGAAGTATTCATCACTTTACGCTGCTGCTGGGTCTGCGCAGAGGAAGGAGCAATACACATTTCTTGAGGATGGAATTACATTGCATGTTCAAGAAACCGCAATATTTGACACCATCCAACACGTCTCGCCAATGCTATCCCAGTCAAGACGTCAAACGGACTTTCTACTAGACCGTGTAATGTCTGTGTGGAAGCCATTAGTCTTCGAGTGGCTGAGCAAGATGAAGATTGAACAAAAGTACGAGCGCTTTATGTCAGCAATCACATGTGATCGAGATATTCGGGGTCGACGACTGCCAAAACGGAATGATGGTCTAGATTGGGGAATCTTCTTCAAAGTTGCGCATCTATCGATCGGGGCGAGAACAGAGTTCGAATACCTAGCACTTGCGGTGAGGAGAATCACTTTTGAGGGCACAACAAACGGACAGACAGAGCTCAACGCCTGGCTGAATCTTTGCGTCGAATCAATCGATGGTAGACGAATAATCATGACCTCTGCGGGGCGTATCGGCCTTGTGCCAGCGGAGACTCGAACGTGGGACGTAGTTTGTCTGGTTGGCCTCGATGTGCCATTTATCCTCCGCAAAATTGATTTGAACACATATATCGTGATAGGAGAGGCGTACATACATGGCGCCATGGATGGGAAGATAATGAGCGCCCGTGACGCTTCTTACACACAGCAGGTTCAGAACATCAAACTACAATGACCGATATTCTAGAAGAGGAAGAACAATCATAGAACTCAACAATAATTTGTAGATGACGATCATTTTTGAAGAAAGAAACATCAGGAATAGCAAATACATGTCAATACAAAATAAAAGTCAAGGAAAGTAATATCAATTGATGTTGCTGCTCAGTTGAGACTCTCTCATGTTTCGACTCTCAGTCTCATGCTCACAAAGATCATCGTCGACTGTGCAGTTGATGATGTCGCAGTGATCGCTTTTATACTCGATATTTTTTTCGTTGACTTTCGTCGACGAACTGCGCGAAGAGAAGTGATTGACGAAACATCATCATCAATCTTGAAAGATAGTTCTTATGCTGATACGCTTCTACATCTACCTTCCTTAATGCTCTGCTAATTCATTGTGCAATCGTAGACTCTTTCTCAATTACCTCTATATCAGCAGATGAATTTTTTTCGTTCTCGTCACTCGACAAGAAATACATCTCTTCAACCTCAAATACGTCAATCGAATCAATTACACTCACTCTTTTACTACATCAAGCCTCTAGCATTTTATCTCTTATTAATTTCTCTCAAATTGATCATCTCTTCCGCTTCATAGGCTCTGAGCTTGTCGCTGAGCAGCATGAAATATATTATACGTCGGAATTAGACTAGCGTGCTATCGGCGGCTCACACTTCAGAGATACAGTAGTTTCAGTTTCAAAGTCAATACGAGCGCGGAAAGAAGTCGAAGAAGCAACGAACGAAGCTATCGCATTGATACAGGATTCGTGACCTATAACTCTCAGATGCAGCCGCAATACGAGCAGCGACGATCGGTCATGAAAGATAAAGGGGGCTTTACATAAGGGTTCTCAAGCAAATGTTGCGATTCATTCACAGGAATTTCAACGTGCGTTAAGAGGTTAGGCATCGGAAAAGCCGCCCTTCTAGACTAATGAACGCGGTTCATGTACTATCGAGCATCACCTTCGTTTGAACGAATATATATTATATGTGTTTGGGCAAACCCAACGATCCCTGACGATCTTCAGGGCTAAAATTTGCCCCGAAAGCCGCTCTGAGATGTCAAGCACTTTCTCTATCTAAGCGACTGAGTCTATGAAGTGAGTGAATGAGACAAAAGTGCGTTTCTGACTGAATTCTAAGAAATGAAGAAACAGAAAGAGATGATGAGAAAAACAGAAGAGAAAACAATCTATTTATTCTCTTTTTTCTGCTTAATCTTCTTGTTCTTTAGCGATCGACATTGATCGAATCAAGTTGACTAACAGTCATCTTCGCTTGTTGATAGTCTTCAATCAAGCTGAATCTTCTATTGAGCATCATTTTCGTTTAAACGAATATATATTATATGTATTTGAGCAAACTCGATGATCTCTGATGATCTTCAGAGCTAAAATTTGCTTCGAAAGTTGCTCTGAAATGTCAAGCACTCTCAAATCTCAGAAACATTGATACGAAGTATCAAGATCGACAAGAGCTGATTTTAGTTAACTGATTGAAAGTGACTATCTTTGATGTCTTCTAGAAACATTTAATATATAGCTAGAATGAACTTCAATGTATAAACAATAACTGTTGAATTTTCATCTTTTTAACAGTTGAATTTCATTCTTTGAAAGTTCTGTTCAATGAGCTGAGATAGCAGCATTTCGATAAAAGAAGTGATTCAAATAATGATTTTTTATGCTCAATGTAACTAGCATTTTATGCAGAATCTTGATGACATAAATTCATGTATATGAATATTCTGAGTTAAACAGAAACATCAGCAAAAATGCAGAAAACTTTGAAAATAGATTGACGAGTGAGTTTTTAACATACACTTCGTTATCAACGACAGCGATGATCAATGTCATCTTACATCTGAAAGAATCAATTTTGAAACTTAATAAAATGAGTTGCAAAAAATCATTCTAAAAAATAATTGAACTTCTGATTAAATGTCACTGTTTAAAGTCAAATGTTTTATTCAATTAACTTCATGTAAACTCGTTCATGTACAGAAAGTTTGTAAATGTCAGATAAAATGATGCATGTCATGTTGTTTCTTCAATGATAAATTGATCAAATTGACGTAGCAGTAATAGCAGTAAATTTCATATTATAAATCTTTGCTTGCAAGTCTGATCATCGTTTTGAAGTTTTTGAATTTCAACTATGATTCGCTGTAATATAAAGTGATGAAATGTTTCAATCTTGATATCAGAATATTCAACATCAATGTGATGTGATCATAAATCAATGAAATAAATTTTAATGATCTTGACTTTGATCATTTTGTTCTTTAAATTCATTAATCAGCTGATCAGATTTGAGATTGAAGTCAAATATTTGACTCTGATGATCAAGAAGCAGAACATAAAGTAACTTTTTTTTGCTGTATCATAAATATTTTTGATAAACATCATTAAATCTCATCAAAGATATTTGACTGTTGAATGATCAAGAAAAATCTTGCTGTATCAGAAGTTTGATGACTTGCGCTGATTGAAGTTTAGCTAGTTGAGAAAATTTGTCAGCAATAGTACTGAACTTCGCTTGAGAAAGCAAATCAGCTAAACAATTTTCATGAGTTGAAATTCATAAAGCATGTATGCAGATATCATGCACAGTCATCAGCAAAACTATTCATCGCAGATGCAGCATTGTCTCTTCGTGCATGAAGATCTTATTTATGTCGATGACAACAGCTACATTGTCATCATATATAATGAGATTGCATCTTGCAAAAATGAGAAGTCATGCTGTCAAAGCATGAAGAATCATCGTTATTTCTTTGACATTGATATGCTTGCTACTCAAGCGCATGTTAAATCAATTAAAAAATGCTTAATTAGCAGCTGATGATAAATTGAAATGACACAGATAATAGCTTTTCATGTCATGCAGATCTGAAGCATTGATTCAAAGATATAAAGAATGTCTGAATTTCTGCTTGCAAAGCAGATGTACATCATTTCACTTTGAAAGAAACATCTTTCATCATAGTAAATCTTATTGCATTGGATAATTGATGCGCTGCTTACGTAATTTAATGATGATTAAGTCGTTGAACAGTCGTCTGAAAAAGACTCTTTCAGAAACTACAATCTTTGCAACAAATGACAGAAAGTTTAATAACATCTGTAACTTTTCATATGATAAAGAACTTTTTGTAAGCATGCTGTTGACGAGCTGAATTGTCTTCTGATGCTTATCAAATGATAAATAAGTCATCATATTGATTAAGTCAAGCTCAATGTTCAAAAAGATGCATGTGATGTCAATAAGATTCTTTTTAAGATTAATGTTAAATTCTAACTGAATGCACAAATTATTGAAATCGCTTTCGTATCTATGAGCTTTGATTATGTTCGCTTGTATGACTAGAAAGTCATTCAGATAGTGTATTATTAAGTTTCATTGCAGAGTAACTATGAGCATTTAACAAAAATCTTTAGCGAAAAGATTGAATAAATATGATGACGTGTGTAGATTGAAAAGAAGAAAGCAATTTATTCAATACTTATCTTTTCAAAAGAAATCAAGCAGTCAATGATTTGATGTTGCTATTAACACATGATAAAAAATGTCGATCAGATTTCTTTTAATGAAAACTGCATTTTGATCAACGTTGCATAAAGTAATGATTGCTTGATCAAAGATGAAATATTCAATTGATTCTCAGTTCTCAAGAATGAAGCAGTTGACTGATCTTTCTTTCAAATATGATAAATGATGTATTTGATGTCAGCAATTATTTTTCTTCGATACTAGTCTCAGTGATGAGAATATAAAGCAATAAGAAACATGATGAATCTTGATTAGTCAATCACAATGAACTTACTACATCAAATCAACTTGAAGAGTATTTGAAGCTTCATTTGTCAAGAAAAGATTCTCACTCAAAATCAGTTGATTAAAATCTTGATATTCAATTTTAACTTCATGTTCAATGATAAACAGCAATGTTTGAACATATCTATGATCAGAATGTTCAACTAGTTGTGTTTATCATGCATTCACATCTAAAGAATCTCTGCGCGCTAAAGAAATCTCATTGATCTTCATGAATTGATATGAAAAGAATTTCAATATTGATATCAGCAAGATTGAAATTCAACATCATTTTCTTTCAATAATAAATTAACTGTTTAAATTCAATGTTTTGCAATTGATTGCAACGTGAGTTTCATCACATTTGCTGCAAATATGTTGATATGTGTAATTAAAATAAATGCAGTTGTTGTTGTTGAACTTGTTGCATACTGAGAATTCTGTGCTTACTTCTTCAAGTCTGAAATCATAGAACTGTTTTCTGACTTTCTGACTCTGATATTTTGTTTGAGAAGCGATAGCAAATGTTTTCTTTATCAATGCTCAATCAATAAGTTCATCTTCAACATTGTATCACTCATTCAAATTGTTGACTTTTTTTATCATGTAAATTTCATGAAAGCGAAAGTGAAAGATTCACAAAAATTTAAATATGTAATGCAAATAAAGTTTCTGCAGATAGTCAATGTATCAAGTTAAGCTTACTTGCAAAGAATGTTTCAATTAATCATTAATCATTTTGATAAAACATTGATTATATACTTTTAGACAGCATAGAAAGAAAATCATGTTCTTGAGATTCTGCTGAGTGATGTCATCATCATGAGCTTAAAGCTCATTAATTCATGACAATTGCAGATCTTGCTTATTGATTGAATTTAATATATGATCATTGATCAGCTTGAAAATATTGACAGCTTAAAATTCATTTTTGAAGATGAGAATCAGTTGAGTAATATCAATAAAGAGATAGCAAAATATCATTGTTTGAATGCAAGAATCACTTGAGAGAATAGTAT
>JAABUR0100007306.1_pt1 | contig 13116 bp, 21 predicted proteins | sample 5560091 | NCBI WGS metagenome assembly JAABUR01 (sample SAMN10711879, study PRJNA513375) | rock metagenome | isolation source: Antarctica rocks | place: Antarctica: Victoria Land, University Valley sud
CCCGGGCCTTCGCGCGGGCCGGCTATAAGGTCACCGGCAAAAGCTACAGCTGCGTGGTGATCCGCGACCACCACAACGACGAGCTGTACCTCAACTGCGACGGCCACGTCGTCCGGTAGGGGCCGGCCGGGGCCGGGCCTGCCTGGCCCGACTGCGCGTGGTGGCCACGGCGAAGGCCACCATGCTCAGCGGCCAGGGAGGAACCTTGACAGTGCACCCGCTGGTCGCGCACTCCGAACACGACCGCCACGACGTCTACATCGGCTCGCCCTCGAAGTCGGGGAACCGGTTCGAGATCGGCCGCGGCGGTGACCGCGCCCAGGTGCTCGCGCGCTACGAGCGTTGGCTGGCAGATCAGCCCGAGCTGCTCGACTCGCTCGGCGAGCTCGCGGGCAAGCTACATTGCCGGGCTCCGTTGAAGCGCTGGTCAAAACCCGCGATCGCCGCCGCCGTCCGTGCTTGGCGTAAGGAGACCGGTGCCTGGCCGCGCTCGATCGACTGGACGCCAAGCCAAGCGGCGGCGCCGGAGCGGGCGCTTCACCGCGAGGGCTCCTACCCGCACGCCTCGAGCGTGTGCCATCACTACGGCTCGTGGGCGGCGGCGCTGCGCGCCGCCGGCGCCCGCGGCGATCGGCGTCGCTACACCCGCCTGGCGGCGCCGCGGCGGCGCTACTGGAGCGCCGAGCAGGTCACCGCCGCCGTCAAGCGCTGGGCGGTCGAGCACGGCGGCGAGCCGCCGAGCTATCAGTGCTGGGATCCCGCGATGGCCCGTCGCCGCGGACGCAGCGACACCGCCGAGGTCTTCTACCGCGGCGAGTGGCCCCACGCTTCGGTCGCGATCGCCCGCCACGGCAGCTGGTCGCAGGTGCTCACAGCGGCAGGGTTTCAGCCACGACCGTCGGGTGGCCGCCACACAACGGGCGCCGGCGAGTAGCCACGCGGTCACTGACGCGAGCGGGATGGCCATGACAGGGGCGTCTGGCTGCGGGGTTGCGCGTGGTGGCCGCTTCAGCGGTGAAGGCCACCATGCTCACCCGCAGCGAAAGGACCCTGATGGCTCACCCGCTCGTCGTTCACTGCAAGCGCGCCCGCTACGACGTCTACATCGGCCGCCCCTCGAAGTGGGGCAACGATTTCAAGGTTGGCCGCGACGGCACCCGCGCGCAGGTGATCGCCCGCTACGAAGCCTGGCTCGCGACCCAGCCCGAGCTGCTCGCCGCGCTGCCCGAGCTCGCGGGCAAGACGCTCGGCTGCTGGTGCGCGCCCGCGCCCTGCCACGGCGAGGTCCTCGCGCGCCTCGCGGCCGAGGCGGGATCGTGAGCGCCCACGGCGACGTCGCTCTGCAGATGACGGCGGGGGTCGCCGACGCGCAGGTGTATGTCTAGGACCAGGCCTTCGAGCGGCTCGACAGCTTCGAGTCTGCCGAGCGCGCCGCCCGGGGCGGACAGCTCGGGGTTTGGGGCGCCTGCGGCGGGGACTTTCACCGTCCGCGCTGACCGCGCGGGCTAGAGGGTTCCCGGGGGGGCGTGCTCGTCGAGGACCTCGACGAGCGGGTAGGCGCCGAGCGCGTCGAGGATCTCGGCGAGGATCGCGATGCCGTGGCTTCGGTCGCCGCTGAGCGTCGCGAGCGCCTGCAGCGCCGCCGCCGCGCTGGCCAGGCTGATGGCCGGGATCTCGGCGCACGCGCGCGCATGCCATCGCAGCGCAGCGCGCTCGAAGCGCCCGTCGCCGGCGCGGTGGTAGAGCAGCACCAGGGCCAGGGCGTCCTCGAGCAGTACTCGGGGCAACTCGAGCGCGGCCGCGGTCGCGAGCGTCGGGTTGCCCGTAGCGATCGCGCGCTTGTAGCGGGAGTGGGGGCTGCCCTGCGCGGCCACGAACACATGTTCGCATGGTGGGCAAAGGGCCCGGCCGGGGGTGGCGTGGAGGCCGGTGCGGGGCGCTGGAGGCCTCCCAGGATGGCGCCCTGACGGGCGCGGGGGAGGGCGCCACAGGCCCCGCACCGGGCGGGACCCGAAACCGAAAGGTTTTCCATGGCGATCTCCTCAATCGCGCGCGGGCTCGTTTACACCCCGTCGCATCCAGCGCTGACGTGGGCGCAGCTGCACGACGAGCTGACCTTGCTCGGCGATCGCGAGCTCTCGCTTCAGGCGGTCGACTCGATCCTGCGCCTGGCCGCCGAGGACGGCGAGCTGCTCTCGGTCACCGTTCGCTGCCACCTCGCGGCGGGGTGCTGCTACGTGCAGACCGCCGACCGCGCGCTGGGGCGCTGCTATGAGCACAAGCTCGAGGCCGACGGGCGCTGCTGGTACCTCGGCCGCGCCGACCTGCTCGGCGCGGCCTGAACCGAGGTCGGCCGGCTGTCTGTGGGTGCGGGGGCTCGCCCGCTTCCAGGATCGCACCCCCCAGGGGGTGCGGTGGAAGGCGGGACGGGCCCCGCACCGGGCGGGACCCACCTCTGAAAAAGGAGGCCAGAACATGGCCCGCAACAACACTAGGCCGCTGACCGACGGCGAGCGCGAACAGCGCCGCCAGGCGCAGCGCAGACAGTTCGAGGACGCCCTCTCGGCGCTGCTCACGTCCGATGGCTGGAAGCGCTGGCTCCGGACCAGGGCGACGCTGCACGCCTACAGCGCCAACAACACGCTGCTAATCGCCCACCAGGCCGCCATCCGCGGCATCTCCCCGACCCGGGTAGCCGGCTTTCGGGCGTGGCTGCGCCTCGGCCGCTGCGTACGCAAGGGCGAGAAGGGCCTGACGATCTGGGCGCCGATGCGCGTCAAGGCCCGCGACACTGAGCAGGGCGCCGTCGCAGAGGGGGAGGGCGACCAGCGAAAGACCGTATTTCGGACCACCACCGTTTTCGACGTCTCCCAGACCGATTCGCTGCCCGATGTCGAGCCGGCGCCGCTTGCGCCCCCATCGCTGGGGGAGATCGAGGGCGACTCCCACGCCTGGCTGCTGACCCCGCTCGAGGAGCTCGCGGTCGACCTCGACTACCGCGTCGCGTGGGTCGAGCAGCTCAGCGGCGGCGCGAAGGGGCTCTGCCGCCGCGGCACACGACAGATCGAGGTGCTCGCGACGCTCGCGCCCAACTACCGGGTGGCGGTGCTCGTGCCCTGGCGCAAGCACCGAATACGAACCTTCGGAATGGGTTGCAAGGCCTCTCTCAGCCAAGTCATTCGGGCGGACCCGCAGCGAAGCCCGTAGGGCGAGTGAGGGTCCGCCCGGCCACGGCATCGGCCAGTCACCGCCGCTCGCCTGACGCACGCGCCGAAGCACGTGCTGCAACCATCACGATCGTGCCCAACGAGCGCCACCTCAACTGGAGCGGCTGCTGGAATGCCCGCGACCTCGGCGGTCTTCCGACCGCCAGTGGCCGCGCGACGCGATGGGCCGCCGTTGTCCGGGCCGACGCACTCGATGGCCTGACGACCGCGGGCTGGGCGGCGCTCTGGGGCCACGGCGTCCGCACCGTTATCGACTTGCGCAACGACGACGAACGCGCAACAGATGGGACGCCGCGTCCCGATGGCATCACGACAATCCATCTCCCGCTGGACGCCAACGAAGACCGCGAGTTCTGGGAGGTCTGGGACAGCGGTCCACAGTTCGGCACACCGCTCTACTACCGTCCGCACCTCGAGCGCTTCCCCGAGCGCACCGCCGCCGTCCTCGCCGCAATCGCGAACGCCGCCCCCGGCGGGGTCGCGTTCCACTGCGCTGGCGGTCGTGACCGTGCTGGCCAGATCACTATGGTTCTACTCGCGCTGGTCGGCGTCGCACCAAGCGACATCGCCGCCGACTACATGCTCAGCTACGAACGCCTTCCCGCTCGCTACGCCGCTCGTGGTGAAGCCGACCAAGGGCCGCTCCTTGAGGGCTTCCTCGGAGACAAGGGGCGACGGCAAGCGACGTCATCAGCGACACGCTCGATTCCCTCGACGTTGAGGGACAAGTCCGAATCGGCGGTCTCACCGACCGGAATCTGATCGCCCTCCGCGATCGGCTGCTCAGCCCAGCAATCAGTGCCGACGGGAGCGCTCGCACCTGACCCGCGACGCCAGGCCGACGACGCGCACACGTGGTCGCCGCGTCGCTATCCGACAGTGAGAGTCCGACCACACGACGGCGAGCGGCCGGCAGGTGGAGTGTCGGTGCAGATAAGTCCTGCGCTCTCGGGTAGGGGCCAGTCGAGCCTCTGCCTCTAGCCTGTCGGCGTGGCAATTCTGATCCGGTTGGGTGACGCGGCTGATGTTGATGCGGCAGTTTCCGTCTACGAGCGGTCCAACCTGGCCCGCCGTCAGCGCTCTTGGCCCAACCGAGCGGCCCGGGTCGAGCGTGTAAGAGCCCACCTACGCGACTCCGCCTCATGGTTCCTCTTGGCAAACGAGGGGCCGGCGCTAGTCGCGATGGCTTCCGCCAAACCTCTGCGTGGCGAGGGCGGGGCGGGTCCAGTCATCCCCGGCGGCTGCTTCCTCGGCTACCTGTTCGTCGTTCCCGAGCGGTGGGGCGAGGGGATCGGCGGAGTGATCTTCGACGCTGTCCTCGCTGAGGCGAAGCAGCGGCACGCCTCGCGGATTCACCTCTGGACACACAAAGACAACGAGCGTTCGCACCGTCTATACCGCAGCCGCGGCTTCTCCCCAACCGGCCGAACTGCGGATGACGAGGGCGAGTGGGCGCGCGAGATCTGAACGCGTCTCGAAACTGAACCCACTATGCGCTCTCGAGGATGGAAGGAAGACGCCTACCGGAACCCCGAAATCGCCGATCGGGCTCGCATACCCTCCGCCGATCAGGCGCGTGCGGTGGACCTAAGGCTTGCGTAGCGTGCCCAGTCACCGGCGGCAGCACGGCGCCAGTGGTTGGCGGTGTCGTCGCAGTAGCCGAGCAGCTCGCCGAGGATCGGGGCGGGGACGCTGGCGGCGAGTCCGAGCAGTGCGGCGGGTCGGCTGCTCTCGGGTCGGATGCCGAGTTGGCGCAGCCGGCGGCGGATGCGCTCGGAGCTGATGTGCGTTCCCGGCTTCGCGCCTGGGAGCAACCACGCCCCGCCCGCGTGCGCGTGGAGCTCGCGCAGCAGGGCTGCGAGGGGCTCGGCCACCTCGACAGGCTCCTCGCCGAGCCTCAGCCGGACCCGGCGGCCTTGCTGCTGGACGTCCTCGCGGCGCAGCGTGACGATGCGCGTGACGGGCTGGCCGTAGAGCAGGACGAGTGAGCCCGCGACGCGCGCTGGCAGCTCGACGGTGTCGCTCTCAAGCAGCGCGCGGGCTTGGCGCAGGCGTGTGGTTTGGTCGATCGGTGTTGCGTTGGTCTGCGCCGCTGGCCGCCGGACAGAAAGGGCGGGCAGGAGGTCGGCGTCGTGTGCCCAGTCGAGGAAATCGCGTGTCGCGAGCGCGCGGCTCGGAGCGGCGGCGATCCACTCGTCTAGCAGCGGCTGGCGCAGCTCCGAGAGCCTGCGGCCGTGCTCATCGAGCCAGCTGATGAGGTGGATCGCGGTGTGCAGCTTGGCGTAGGACCAGCGGTGGCTTGTCGGGCCGGCCTTGCCCGTGCTGAGCCTGCGCGCGAGGGCGGGCCGCAGTTTCCAGCGGGTGTAGGCCACCAGGTGCGCGCGGTCGGGATGCTCCGAGACGCCCGCGAGCGTGACGCTTGACCAGCGCTCAAAGCGCGCGAGGCGCTCGTCGCGTGGCTCGAGGACGCCGCCGTCGACGAGCCACGAGCGCAGGTAGGCCGTCGCCTGGCCGACGTCGCGTTCGTCGAGCGCTTCGTGCGAGATCGCGATCTCGCCGCGCACCAGCGCGCGAAGGATAGGAGCGGCGGGGCTTCGCCCGAGCCACGACAGTGCCGAGCGCGGCTTGTCGTGCGCGGCGAGGCGCGCGAGCAGCGGCTCGAGGCGGGCGACCGCGCCCGGCTCCCCCTCGGCGCGCAACCGCCCGAGCTCCGCCTGAAGCGAGCAGGCGGGACAACGGCCCGCCCTCCAGGTGCGTCCCTCCGCGCCGCAGCTCGCGCAGCGCTGAGTGGCGTGACCTGAGCGCTCAGCCACCGCGCCTCTTTGGCTGGCGGATGCGGGCGCGCTTGGGGACGATCTCGCCCGCGCCGGCCTGGGCTGCTGAGCTGCGCTCGAGCCGCGCGGTGCCGGTCGTCTCGATCGGGCGGATCAGGTCGCTTGGCGTGCAGTCGAGGATCTTGCAGAGGACGACGAGCACGTGCAGGTTGAGCCGCTCGGGCTTGCCGGTCACAAGCCGCCAGACTTGTGACTCAGACAGGCGGATGCCGTGCTCTGCGAGCAGCGGCACGAGCGGTTTGCTCGCGAAGATGCCGCGCTCTGCGAGCAGCAGCCGCAGTCGCCACTCGTAGTCGAGCTCGCGAGCCATCACCCCTCCGCCGCCTCGAGCTGTGAGCGCAGCGCATCGGTCAGCGCGCGCTGCTTGAAGTCGCCGTTTACCGCGGTGTAGATGGCCGTGCTCGAGGCGTGGCGGTGGCCCACCTGCATCTGAACGAACAGCGGGTCGAAGCCGTCCTCGATCAGGTGCGTCACGTAGCTGTGTCGCAGGCCGTGCGGGGTCAGCTCTCGCGGCAGGCCGAGCTCGTCGCGGTAGTGGGCAAAGCGCTCTGAGATATAGGGGGAGCTGACGCGTCCGCCCCGCTCAGTCAGCCACAGCGCCGGGTGCTCGTCGCGGCCGTAGAGCGGGCGGATCTCCTCCAGGTACTGCTCGAGCACCTCGACCGTCCAGTCGAACACCGTCAGCACGTTTCGCCGCCGCGGCGGCCCGCCCGACATCGCCTTGCCGTAGCGCACGCTGACAGACCCGAACGCGCCGAAGCCGGGGTTGTGCGGGTTGCGGGCGAAGTCAACGCAGTCGAGGCCGGCGGCCTCCTGGCGGCGCAGCCCCCAGGCGTAGATCGCCTTGAAGAGCGCCGCGTCCCTGAGCGCCGCCAGCGATCCCTTGCGCCGCAGCGCGCGGCGCCCGGCGACCTGGGCGTCGCAGTGATCGAAGAAGGCCTCGAGCTCGGCGCGCGAGAGCGGCCGGCGGCTCGGGTCGGCCTCGAACTCATTGGTGTGGACGATCAGGTTGCGTTCGTCGACGATCTGCTGGGGGGCAGCGCCGAGTCGCTCGGAACAGATCGCGGTCCAGGGGTAGCGTCGATCGATGAGGAAGTCGCAGAACAGCCGGATCGCGATCTGGTAGTTGCGAAGCGTCGAGATGTGGCAGCGCCGCGGCGCGGAGGCGAGGTCCTCGACCCACTCCTCGAGATGCTCGCCGCGCCACTCCCACGGCCACGCGCCGGCGTGTCGCTGCAGCCGCCAGACGAGCCGCCCGCGGTTGACAATCGTCTCGGCGCAGAGCATCCGGCTCTGCTGCTGACGTGCCCAGCCCGCGAGCATCGCCTCAAACAGCGCCACTTCGAAATGCAGCGGCCGGACACCGTCCCCGAAGACGCGCTCCAGCTCGGCCTCCACGTCAAAGCCGTATGCGAGGGCGGTCGGGCGGGTCGCTGAGCCGCGCGCGGGCATGGGCGCCACCCTCTCGCATCTGACGCAAGTAGAGGCCGTCTGATGAGGCGTGCTTCCCGCAACGTGCGCTGACTTTCATCGTTGGCGCGACCGGCCTTCCGCGTCGACCGCCCCGCGCGGGCACGGCGCCCCGATGGTCGCACGCCTGCGGCGTGCGGACGGGCGCCAACGGCCCGCGCCGGGCGGGCCCAACGCAAGGGAGGCCCGAGATGGCCAGACGTCCCAAGCTCACTGAGGCAGAGCGCGAGGAGCGACGAGCCCAAGACCGCGAGCGGCTCAAGCAGGCAAGCGAGCAGCTGCTCAGCTCAGAGGGCTGGCAGCGCTGGGTCAGGCTGCGCTCACGCGCCAAACTGGCGCGACTGTCGCTCTCAAACCAACTGCTCGTAGCGCTCGCCCGCCCCGACGCGACCTTCGTGGCCAGCTTCAAAGCATGGCTCAAGCTCGGCTACTGCGTCCGCAAGGGCGAGCACGCGATTCGCATCATCGCGCCGCTGGCCGTCAAGGAGCGCGACCGCACGACCGGCGAGGAGACCGGCAAGACGATCACGCTCTTCAAGACCGTCTTCGTCTTTGACGCCGCCCAGGTCGACCCGCTCCCCACCGGCGAGCCGACCCCGCTCGAGCCCCCGTGCAAGCCGCTCACCGGCGACTCCCACGGACACCTGATCGAACCGGCGGTGGTGTTCGCAGAGTCGCTCGGCTACAGCGTCTCGTTCGAGCCGATCGCCGGCAGCGCCGGCGGCTGGTGCGATGCGCAGCGCAAGCAGATCGTCGTCGACGCGGACGGGTCGCCAAACGCGCAGCTGCGGACGCTCACCCACGAGGTGACCCACGCCCTCGGGGTCGACTACCAGCAGTACTCGCGCGCGCAGGCCGAGGTGATCGTCGACACCACGACGCTCGTCGTCCTCGGCGGGCTCGGGCTCGACATCTCAGGCGAGACCGTCCCCTACGTCGCCGGCTGGGGCGAGGACGGCGCGCTTGAGGCAGTCACCGAGTTCGCCCAGCTGATCGACACGCTCGCGCGGCGCGTCGAAGCCGCTCTCACTGCGCCTGACGCCGCCGCCGAGCGCGGGAGGGCGGCATGAGCATCAGACGCAAGCTCCTTGCATCCGATCCGGAAAGGACACCGGCAACTCGGAACCCCCTGCTTACGCCGGGCGCAGCCGACACGAGTCTCATCCGCGCTTCAGATCGGCCCGGCGCACGATGCGGACAAGCCCGCTCGCATCGAACGCAATATCCGCCACTTCATAAGCTCTGCCACGCCCTCGTCGGGGAGCGCGACGAGCTTGGCTCGATCGACTACGCGCTGGAAGAGATCGTCGTCGAGTCCGCGACCTATGTCGCGTGCGCCTCGGCGGGGCTTCAGACCGACGTCGACTCGGTCCCCTACGTCGCCGGCTGGGCCGGCGACCAGGATCCCCTGCAGGTCGTCGCCGAGGCCGCGGCGCTGATCGACGAGCTCGCGCGCCTGATCGAAGACACGATCGCCCCCGCCGAACACGAAGACGCCCGACAGACCCAAGCCGCGCCATGAACGCCGCCGCCACCCCCCGTTCAGCGGCGGCACTGCGCGGCGACGAGTCGGCCCTCTACCGGAAGCTGCAACCGCGGCTGCTGGGGCTGGTGCGCACCCGCGTGCACGCACCCGACCAGACGCTCGAGGACGCCTGCTCATCCGCGTGGGTGGCGCTGATCGAACACCAGCCCGCCCGCGGCGAGGCGCTGCTGGGATGGCTGTACGTCGTCGCCTGCCGCGAGGCGTGGCACCTGCTCGCGCGCGCCGCGCGCATACCGGCGCTCGAGCCCGCCGCCGTCGCGCGTCTCGCCGGCGGCGACGAGCGCGCCGCCGAGCTGCGCGCCACAGCGATCGAGGCGCTAGAGGCGCTCGCGGCGCTGCCCGAGCGCCAACGGCGCCTGCTCGCGGGCAAGGCGGCCGGCTACGGCTACCGCGAGCTCGCCGCCCTGGAGGGGTCCTCGTTGACCGCGGTCAACCGCCACCTGACCCGAGCAAGAAACCGGATCCGGCAGACAAGGGGGGGCGAACTTCGACGGCTGAGCCCTTGAGAGGGCATGGCGATCCTCTACTTCGACAACGACGTCGTCGGCGCGACCGACGGCCACCTCGTCTTCTTCCTCGATTCGATCGAGGTGCTCGAGTCAGACCACCCGCGGCGGCGCTTCGTGGCGATGCTCGCGGTGTACGCGACCGAGATCGCGGAGGGCCACCAGCCCGGCCCCTACACCACCGCTGACGCGCACGACTTCGCGCGCTGGATGCTGATGCCCGCAGACGAATTCCTGGCGCTCGCAAGACGGTGTGACCGCGAGCTCGCCGAGCACTTCGCCGTCCCGCTTGACCAAGTAGCGATCCACCGCGCCGAGCTGGCCGCCTGCCGCGCCGAGCACGGCTGGACTCCGGGACGGGGGCCTGGGGGCCTCTGATGATCGCACCCTGACGGGTGCCCCAGAGGCGGCCACAGGCCCCGCACCGAGCGAGACCGCACTGCTCCTGGAAAGGACAACATGCCCGACACCGTCCTCGTCGCCGACCGCGACGCCCAGCTCTGTGACACGATCGCCGCAGAGCTCGCCGCCGACGGCTACACCGCCGCCAGAGCCTCAGCCGAAGGGGCGCTCGCGCTCGGGCTCGCCAACCACCACCCCGACCTGGTCGTGCTCGGCGACTTCGACGCGCCCGCCGCCACCGTCCGGCTGCTGCGCGCGCTGCGCGCCGCAGAGCACCCCTTACCCGACCAGGCCGCGACCGTCCCCGTGGTCGTGCTCTCGCGCGGGGCGGGCCAGCTGGCGCTGCTGCGCTGCTTTGAGGCCGGCGCTGACGACTACCTCGCAAAGCCCGCCTGCTATCTCGAGCTACGCGCCCGGATCCGGGCCGTGCTCGCCCGCACAAGCGGCTCGCGCGCCCCCGCGGTACGGCGCGTCGGGCGGCTGGTGCTCGACACCGCGACGCGGCGGGCCAGCTACGCCGGCACCCAGGTCGCGCTCTCGCGGCTGGAGTGGCGGCTGCTCGCCCAGCTCTCCGAGCAGCCCGGACGGGTCTACACCAAGCACGAGCTGCTGCGCGAGATCTGGGGCTGCGACGCCGAACAGGTGCGGACACGCACAGTCGACGCGCACGCCTGCCGGCTACGCCGGCGGCTCGAGCTCGCCGGGGCGATCGACCCGATCGCCAACACCCGCGGCGTCGGCTACGCGCTCACCACCGCCAACGCCCACACAGCGCCATGAGCGACGGATGCCCCCCGGGGGGGGCCGTGGGTTGGGGCCAACTGCGCCCCATGTTCGCCCCCAGAGGGGGCGTTTGGGGGGCGCGCCGCAACCCACAACCCGCCAATCGGAGGCCCACATGCCCGCACACGAACGGCCAACCGCCAGCCAGCAGTCCTACCTGCGCTCGCTCGCCGAGCGCACCGGCACGACCTTCACCCCACCCCAGACCAAACGCGAGGCGTCCGCCGAGATCGATCGGCTGAAGGGCCTCCAGCGCTCCGCGGGCCACGAACGCGCCGGCGACCGCGACGCCGTCCAGGCCGCCCCGCGCGGAGGTGCCGCGCGGGTGCGCGATCACGAAATCCAAGGGCATGGGTCAACCGCCACCTGGGGCGCCGGGCACCCCAGCGGCGAAGGGAGCTGAACGACATGGCCGAGAAGACCGACTACACGACGCTGCAGCGCCTCTCCGCCGCACGGTGGGAGAACGAGCGCACCGCCCGCGTCGACGCGCTCGCCGAGGCGCTCGCCGCCACACGCGCCGCCGACCGCGCCCTGCCCACCGGGCGCGCTCTGCCCGCCGGGCGGCGCCTGCTCGACCTCGCCCCCGTCGCCGCGGCGCTGCGCGGCGAGCTGCGCGCCGAGCTCACGGCCACCAACCCGTTCGTCGCCTCCCCCGCGGAGACGGCCACCGCCTAGGCGGCGCGGCGCCGCGAGCGCCGGCTACGACGCCGATGCCAGCAGTCCCGATCCAAGGGCTGATCGCTGACAAGGACGCGCTCGAGCAGCGCCCGCTCACCAACAGCTGAGCATCGAAGCGACATCGGCCCCACAAGCCCGAGAGGCACACACCCGTGTCGTGGCCAGCGGTCTCCCTCGCAATCGCGGCACATCTGGTTCACGGCCCCCTTGGCTGGCCGGGCACTCGCTGGGGGCACCCTACGGCCGCGGCCTGGTGTTCCAAGGCCCGCGCTGCGCGCCGGCAAAGCCGGCCCCTGACGGGGCGGACCTCCCTGACGGGCCCTCACCTACGGCTCGCGTTCCACACCGGCCCGATACGGCCGTGGACGCCACCCATCGAGCGTCCAACCACCAAGGAGACCCAACCCATGAGCCAAACCGCCACCACCGGCAAGCGCACTGGCCAGCAGACAGTCCTCGCCACCTACCAATGCCACGAGGGCGAGCGCAAGCTCATCGGCCAGCGCGTCAACGGAACCGTCCACATCTCCGACATCCCCACAGGCGAGCAGGGACGGGTCTACCTAGTCGAGCAGAACCTCATCACCATCGGCGAGCTGCAGGCGATCGTCGACGACTACACCGCCAAGGCCGCCGAGCTCGGCCACCCCCCGATGCAGGCGTGGCTCTGAGGGGGCCAGCGCCTCTACACTTCACGGCGATGCGCACCCTGCGAATCGACTCAGACGCCGACGAGCTCGCCGCGGCGGTCAGCCGCGTCGCTGCCGGCAGCGAACGCGTCGTCGTCGAGACCGCCGACCACGCCCGCGCGGTCGTCGTCTCGGCCGAGGATCTGGAGGCGCTCGAGCGCCTCGAGGACGCCGCCGACCTCGAAGCCGCCCGCGAGGCGCTTGCCGAGAAGGGCGAGTCGATCCCGCTCGAGCGCATCGAAGCCGACCTGCGCGACTAGCGCATGCGCTACACCGTCGAGCTGCGCCCGCGCGCCGCGCGCGCGCTTCGCAAGCTGCCCCGCGACGTCCAGGAACGCCTACTGCCCGCGCTGCGCAGCCTCGCCGGCGATCCCCGCCCGCCCGGCGCCAAAGCGCTGCAAGGCGAGCCGCACGGCACGCTGCGGGTGCGCGTCGGGCACTACCGGATCATCTACCGCGTCGAGGACCGTGACGGCGGCGTGCTCGTACTCGACATCGCGCACCGCAGCAGCGCCTACCGCCGCTAGAAACCCCGTCGGACTCCACCCCCGCCCCGCTCGGGCCTCGATCGGAAAAGATAGGCCCGGTGGCCCGCAACAGCCCCCTAACCAGAGCGCTCCTTCACCTCGCCAGCGCCCATTCGGCCGACGATCGCGATGTGGCCCGCGCGTTGCGGGGAGCGCTCAAGCGCGCCGGACGTCGCGACGGCGATCCCCAGGCGGTGCAGATCGCCGGCCAAGCACTCCAGCGCCAAGACTACGCGCGCTGGCGCGAGCGAAAGCTACGCCGCCACACGATCTCGACAGCCCCGAGCTTGCCCCCGGGCGCTACGCGCTCGTGCTGGTCGCACTCGAGCCCTCAACTACCCAGCAGTTCATCCGCCACGGCGCCGGCAGCCACCTGAGCCCGCCGACCGTCGGCGAGTTCAAACCGGCGGTCGAGCCCCAGGTCGCCCTCGCCGGCACGCTGGCCTCCTGG
>JAABUR0100007307.1_pt1 | contig 13116 bp, 18 predicted proteins | sample 5560091 | NCBI WGS metagenome assembly JAABUR01 (sample SAMN10711879, study PRJNA513375) | rock metagenome | isolation source: Antarctica rocks | place: Antarctica: Victoria Land, University Valley sud
GGCCTGCGGCTGCGGCTGCGGCTGGCTCCAGGTGGACGGCTGCGGCTGCTGCGGCTGCTTGCTCCAGCCCTCGTCGTGCTTCATGTGGGCCGGCTTGTCGTCGCCGCCGCTCCAGCCGCTGTCCTTGCCGCTCCAGCCGCTGTCCTTGCCGCTCCAGCTGCTGTCGTCCTTGTCGTGGAACTGCGCCGCGCGCGGGGCGCTGTCAGCAAACCAGGGCGCGCGAGCGCAGGTGCTTGTACAAGGCATCTGCAGCGCGCCTATGTGGCGCTCATTAATCCCCAGTGCAGCACCACCCCGCTGGGCAGAAGGGACTGCTGCTTGCAGCGACGTTCCCAGACGAGCTTGTGTGGTGGATGGGGGGGCTGGTCGACAGCTATAAACAGCCGGCAGGCCTGTCGGTCTGGCGGCCTCCGGGATGTCGCACGAGCCTTACAGCCGGAAGCTGACTGTCTGGCGTGTCCCCGCCAGCCTTGGCTCCTACTGCTGCATAGGGCGTCGAGTCTGAGACGCCCCATTCACTCAGGCCAGCTGTACTCAACAGCCAACGTGCTCGCCCTGTTCAGCCCCGAGCAGAGGGGCACTGTGCGCTACAGAGGCGGGCCGCACGTGAGAGAGGAAGCGGGCGTCTGCTCCGCGAGACATGCGCGGCACACAGCGGTCAGAGCCGGCCATCACTTGATGACACGCAAGCCATCTGGCTGCCTCAGCCGCTGGTCGCGTTCACACTACAAAACTGTGCCCATCTGCCACAATGCAGCTCGTCTGCACGTGTGTTGTGACGCAGGGACGCAGGCATTCAGGCTGGCCAACAGTTTGCTACCTGCTTCAAGCCGTGATGCGGTCCGAAGTCGCGAGCACAAGGCAAGACCGCCTCCTAAACAGGGTCATCGACACACCAGCTTGCTTCATCAAGCAGGCATCAGGGGTGCAGCCATCCCCCGGACTCTTGCGAGTTAGCGCACCAGCAACGGCAGCCACGGCCAGCAGGGCCAGCAGAGCAAGCGTGGTCTTCATGGCTGTGTATCTTTGATTGCGATCGGAGCGGGTGTGGATTAATCTGTGCAGCAGCCGCCGCAAACGAGCTGTCTTTGGAGAGGCCAGGCGGTAACCTAGTAGGGCCAGTTGATCCCCACCTGGCCAAGGGCCCGGGGTGCACTGTTGCTGAAACACTCTGAGTCTGACCTTGCAGGGAAGCTGCTGGCAAATCGAGGGCGCGCTGCCTGAACCCACCATCCCGAGCACATGTGCTTGGTCTCCCGGTCTAGTCTGGCGGCCGCAGTGTGAGTCAGCGCTGCGCCGGGCATGTCGGGGAGTCACGGTCGGCGTGGCGCGCATGCGACTCGTCTGACAGCGCCGTGCTGACTGCGGCTGCGGGCCGGGGATGGGTTCGGGGTATCCTTACACCAAAGGCAATGGCAACGGCGTGCTGGGCGGTGCATGGGGCGCGCGGAGGCAGAACAGCTGGTCAGGATACTGGATACTCGGCGCCGTTGCGGCAGGCGTGCTTCTGGTGCAGTACTTGCTGAAGTCGCAGGCGTGCAACCACCGTCCGGCATCGTCTCAAGTTGCGACAGGCTCTGCGTGTGCATGCAGCCTGTGGTCTTAGCACCATACCTGCTGGGCAGTCAATCCAATTCAATCATATTTGTGACATAGGCTTCTTCAAAGCTATGCTCACAGTGCCAACTTTCCACCTTGCGTCAGAACAGCTCACGTCCTGTTGTTGAGTGAGTCTGCATGTCTCCGCACGTCAAGCTGTTGACCACCGCTCGTGACCACAGAGCCGACACTGCATGCCGTGCCCGCCTTGCCACAACCCGCTGGACAAGGTGGCCGTCACGTCTGCAGGCCAGGTGGGTCGCCCCGGCAGCACGGCGTGCAGACCAGGCGGCAGAGCAAGGTCAGTGGGTCTGGCCCTGCCGGTCTTCCGCGTCTCTCCCGTGTGCCTAGCGCGAAGCGCGCTGCACCTTCCCAGTCATGCTCAGGGTAGGGTAGGCGCGCTTGTTTCCAGGTTGTGGCGCGGCGTGGAGCGGTGGCACCAGCTGCGCAGGAGACGAAGACGCCGGCGCTGAAGTGGGCGTACGAGTTTGGGCAGAACCTGTACTACCTGGACACCTGCGCGACTGACCAGGTGGGGGCGGTCTGGCAAACACGTGTCGGCGGCGTGCAAACATCAGAGCGCTGGCGGCTGTTAACTCAGAGGTGCTCTGGGTGTACTGCATATTAAACACTGCCAAGTTCCCGTTCTTCGGCGATTTTGTTTCGCCCCCAGAGCGCTGCGCCGCACTTCAGCGCACAGCAGCATGTGCATGAGGTGCTGACAAACTATGTACTTGGCAGTGGCAGACGGTGAAGACTCCTGCACATTCTGAGGTCACAGCACACGTGCGCCTTCCGGCGCGCAGGAGCTGGTGCGGACCACGCGCGACGCGCTGCCGGCGGGCGAGTTCGCCGCGCTGCGCGCGGCGACGCTGCGCCTGATGGAGGCGCGCAGCCGCACGATGGCCGAGGACGGCGCCACGCGCTGCCTGTACTGCATCCACATCGTGCTCAACATGGCAGGCGCGTGCGCGCTTGTCGGCGCCGCACGCGCACGCATGTGGGTCACTTTCCACATGACACAGGTTATCACGAGGTGCATGACCGCAACGCAGACCCTGCCCCGGCCGCGCTCCGCCCGGGCCCAGCGGGGCGCGCCGCGGCGCGCGCAGGCATCGCCAAGCTCAAGGCGCACGCGCGGTTCGGTTTCCTGTTCCCATACTTCCAGCGCGCGCGCCTGGAGGACGCCAACGCGTTTGACATTAATGTGGCCATGGTCTACCCGACCACCGACCCGCGCAGCGACGCGTTCGAGCAGCACTACGACGTCGTGTTCACCAAGTACCTGCTGGATGAGGCGCCGGTCGCCGGGCTCACCGTGCGCGCGCCAGCACAGAGTACCTGCGGGGCGGCACTGGTGCTGGGTTCGCAACGGCGGGCACCAGCAGCTTGCCCAGGCCACCGAACGCGCCAGGGCTCCTTCTTCTGACCGAAGCGCGCCCGGCGCGCAGGTGCTGCGGCGCTGGGAGTACGGCGTGATGAGCGACGTGACGTCGGTGCTGTACCTGCAGGCGCCGGCCGACATGCGCGGCGGCAACTTCCGCGTCTGGGACCCCAACGTGTACGACTGGACGCTGCGCAACATGACCGTGCCGCCGGCGCCCACGCAGACCGTCGTCATCAAGGCGCGGCGGCGGTCTCGTGGGCAGTTCCGCACCACTGGCAGGGCCTGAGCAGTCAAACATGAAGGGAACAGGTTGCATTACTTCTGACTTGCGGGGGCGCACTAGGTCCTATCCTGCTGACTGCGAGCGCGCGGAGCACTGAGCATGCAGCGTAGGAAGGTCGTGTGGGGCGCCCAGTGCCATGATGCGCCCACTGCATGGACCCTGGAACCTACACGTATCCTGTTCATGCCCTGTAGTACCTGAGGCCGAGCGGGGCCGGGAGCCCAGACGGGTCGTCACCTCTGCGCGAGCGCAGGAGAACACGCTGGTGCAGCTCCGTGGGGACCGGGGCGTGGGCGTCACCCCGCGTGCGGGCGCGCATTAGAACATGCTTGTTCAGTTCCGCAGGGAGTGGGGCGTTACCCCCACGCGCGCGCGCAGGAGAACACGCTGGTGCAGTTCCGCGGCGACGCCATGCACGGCTTCGACCCCTTCCAGGCCGAGTCGGGGCTGCCGCGCATCAGCCTGGTCGTGCGCTCGTACAAGGTCGCGACGGCGGACTACCCCTTCACGCCCGACTTCCACGTCCCGGCCGACGGCACCTGATGGGGCCTGGCCTGTCAGTGTGCCTCCATGTGTCACCCTAACCCTAACCCTAATGCTGCCCAACATCCCACGCTTGGCGTCCACTGGTCGGCCTGGTCGGCAGGACGTGCTACGCGTTGGCGCTAGAGTAAGCGCGCAGTTTGGGCTGGTGGGGTGGCGTTGGCACAATATTGGCTGTGACCGTTTTGGTCTTGGAGCATGCATTGGACGCGGGGCTGTCGCATACCGCCTTGGCGGTGCATGTCCGTATTGCCGCTTGCAGGAGTCCCGCAGCGGGACCTTTGGCCACGCCCGCAGCATGTGTCGTGGGCCTAGTCGTGCCCCCGCTGTCCAGGGCATGGTGTGGTCATGTCAGTGACCTGGCGTCAGTGGCCCGCGAGCACTTACCGCGAGCGCTTGCATGCCATCTGCAACCAGGTGTCTCAGATGGGGCCTCTCGTTGCAGGTGGTCGCGTGCCTTCTCAGTGACAACATTCAATATCATTCTTAGCTACTGGTGTGCACTCGACGAGTCACATGCTAGACACTTGGGAGTGTATCCCTGAACTGAGGAAGTGCATGTGTGCCCTTCCTCTTAACACCAGGAGCATGTAATAAACAAGAGAGGCTGGCATTGCCGGACGCCTTGACGCGAGCCCTCTGCCTTCCCAATGCACCCTGCCATGCACCTCCAACACGAAGTGCTCTGAAGCATAAAGGTGCTGACGCGTGTGCCGTCCCTGTCAGAGTGCAGACTCGGCCGAGCCATGCCGCTGCCATCAAGGTGGCTCGAAATACCTAGTGCGTAGCTGGTGCCCACCTGGGTACCAAAATGTGACGCTGCCTGCTTACACGCGCCGTTCCAGGCGTGGAGCAGCGCGCACACTTGCAGCTGCGCTGGCGTAGTGGTGCACCAGCCAGGGCATGCCACGCGCTGCCTGGAAGGTTCTGACAATGGATGTCAAACATGCAGGCAAAGGGGGCATGCGGAGCCGGCGCCCCCCGCGCCGGCCTCACGCGGCGCGCGTGCAGCCCGGGTCAAAGTCGTCCGGCGCGCAGCGCGCGGCCCAGGCGGCCAGGCGGCGCTTGGCCTCCGCAGACGCGGACGAGGAGCTCAGCTCGTACATGGAGCACAGGTTGAGCAGGAGCGGCTCGCGCAGGTGCGCGCCCGGCCGCGCCTGCAGCCCTGCCTCCAGCCCCTGCGCACACAGAGGCGGGTTCTGTGAAAACTCGGAGCAGACCGCCAGGCTGGCAGCCGCTCATGCGGGCAAAACTGCAAGCAGCCTTCCAGGCCCCGTGGAACACGTCCGCCTGAAGGTGGACCAGATGTAGTTGGAGCATATGCAGCAGCTTGCCATGCCTGCAGCCTCGTCAAGGCACCCAGGCCTTGTGCCGGCAACATACTGAGCCACATACAAACGCATCACGCAGCACATGTCCGCACCTGCAGCCTCGTCCGAGTGGAGACACGTGCGGCTGGCCTGGGACGCAGCCCAAGTGCGCAGGACGACGCGCGTGACGAGGCGGCAGCACAGGCAACCCACGCGCACCCATGATCTTGGAGGAAGCAGGCGGCGGGAGGCGCTGGGCCGCGCGCCTGGATGGCGCCGCCCAGGTCGCAAGCGTACATGCGGCACAGCGCGCAGTTGTTGAGCGCCACCGCGTCGCCCGGGTCCGCCGCCAACGCCGCTTCGAACTCTGCCTGCGCGCCTGCGCGCGCCGCAGCACCTTTGGCGCACAGCGACACCTACCATACTCTACCCCTGTCGCACCCTCGCAGGGCCGCTACGCCTGCCATGCAGCGCTTACCATGAGCATGACAGCGCAAAGCTATGCGCGCATGCGGGACTGCCCCCCTAGGGCAGCTGATGGCTTGACTCCCCGCGACGACACACACAGGTCGCACAGCCTGCAAGCGGACCGCCGTTGCAGACCAGGCGATTCAACGCCGCGCGTGCATGCCGGCCGGCAGGTCGAGGCAGCAACTTTCAGGTAAGCAGGGCATGAGTAGGCGGCGCGCCCTTGTACTCGCCCTCCGCAAAGAGCTGCAGCCCGCGGCCGCGCCGCGCCAGCCGCTCCAGCTGCGCGACGGCCGCCGCGCCGCCCTCGGCCCGCGCCTCTGCAGGCTCAGCGTCCGCGCCGGGCTCTGCGTCCGGGCGCGCGCCCGTCGCGGCCGCGCCCGGCGCGCCCGCGGCCAGCTTGGCGACCACCCCGGCCAGGCTGTCGGCGTGCGGCGGCCCCAGGCCTGACCCCGGGCGCGCGTCGCCGAGCCCCGCCGCCTCGGCCGCGGCCGCGGCCGCGCGCTCAAAGCTGGCGGCCGCCGCACGCGTGTCGCCGAGCGCGAGCTGCACGAACGCGGCGCGCTCGAGCAGGTCGGGCGCGCGCGGGTGCCGCGCCAGCAGCCAGGCGAGCCAGGTCAGCGCGGGCGCGAACTCGCGGCCCCTGCGCGCCGCCGCCCTGCGCTCTGCCACCCGGGGCGGGGCTGCTGCTGGTGTCTGACGAGCCAGGCAAGCGTCATGAGACACTGTGCTGCAGGGCTGCTGACGTGTGGCGCGCACTCGGCAGCCACGCATGGTGCTGCACCAGGTGCGTGCTTGCAAGCAACTGTCTCGCTGCTTGTGTGTGGTTCTGGCGCGCTGACGCTCCCGCCATGCTGCGTGCCCTCCCTTTCCGCCTCGGCACAACAGCAAAGATCAGGTGCACCAGGGCTCGCACTGCATGCGTGTCCGGCACCATGGGGCGGGCGCGTGGGCGCGGCGCGGCACCTCAGGTGGCGGCTCGCCAGCGCGCAGACCACCGTCTCCTGCCGCCTGCTCCACAGCGCGGCCGCCGCGGCGCGCCCGCCTGCGCTGACTGTCCCCGCGGCACATCATATCCATCTCGTACGTGTTGCTGTCAAAGCAGCTGTTGCCCAGCGAGCGCGACGCTCGTGCGGAAAGCACATTGCTCATAGCTCCTCGGTGTAAATAATAGAGCAGTGCGGTCCCGCTTAGAGGTCGCGGGGCCGTCTTCACCGCAGGCACAACACTTGTGCTCTGCCGCCACCTGCATGACCGTATGTACGCAGCTCCCGGCATGCGCCCAGGCGTAACAGCCTGCATGCCGCATGTACTTGGTTCACTGCAGCTCAGGCACTCCCAGTGCCGACACCATGCACAATGAGCAGCATGACGGCACCAAGCTACTATGGTTCAGCAGAGGATCCCGCGCAGGCACACGAGGTGCGTCCGTTCGGACAAGGTGTGATGAGCGCGCACCGGCGTCCCCGGTCGCCGCCTGCGCCGCAGCGGCTGCGCCCGCCTCCATGCGGCACAGCTCGAGCAGGGCATGCAGCCGCTCCACGGTCTCGCCCGCCCGCCCTAGCCGCTCCGGCAGCTCCGCCGCCAGCCACCGCAGCGCAAAGGGCACCCTCGAGCGCGCGCCTGCCGCGCGGCGCGCCCATCCCACCGTCAGACAGCAGAGTCGACGCAGCGCATATAGCGAGCCAGTGAGGTTAGCAGGCCCCTGGGTGCACAAGAGCAACTTTCATGCGTGTCACGGAAAGAAAAAGCTGCCAATCACACGTGCCTGGCAAGCGGCACACGCATCACTGGACGCGCGCAATAGAAAAGCAGGGAGCGCAGTGCCGTGACTGGTCGTTTGGTGTGGCACGGCGCGCTGAGAGCCCAAGCAGGGTCGGCTCCTTCGCCGCGGCGCCGTACGTTTGCTTGCGTGCAGTGTCTCGCAGGTAGACATGTGACAGCGTGGTCCGGCAAGCAACGCGCAGCGCAAAGCCGCGGCCGGCGACGCAGGCACGCAGGGCGCGGCGGGCGTCGCGCACCGTGGGGCGTCTGCTCGGAGTAGTGCGGCGCGTCCAGCGGCCCCAGCAGGTCCAGCTCCTCCGCCGCGGCGGAGTACATCCGCAGCTTGCTCAGCGCCAGCGCGTACCAGGCCGCCCGGGGCAGCAAGTCCTCGCTGGCGCTGTTCTGCCGGAAGTCCTTCAGGCGCTCCAGGATGGTGCGCCACGCGCCCTGCGGCCAGCAGTGGAAGGAGGCCTCACACGTGCGGTAATTCAGCTACAAGGTGCTTAGAGAGAGCCACTTGTGGTTGTTGGACCAAGTGTGTTGCACCACACTTCTGCAAGCGTTCAAGCGGCTACTTGATGGGCACCATCAGTCTTCCGGCCTAGAGCGTGCTCCCTCAACACAGTATGCACTGCAAGCCCCCTTCAGCTTGTGAACAGGTCAGACCTGGGATGCCAGAGTCTGCAGCGCAGCACTGTCGTCGCCCACGGCGCTGATGCTGCGCCGCTCAGGCACATCCCAGGATGCTGAACTCTGAAGCGGGTCTCTCATCGGCCTCTCCATCCTGACACCGCAGAAGACGCTCGGCAGAGCAGCTCCAGGCTTGCAGGGCCTCCAAGCTCGGTGTCAGGAGATGTAGGGGGTGTGATGCTTCCGCAGTTGCTTCCCAAGCACCTGAGAGGCCTCTCGTTGGCACCACAGTAGCACACTGCTGGCACCACAAGCACTCTGCTGTGAGCAATGCGCAAGTAAATACCGCCCATTGCCGCATGCATGCTCTCCACACAGGGTACGACCGTGGTACGGTCCACCAAGCTCCGCTTTCCTGCACAATGCCTCACAGAAGACACTGACCAACGGCAAGCCGTGCGTTGTCACACCTGTAACAGCAGGCTGCAAGCAGGTGCTGTGCAGCACGGCATTGACGTGCATGGAGTAGTACGGGGGGCAGTGACTCACATCAAGCTATCTTGCTAAGCAGCCGATTGGCCTGAGGTTCAGACTTGCACTGCTCAGGCTAGGCGCAGGAGCAGCTCAACAATAGTGCAGGTGCAGCATTGTCACGCCTGAATGGGTCGCAAGGCCGCGCCCCGCAAGTATGGCGTGCCGCTGTACTGCGCGGCCTGGCCGGCCGGCGAGCACCTGTTTGTTGCCGGGGGTGGCGGCAAGAAGGGCTTCGGCATCGGCAACAGGCGCGCTCCAAGCTGTGTGCAGCTGCGCCTCGCCCTCCCCGCCTATGTGTTATAGCGTCCGCCAGCAACCTCCAGGGCCTGCACAGGTGGGCAGGCAGCCCAGGCCTGGTACAGCGGAGGCGAAGAAAGCGCTTTATGCATGTCAGGGCAGCGCCGCGAGCAGCCTGAGTGCAGGCTGCGTGCGCGCAGAGTGGTGGCGGCGCGCTTCCACCGCGGCGCGCTGAGCGACGCGGTCGGCGAGGGGTGGACCGGCGCCGACGCGCCGCTGCGGCTGGCCGCGACGCCCGCCGGCGACGCCCTGGTGCTGGCCATGGGCAACGGCGGCCTGCTGCGGCTGGACGTGGACCGGCTGCCCAGCGCGCCCCCCCGCCTGGTACCGGCCCTGGGTGAGCCCTGGAGGCAGGCCTGTCAGCTTCGCCCCCAAAGCTTCCCTGTTTGGTGTTCTGCCTGGACCAGGCGGCAGGACGGCTCTCTGCCTGGCGGTCGCTGAAGGAGTGGCGAAAAGCCACAATGAAACAACATCCCCAGGGCCTGTCACAGGCTGTGTTGAGCAGGCGGCAAGGCGCGCAAGGGCTCAGCCTGGATGTGAGGTAGGTCTGGGGCTGCCTCGGGCGCGGCAGGCGATGTTGCGGCGCGGCTGGCGGGGCTGGGCATGGTCAAGTGCCTCTCCTTCAGCGCGAGCGGTAAGCTGCTGGCCCTCGGCGGCGAGGACGGATCGATCACGGTGCTCGCCTGGCCGTCGCTGAGCACGCGCGCCGACCTGCGGTGAGCCTCCCTGCCCGGCAGTCACCGGCGCTGTCTCGTCCTGGCAGGGCATGCTTGTGCGCTCGTGCCCTGGCCTTCCTGCCTCCCGGGCTGATTTCGCAGCGCCATATGAACTTGCGGCACTCTGCGGCGAGCTGCACACGGGGTATGCGCGGCCCTGGTTGGAAGCGTGCTCGCGTGGGGGCGCTGGGGCCGTGTGCATGAAGGCGTGCAGAGTGGCTGGGCTGCCTCACGTGTGTTGCACAAACTTTTCCCAATCCCTCTGCCTTACCGCTCCTCTCGCCTGCCGTTCCCTCCAATCCATGCCAGAAGCACGGCAGGCAGTAATGCCGTGGCCCCGGGCGGCCAGGGGCGACAAGGGGCTGGCAGCCGCGCCGCGGGACCTCGACTTCAGCGTGGCGCACAGCGACAAGGTGCGCGGGAGTTGCAAGCTGGGTCATGGGCATAGAGTCATCAGGGGCCCGTGTTGTAAGTGGTTTACAGGCACTGCTTGCCTGGTCACATGACTGACGTGTGTGGATGTGTATGGTGAGCCGAGGCCATGTGCAGCATGCACGGCCAATCTGAGCATGCCGAGGGTAATCTAAACAGGGCAAGTACGTGAGGCAGGTCATGCGTTGGAGTCCTGCTGCCTGCCAACAGACGACTCTGCTGTGCACGGCGCCTGCCGTGGACATGGATTCAGCCAGCACCAGAGACAGCAAAACCCGCAGTACCAGCCGCAGCCGTGGCTGTGCCCGGCAGCGAACGCGTGGCGCGCGCGCGCCGCGGCAGGTGCTGGCGACGACGAGCGAGGATGGCGCGTGCGTGCTGTGGGCCTGGGAGCTGGGCGTGCCCGCAGAACGCCTGGAGCTGCCGCCAGGCGCGCGCCATGGTCGTCCTCCGGGCTCGTCACAGGCCTCGCATGCGCCATGCGCTGTCTTCTGGAGGCAGTATCACATGACACCAGCATGTCTGCCTTCTTGTTTGCATGCAGCGACAGTGCAGTACACGGTCCAAAGCTTTGCTGAAGCGTTGAGCTGGCGTCGGCGTTGCGCACTTGGCTGCTGTTTCCTGTAACCATAGCTCCAGCCGACAACCCCAGTGGCTATCTGGACTCTCCCACATGTGCGGCGGGGCGGCGTACAGGCCTGGTGCGCGGCGGGTCGTTCGCGCGCTGCCGCTTTGCGCGCGACGGCGGCACGGCGCTGTTCACCGCGGCCAACTGCGCGGGCGACGGCCACCTGCTGCGCTGGGAGCAGGCGCGGCGCTGCCGCCCGCCCCGATAGCTGCGCATGCAGCGGGGGCTGCAGTTCAGCCTTTTGGGGTGACAAGCAGCCCGCTTGCGTCGACGCGCCTGCCGTGCGAGGTGCAGATAAGTCAGGCATTGGAGTACGTTGACACTCCGTGGAGGTCCTGTAAGGAATATGTGCGGGTAGGGCGAAACGGGCGAGATGGCACTGGTGCGGCGGGTCAAGGCTCATGACGCGCCCATCACGGCCGTCGACGTCAGCGCGTCGGGCGCCTACCTGGGCACAGGGTCGTCAGAGGGTGCGGCGGGCACTTGATCGCCTGCCCGTCTGAGACCTGCCGTCACGGCATGTGTCACTGTAGCAGTGGCTCAGTGTCCTTAGCTGGAATGGTGGCACGACGGCACATGGCGCGCCCCGACTCGCGCCACAGTGGTTCTGGAGCGCCTATGGGCCTGCTGTGGCCGGTCATCGCGCGGTAGCTCACGTGGCAGGGCGCGCCCTTCGCCGCCTGTGCCTGTCTGTGTGCTGCGCGACGGCGCCGAGCGGCGCTGCGCGGCGTGGCTGCCTGGGACGCTGCGCGGGCCGCGGCCGCCTCGGCTGAACGGGCTTGAGGCTGCGCTCTGCCGTCTGGAAAGATGATCAGCCATACTGGGATCGAGGCACGGCCCAGACGCCGTTGGGTGACAGCAGTGAGGGATCTTCGAACGCGCGCGCGCGCGCGCGCAGGCGAGGTCGCGCTGTTCTCGGCGCGGCACCTGGCGCCGCTGGCGCGCGTGCGCGGCGCGCACATGGTCTTTATCACCGCCGTCGCGTTCGCGGCGGACGAGGCCGCGCTGCTGTCGGTGTCGGCGGACGCGTCCGCGCGCGCCACGCCGCTGCCACGCCCGGGCCGCCGGCGCGCGCGCGCGTGCCTGCTGCTCGCGCTGGCCGTGCTGCTGCTGATCGTCGGGCTGCTGGCGGCGCTGCGCCGGCGCGGGCTGGCTGGGCGGCTGGGGTTGGGCGGCGGCGCGCACGGCGAGCTGTGACGCGGCCGGGGCCGGGGCGTGCTGCGGCTCGTGCGGGCCATGCTGTTTTTGTCGGCGCAAACCCAAAGTTTTTGCTGACCAGGAGCGCAAGTCCTATGGCAAAAGGCGGCGTCACATGAAGCGTTGACAAGAACTCCCCCAGCTGGCCTTTAATGTCATACCGCCAACAGTGGGTCAGCGTGCAAATCTTAAAGTTGGCCTCACCAAACGCCACGCTTTCAACAATAGCCCTTTGTCAAGCGCCTCCTTCAAGACGCGCCGTCCGGATCATCCCTGTACGATCGATGTCGCGGCACAGCCTGCGCTGCACAGGCGCAGCTGGGGGTCACCACAAAGATCATGCGCCCTCCCAATGTGTGACCCACATGTGACGATAATCCCGAAATGCAGCCAATCATGCGGTTCACTTCGTGTTTCGCCATTTCAGCACGGGAGGTCTTGTTGTGCACAGCACGAAGGTCTTGTTGTGCACAGCACGGTGGATGCGCGATCATGTGGAGGACACACCCGCTGGTCGCATACTCTGAGCACCCACTGCATCTTGGTATGTTGTCCACTGCGACCATCCCCACCGCGCTGCTGGGCGGCGGTGAGCCTGTGCGACCTTGATGCTTGAGGCCTGCAGCTGCCTGCTGATCGCGCTCGGATACGTGCTGCCCTTCTCCCTGCCGGCCGCGTGCGGCCCGCGCAATGACGCGCAGACCATCGCTGTGCGCATGGCGCTCTGCGCCGCGGCCTGCGCCTGGGCCTGGCTGCCCCTGTACGCCCGCGTGCAGGCAAAGCCCCTCGCTCAGCGCACTCCCTGCCTGGTCTGTAGTTTTTTCGAGGACACAGAGTTGTCACGCCCGTGTTCAAGGCAGGCGCCCACCGTCGTTGGCAGTGTGAGACCATATACGTGTGGCAGCTTGCCCCGCGAGGGCACAACCGGCTGCCAAGTGCGCTTCGGGTATGTCGTCGCCGGCTTGCTGTGGGCGGGCAAATCTTAACAAGGTTGCGCCACGTTGAAGGCACCGGAGGGCGCTCGTCCGGCGCAGCGGCAGGGCCTGCACCTGCCGAGCCCTGCCGCTGAGCGCCCCTTGGCTCAGAAGCTGAGCACGTCCATGCAGGGCGCGGGCGCGGGCGCGTCGGCGCTGCAGCTGCTGGGCCTGCGCGCGCGCGGCCTGCCCGCCGCGTGCGCGGCGCCGCTGGCGCTGACGACCGCCCTGTTCGCCGGCCCGCTGCTGCTGCTCGCGTGGCCGGCGCGCCCTGGCGCCCCGCGGCCCACCCTGCTCCGCCTTCCCCGCCTGCAGGCGCGCCCTGGCGCCCCGCGGCCCACCCTGCTCCGCCTT
>JAABUR0100007308.1_pt1 | contig 13110 bp, 8 predicted proteins | sample 5560091 | NCBI WGS metagenome assembly JAABUR01 (sample SAMN10711879, study PRJNA513375) | rock metagenome | isolation source: Antarctica rocks | place: Antarctica: Victoria Land, University Valley sud
CCCGGCCCACTCCCGCCGGGCGGCCGAGGTGGGCAGCCCGGCTGAGCCAGCGCCCGGGCGTCGCCAGATCACTCCGACGAGCCGTGTGCGCCGCGCCGTGGCCGCGCGCCAGTTGAGTCGGTGCCCAGCCCCGCTGGCGCGGGCTGACGGCGCGACCCACCCAGGAGATGTCCATGGGCTGGCGGCAGGCCTGCCGCCGGGGCGGGCGTTCCGGGCGCTGCCCTCACTGAGCCGTGCGGCGCCCCAGCCTGTCAGCCCACGAGACGAGAGGGCCGCGCGCGTACACACACTACCCGCGCTACCGTCAGAGACGCCGGTGCGGCGTCCGTCCTCGCCAGCCGTGGCGCCCCTCGCTCAGCCGGGCAAGCAGGCGTCGCAGCCGGCGCGCGGGACGCCGCGCACGAGGCCAGTGGTCGGGCTGCCCGATGGCCGCCTGCTGCCGACCGGATTGCTGGCCACCTTTCTGGGCCTCTGCGCCCTGATCGCCTGGAGACGCCGCCGTCGTGTGGGCGGAACGGCGGCGCCCTGGCTGCTGACGACCGCGCCGATCACCAGTTCGGTCCACGGGGCGGTGCGCCTGGGGATGAAGGGCTGGCTGGCCGCCGCCGCCTCGGGACGCATGCGCGGCGATGAAGCCACCCGCCTGGCCCCGGCGCTGGCTGCCCTTGGTGATCTGTGGGCCGAGCGCGGCTGGGGCGCCCCGCAGGTGTCCTCGGTGCGCGAGACGGATAGCGCCCTTGTCGTGGCCCTGGCCGCTGACCCGGCAGTGGCGCGTGACCTGGCCGCCCTGGGGCACGATCTGGCCCGTGTGGTGGGCTGCGCGGGCAGCGATGTGCGCGCCACCCGCACGGGAGCGCTCCTGGAACTGCACGGCGTGCCGGCCGTGGTCCGGGGCGACGCGCCGCCCCCGGCGGGGGATACGGCCGGGCCGGCGGGGGCGTGGGGGCCGGCCAGCGCGCCGCACCCCCTGCCACTCCTGCTGCCCCTGGGCACGGACGACACCCCGGCGGTGCTCCACGTTAACCTGGCCATCCTTCCGACCCTGCTGATCGCCAGTGGGCCGCGGGGCAACGCGCCGCGCATGCTGTTTAGCCTGCTGGCGCATGTGGTGGCCCAGGCTCAGCCATCTCAGAGGCGGGTGGACCACTGGAGGCGCTCTCCGGCCTGCCCCACGCGACCGGCCCGGTGGTCAGCGTGGACGACCCAGCTGCTCTGGCGCGGTTGCTCGACGCGGCCGAGGCGGCTCAGGTGGGCCATCTGAACCGCGCGGCACGCCCCGGTGGCATGCCCATCACACCCGCTCCGCCTCCCAGCACGCTGCTGGTCATTGATGAGGTGAGCGCGCTAGTGGCCTATCCGGCGCTGGCGGTCCGCCTCGATGCGCTGTGCCGCGCCGGCGTTCAGGCCGGTGTCGCCGTCCTGGCCAGCACGCAGGACGTCGCCGCGCTCGCCGGCCCCGAAGCCCGGGGTCTGCTCAGCGCCTTCGCCGGCCGGCTGGTCTCCCAGCTCGATGATGCGGCCTCCAGCGTGGCCTGCCTGGGCGAGGAGGGCGCTGAGGCGCTGGAGGAGGACGACCTGTACTGGAGCACGGGAGAACGCGCGCCGGAGCGCCTGCGGGGCTTCACCTTGCGCGAGAGTGAGGCGCGCGAGATCCTTGCCGCGGTCGTCGCGGCCGCCTCTCCGGGCAGCCCACCGCTGACCCTCCTGCCCACGGACGGCGCGCCCGAAGACATTGAGGAGGAGCAGGGCGCGGATCAGTGCGGCGCGGACGACGTGGAAGGCCTGAGCGGTGACGGGGCTGACCAGACGCCCGTGTCTCCCCTGCCCGTGACCGACCCTGGCGCGGTCTCCACCGGAGCGGATCCGCAGGGAGTCGACGCGGTCCAGCCCACGCGGCAGGTCACCGGCGATCCTGACGGCGGGTCTCCAGGCCCGCCCGCCCAACCAATCAATGCCGATCCCGTCGAACCCGAGGCAGAGACCCCCGGCCAGCCCGCGCCGGAGGAGAGCGGCGCTACCGGCCCTGGTGTCCTGGCGCCTGTTGAGTCCGGTGCTGCCCCACCAGGGCCGACAGCTGAGGGGATCAGAGGATCAGGGCCCCCGGCAGTGGCCTCTCCTCCTCTCCCCAGTACGCCAGCGCAGGGAGCGACGCCCCACCTGTGGCTGCCACCCCGCGTGGACCTGCCGCTCAGCCTGCGTGTGCTGGGCGGCCTGGATGTGGCCGTGTTTGGCCAGGTGGTCAGCGCAGGCAAGGGCCGCCTCTCCCGGAGCCTGCGCGAGTACCTGGCCTACCTGGCCCTGCGCCGGGGCCTGCCCCGCGAGCGACGAGACATCCAGTGTGATTTCTGGCCCGACGCGTCCTCCGAGGCGGGCAAGATCAACTTCCATGGCCGGCGCGCCAAGCTGATCGACTACCTGGCAGGTATACCGGGCCTGCCCACCATGGAGACGCTCTTGCCCAAGCGGGTGGAGCAGTACTGGCTGGCCATGGAGTATGTGTGGGCCGATGTGGTGGCCTTTGAGGAAGCGCTCGATGCGGCGGGCGGAGCCGACATCGAACCCGGTGACGCGCTGACGCATCTGCTGACGGCGCTGGCCCTGTATGGCGGGGACCTGTTCGGCTCGACACAGCCGCAGTGGGCCGAGGATGAGGCGCAGCGCCTGCGCGGCCGCTTCCTTGACGCCGCCGTGACGGCCTGCAAGATGAGCGCGCGCGCGTGCGCCTTCGAGACGGCGCTTATCTGGGGCGAACGCCTGATTCGGGAGGAGCCGCTGGAGGAAGAGTATTACCGTTTGCTGATGAAGGTGCAGGCGGCGGCGGGACAGCGGGCCGCCGTGGCGCGCACCTATGAGCGCTTGCGCGCTGAGCTGGGGGAGGATGGGCAGGAAGCCGGGCAGCCGGAGGACAGAACGCACCGAGTGTATGCGCGGTTGATGGCCGCACCAGAGCCGGATGAGGCGCAGGTCCGTCCCGAGCCTGCACCAGCGCGCCAGGTGGACGGCCGTGGCCACCCGCGCGCTCAGGGGACCTGACGCACTCCCCGCGTGATGGGGAGGCGTGCCGCCCAGATCGGTGTCACGTTGTCCTACCTGCCACCTGCTGGTGAACATGAGCTTCCGCAAGATGAAACACTTGCCGATCTCTATGATGCACGGGCGAACGTGATGCGACCGCTCTCCTGTGCTGTTCTTGCTCACCAGACATGCGGAGCACGCGCTGACTAGGAGTGGCTGATCACTGGTAACCAGTGGGTGCTCTACTGGGCCGTATCTCCCTCCGATCAAGCGGCTACCCCCCCCTCTCTCAAACACTGTTTGAGAGATAAACCTCCATAGTCTCGGGCCGCACCTTCACTCTGGCGTGATCCGGGGCCAGGATCTAGATCGGCCTGCGCCGAGGTTCGGCGCAGGCCACGGCCAGCGCTATCTCCGAGAAATCTCCGAGTTCGGAGATGAAAACTCCGAGTTCGGAGATGCCCCCGACGACTCCCGTCGTCCAGTGAGGCGTTACGGTGACTCATGGCGCAGGCTCCACGTGCGGTCCCGCGTTGTCCCATGTGGCTGGATCAGGCTGGCGATCGGCGAGCCCTGTGAGGTCATTGAGGGCTGTATCAAGCGAGACGCCCACGCCCTCGGCATACGCGCGTGTCTTGATGGATGCAGTGACGCGTAAATACTCCAGCAGCCACACCTGCCGCTCAGCCCGACCGCATCCGCCTCTGTCCGCCTGGGACATCCGTGGCCGTTCGCTGTGCCTCCGGCGTCTGGGACGCAGTCAGCAAACCTCCTGGGTGTCCAGAGAGCGTGACAATGAACGTCCCCTCTGTTTCCCGGAACTCAGGCGGCGGCAGCCCGTCGGCGTCCAGTGCCGCGGTGATACGGTCCAGCCCGAAGCCCAACTCCTCCATCCCCCCCAAGGCCACCATGCCTTCGACCAATGCGGCGTTCCGGCTCCAGCGCTGAGAGAGCAGGTTGTCCATTATGAGGGATAAATGGTGCTCTACCAAGCTGTGTGATGCAGCAACATCGTGAGGCCATCGCCAGTCACTCTTGATCCAGGGGCAGGGAGTATGGCAGGAGCGAGTGAGCAGTGTGCGCTGAGCGCGTGGGAGGCTCACTGCTCTGTCTCCACTTCGCCGAGCGTGGCTTCCAGCTCCTCAATGGTCGGCAGACTTCCTTGGAGTTGCTCTGGCAGGGCTTCCGTGAGGTGGTAGGCAGAGACGCCAATGGGCTTGGTCATATCGCGCAAGGCGTACTCCGCCACCACCTTGTTCTTGCTCTTGCACAGGATGAGGCCAATGCTTGGCTGGTCACCCGGTGTGCGTAACAGGTCGTCTACGGCCGAGAGGTAAAAGTTCACCGTTCCTGCGAAGGCTGGCTCGAACTCCACCAGCTTGACCTCAACGACCACGTAGCAATGGAGCCGCACGTGATAGAAGAGCAGGTCGATGTAGTAGTCGCGGCCGGCGACATCGAGCCGATACTGGTTGCCCAAGAACGCGAAGCCCACGCCCAGCTCGAGCAAGAACGCGCGGATGTGGGCAAGGAGACCCCGCTCCAACTCGCGCTCGTGTGCTTCGGGACCGAGCGAGAGAAAATCGAAGTTGTAGGGATCTTTGAGGGCTTGGCGGGCGAGATCAGACTGGGCAGGTGCCAGCGTGCGCGCGAAGTTGGTGGTCGACTGGCCGTGGCGTCCATAGAGTCCCACGTCGACATGGTGCAGGAACACGGCACGGCTCCATCCATGGGCCACGATCTGCTGCGCGTACCAGGCGCGCGCAGCGGAGTCTGACACCCGGTCGAGCAGATGCGTCATGTGTCCCCAGGGCAAATCGCGCAACAGCTGTTGCGCGATTGCCTCGTCGGGGTAGGCGCCGGCAAGGGTGCGCATGTACTGCAGGTTGCGCGGGGAGAACCCTTTCATCGCGGGGAACGCCTGGCGCAGGTCGGCAGAGAGCCGGGCAATCACCTGGGCACCCCAGCCATACTCCTCCTGGCGCTGCTGGATGGCGCGGCCGATCTGCCAATAGAGCACGACGAGCTCGCGATTGACCGACAGCGCGGCGCGGATCTGCGCGGCGCGGATGCGCTCCTTGAGATCACCCAGCAGCGCCTGATAGCCCTCCGGCGCCCCACCACGCTCACGCCCCACGCGCGCCTCCTCCACCACTCTCCATAGCTATCCTCCTGCTCTGCTCCTTCCCCTGCTGCATGCCTCGCATCGCCTGTTCCAGAGCCTGTCCTCTCCTTGATTGTACTGCCCGCCCCTCTCTGCCTGGAAAGAGGGACTGCCCCTGCTGTGCCCTTCTGTCCCCCCCTGTGCTCGTAGGGCAGCGCCCCGACGCCGCTTGCCGTGTCTGGACACTGCGCCACCCCAAGGGGACGCATGCGCTGCGCGACGGGACGTACCCCGCTAGTCACGACCTGCCTAGGTGTCCGGCGCGGCGGTGACGGTCGTGGTGGCCACGTCGGCCCGTCGCTGGCGCGCCGGAGTGGCCAGGTAGCGCCTGCATATGGTCTCGCGCGCTCCCTGAGCGGACGATAAAACGGTCTACGGCACGTCATAGACGATGATGGTTGGAGCATACCCCGTCGATTGTGCGGCGCCAGCGTTCGACACTCCAGAGGCCCTTCTCATTGAGAAGGGCCGTAGGCCGCGGATCGTTGACGAGTCACGGACACGTGGTCAGTCTACGGCGCCGCCGCGCCACACAACGATCGTTGACGAAACGGAATGAGGGCTGTTCCCGGGGTGACACAAACCCGTCGACGTGTCGTCTACGGCGCCACCCGGGGCTCGTCTACGTTTCGTCTACGGCGCCCCGCTAGACTCCCCGCTAGAGAGCAGGCCATTTGGGTCTGCGCCGCGACGGGCGCCTCCACCCGCTGGAGTGCTTGGCTCGTCAGTGCGAGGAGGAGTGTATGCGCCATCCTGTCTATCGTCATCTGAGCGTCCTCATCGTGGCGCTGGGCACATTGGGCTTCCTGGCCCTGGGAAGCCCCGGCGCGCCCGGTGTCCAGGCAGCCCCCCTGGCGGCGCCGCTCGCGGGCAGCGCCCACCGGGCTCGCCTGAGCGACGTCCCCCTGCGTGAGTGCCAGGACGTCTGGGAGGCGCTCAACCCCTTCGCCCACTGCATGATCGATCCCACGCATCCCGTGCGCGACGCGCTGGGCGACGCCCTGAAGCAGAGTCTGCACGACTTTGCCCTAAGCACGATCGATGACATCGTGAGCGGCTGCGCGGCGGTGGTCACCTGGGGCGGTGTCACCCTGCTGGCGCAGACGCCCGGCCCCTACAGTTACGCCCACGCCACGGTGATCCACTATTGGGGCCTCTGCCGGCTGATCGCCGACGGCGCGCTGGCCCTGCTGATCATGCTCTGTGGCTTCGAGATCATGCTGCGCACGCGGGTAGGCAGCTCCTACGCCGGGGCACTGGAGGTTCTGCAGACGGTTCTGCTGGTGGCCCTGCTGGCCAATGTCAGCCTGGAGCTGATCCGCCTGGTCGTTGAACTGGGCAACGCCCTGTGCCGGCTGGTCGGCGGCGCCCTGACCCTCCCGGCGCTTGTCGCCAACCCTGACCCGGCCACGGAGACGGTGGGCCACGCCCTGTTCCGTCTGCTCTATGTCGCCGTTGCCGTGCTGGTGCTGGTGCAGATGTTCATGCGCCTGGCCCTGCTCGACCTGCTGATCATCATTGCCCCTCTGGGCATCCTGTGCGCCGCCCACCCCCGCTCCCGCCGCTGGGCGGACCTGTGGTCGGGCTACCTCACGGCGCTGATCCTCCAGCAGTTCCTGCAGATCCTCGCGCTGCGCCTGAGCACGGACCTCTTGACCACCCTGCCCGGCGCGGTGGACCCCACGGCGGAGATCCTGCTCGGCTGCGCCAGCCTGGCTCTGGTGTTCCAGCTGCCGCATATGCTGGGCGGCATGCGCGGCATGCGCGCGCTGCCCACGGTCGCCGGCATGGCCAGCGCGGCGGTGCAGGGCTGGGAGCGCCACGGCGTGGCCACGGCGGCCGCGGCCGACCGCGCGCGGCAGGGGAGCGAACGGCAAGCCGACCGCGCCCAGCGCCAGGCGGATCGGGCGGAGCGCATCGCCCGCACGGGTCATCCGTGAGCGTCGTGGGCCAGCCTCGTTCCCCGCCGCCGCGGCCCTAGTTGCCCCAGCTATACCGCTCCAGAGCGACAAGGACACACGCCTCGCACGCCCCATGTGGGCACGCCACGCGGGCCGACCACACGACGACTGACGACCAAAGAGAAGGAGACCACGCGCATGCCACCCATTTGTGTTCCCCCGTTCTGCGATCCCACCGCCCCGGCATCCAGCGACGCGCAGGGCCAGATCATTGGCGCCTTCGACGCCCTGACCAAGATGGGCGTGGCCATTGGCCTCTCCGTCTGCACGTTCATGCTCGTGCTGGGCGGCTACAAATATATGATGGCCCGCGGCAACCCCATCATGATGGAGCGGGCCAAGGGCAGCCTGGAGCACGCCGGTATCGGGTTTGCCATCGTGCTGCTGGCCGCCGTGCTGGCCAGCCTGGTCAAGAGCGTGCTGCATGTCGCCTGAGCAGGCGTCACACAGGCCCCACCACCCGGTCGCCCCCGGTGGTCAGGGGGGCCTGAAGACAGACCGGCCGCTTGGCGCTCGCCAGGCCGGCGGCGCCCACCCACAGACGAACGGAAGGAGACGGAGTCCATGAGGCGTACCCACACGGTGCCCACCCACGCGGGAGAGGTGCGGGACCGTTTCTCACTGGGGTTGACCGCGCCGCAATGGCTGAGCCTGGCCGGCGCGGCCGCCGCCGGCGCCTGGGTCTACCTGCACGTCCCACTGCCCCTGGCCCCACGATTGGCCTTGGTGGCGGCTCTGGCGCTGGCCGGCCTGGCCCTGGCGTTGCTCCGGCCTACTGGGCTGTCCCTGCCGGCCTACCTGGCCCTACGCCTGGCCTACGTCCTGACGCCACGCCGCGTCGTGTGGCAGCGCTCCGGACTAGTGATCCCTCCGTCCCGCCACCCTCGCCCCAGGGCCAGCGGGACCCCGGGCCGGCGCGCACCGCGCCGGGGAGGACGACGATGAAAGGTCGCCACTCCGCGCCCGACCCCACCGTGGCGGCCATCAGTGGCCTGGGTTTGCTGCCCCAGTCGCTCGATGCGGGCATCCTGACGCTCCCCGATGGCCGCCAACGGGCCGTACTGGAGGTCAGCCCGATCAACGTTGGGCTGCTCTCCGAGGAAGCCAGCGACGCGCTGGAGACAGGCTACCTCGGCGTGCTGGCCGGGTTGACCTTCCCCGTGCAGCTGCTGGCCTGTACGCGTCTGGCCACCGCCGCCCCGTATCTGGCCCACCTGCGCGCCCTGCTGGCCCGCGAGACGGAGCCACACCTGCTCCGCCTGCTGGTGGACCACCTGGCCCACGTGGAGCGCTCCGTGGCCACCGCCGCCCCGCTGGAACGCCGCTTTTACGTGGTCGTGCCCGCGCCGGAGACGCGGTTGACGCGCCGCTCACCCTTCCCTCTCCGCCTCTGGCGCGGCGGCGCGCCGACCGCGGGAGATGACCAAGCCGGGCGTGGCGTCCTGGCCGAGCGCTGCGCGGCGCTGGGGGCTAGCCTGAGCGCGCTGGGCCTGCGCACCCGGCGGCTGGACACGCCCGCACTGGCCGAGCTGCTGTATGCGGGCCTGTGCCCACGCCTGTCCCGCCTGCAGCCCCTTGAGCCGCGCATGCTGGCCACCCTGGAGCTCCCGATCGCCACCACCCGTCGCCACCGAGGAGGCCGCCATGACGCCCTTCCTGCATAGGACGCGGGGACTGGCGGCTGTCCGCCGCTCCCCACTGGCCCCAGCGGTGGCCCGCTCTGGCCAGGACATCTTTGATGACCTGGATGAGGTGGCGGCGGAGGCGACGGCGGGGCTGCGCGCGGGGGCGGCCACGCTGGCCGATCTGCTGTCCCCCGACGCCATTGACCTCTCCGCGCCTGACTACCTGCGCCTCGATGGCCGCTACGCGCGCACGCTGATCCTGACTGGCTACCCGCCCACGGTGTTCCTGGGCTGGCTGGAACCACTGCTCAGCGCCCCCTTGACCCTGGACATCAGCCTGCACCTGGTCCCCCAGAACGCCCGCGACGCGCAGCGGGTGCTCAGCCAGGCCATGGTCAAGCTGCACTCCCAACGGCTGGCCGGGGCGCGCTCCGGGCTGCTGGAGGACACGGAGACCGAGACGGCCTACGCGCACTGCGCGGGCCTGCGGGAGAGCCTGCAGCGGGGCGAGGAGCGGGTGCTCACGGCCAGCGTGTACCTCACGGTCTACGCGACCACCCTGGCCGAGCTGGAGGCGCGCACCACCCGTGTGGAGGAACTGCTCGGCGCGGCGCTGGCGGGCACCCGCCGGGCCACCTGGGGCGGCCTGGCTGGCCTGCGCGGCGCCCTGCCGCTGGGCGACGACGCGCTGTACTCTCGCCACACGGCGCGCACCCTGGATACCTCCACGCTGGCCACCCTGTTCCCCTTTAGCGGGGCCACCCTGAACATGGAGGGGGGCGTGCTGCTTGGCACGAACGTGGAGACCCACGCGCTTGTGGTGCTGGACCCGTTCTCCGCCACCCTGCTCAACTACAACCAGGTCGTGGTGGCCACCTCGGGCGCGGGCAAGTCCTACACGGTCAAGTGTCTGGTGACGCGCACCGCGCCACACGAGGGGCAGACGCTGATCATCGATCCCACGGGGGAGTACGCGCCCGTCGCCCGCGCCGTGGGCGGCCGGGTAATCCGCCTCTGTGCCGGATCGCCGCACCGCATCAATCCCCTGGATCTCCCCCTGGTGACCGCCCAGGACGACGGGGATAGCGCGGACGAGGGGGACGCCGCCGACGCAGCGGAGAGCGACTGGGAGGACGCGGACGACGCGGGGCACGACGTCCTGAAGGACCGCATCGCCGGCGTCCATGGCCTGTTCGACCTGTTGCTAGCGGGCGAGGGACACCGGCTGACCACCCACGAGAAGGGCGCGCTGGACGGGGCGCTGCGGCGCTGCTACGCGGAGAAGGGCATCACGCCCGATCCGGCCACGCACCGCCGGCCCGCCCCCCTCTTCGCCGATCTGCGCGACACGCTGCGCGCGGCCGGGGACACCCACGGCCTGGCCCAGCGGCTGGACCTGTATTGCGGCGAGGGTTCTCTGGGCGGGCTGTTCAGCGGGGCCACGACGGTGCGGCCGGACGGGCGGCTGGTCGTCTTCGATCTGCATCAGCTGGAAGAGGACCTCTGGCCAGCGGCGATGTACCTGACGGGCCAGTATATCTGGGGTGTCGCCGCGTCCGACCCGGTGGGGAGCCGCCGCCTGCCCCGCCGAGTCATCGTGGACGAGGCGCAGCTGTTGACCGGCCACGCCTCGGGCGGCGCGCTGTTGGGCGATGTGGCGCGGCGTGGCCGCAAGCGCTTCGTGGGCCTGACCGCGATCAGCCAGGACGTGCGCGACTTTCTGCACACCAAGCCCGGCCAGGCCCTGCTGACCAACAGCTCGGTTCGTTTCCTGTTGCGCCAGGACGAGAGCACGCTGGAGGCCCTCGACCTGAGCCTGCGGCTGACACCCCAGGAGCGCACGTATCTGGCGCAGTGCCCCCGGGGGGAGGCCCTGCTGGTGGTGCAGGGGACCCGCCTGAAGGTGGCCCTGGAGGCCAGCCCCCAGGAGCATCTCTACTGCACAACTGATCCCCACGACGCTGCCGTGGTCAAGCCCCGCCGCCGGCCCCAGGCGGCCTGAGCGCGTCCGAATTATGGGTGCGGCACGTGCGGCACGCTCCCCACAGGCGTCCTCTTTCTCCCTGTCGCGGGACGTCATGGGAAGGCTGTATGACGGCGCGTCCGGCGGTGGGAGCGTCCAGTGCCCAGAGCGCCGCCTCATCGCTCTGCGAGACCGGCGAGGACACAGGGACACCACCGCCCCACGCCGGAACCCCAGCGCATGCATAGGGTGAGTCAGAGGAGCAGTCACGCGCGGACATGCCACACCACCGCCTCACCCTGCACCCTGGCTACCGTGCGCCTTCCGCCGCCTGGGAGGGCGCGTCCCTCCCCTGGATCGGCCCCGCCCGCGGACATGGTCATACAGCGCACGCATCTGAAAAGGAGATCTCCCCTATGTCCCGATCCTTGCCCGTGCCCGCCTGGCTCCTGGAGGTGACGCCGCCACGTGGCCTCACCGCCGGCCCCGGGGCCGTGGAAAACCTGCTGGCCGCCCTGGCCCTCCCGCGCGGCTGTGCCCTGGAGATCGCCGGCGACGCGGCGCACGGCCCGCGCTTTCTCGCCCGCGCTTCCTCCCAGGCCGAACGCGACCACCTGGCCGGCCAGGTGGTCGGCCAATACCCCCAATGTACAGTTCGTCCCCTCAATGATCCGGCCGCCGATCCGGCGTTGCTCGCTCCGGGCAGTCGCGCCGTGGCCTGCGACCTGCGCCTGCGCGGGCCCTCGTACCTGCCGCTGCGCACCTACCGCGACCAGGACGCCCGTGACGGCGCCGACCCCCTGTTGGGCGTGCTCGGCGCGCTGGGTGACCTGCCCCCGGGCCTGCGGGGGCTGGCTCAGCTGGCGTTGTGGCCGGCCGATGGGAGCTGGGGCCGCGACGCCAGCGCCCTGATCAACCCGCCTCGCCCTCAGGGACCCGGCCCACGTCCCGGTGCCGCCAGTGGATCAGGGGAGAGCGCTCTCCCGCTGCTCCTGGCTGGTGGGCTGGGCCTGGCCGGCTGGCAGAGCCTTATCCTGTATCAGGCAGGCGACGTGCTCCACCTGGCCCTGATCGTCGGCGGCGCGCTGGTCGCCATCCCCGCTGGCCTGTGGGCCGCCCGCGCGCTGCGCCCGGCGCCCCCGCCTGATCCCCAGCTTGTGCGTGAAAAGCTGGCCCACCGGGGGTTCGTGGCCCGGCTGCGCCTGCTGGTGGTGGGCGGCGCCCCCGACTCCGCCGGCGACCAGGCGCGCCGGGCGGCGCTGGCCCGCCTGGTCGCCGCCTACGGCCCCTACGACCTGCCGGCGGGCAACGCCCTGGCGCCGCGGCCGTGCGCGCCCGATGACTTCGGGTGGCCACGTCCCGCGCGCGGTGGGCTGCGCCTCGGTGGCCCGGGCGTGCCGCTGCTCAACGCCCGTGAGGCGGCCAGCCTGTGGCATCTGCCGGCCGCCGCCACCGATGTGCCGGGGCTGCGCCGGGGCGGCTCCCGGCAGCTCATGGCCGCCCATCCAGCCCTGCTGAGCAGCCCCGCCGGCGCCATTGCGCTGGGCGTTTCATGCGCGCAGAACAAGGCGGTCGCCGTCAGCCTGCCCCCGGGCTTCCGCACGCGGCACACGCTGATCGTGGGCGGCTCCGGCTCGGGCAAGACCACGCTGGAGCTGGGGCTGGCCCGCGGCCTGCTGGCCGATCCCGAGGTGGGCGTGCTGGTGGTGGACTCGCACAGCGCGCTGGCCCCACGGGTGCTGGAGGCGCTGCCCCCCTGGCGGGCGGCCCAGGCCTGGTGCGTGCGCCTGGCTGACACCGACCGGCCGGTGGGCCTCAACCTGCTTGACGCGCACGGGGGGCGCACCCTCTCCCAGATCGAGGAGGGCCTGATCACTGGCCTCAAGTATCACTGGGAGGGCAGCTGGGGCGCCCGCATGGAGAACGTCTTCCGGTACTCGCTGCGCACCCTGTTGCACGCCAACGCGGCCCGCCGGCCAGCCGAGCAGTACACCCTGCTGGAGATCAACCCGCTGCTGACCAACGGCCCCTTCCGCATGGAGGCGCTGCGGCAGGTCCAGGACGCTGATCTGCAGCGCTACTGGCTGGAGGTCTACGCGGGGCTGGCCCCGCGCTTCCGCGAGGAGATGATCATGCCGGTGCAGAACAAGGTAGACCGCTTCAACCAGGAGGTGCTGCGTAACATCGTCGGCCAGAGCGCGACAACGCTCTCTCTGACCCCGTTGCTGGAGCGCAACGCTCCCCTGATCGTGGACACGGCGGCGGGACTGATCGGCCGGGACAACGCGGGCTTGCTCGGCGCGGTGGTCCTGGACCTGGTGGCCGACCGGCTGCGCGAACGGGGCGAGGGGGGCGGGCGCCTGGTGATCATCGTCGACGAGT
>JAABUR0100007314.1_pt1 | contig 13103 bp, 11 predicted proteins | sample 5560091 | NCBI WGS metagenome assembly JAABUR01 (sample SAMN10711879, study PRJNA513375) | rock metagenome | isolation source: Antarctica rocks | place: Antarctica: Victoria Land, University Valley sud
CCTGCCGGGCTATCCGGTGTTCCAGGGCCCCGTGACGCTGCCGGGCCAGCCCGACCAGCTCTGGCGCAACCGCGGCGACGGCACCTTCGAGGACACGACCGTCGCGGCCGGCCTGCTCCGCCCCGTCGGGAAGGGGATGGGAGCCCTGTTCGCCGACCTCGACACGGACGGCCGGGTCGACCTCTACGTGACCAACGACACCCAACCTAACGAACTGTTCTGGAATGAGGGCGGCCGGTTCCGGGAGGGCGGCCTGGCGGCCGGCGTCGCGGTCAACGGCATGGGAATGGCGGAGGGGAGCATGGGGGTCGACGTGGCCGACGTCGACGGCGACGGTCGGCTCGACCTGGCCTTCAGCAACTTCCGCCACGAAGGGACCCGGCTGTACCGGAGCCTGGGCGAGCGCCAATTCCAGGACATCTCGAGTGAATCCTCCGTCGGGATCAACACCCTCCGGTTCGTCGGCTGGGGACTGGCCCTGGCGGACTTCGACGACGACGGCTGGCCCGACCTCGTCCAGGCCAACGGCCACGTCTACCCGAAGGTGCCCGACGCCGATTACGACCAACCCCCCCTCTTCATGAGGAACGCCGGCCAGGCCCACTTCCTGCCGATGACGGAGGAGTGGGGGCCCAGCCTCGACGCGCTGCGCTCGGGGCGTGCCGTGGCCGCGGGCGACCTCGACGGCGACGGTGACCTGGATCTGGTCATGACGACCATGGACGGCCCCCTGCGCGTCCTGATCAACGAGGGCCGGCGGTCCCACCACGCCGTCAACCTCCGCCTGGTCGGCAAGCACCCCAACCTGGAGGCGCTCGGGGCGCACGTCGAACTGGAGGCCGGCGGACGGACCCAAGTCGGCGTCGTCCGGCGCGGGGGGAGCCTGCTGGCCGCCTCCGATGTCGCCCTCCACTTCGGCCTCGGGTCCGCCGAGGTCATCCGTCGGCTCGCGGTCCGCTGGCCCGACGGCTCCGCGAGCCGTTTCGAGGACCTGCCCGCCGACGCCCACCTGACGATCCGCCAGGGGGAAGACCGCGTGCGCTCCGAGCCCTTCCGTCCGACACGACCGATCGGAAATGACCGACCATGAGCACGCCCGGACCCGCGCCGAAACCGAAGTCCACCCTCGCCCGCAACCTCGTCTGGGCCGTCGCGACCCTGGCCCTGGTCGCCGCCCTGGTGATGGTCCCCGGCCGGCGGGCCTGGCGGGAGTTCCAGGAGTATCGGGAGTCCGACCGTCAGGCCGAGGACTCGGTCCCGATCGGCTACCTCGGCCTGAACTATCGCAAGTCGTACAACGACCGCCCGCCCGTCTTCCACTTCGAGAAGGACGGGCGGAAGACCCTCTGGGCCGCCCGGGGTGAAGCGGGTCGACCCGACGAGTTTTACGACGTGAGCGAGGCCGATTTCTCGTTCCGGGGCCTCAGTGGCGGGTTCGGTCGGGATTCGATCGCGGGGGTCGATTTCCCGATCCTCGAGCCCCCCACCTCGGAGCGGGGCCGGCGGCTCCGCAGCCGGCAGCCGGTCTTCGGGTTGTTGCTCGACGTGGGGCCCCGCACCTACCCGGTCGACCTGCTGGTCAAGGTCGAGGTCGTCAACGACCGCGATGGCCCGACCCCGATCGCCGTGGTCTATGATCGCGGCCGCGAACGCGCACCGGCCTACGGGCGCACCCTCGCCGGCCGCGAGGTCACGTTCGGGACGACCGGGTACACCAGCGACCTGAAGCCGCTGCTCTACGACCGCGGGACCAAGAGCCTCTGGCTGCCGGCCGACGACGCCCTGGTCTGCGTCAACGGTAAACTCAAGGGGACCCGGCTCCCGCTCTACCGGATGCCCCGGCGGACGACCTGGGCCGACTGGTCCGCGGCGCATCCGGAGACCTCGATCCTGATGGGCAACGACCGCTCCAAGCCGATTCCGAGCGAATAGGGCTGGCGGTGGGATCCGCCTGCCTTCTCGACGCCCGACAGCCCGGCGTATTCCACCCGCGCGACTCCTCCACACTCGTAGGACCGCGTGCGGCTGTCACCGATCTCTCCCGGTTTGCCCTCACGAGCCCGACCTCCCTTCGCTCCTCCTCCACTCGGTCGGCGATGGTGATCACGACGAGAAGGCCTCTTTCAGCCGCCGGATCACGGCCTTGAGCACCTCCACCCGCGCCCATTCCTTGTTGTCGGCCTCGACCAGCACCCAGGGCGCCGCCTCGCTGCCGGTCTTCTCGATCATCTCGCATGCCGCCGCCTCGTAGGCGGCCCAGCGATCCCGGTTCCGCCAGTCCTCCGGCGTGAGCTTGTATTGCTTGTACGAGGTCGCCTGCCGGTGCTGGAACCGGCGGAGTTGCTCGTCGGGGGTGATCGCCAGCCAGAACTTCACGACGATGACCCCGGACTCGGCCAGCTGCGCCTCGAAGGCGTTGATCTCTCCGAAGGCCCGCCCCCACTGCTCGGGGCGGGCGAAGCCCTCGACCCGTTCGACCAGCACGCGGCCGTACCACGAGCGGTCGTAGATCGCCACCCGTCCCGCGGGCGGCAACTGCCTCCAGAACCGCCAGAGGTACGGGTGGGCCCGCTCCTCGTCGGTCGGGGCGGCCACCGAGATCACCTGGTAGTCGCGCGCGTCCATCGCGGCCGTGAGACGTCGGATCGCCCCGCCCTTGCCCGCCGCGTCGGGTCCCTCGAACACGAGGATCAGCGAGCGTCCCCGCTTGCGGAGCCGCCGCGCCAGCAGGCCGAGCTTGCCCTGGGCCCGGATCAGCTCCTCCTTGTACGTCGCCGGGTCGAGCGCGAGGCCCATGTCGAGGCTATTGATGACATTGACCGCCGGGGGGACCAGGTGGATCGGTTCCGGCCGCGGCGCGGGCGGTTCCGCCTCCACCCGATCGAGGCGATCCCGCAGGGCATCCCGCAGCGCCCGCGCCACGGTCAGGTGGCGATACTTGCGGTCGGTCCCCTCGACGATGGTCCACGGCGCGTCGCCGCTTCCCGTGCGGCGCAGCGCGTGCTCTCCAACCTTGCGGTACTCGTCATATCGTCTGAACAGCTTCCAGTCCCGCTTGATGATCCGCCACCGCTGGCGCGGGTCGGCTTCAAGTTTCTTGATCCGCACCTCCTGGGCGTCCCGCGACAGGTGCAGCCAGAACTTCACGAGGAGGACCCCCTCGCGGTGGAGCATCTGTTCGAGCTCGACGATCCGATCGAGTGCCTGGTCCAGCTCGGGGCGGGTGGTCCGGCCGAAGACGTGGTCGAGGAGTGGCCGGGCGTACCATGCGCCGAAGGAGATGGCCATCCGGCCGCGCGGCGGGAGCTCCTGCCAGAATCGCCACATCGGAGGCCGACGACGCTCCTCGCCCGTGGGCCCCCGCATGGCATGCGTCTGGATGCCGCGCGCGTCCAGCCACTCCAGGAGGAGGTCGACCGTCTCCGACTTGCCCGCCCCGCCGACGCCGGTGACGATCACGACGACGGAGAGGTCGGCCGCGGCCAGCTCGCGTTGCGCCTCCAGGAGGGCCGCGCGGACCAGGGGCGCTTCCCGCTCGTAGGATGTCTTGTCGACCTTGTGGCCCAGCTCGGCGTTTTCAAACATGGGCTCGGTCGCCACCAGGGGGATCGGTCGGCGGGGAATAGTCCTCGCCGGTCATCTGGAACCCGTCGGCCACGAGTCCGGCCAGGGCGTCGAGGGCCGCCTCGGCGTCGGGGCCCCGGGCTTCCAGGTCGAGCGTCGTGCCGCATTCGGCGGCCAGCCCGACCATATCGAGGATGCTCTTCCCGTTCACATTCGCCGCCCCGTAGACGACGCGGACCTCGGACCGGAACGCATTCGCCAGTCCGACGAACTTGCCGGCGGGTCGCATGTGGAGCCCGAAAGCGTTGACGACCACGATCCGGCGGCGGGCGACCTCTCGTTCCTGTTCCATCTTCAGACGATCCTCATCGTTCGGGCGCCCCGTCGCGCGTGGCGTAGAAGAAGCGGCCGGCGATCCCGCCGAGCCAGCCCACCAGGAGTGCCCACTGGCAGTGCCCGATCCGTCGGAATGAGTCGAAGCCATCCGGCGCGAGGGAACCATTCGTGCCCGTCAGCGACTCCTCCGCCGTGATCGTCAGCAAACCGTCCCGGACGTCGTATCCCAGGCCCAGTTGCCGGAGCAACTTCTTCAGAGCCGTCCGCAGCGCCACCTTCTCGGGATTGATCCTCACCGTCGAAGTCATCGACACCTCGGCTTCCTGGAGACCGACCGGGTCGATGTAGATGGGGATGCCTGGGTCACCAGGGCCCGAGGTGGCCGACCGGATGTGGGCCAGCACGTTGGTCAAAGCGATCGGGTTCGGAGACGTCATGGGGACCGGCCGGTCGAGCTTCGACAGGATCCGCCTGGTCCGGGGATCGGGCTCCAGAAGCCTGTCGAGGGTCGACGAGGCCGACGAGTCTCCGTCGGGTTGGAGGAGCGGACGCAGCCGGTCCAGGAGCATGGTGGTGATCAGTTCCGGCCGGTCGACGTCGCGGTCCCACCAGGTCCCCGAGGCCAGCACCATGTAACCCCAGCCGAGTAGGGCAAAGCCCAGCGATGAGGCTCGCCCGGCCCCCCGGCGATAGACGGTCCCGAGGATCGCCAGGGACAAGGCCCCGAGCGTCAGCAGGAGGATGACGCCGGCCCACGCCTCCGACGCGAACCGGAGCGAGGCGAAGCCGATAGCGACGGCGAGGACGAGGAACATCAAGCCCGCGACCGTGAGACGAGGTCGTATCATGGGATGCCTCCAGGAAGCTCAGACACTGAACTCCATGGTAACCGTATCCATGAGGCGTGTCCGATTCGGGCGGCCCGAACGGGGAGAGACCTGGGGGAAATATCGCCGCAGGCTCCCCAACCCGCATTCCGCTCACTTCTTCACGTGCACGAACTTGTTGGGTGTTCCCTCCAATGGGCCTCCCGTCTCGGGACGCCAGAGGACCACTTCCTCGATCTTGCGGGCCAGCGCGAAGTCCTTGTCGGTGATGCCGCCCGCGGAGTGGGTCTTGAGCTTGACCCAGACCTTGCCCCACGTCACGGACAGGTCGGCGTGATGCCAGGCGGCTTCGCAGAGATAGCCGACCGCGTTGACGAGCATCAGGGTCGCCTGCCAGCCGTCCGTCGCGTATTTGCGGCGGAGCCAGCCGCCATCGGGATCGAAGTACCACCCCTCGGGCCCCGACGCGGCGATCCGTTCCTCGACTTCTTCCGGCGTATAGACCTTGGGCTCCTGGTCGGGCATGGGAGCGTCTCCATTCGGTCCAAGGGATCACGACTCTCGATCATCGGCGGTGCCCGATGGCGATCGGGTCCCCGGCCGGCGGCCCGCGTCCATCGTCATCGGGTGATCCCCGGGAGAGACCTCGGACTTGCCGGCCCGTGTGACCTGCCGCGGGGAGACGACCCGGCTCGCGACCCCATCATAGCCGAGCCCGAGGTGGCATTCGACAACGCAGGGGGCGCGTCGGTCCGTGCCGGACCGACGGAATGCCTCGTCGCCGAGGGGACCTGAGCCACCCCACACCGGCTCGCCGGAGGGGCGACACGAGGGGTACGCCTGGTGCATCGAGCGGCCCTCCTCGTACGGTTCGATCGGGCGGCGACCCGACGAGTCCAAGCGGTCGAACCGACTCCCGGACCTGCTCGGCGGCGGAGGCACCGGCGATTCCGGCGGTCGGCTGGAGTCGCGCACTGAGCCCGACGGAGAGAGTCCCCCGATGGCGGACGCGGTGGCCTCCGCCGGGGTCTGAGGAGACGACCACCGGGCAAACGAGCGCGAGCCCGAACCGTCGGCCCCGTCGGGCGTTTCCTCCTTCCAATCCCGACCCTCGTATCCGTCGTCCGAGGGGGGTGAGAGACGCGCGATCGAGTTTGACTGCGAAAGAGTGCGCGGGCATTGTTCGTTCGGGCTCTTGGCCCCCGAGTTTTCAAGGATCGGAGAGGGGTCGCGTCATGAATCACCTGGCAGTCCCATGCCCGAGTTGCGGGAGCATCGAAGTGGTTGTCGGCGGTCGGGCAAACCTGCCGGAGGTCTCCCCGGAGGGCGACAACCAGAAGCTTTATGTCCCGCAGTGCCACCGCTGCACTTGTATGGAGTGTCGCCACATATTCCAGCACGACTTCGCGTTCAGCAGTTGATCCGCGGTAGGGGCCACGAGGGCGTGGCGTGGTTGGCTCGGGAAATAAGCCGACCCGCCCGCTCGGCGATCCGTGGTCGAGTCGCACCGTCATTGCGGCCGGCCAGGTCGGCCGCAGTGGTGGCTTAAACCTTAGACCCGAGCCAAAAACCATGTCGATGCTCGGAATGGGGGATTCCTTCCCCCGAAATTCGCCGGGCTGTTCCCATTCCGAGCACCGGACATGAAGAATGGGAATTCCGAGTTCTCTCGGACATCGCTCGCTCGTAACGATTCTTAGTGATACATGTCTTTTAAAGGATCGCCGCCCTATTCAGGCCGACCGCTCGTTCCATGGTATGAGTAATGCTCGTCTCTTCCATTAACGGCTCCGATCGGCACTACCAAGAGGCCCTGGCATGACGCCGGGGTCGCTGGTCGCTGAAGTCCTCGCTGATCCGGTAGCGGGTGCGGCATCACCATGATGGCGAGAGCCGCACCATCCATTCTCTCTGTCGAGTCGGCGCTCGGCGTGGTGACCGCCCAACGGGATCAAGACGGTTGGACGGCCTGGCCCCGTCGCTCCCCATGCGGACTGCGTCGATGAAGCCGAGGACCGATCGTCGGTAGCGGATCGGGTCAGTGTCCATCATGCGGAGGTGCCCCGCGCCCTCGAAAATCAGCAACGCGCCGTGCGACCGCACGCGGTTGAAGAGGGCTTCCGCCTCCTCGCGACGGGCGCTGAGGTCCTCCTGGCCTGCCAGGATCAAGATCGGCACGTCGACGGGCACGCGTCGGATCGCCTCGTGCGGCGAAATCTTCGCCAGATGCGGGAGGAACAGGGGCGCCACGGTCAGCAGCCCGCGATAGGCGATCAGGTCCAGGACCGGCGGTAACTCGTTCTCGGTGCGGTTGCGGACGGCACGCCTCAGATCGAGATAGGGACTCTCGAGGATGTAGCCCCGGACCCGGCGGGCGAGCTCCTCGGCGGCGAAGGTCGCCGCGGCCGCGCCCATCGAGGTGCCCAGGATGACGATCGGCCGACCCGGTCGTCGACGTTCGAGGAACTTCACGGCGGCGACGACATCGTGCCGGGCACCGTAGCCGATGTCGTCGAAGTCGCCGGTCGAGTCCCCATGCGCCCGCAACGAGATCAGGAGGACGGAGCAGCCGTGCTCCGCCAGCAGCTCGGCGCGACCCAGGCAGTTCCCTCGGCTCCCTTTGTGGCCGTGGATCAGGAGCACGGACGGGGCGTCCTCCCGCCCCTGCGAGTACCATGCACCGATCTGGTGCCCGTCGCGGGTCGGGAACCGATGGGACTCGAACGTGCCCCAGGCGACGGCGGGAGCCGGCTCCGCGAACGGGGGACTTCGTCGGTGTGTGAGGTGGTAAGCCACCCCCAAGGACGAGACCAACCAGGACGCCACGCCGAGTGCCAGCAAAAACAGCCATCGCCGGACCCGACGACGCCGGGTCGAAGAGAGGGACTTCGATGGAGTCCGGGCCTCGTTCATCCTGCGTCCCCGATCCGATCCCGGTCGTCCTCGATGCCGAGGAGGAGGGTTGGGGCCTCCGGACACCCTTCGCGGCGTGGCTCGAATCCGGCAACGCAGCGGTCGCAACTCGCCATGGCGTCCTCGGCATCTCCCCTGGCGTATTCCTTGACGAGCATGATTGTCCCCCGGCGCGAGTGTCCGCAGGCTATTATCGCCGGGGCCGTGGTGGCCGGGTATCTATACGGAATGTCTTCTGTCGATCCGTCCACAAAGAGTTCATGACGAGACGGGCGACCCATATCCCCTCTCCCCCCGGGAGAGGGTGCCCGGAGGGCGGGGGAGGGGCTCCCGCTCCGACAAGGAAACAGCGCCGGGACGTTCACGAATTCCGGGAGGATCTCAGCGTGACTCCGGCGTCGGATTGCCGGCCGGCCGGGCCATGGATGGGGGCGAAGGGGGAGGAACGGTCGCGGTCGATGTGCCGGCGGCCCCCTCTGCGCGGGTGAGCATCGCGTTGATCAGGGTCGGCGCCCCCAGGGCTAGCAGGAGGTCGGCCTGGGCCTGGGTGGCCGCCCAGACCGCGTCCAACTGGGAATTCTCAAGCTGGATGAGCCGCTGGCGGCCTTGCAAGAGTTTGGTCAGGTCGGCCAGCCCCTCGTCGAAGAGACGCTCCAGCCTGACCACCTCCTTGGATAGCTCCCCGGCGAGTCCGCTCGACTCGTTGACCAGGTCCGTGGCCCCGTTCCACTTGGTCACGGCCGCCCGGACCTGCGCGATCGCCCGCTGCTCGGCCTGCTTGAGCGCGATGCACGCCCGGCGAGCCTCGGCCTCGCGCTGGAGGACCAGGGGGTTGCCGTTATTGAGGATGGGGATGGACGTGATGTAAACGAAGCCGACGAACTGCGTCCCGTTCTCGTTGGTCTGGTACTCGGGGCCGACGACGGGAGACGGGATGCGGTCCGCTCGCGCGAGGCGGATCGCCGCCTCGGCGCCGACGAGCTGGGCCCGGGCCGCGTGGATGTCCGGGCGGTTCGCGAGCGCCGTGCGGATCATGGCCTGCTCCTCGATGGGCGGGATGTACGGGGGGAGCGTGAACTCGCCGAGGGGCTCGGCCGAGCCGTCCGCCTCGGTCTGGCCGATCTGGTTGCGCAGGTCGGCCAGGGCGATGAGGTAGTTCTGCCGCTCCGCCTTCACCTGCTGGCGTGACGCGCGGCTCTCGACCCGCGCCAGGATCACGTCGGCCGCGGCCGCCTGATTGGCCTCCAGGCGACGCCCGAGCGAATCCAGGAGGCGGTCGTTGAAGTCGGCCAGGTCGCGGGCGACCCGCCCCCTCTCGCGACGGTAGGCGGCCGTCTGGAAGACGCGATAGGTCTGCACCAGAGCTGTCAGTTCGGCCTGCGTCACGGTCCAGCGTTGTTGTTCCAGGGCCGCCCTGGCGATGTCGTAGCGGTGCGTGGTCTGGTGCCCCAACTCGATCGGCTGCCGGAGCGAGAGGTAGAGGAACTGGTCTCCCGATCGGTAATCGTCGCCATCCCGGCTTCGACGGCCGGGGCGCGTCCCGCCCACGTCATTCGGGATCAAGGTGATCGGACGATAGTCGAGCCAGAGGGTCGGGTTGAGCGTGGTCGGGAACCGGCGGGCGACCTCGACGGCCTCCGGCGAGGGGGCGTTGGCCAGGGCGTTCCCCTGCCGGAGCGTGACCAGGTCGGGGTTGCTCGTCAGCGCCCCGGTCAGGGCCGTCTGGAGGCTCAGCGACTGCCCACCCGGGGCCGGTGAGGTGCCGACCGCGGCTCCCGGAAGCGGCGCCGTCGGCAAGCTCGGAGAGGGGGACGTCGGTGAATCCGTCGCGGTCTCCATCGCTGCCGGCAGGTCACCGGCCTGGACGCGACGGATCGTTCGGTCCGTCGGCGCCGAATGCGGGGGCGAGGGCGGGATGGGGCTCGGTGTCGATTCGCGACGCAGCCACTTCGCCAACCGCGAGCGGAGCGGGGTCGAAGCCTCCCTGGCGCGGCCCGGCATGCCGGAGATGAATCCGAGCGTCATGAGAAAGCAGGCGAGACGGAATCGCATGGCACTCGCATCCTTGCGAAAGGCCGCAGGCGATCCTTCATCCTTGCTGGAGGATGCGGGCAAATCGCCACGTGCAGTGTCCTCACTGCCGGCCGGACGCCCAGAGGCCTGCCCAACCTGCTATCTCTATCGTGCCAGTCTGCCCACAACCTTTCGCCGTTGAACCGCGTAGGGCATGGCTGGGTCCGGAAGAGCGGTACAATCGTGCGTGTCCAACGACCCCGTTGTGGCACGCCGTGGTACGATCCCCTCGACTCACGCCGGCGGCGTCGCACTATCATGGTCCGGGTTCGAGGTTTAACCTGGACGATGGTCATCCGCGCGTCGCCGTCCGTAACGCCTGGGTTGATTTCGGGCGACGATGCTCCGAGGTAGGACACGGCGCTGACGCGGACGGATGGGACGGGAGGACCACTCCCCATGAACGAAGTGACCCGCATCCTCTCGGCCATCGAGCACGGCGACTCGCAGGAGGCCGGGCAGCTCCTCCCCCTGGTCTACGACGAGCTCCGCAGGCTCGCGGCCCGGCGGCTCGCCCGCGAGGCCCCCGGCCAGACTCTCCAGGCGACCGCCCTCGTCCACGAGGCCTACCTTCGTCTCGTGGACGAGGAGCAGGCCCGGCACTGGAATAGCCGGGGGCACTTCTTCGCCGCCGCGGCCGAGGCCATGCGCCGCATCCTGGTCGAGGCCGCCCGCCGCAAACAGCGAATCAAGCGCGGAGGCGGCCGGCGACGCATCGACCTCGACGAGGCGTGCCCGATGATCCAGCCCCCTCTCGATGACCTGATCGCACTCGACGAGGCCCTCTCCCGGCTGGCCGCGCGCGACCCGATGCGGGCCGGCCTGGTCAAGCTCCGCTTCTTCGCCGGGCTGACGATGCCCGAGGTGGCCCGGGCGCTCGGCATCTCCCTGGCCACCGCCGAGCGGCACTGGGCATTCGTGCGAACCTGGCTGTACGCCGAGCTGACCGACAGCGGGGTAAGGCCCGCCTCCTGAGGAAATCGCGACCCCGGCGAGGGGATCGGGGCGATTTTGGCGCACTGACTCTCGGGACAATATTCCGAGGAGCCGAGCCATGAATGACCTCTCCGCGATCGAGTCCATCTTCCTCGCCGCCCTGGACAAGGGCTCCGCCGAGGAGCGCGCCGCCTTCCTGGACCAGGCCTGCGGGCGGGACACGGAGCTGCGAGGCCACGTCGAGCGCCTGTTGAAGGCCCATCCGAACGTCGGTGGCTTCCTCCAGTCGCCCGCGCAGGGGGCCGCTTCCACCATCGACGAGCCGCCCATCGCCGAACGGACCGGGGCGATCGTCGGCCCCTACAGGCTCATGGAACAGATCGGCGAGGGCGGGATGGGGCTGGTGTACGTCGCCGAGCAGCAGCGTCCCGTCCGCCGCAAGATCGCGCTGAAGGTGATCAAGCCGGGGATGGACTCGCGGGACGTCATCGCCCGGTTCGAGGCCGAGCGGCAGGCGCTGGCACTGATGGACCACCCCAACATCGCCAAGGTCTTCGACGCCGGGACGACGGACACCGGCCTGCCGTATTTCGTCATGGAGCTGGTCAAGGGCGTACCTATCACCGACTACTGCGACCAGGCCCAGCTCACCCCGCGCGAGCGTGTGCAACTATTCATCCCGGTCTGCCAGGCGGTCCAGCACGCGCACCAGAAGGGGATCATCCACCGGGACCTCAAGCCGTCCAACGTCCTGGTCACGCTGCACGACGGTACGCCGGTGGTCAAGGTGATCGATTTCGGCGTGGCCAAGGCCATCGGCCAGAACCTGACCGAGAAGACGATCTACACGCGGTTCGCGCAGATGATCGGGACGCCGCTGTACATGAGCCCCGAGCAGGCGGAGATGAGCGGGCTGGACATCGACACGCGGACCGACGTCTACGCGCTGGGGGTGTTGCTCTACGAGCTGCTGACCGGCACGACGCCCTTCGACCGGCAGCGGATCCAGACGGCGGCGTTCGACGAGATCCGCCGCATCATCCGCGAGGAGGAGCCACCGAAGCCGAGCACCCGCCTGAGCACGCTAGGGTCGACATCGCCGACGGTGTCGGCCCACCGGAAGACGGAGCTGAACAGGCTGTCGGCGCTGGTGCGCGGCGAGCTGGACTGGATCGTGATGAAGTCTCTGGAGAAGGACCGCACACGCCGCTACGAGACGGCCAACGGCCTGGCTCGCGACGTGCAGCGCTACCTGGACGACGAGGCGGTGGAGGCCTGCCCGCCGTCGGCGGCTTACAAGGTCCGCAAGCTCGGCCGCAAGCACCGGAAGGCGCTCGTCACCGCCGCCTCGTTCGCCGCGCTGCTGCTCGCGGGGACCGTCCTCAGCGCCTGGCTGGCTGTCCGCGCTACCGTGGCGGAGCGCGAGGCCGCGCGAGCTCGCGACGTCGCCGTCTCGAACGAGGAGAAGGCCCGGAGCAGCGAGCAGTCGGCCCAGCGGGAGCGCGACGAGGTCCGCGGGCTCAATGACCGCCTTCGGCGGCTCATGTACACCTCGCAGATGAGCCTGGCCCATCACGCCTGGAACGGCGGGGGCCTGACCCGCTTGAAGGAGTTGCTCGACGAGGCCCGCCCGAAGCCCGGGCAGGACGACCTCCGCGGGTTCGAGTGGAATTACCTCCACCGCCTCTACGAGTCCGGACGGCTCAAACTTCAAGGGAGGGGAATCCAGAACGTTACCTGCTTCGCGCTCAGCCACGACGGCAAGCGGATGGCCACCAACGTCTTCGAGGGCGGTTCGAACCAAGGTGTGCTGAAGGTCTGGGATTCCGTGACAGGAAGCCTGGTCCGCACGTTGAGAGGACACAAGGGCTCCGTCTGGGGCGTGGCGTTCAGCCCCGACGGCACCCGCCTGGCCTCGGCCGGCAGCGATCAGGTGGTACGTGTCTGGAGCACGGCCGGCGGGGATGCGATCCTCGAGCACGAGGGGCATACCGGCGCGATCCTGGGCGTGGCGTTCAGCCCCGACGGCACCCGCATCGCTTCGGCCAGTAATGACGGCATGGTGCTCGTCTGGGACGCGTCCCGGGCCGCACCTCCTGTTCGCCTGGCCGGTCACACCGGCACCGTCTGCACCTTAGCCTTCCATCGCGACGGCCAGCTTCTGGCCTCGGGAGGTCTCGACGGGGACGTGAAGTTATGGGACGTCACCGGTGAGCGTGTCCCCCTGACTCTCAAAGGGGGCGGTAAGACACTCGCCTTCCACCCAGACGGCCGCCGCCTGCTCTCCCTCTGCATCGACAATACGGTCAAGGTCTGGGACGTGTCGGCCTCCGGCACCGAGCCGGAGACGGGCGTCCTCCGGGGGCACACCAAGGCGCTCGCCGCCCTGGCGTACAGCCCCGATGGCACCCGCATCGCTTCGGCCAGTGAAGACGGCACGGTGAAGCTTTGGGA
>JAABUR0100007315.1_pt1 | contig 13100 bp, 9 predicted proteins | sample 5560091 | NCBI WGS metagenome assembly JAABUR01 (sample SAMN10711879, study PRJNA513375) | rock metagenome | isolation source: Antarctica rocks | place: Antarctica: Victoria Land, University Valley sud
CTGGAAGATCCTCTATAGTCTTTCAGGACCTGGCCTTTACTCTCACGATCGAGGAAATCGCTATGTTTCCACTATCCATGCCATCCATGCGCCGCCCGCCGCGAGCGGTCGCCGGTCTCGCCCTGTGCGTTGCCCTATCGTTGCTTGGCGCTGCAGGGAAGCCGTCGCGGCCCGCGGGACTTGGTGGGACCGGTGTCGCGAACGGGACGGATGGCCTGACCGTCGCCGCGTTCGCGGCCGCGGCGCGATCGCTCGCCCCCGGCGGCGTGCGCCTAACCGGCCTGACCGTGTCCAGGGCGCCCGACGGGTCGCTCTCGGCGACCGGGACGCTCGATGGGGCCGCGTTTCTGCTACGTTTCCCGGCCGCGTGGGACCACGAGCTCGTCCTGTTCGCCCAGGGCTACGTGACACCCGGCGCGCCAGGTGGCCTCGACCTACCGCGGCCGGACGAGGCGACGGGCGCGGTCCTCGCCGCGGCCTTCGCCCAGCGCCTCGCCTACGGCTACTCCGCGTACAGCAAGGTTGGCTACGCCGTGCGGGCGGGGATGGAAGACACCGAGTTGCTGCGGCGGCTGGTCGGCGGCGTCGCCCGCCTGTCGCGCACCTATCTCCTCGGCAAGTCGATGGGCGGCGACATCGCGATCGGGCTGGTCGAAACACACCCTCGCGCGTACGCGGGCCTGTTGTCCTACTGCGGCGTCGTGGCGGGCTGGTACGAGGAGTTGCGTTACCTCACCGATTTCCGCGTCATCTACGACTACTACACGCGGTTCCTCGGCGCGCCCGTCGCCCTCCCCGGCGCCGGCCATGCCGCGCTCCCCGATCCGGCCCTAAGCGCGAACACGGTGGTCGGCGCGGTCGGCGCGCTGTTCGCGGGGGCGCCGTCCCGGCCCGCCTATGCCCGCGCCGTGGCCGGCATCGCGCGCGTCAGCGGCGCCAACCCCGACGCGATCTCCTACATCACCGCGCTGCTGGGGGACGCCTACGGCCTCGCCGACTACCAGAAGACGGCGGGGGGCAACGGATACGGCAATGTCGGCAAGGTCTACAGGGGCTCGATGAACGACAAGGCCCTCAACGCGGGCGTCGAGCGGATCGCGCCCGCGCCCGCGGCCGTCGCCTACGTCAAGGCCAACTACACGCCGACCGGCCGCTTTGGCGCCCGGGTGCTCTCGATCCACAACACTATCGACCCGCTTGTCCCCTACGGGCAAGAATCCCTGTTCCGGGCGCGCGTGGCGGCGCGGGGCAACGAGGCCAACCTCGTACAGCAGGTCGTCGCCCCCAAACCGGCCAGCGCTCTCTTCGGCGGCCCGGCGCACTGCTACTTCAGCCCGGCCCAACTCACCCACGCGTGGGATGAACTGCGCGGGTGGACGCTGCGAGGCGCGCGTCCGGCCGACGGCGCCGATATCACACAAAGCCAGGGCTCGTGAAAAGTTGCCCTCTCGCCCCCTCCCGCCCCCTTCTCGTCCCCTCCGCCCACGGCTGACTAGTCCCCCGGACCCTGGCCGCGGGTGCGAGGGCCTAGCGCGCCTCCGGGGAAACCCGGGGAGAGGGCTTCCCCCCAGACCCCCGCCAACCACGCAACCACACAACCACACGGTGGACTTGCCAAATAGCGCCGAATGCGGCACAATACGCCTGTGCCCGTGAGCGCGCCGTTTGATCGGGACCGCCAGGGCGAGCTTGGGGCTGTAGCTCAGTTGGGAGAGCGCTTGAATCGCACTCAAGAGGTCAGGGGTTCGACTCCCCTCAGCTCCACTTACTAAACGTCACAAGGAGAGGGCTTGCCCTCTCCTTCGTTGTTCTTAAGAGAGAGTTGTGCACGTAGACTCTGACCGCTGTTTTCACCATCTCACGTAAATCTCACAAATCGTCCTCTTCGACACCGACGGCGCTGGCCCTCCTGCCGCAGGACGTCGATCTCGACGCGGTGGCGTTCGACGCACTGCTGGCGGAGCGTGCGCCGCGCCTGGGGCCGCCGCAACATCAGTCACACATGCCCTGTATCCCTGTACCATCTCTCTCTTTCGTAAATGGCCGGTCGGATGGGGTACCCTGTTAGAGGGAGAACTATGATGCCGAAAAAGCCGCTGGGAAGCGCGACTACCGTCCGCGGCGCCGACGCCCCACGACGCGTATTGAGTGGGCAGCCGGAGGGGGTAGGGCGCGGCGTCGCCTCTGAGCGGACGGCGCGAGCGGCCGGCACCCGTCGTTGGCCGCTATGAGCGAGTGGCTTCGCCGTTTGTTGAATCTGCCCCCCCGCTTCGTCCGCCCGACGGGCAACTCCCGCGAGGCGGATTGGATGGCCCGCTCCGCGGTCCCCACGGAGGCGGACGAGGCGGCGCGACTGCGTGACGAGGAGGTCTTGCCCTTACCTCCTACGGCGGGGGGCGCGCCGGCTGCCCTACCGGGCGCCAGCCTCACAGCTGCTCATGCCGCGGAAGGTCGCGGCACGCCTTCCCCGCGTGAAACGCATACGCCTTGACGAGGCGGCGCTCGCGGGATGCGTGTCGCGCCGCCGTCTCCACGGCCCTGTTCGCGCGATCATGCCGCGGGTGAGCGATCATGCCGCCTGCTACCGCATCCACACGTAGAGAAGGAGGAGGAAAGATACTATGACCACGACATCCACACCTATGACGACCGCCGCCCCGCGCGGAGCCGAGCGCGGCGCAGTGCGGCGGATACCTGTAAAGGTAGCGCCCAAAGCGATGCGCACGCCGATGGTCGGCAAGAGGGATCGGGCGCACATGCGGGCCGAACTCGTCGAGCGCATCGACCGCGCCGACATTCAGGACATCCCCATGGAGCGCCTGCACACGTGGTGCGAGGACGCGGCGCGCGCCGTCGCCGTCGCGCACCCTCACCACAGCGCGAAGACGAAACCGGCCGCGCTGGCGGGAAATCGGCGCGCGCAGGAGCGCCGGATGGCCTGGCTGCGCGACTCGACGGCTACCCGCGTGGAGCAACTCTACCGCGAACGGGAGCGTGTGGCCGCGACAACAGGGCAGGGGCGAACGCCGCTCCGCCACGGAGCGGCGCGGCTGTACGACCGCGCTACGCTGCGCGCGATTGTGGCCGGGGAGATCTAGCGCGGAGCGACACCCGGGAGGCAATCCCCACTCCCGCGTGCGCGTATTGAGCCTGCGACGAGTCGCGGCGCCTGAGGTCAGGTGTGCGCCCAGTCGACCTCGAACGTGCCCTCCAGCGTCCGTATGGCGTCGCTGTCGGCCAGGATGACGCCCAGTTCGCGGTTCTGGTCGAGCGAGGCCGCGGAGAGGTTCTGCGAGCCGACGAACGCACGCCGGCCGTCGACGACGATAGCCTTGGCGTGGATGTAGAGGTACGAGCGCGGCAGCCGGCGGACGCGCCCGCCCGCGAGGGTGACGGCGCGCACGCCGGCCGCGTCGTAGTCGGGGGTGCCCGGCGCGGGCGCGGGCAGGGTGACGCGCACACGCACCCCACGGCGCGCCGCCCGCGCCAGCTCGCGCTCCATCCCGGCGTCCTGCAGCTCTTCCCCATAGACGTCGATCGCGCGCCGCGCCGAGCGGATCAGCGCCCCCAGCAGGGCGCGCGCGTCGGAGGGGCTGAGCGGCAGGTCGCCGTCGAGCGACGCGCGCGGGGCATAGGGTCGCCCCCGCCAGTCGGCCAGGAAGACGTCGCGCACCGTGGCGACGTCGCGGGGGGCACGGTCGACCACGTCGAACTCGCGGTTGGCCGTGAAGGCCGCGTGGGTGAAATTCGTGGTCATGATGTAGGCCGTCGCGCCGTCGATCAGCATGCCCTTTTCATGTGTCAGCCGGAAGCGCGGGCCGGACCAATGCACGGGGATGTCGGCGGCCATCAGGTTGTCGTAGGCAGGCTGGTTGGGGTTGTCCGTCGCGCCATAGGGGTGGGGCTCTAGGATCACACGCACGTCGACGCCGCTGGCGTGGGCGTACTCGAGCTCGTGGACGACTGTGTGGTTGGTCAGCATGTACATCGTCAGCCACACCGACCGGTCGGCCGCGCGGATGGCGCGCGTGAGGGCGCGCGACCCGTCGTCCGGCTCCACCAGCAGGTCGACAGCGCGCGCGCCCGCGCCCAGACGTATCGTGGGCGCGCCCGCCGCGCCCGTCGCGCCCGCCTGTACGACGGCAGCCGGGGCGACGGGCGCGCCACACCCGTCCAATAGGACGGCAAGTGGCGCCAGGCATAGCAATATGACTGCGCGCGGCAGGCGCGGCAGGTAAGGCGGATGTCGCATGCGCCGATTGTAGCACAGGTCCGCCCGGCCATGCGGCCACATGGCGAGTCGTGCTAGAATGGCGCTATGATGGACGGATTGCTAACTCGACTAACTCGACTGCTCATCCATCCTTTCGGGCGACAGCGCCACCACAGGAACGAAGGACGATACGATGGTCACGCGCACGACACCGGAGATCGATTGGTCCACCTTCCCCGACAGCGACGGTGAGCCGATGGCCGAGACATCCGCCAACGCCATCCAGATGGTCGACCTGCAGTGGATGCTGCAGACTCTGTTCGATCTGCAAGGACGCCTGGGGACGACGACCGTGGGCGGCAACCAGTTCGTCTACTACAACAGGTACAACGGACGCGACAACATCTCACCCGACGTCTACGTTATCTTCGATCGGACGCCCCCGCGCCGCCTAGCTGGAAGACGTGGGTACAGGGCAAGTTCCCCGACATCGTGTTCGAGATCACCTCGTCGAGCACGCGCGCGCAAGACCTGAGCGAGGCCCCGCGCGGGAAGCGCACCCTTTATGCGGAGCTGGGCGCCAAAGAGTACTACATCTACGACCCGCAACAGGAAACAGAGCCGCCATTCCTGGGGTTCGAGTCGCGCGGGGGGCGCATGGAACCGTTGCCGGCCTTGTCGAGCGGAGGCGTCATGAACCCGTCGCTCGGGGCGGAGTTGCGGCCGGTCGCCATGGGCCAGACCGAGTGGCGCCCCGCCGGTACGTGGCTGCGGGTCATCGACCCGCGCACGAACAAACCCATCGCGCTGACCGATGAGCTATATCGCGACTTCGCGGTTGAGCACAACGCGCGGGTCGAGGCTGAGGAGCGCGCGGCTCCACAATTTAAGGCGCGCCCAGGGTGGTATCGAGCGAGGCCGAGAATAGCGCCGATAGCTTAAAATAAGGGTATGAGCACCCCTGTCCGCCGCCAGTACCTGCAGTTGAAAGCGCAGTTTCCCAACGCCATCCTGTTCTTCCGCCTCGGCGATTTCTACGAGATGTTCGACGAGGACGCCAAGGTCGGCGCGCGCGAGCTCGAGGTCCACTTGACCTCGCGTGAGTTCGCCAAGGGCGAGCGCTCCCCTATGTGCGGTGTGCCGTTCCACGCCGCCGAGGGCCACATCGCGCGCCTCGTTTCGCGCGGCTACAAGGTGGCCATCGCCGAGCAGCTCGGCGACCCGCGCGCCGCCAAGGGGCTGGTCGAGCGCGAGGTCGTGCGCGTGGTCACGCCGGGGACGGCCGTGGAGGGCGGCCTGCTCGACCCCAAGCGCAACCGCTACCTCGCCGCCGTGCTCGTCAAAGGCGACGCCGCCGGGGTCGCCTACGCCGACGTCACCACCGGCGAGATCGGCGCGGTCGCGCTGCACGGCAAGCCTGTAACGGCCCTCGTCGAGCGGGAACTGGCTCGCGTCGCCCCCACCGAGGTCCTGTGGCCCTCCACCGACCTCGAGCGCGAGCGCGACGGAGGCGGCGACGGGAGTGGTGACGACGGGAGGGGGGGGGCGACGCCGGTCGCGCCGGTGATGGCGCGGGGGGCCTTCGTGACGCCTTTCGAGCCACGCTACTTCTCTTATCAGGTGGCCGCGCGCCTGATCACGGAGCACTACGACTTGCGCTCGCTCGAGGGGCAGCCCTACGCGCGCCTGCCCCTCGCCGTCGGCGCGGCCGGCGCGCTGTTGGCCTACCTCGAGCAGACGCAGCGCGACCTGCTGCCGCAGCTGCGCCCCATCGCCGTGCACATGCCCGAGGACCACATGGTGCTCGACGGCCCCACGCGCCGCAACCTGGAGATCGACCACACTATGCGCGGCGGCGCCGTGGAGGGCTCGCTGCTGTGGGTGCTCGACCGCACCAAGACGGCCATGGGCGCGCGCCTCTTGCGCCGCTGGCTCACCAGTCCCCTCCTGGGTTTGGCCCCCCTGCGCGCGCGCCAGGACGCCGTGGCCGCGCTCGTCGACGACGCGGCGCTGCGCCTCAAGCTCGCCAGCGCCCTCGGCGGCATCCCCGACCTGGAGCGCCTCACCGGCAAGGTGCTGCAGAGCACGGCCACCCCGCGCGACCTCGTTTCCATGCGCGGCGCGCTCGAGCGCGCCGCGGCGCTCAGGGACGTGCTGGACGCGCCCGCCGCGCCCGCCGCGCCCGCCGCGCCCGCCGCGCCCGCCGCGCCCGCCGCGCTCACGGGTCCCGACAAACGTCCGGGCGAGCTCTTGGCGGGCGACGATAGCGCCAAGGGTCCGACCCTGGGCGGGCTCGTGGGCGCGCTCGACGGCTGCGCCCACGTGTGCGACGAGATTGCCTGCGCGCTCGAGGACGAGCCAAAGACGGGGGCCGGGAACCCCTTCTTCATCCGCGAGGGCTACTCGGACGAGCTCGACGGCATCGAGGAGGCGGTCAGGGAAGCGCGGCAGTGGATGGCCGGCCTGGAGAAGACGGAGAAGGAGCGCACGGGTATACGTTCGCTCAAGGTGACGTACAACAAGGTTTTCGGCTACTCCATCGAGGTCAGCAACAGCAACCGCGACCTCGTGCCGGGAGACTACGTCCGCAAGCAGACGCTGGTCAACGCCGAGCGCTACATCACGCAGGAGCTCAAGGAGCGCGAGGCCCTGATCCTCTCTGCAGACGAGCGCCGCGCCGCCATCGAGGCATCACTCCTGGCCCAGTTGCGCGGGCGTATTGCCGCGCAGGCCCCGCGCCTGCTGCGCACGGCCGAAGCGGTCGCCGGGCTCGACGTCTACGCGGGCCTCGCCGCTGTCGCGGTGGAGCGCGACTACACGCGGCCCGAGCTCGACGACGGCGCGCGCATCGAGATCGTGGACGGCCGCCACCCCGTGGTCGAGGTGGCGCAGCGCGACGAGCCCTTCGTGCCCAACAGCATCACGCTCGACGGGGCGCGGGAGCAGATCGCCATCCTGACCGGCCCCAACATGTCCGGCAAGTCGTGCTTCCTGCGCCAGACCGCCCTGATCGTGCTGCTGGCCCAGATCGGCTCGTTCGTCCCGGCAAAGCGGGCGCGCGTCGGCGTGGTCGACCGCGTGTTCACGCGTGTGGGCGCGCAGGACGATATCGCCACGGGGCACAGCACCTTCATGGTCGAGATGGTCGAGACGGCCACGATCCTGAACAGCTGCACCGCGCGCTCGCTGCTCATCCTGGACGAGATTGGCCGCGGCACCAGCACCTATGACGGCGTGGCCATTGCGCAGGCCATTGTGGAGCACCTGCACGAGACGCCGAAGCGGGCGGCGAAGACGATCTTCGCCACGCACTACCACGAGCTCAACACGCTGGCCGAGCTGTTCGCGCGCGTGCGCAACTACCGCATGGACGTGCAGGAGGAGGGCGACGAGGTGTGCTTCCTGCGCAAGGTCGTGCCGGGCGGGGCCGACAAGAGCTACGGTATCCACGTGGCCGAGCTCGCCGGCATCCCTAAAGAGGTGGTGCGCCGCGCGCGGCAGATCCTGCGCGAGCTCGAGCGCAAGGCGCGCGCCGAGCGCGACGCGCTCGACTCCATGCAGCTCTCTTTCTTCGCCGAGCCGCTCGAGCCGCGCGGGCCGCATGGCAACGGCAACGGCAATGGCGGCGCCGGGAAGGTCAAGGAGGCCAGCGGCGCCGGCGACGGCTATCGCGCGGACGGTGACACTGGGGACGCCTTCGCCGCCGAACTGGCCACGCTCGACATCGACGGCATGACCCCGCTGCAGGCGCTCACCACGCTCGCCGACCTGCACCTGCGCGCCCGCTCCGGGTAAATCTCAATTTGCCGGATGTCCACGCCCAGGCGGAGCAAGGCGTTGTGCGTGGAGCGCCGCGGCGCGTGTAGGCGCATCGTTGGTATAGTGACATCCATGAGGACCGTTTCCGAGGACACCACTCCTGCTGTGGAGCGGATGCAACTCGACATACTGGCGCGCCTCCCCGCGTGGCGCAAGGCGCAACTCATTGTGGGTATGAATACAATGCTCTCTATTCTCGCCCTAGGTGGGATCAAGGAGCGGTACCCAGGCGCGGGCGGGCGAGAGCTGCGATACCGCCTGGACGAGCAACGACTGGGCGCCGAGGCGGCGTGGCGGCTGAAGACGGCGCGCGAAGGCCGGCAGTACGAGTACGAGGAGGACGCGTACATGGTGACCGATCCTATCCCGGTGACGCTCATGGTCATTGCCGCCCTGGATCATCTCCGTATCTCCTACTACATCGGTGGGTCGCTCGCCAGCGGCGTCCACGGCACATACCGCGCGACAGCGGATGCGGATATTGTCGCGGACCTCAGCGAGGATCAGGTGGACAGATTCGCGGGGATGTTGTCGGGTCAGTTCTACGCCGACCCAGCGATGATGCGCGATGCCATACGGCATCGGGAAAGCTTCAACCTCCTGCATCTCGGCACAGGGTTCAAGGTCGACATTTTCGTCGCTAAGGGACGCCCTTTCGACCGTTCACAGTTCGAGCGTCGTGTCTCGCGGACGATCGAGCCGGAGGGCGATCGGAGCGTCTTCGTGTCGGACGCCGAGGGCACGATCCTGGCGAAGCTGGAGTGGTACCGCATGGGCGGCGAGGTGTCCGACCGCCAGTGGACCGACATTCTGGGTATCTTGAAGGTGAGAGCGCACGACATCGAGCTGGATTACCTGCGGCGCTGGGCGGCCGAACTCGGCCTCTCCGATCTGCTGGACCGCGCGCTCGACGACGCGGGCATCGCCTGATCACTTCGTGGTATGCTGGCGGTGGACGCTATGCGTCCCCACGGGGCGGAGCGCTCCAGCCCGGCGCTCCGCTCCGCTTTTCGTCCACACGTTCCAGGGAGCGTGCCGGACGCGCGCCGTACCTTTTCACCGGCCGTCCACGTTGATAGTAGTGAGGTTAGGGGGGCCGCCCGGTTGTTGGGCTGCGCCCGGCCGGCCACCCCTGACCTCACCCTGGTAGAGGGGTGTGCGAGGCGCGCCCCTCCTTACTCGTTGCATCAATGTAGTCCGGACGGCGCTCATTCCGCCCGCTCGAGGCTGAACCAGTAGAAGCCGTGCGACGCGAGGGTGAGTAGATAGGGCAGCGCGCCGATGCGAGGGAAGCGCACGCCGCCCGTCAGTTCCACCGGCGTGTGGCCGTCGTAGCGGCCCAGGTCGAGTTCGACCGGCTGCGGGTGGCGCGAGAGGTTGTTGACGCAGAGCGCCACACCGTCGTCGAGGGTGCGTAGGAACGCGAACACGGCAGGGTTAGCCGGGTGCAGCGTCTCGAAGTCGCCCTCGCCGAAGACGGGCCAGCCCTGGCGGACCTTGATGAGGCGGCGCACCTCGTGCAAGAGTGAGGAGTCCTGGCGTTGCTGCGCCTCGACGTTGACCGCTTGGTAACCGTACACCGGGTCCGTCGCCGGCGGCAGATAGAGCCGGGCCATGTCGGCCCGGCTGAAGCCCCCGTTGCGGTCGTCCGTCCACTGCATGGGCGTGCGCACGCCGTCGCGGTCGCCGAGGTAAATGTTGTCGCCTATGCCGATCTCGTCACCGTAGTAGAGGATCGGCGTGCCGGGGAGCGAGAGCAGCAAGGCGCAGAACAACTCCATGCGGCGCCGGCCGTTGTCGAGCAGCGGCGCGAGGCGGCGCCGGATGCCCAGGTTGATCCTCATGCGCGGGTCGTGCGCGTACTCGGCCCACATGTAGTCGCGCTCCTCGCCCGTGACCATCTCCAGCGTCAACTCGTCGTGGTTGCGCAAGAAGATGCCCCACTGGGTTCCCTTGGGGATCGGCGGGGTGCGCGCGAGGATGTCGGTGATGGGGTGACGCTCCTCGCGGCGCAAGGCCATGAACAGGCGCGGCATCAAGGGGAAGTGGAAGTTCATGTGGCACTCCGGGCGCTCGGGCGTGCCGAAGTAGTGGACTACGTCCTCGGGCCACTGGTTGGCTTCACAGAGCAGCACGCGATTGGGGTACTCGCGGTCGACCGTCGCGCGCAACTCGGCCAGGAAGGCGTGCGTTTCGGGCAGGTTCTCGCAATTCGTTCCCTCGCGCTCGTAGAGGTAGGGCACGGCGTCGAGGCGGAAGCCATCCATGCCGAGATCGAGCCAGAAGCGGAACACGTCGAGCATGGCCGCCCGCACGGCGGGGTTGTCGTAGTTGAGGTCGGGCTGGTGGCTGAAGAAGCGGTGCCAGTAGTACGCCCCCGCCGCCTCGTCCCAGGTCCAGTTGGAGGTCTCGGTGTCCGTGAAGATGATGCGCGCGCCCGCGTATTTCTGGACCGTGTCGGACCACACGTACCAGTCGCGGTGCGGGCTGTCGGGGGCCGAGCGGGCCGACTGGAACCAGGGATGTTGGTCGCTGGTGTGGTTGACCACGAGGTCCATGATCACGCGGATACCGCGCCGGTGGGCCTCGTCGAGCAGGCGGCGAATGTCGTCCACCGTGCCGTACTCGGGTAGGACCTCGTAGTAGTCGGAGATGTCGTAGCCACCGTCGCGCAGCGGGCTTTTGTTGAAGGGGAGCAGCCAGATGCAATCGATCCCCAGCCACTGCAGGTAGTCGAGGCGCGAGATGAGTCCGGAAAAGTCGCCGATACCGTCGTCGTTGCTGTCCTGGAAGGCGCGCACGAGCAACTCGTAGAAGATGGCCCGCTTGAACCACAGGGCGCCCTCGCCGATAGGGCGCCCCGCTGGCGAGGCGTCCGCCATCACTACAGCGGTGTCGCCGTCGATCATGCCGAAAGGGGATGTCCCGCCGGCGCCCAACGCGGCCGGAGTCGGCGTCGCCGGCTCGGATTTTGACATAGCCTACCCTCCTTATCCTCGGGGCAAGGGTGTTGCATCATCGGGGCCACGTCGTCGCGCGGGCGCAGGCGCGGGCGCAGGCACGGGCGCAGGTGGGGGCGCAGGTGGGGGCGCAGGCACGGGCGCAGGTGGGGGCGCAGGTGGGGGCAGCAGCTTGACCAGCAGCGCATCCAACTGGGCGACCTCTGGGGGTTCCAGCGCGTCCAGCATGTGCTCCTGGATGCCGCGCACGTGCACCGCGGTCGCCCGCGCCAGCAGGTCGCGCCCGCGTCCCGTCAGGCCGACGTGGGTCACGCGCCGGTCGCCCGGACAGGCGCGGCGCTCCACGTACCCGGCCCGCTCCATGCGGTCGACCAGCCGGGTCACCCCGCCGCCCGTGAACGCGGTCGACTCGACCAACTCACTGATCGGCCGGACGCCGCCGGGGGCGCGGCCGAGGTGTAGGAGCACGCCGTACCACAGCAAGGGCAGGCCAACCTCCCCCTCCAGCTCATCGTCGAGCAGCTTGGAGAGCAGCGCGTAGGCCTCGACCAGGCGGCCGAAGGTCGTGATCCGCGCGTCGTCGAGGAGTCCGGGCTCGCCCCTGTCGTGCTCGTCCATGCCATTATTTTACAAAACACATATTGACACGTCAAATAAAGAGATGTAAGATAACTTTTGAATAGTCAAATTTTGACACAGTGGAGAAAGGGCAATCCCTATGACCACGGTAGACCAGCGGACGGGGGCGACGGCGATCGACCCCGCGACAGGCATCGGCCTCCTCTCCCTCACCGTCGCCGACCTCGCGCGCTCCGTCGCTTTCTACAGCGAGGCGCTCGGCTTCACGGTCCTCGAGCGCGACGGGCGCGCGGCCACCCTGGGCGCCGCCGGGACGCCGCTGCTCCTCCTCGCCGAGCGCCCGGGGGCGCGCCCCTGGCCTCTGAACAGGGACAGCTATACCGGCCTGTACCACTTCGCGATCCTTCTGCCGGCGCGGGCGGATCTCGACCGCTGGTTGCGGCACTGGCTGGGGCTCGGCCTGCCGTTGCCGGGGCAGGGCGACCACCTGGTCAGCGAGGCCCTGTATCTCCAGGACCCCGACGGGAACGGCATCGAGGTCTACCGCGACCGCCCGCGCGACGAGTGGACCTGGGTCGACGGGCAGGTGCAAATGGCGACGGACCCGATCGACTTGCGGGGGCTGCTGAGAGAGGCCGAGCGCGCCGGCGCGCCGTGGACGGGCCTGCCGGCGGGCACGCGCCTCGGCCACGTGCATCTCCAGGTCGGCGACATCGCGCGGGCGGCGGCGTTCTACCACGACGTCCTCGGTTTCGACATCATGGCCCGGATGCCGAGCGCGCTCTTCGTCTCGGCCGGGGGCTACCACCACCACATCGGGCTCAACACCTGGCACAGCCGCGGCGCCTCGCCGGCCCCCGCGGGGACGGCCGGTCTGCGCTTCTTCACGATCGACCTGCCTACGCAGGAGGCTCGCGCCGCCGTCGTGGCCCGCATCGCAGGCGTCGGCCTGCCCGTATTAGAGCAAGCCGGCGTCGTCGCGGTCCAGGATCCGTGGCAGAACACCATCCTGTTGCAGGTCGGCCCCACGGCCGGCGCGCGTGCGGCGACGGCGCTCGCGAGCGCCGTCCCGACGGGCGAGTAGGTAGAGCGTCGGTGTTTTTCGCGTAAGCCCCAGGCCGCGCATGTAGCCCTCGCTCGGCAGCAGGAGGGCCACGACGACCGTGGCGGCGACGAGGGCGACCTGCAGCTGGAGCGCCCGTTGCAGGCCGATGTGGTCGGCCAGCGCGCCCGTCACGGGCACGCCGATCGCCCCCGTGACGAAGCCGAGGCCCAGGACCAACCCGGAGGCCATCCCCGCGCGGCCAGCCAGGAGCTCCTGCGCCATCACCAGCATCAGGGGCGTCGACGAGGCGGCGAGCAGGCCGACCAAGGCGACGGTGATGAAGGCGCTGGGACCGGTGAAGGTGGTGAAGAGCCATAGGGCCGGGATGCTCAGCGCGAGCGAGCCGACGACCACGGCGCGCCGCCCGTAGCGGTCGGCCAGCGAGCCTGAGCCGATCGTGCCGGCCGCGCTGGCCAGGACGATC
>JAABUR0100007318.1_pt1 | contig 13097 bp, 16 predicted proteins | sample 5560091 | NCBI WGS metagenome assembly JAABUR01 (sample SAMN10711879, study PRJNA513375) | rock metagenome | isolation source: Antarctica rocks | place: Antarctica: Victoria Land, University Valley sud
GAAGGTAAAAAGAGGATACAGTGAAACATGAGGCGGATGGTCATGCATGTAGAGAGCTTTATACCCATTTGCTAGAAAGCTATCACGTGCTCTTAATACAAGACTTTACGCTTTGCTGAATCTGTGGCCCTGGCCTCTTACATTGACCCCAATAACGTAGTGACCAGCAATCGCCATCACCCTGTCGTCCAAAAAGTTGCTTCTCGTTGCTGCCATCTCGGCGGCCTAACGCGACACCACCAGAAGCCTCATCGAAATCGCACAGGAAACCTAATGAAGCAAGATATTCCAAAGGGCAATTCCAACGGGGGTCCCCGAACCTTGGAATCCCCGTTCAAAAGAGGTTCTTCCCCACCAAACCGAAACGACAACCGGAGCGTCATACGATGTAGCAACGAGAACCCCTCGATCCTTTGCCGCTTGCGCAACTAACTGTCATCTATGGCATCTAAAAGCAAAAACGCAGCTTTCATTCATCCTTCTTCTTCCAAAACCCCCGGTCGTCAATGCAGAACTACAGTGAGTACAGTACATTTGCAATATCCCTCCTCAATACCCAAAATACTAAGGTATTAACTAAATTCTGAAATTCTTGCGCAACCATTTTTTTCTTACGCGATTTATTTTTTGATCCATGGCGTCCCTTTGTAGAACGCACCACTGCATGCGAGAGAGGCTTGGCAGCCTGCGTTTTTGGAAAGATGGTTGTTGAGGTGTTGGATATGTGTGTCGTTTTCGTAGGAAAAGGGAAAGATGTAATCTTCGGTTTTTGATGGAATAGGGCAGGGAGAGGGGTTTGGTCATGGGCTTCTTGTTGGCATGTAGCTATGTAGTAACGCCATATAGCCGAGTTTCCAAGATATCCCCCAAACTCTCAGCGATCCAAACGCCACTTTCACCTCACCCACCCTCATCAGCACCGTTTCACATATCCACTCATCCTCCCCTCCTTTTTTATATATATATATATATATATATAAAACATTCTTCGCCGTTCTCTCCCGTCCAAATCGATGACGACTGCCGATGTAAAGCACATACACTCCGCACGTGTGGTTCCTGGACTGGGAGATGAGGTCATGGGGATGAGAAACAGGTGTGGGAGATGGGGGTTGGTAGAGGTGGGGGCTGAGGGTGTTGTTTGGGGGCTGCTGAGGTTAAGGCTGAGGCTGGGGGGCGCCGGAGGGTGGAGGGTGCATGGGGATGGGGATGTGCTTGTTTGTGGGTAGTGAGTGAGGTATGGGGATGGTTTGGGTTGTGGGGGATGGTGGGTTAGGGGCAAAAAGGGGGTGGGGGGTGTTGCTGGTAGTGCTGAGGATGAGGATGAGGGATGAGGCTTAAGGGGGTTGCGTTGAGGGCAGGGAATGGGATGTGCGTTTATGCGATGATGTGAATGTAGAAGAGGTTGGGGGTTTGCGAGGGGGGAGGGATTGTGGCTTTTCCATGTGGCTATCGTGAAGATTTTAGAAGAGTGGGTGGGTTTTGAGGATTTTGCGATTGTGCTTGCTTTTTGAAGGAGGTGGGTGAGCGATCGGGGTGATGGGTGTGAGAATTTCATTGAAAGAGTCGTTTTTCGTGATTTATCCCAAAGTATTGGTGAGATTTTTATTTTATTTGGGAGAAGTGAATCAAAGACTGTTTACAAGTGAGTTTTTAACTGTTTTTACTTCTCTGAACCGTGGTTTTTTCACTTGGGTGATTGTTCTTTATCAAGGTACGGCTTGACTGTGTATTTGATGCACCCGAACGATGGATGTACCTATTCATGGATAAAGTGCTTAAATCTATGGATCAAACGATAATCCATGGATCGGGTACACCATTGATGAAGCTCCCCGATTCATGAATAGGGTGCAATTTTGGGCCTTCATTCATGAATCAAATGATATATTGATGGATCAGGATTTACATAAATCATGAAGCAACTCTCGAATCTACCATGATCTTCAGCTGAATGACAATCTCACTGTCGTCTTTTGACTCTATACACGTCCTAATCGCATGATGAGATCAAGTCAAAATCTTCATCATCAGTCTGAAATGAAGAAAGAAGGACAAGAGAACACAGCCAAAGTTAATAATTGTAAAAGATGTGAGATCTATGTATGATTAAACATTTACAAAAATAGTATTTGATCCATGGATGAAGGCCCAAATTTGCACCCTATCCATGGACAGGGGAGCTCCGTCAATGGTGTACCCGATCCATGGATGGGTTGCAACATATTCTAAATCAGAGAAATATGTTGGACCAACAACAAAACCGCATGCAAAAAACATATGCGTCGGTCACCACATGGTTCAATCAGCTAATACAAACATGATGCGTGGACTATCCACTCATAAACACAGGTTGACCGACCAACAGACTGGCGATATACGCTATGAATCTCATATTCGCCCCGACCTCGATGAGCTGGAAAAAGAAATGAAATGTACGTTTAGGGTTTCCATGGTGTATGTCGGCTGGAGATCGATCCGTGGTCTCATGGTTCTTCCGGAAGTTAGACCCAGACGGGAGTTCAGCTTAGCGGTCGCTGTGTGCGGCCGGTCAGGGGCTTGGTTAAAGATTAGGAGACGTTGCAGCAACGTGCTGTGGTTGCTGTGGGAGCAGATAGGTTGTTCTGCAATTGATGTTCTGCGATGGGTGTTTCTCCTTGTACTGTGTTATTATCGAGGTGAAGCGACCGGTATGTGTGTTCCTAGAGGCCCCCACCGACGATCTAAGCTCCTAAGGTAGTTTGTGTATTTCCCGCGTGTATGAGAATAGCCTAATGTTTCTGCGGGGTATGTGTACAGATCATAAGAAAACCCCAAATCAGCGAGGCCCTGCGTGCTAATCCCCAGAGAACGTCAGTTGGCGGTTATGTGCAGCTAACCAGCCACGTGAAGATAGTTGTCCGATGTACGGATACGGAGTACCATATGCGCTATTATTGAAAATGATGTTACACGTAAGACCCAAACAGGAAACATAGCACCGTGACTGCATTAGTCCAGATCCGGCGCTACCGAGATTGCGGCTAATGTTGCCAGTCCTGTTTCCGCGTGGTACTCATGTCGAAGGGCTGGCCGTTTGAATGTGGGGCCATACCCCAGGTTCCGGAAGAGTTCGAATTGGCGCACTCCCCAGGATATGTTGCTGAAGCAGGACTTGTTTGAACGTCATCTGTGTTGTAATTCCCTGTGAGACGATCAGTATTTACATTCGTTGATAATCTATGAGGCCTAGCTTGTAACTTACTATAGACGTTTCCACCATGCATGGGTGTTGGCCATCCGTTCGTATCATCAGGGAGGAAACCAAAGTCGTAGGAATCGTCCGCGGTGGACAGCATTGATAGGTTGAAGTCGAATTGATGGGCTGGGTCGCTTCCATGATTCATATGATAAGGATACCTGTCTTGTCCGCCGACTGACTGGTTTCCGGTCATGTCTAGCTGCTCCACGCACTCACTAGGCTGCAAGCCGACGGGGGGTCCTGAGGGTATATCCGACAGCACTTTGTTATCACCTATCGCACTATATGCCATATCGTGTTGAAGAACCGCAGCCGTCCGATGCTGAGGAGACGGAGCCGTAGCCGTTGAAACCATGGTTGCAGAAGAAGGGGTGCTTGCGCCTATCTTTGTCGTCCGGGAAGTGGCAGGAAAGGACCTTCGCCGCTTCGAGCCCTTGGTGGGAGAAGGTTGTGGAAATACGCACTGGATGCCATTCTTACGACACCGATCACATGAGCTGCCCTCTTTCCGCTCCGACGTTTTATTTTCTCCCAGGCACTTCAGCTGGTGGAGAAGAAGGTTAGTATCGATGGTCTTAGAGTTCTGCTCTAGCGACCAATAGTAACCATTTTGCGCTGCATGACAGTACGATTGCGGATGGAGCCGTGGCCAACAGGATAGTATCATGGACTAATATGTCAGGAACGAACCTTTTTTGCCCGACAATGGTTACATGCAGAATGTCGCTGCCCATGGCCTTGGCCCGGTGGATCGTTTGCTTGCTCAATGCAGACTGTTTGTTTGCTGGGGTCCTTCGTGTATCGCAAAGTCGAGAACATAATACAGGCGTTGAAGCAACAAAGACTTTAGTACTTTTCAACTTTGCGTCTCGGTCGTAGAGGTGCTGCTGATTTTATTATTTCCACGACACACTAAGAAGTTCCTTGGCTGCGTTATGAGGTCGAAGATGGGGTGGGGCTGTTGGAAGGCCAGTCTATGATATGAATCCTTGCATCCCCTGCAACGGTTTCCCTGTCAGCTTGACCTCGAAGCGAAAGTGGCTTGTGCTGACTTGTTGGACCGATCCTAAAGGAATCCTACAGATCTGGGCCGGGGCTCCAATCAAATCGGTTGAATACTTGAGGCTTATGAGCAGCAGGAACTCAAATATTTAATGCAAATGTATCAAAATCAATTGGGGCCAGTGCCAAGTCATAGGCTCCTAGCTTCATCCCGGATTGTACTAAGAAACCGGTAGTGGTCATGTATCCCAGAATGGGGCGATGTGGTATGTTGGAAGCTGCCTAAACCCCCCACGGATGATAAGAGCTCATGCAACAATGTTGGGAAAACTGCATTTCTTCATAGTTGCATCAACAACGGCAAGCTAAGGACGTCCCGTGTGGAGGCTTATGGACGTTTGAGGTTCTCAGCCGTTACAAGACTAACCGGGCTTTGACAAATCTCATAACGCAGAGACATTGTCAGAGTCTTGAAAAGGCTTAATGCAGTACCGAGAGAGAGTCGGGGCTTTGCCAACTTCTCACATCCGTGTCAGCAGCCTTGCCAGATATGACATGTAGAATGATCGTCTGAGGCTTGCCGGGTTTGAGAGCGGAATGTTACGGAAAAGGGACCCACAATGGTTATGTCGCTGAGGGTCTTACTGACGAATGCAGGTTATTGGGGGCGTTCAAGAACTCCACGTGGCGCAACAACTCCATAATCAAGTGAAGCCAATGGCGAAGCAATGTCAAGGAAACTGAACGTTGACTACCAACAAGGATAATTTTCAAGCCAATGAGACGGTGCAGGGTCTCGTTCTCGCTTATGCGAAGAAATGGACTTATGCGGACCAATACTGTAGAGTAATGTACACAGAAGGTTTGGCGGAAGGGGGGACACGTTGAGCTTTGCAGAAATAGCAGAATAAGGCGGGATCTTCCGAGCAGCCTTATCGAACCCGTGCTGGCGCGTCCCGAACGAGAGGGCCGTCCCTCGGAAACTAGGGACAGCTCCACGCGCTCGTACTTCTGACGTCTTCCAGACAGAATAACAAGGACGCCACTATGGAATTGTGTCGGCCAATCCGTAAGCCAATAAGACATCGTCAGCGACGCTCATGCCTCGCGGATCTCCAGGTGGTGGTTCTGTTTTCGGATTATTTGTGGACTACTCCCATTTCTCGGAACCGGCCGCCAACTATTTATATTCTCGAGGGTCGGGCCTATGAAGGACCGGAAGGTGCTGCTTGGGCGCTGCTTGAGCAGATGGGAGACTTAGAGGGACCTCTTGACTGCTGAGGCAAATCTTCAGATGCTAACATTCCATCTATAAGGTTGATTGAATTGATATCTTCAGTAAGAAGCGGCTGCCATCCATGCTGATAGTCAGTTGTTGCGTAGTTTGAAACCTTACGAATACCGTCACAGTGAGACTCGAAATGCGTACGTGATATTGGGACTGCGTCTTCTTCGAATATAAAGCCCCCGAATGCGTATCCAGAATCGGCCCCAATCATCGGATCGACGGTAGCGTAAGGCGCAAAGGGCTTATGCATGTCATATAAACGGTCAATGACTGCCCCCACCAGCTGAAGAGTGGTGTCGTCAACAAAGTGGATGCTACCTGGTGTGGTTAGTTAGGAGTCAGATACCCCGTAAAGCTTCTCCCATCACTGGTTAGCCTTTTGTGGCAGAACGGTAAAACCTTCTGTTTCCATTTTCTCCAGCCCACCATGGTCGTCGTTTGGCCCTCCGAGCATGGGCCTGTGTCCGCCAATCCAAAGCAACGAAGTTGGTGGTTTTCTGTCAATTCTTTGCCCACAAACAACTAGCGAAAGATATTATGCACGTCATTGCATTGTAGTCATGTATTGTCTGCTCACCTGATGGATTGTTCACTACCTTATTCGTGGCGATCACGTTCATACCGAGCGTCTACAGCAAAAGTGTGGATCCACAGTACGACCAATCAAAACCGACATGAATCGACATCGAAACCTTGCGCTATCCTTTTCTTGATTGACGCGACTGTCTCTCAGACTGGCGCGACCTTTTTTTCCGTTTCCAATGCCTCTCGGCTTCGACAGGTTGGAGGAAACTGTCAATGTGAGCCATTCCAACGAATTCCTCACCGCTCGAACCGGGATTGGAACCGTCACTAGAATCGTGACTTCTTTTATTTCTCAGAAAGCCTTTACCGAGCCTTCTCACTTCTGACCGCTTGGAGATTCTTGGAAGGTATGAGTCTTCCCTGACTTCATCCGTGCTTTCTCCCAAAGTCCTGAACGAGATACCCTCCTCGAACAGTGCAGCACACCTAGTAGCCGCCTTCTCCACAACAGCTGACTCCCAGCCAGTCATGGAAGCGATACCCAGAACATCGCTCCAGTCTCGAAGACCAACTCGGGCCTTGCGACTTTGGAAACTCTGCGCTTTTCGACTTGAGGAAGATGTTCGTTGACTTCTTGTTCGAGACGTGGACGACGGCCTCGAGTTTCCTGCAATATCGATTGCAAACCCGACTGATGATTTGCCGTTGCTACTCGGCCTGCCTCTTCCCTTCCCTTGTTTAGACTGCCGTGGGTCACACACATCTTTCTGAGACTCGCTAGCAGAGTCATCCAGGGCCATGTAGGCGCTTCTTGCATGGCGAAGTCCCATCAGTAAATCGTCAAATTTGGCCAATACGTGGTTCATGGTAGGCTCCAAGATATCGCTTGCTTTATCATCGTCAACCATGACTTCTGGCTCAAAATCTCTGGGCTTTAGATCCAAACAACCACCAGAAGGCGTAGCCGCACTCTCCGCTCGCGGGCTCGCTTCTGCACTGTGGGGCTGCACATCGTCGTCGTCTAGCCCAGAACGCGCTGATGAGCTACTTTCACGGCTTGTATGCACAGTGGCGGGTGACGACGGATTGGATTTCCCACTGTCACAGTTGGATGGGTCAGATTGGCTTCCTAACTCCCTGCTTAGCTTGCCATCTGCGCCGTTTGGCTCGTCATCGTCCCACTCCCTTGCCCAGAATCTCTCTTTCGCTTTTTTGAGTATGTAAGCTACCAAAAGCTGCTTAAGAACATTACTTGTAGCGTCCCTCCCACCATAGTATCGCCCAGGCCGATCTCCTTCCTCTTCCCAATGTGAGATATCTGCGTCCCTAGGAACAACGTCCGGTGGCAGCGGCCAAGCTGTCCATACCTTCGGTGGAAGCCAAGCTTCTGCACCCTCAGAAACCCCTTCATGCTGCTCTCCTCCCTGTCCTCGTATTTTCTCGGGTCTACGCTGTAGATGGAAAGCATTGTAGAGATGCACGCTGAGATCATTCGCGGTTAGCTGCTGAAGGCTAGCTGCTAGCTCCCGCTCCGCAGCGGTCCAATTCCGCCATGTTGAAGGTGGGCCGTGGTATTTGTTAGGACGAGACGGTGGAACACTAGAAATCGTGTCGTAACCTGCACCCGGCGACAATGGCATTTTGGGCATCTGGTGGTGGCTATGCCGCTCTGGAGTATACACACTTCCACTGCTGGCATCATGGTCAACCGTAACCTCTGGCACGGCATCTTCGACAAATCGCGTCTCTATCGAGCCGTCGTGCGACCGAGGCGACCCTTCCACCGAGGATGTCAGTCCGTTGTCCGGAATGATTTCATTTACTTGTTGATGCTGTGTCGAGTGGAACAGCGGAGATTCGGGATACGAAGCGCTGCCACTTTCTGGCGTGGACATTGAGTATTCGGAATGTGAAAAGAAAATACGAGGATCTTTCAGATAAAATCTCCGATGAAAGGGGCGACTTCCGACGCTTGGTCAGGTAAATTATCTTCTTGCACGAATCGCTGCAACAGCACCGACACACTTGCTTCTATATCTAAATTGGCCAATTCGATATCTTCTTTTCACGCCCTCTCCGAAGACCGGTTATTATCTACTAAATTTCGCCTCGCTCTAATGCTTCATCAGGAATTCCATACTTCGATGCTCTGAACCCAATCCTTGTCAAAACTTCGTTTACACTTTCATCTAACGCTACGAGTACCTTTACAATGTTATTAGATTAACTAATTGTGAACATCTTCATTCAGTCTCGACTTTGAAAACTCTACACTGATTGTGCTCTCTTCATACCCTTTGCCAGAAATGGACGGTATGCCTGATATTGTGTCTGGCTGAGAAATCCTTACAAATCCGAAATCAACGTGCCGAACTGACCATATCATGAGACAAGGTGCCTCGGGAAAGTTGGGTAGAGCATCGAGCGAAATGTCAGTGGATTGAAGATTCATTGACCTATTCTTGGTGAATGAAAGATTCAGTGATTGAAAGACATATCAGTTACTGTAATCATAAATATGTTATAATCAAGGGTGGGATCATTAGTACACCTCCTTTTCCTACAATGTCTGAATTTTTCCCTGATAACATTACAGAGTTCATGTCTTCATTAACCAAGCAATTGCAAATTTTCTAAGACTCCCCATACTCAAAGGCCGACAAGCTCGCCTAGTTGGCTTTTCTCGACTTTCCTCATTCTATCGCTGGCGCAAACCTCAGCTCCTCCCATCCCAGCATCTCCAGCTTTTGGATCTCCCGTCCTTTCAAACATAAACCATCCAGATTCGGGCTGCAACGAGTCGAGCCCCGGTTCACCTTGGGGGGTTTCAGGATGATGTTCAACATGGATCACCTTCCCGTAACGATCCCGAATGTGGTTGCTGCTGTTGGCGTGTGTGCTAGTGTCATCTAGTGCTTCTCCTGTACTTTTGATACGAATACCCATGGAGCCAGCTACCATGATGGTTTCGTAGAAGACGCCGTTATCGTTGACCTTCACGGGTACAGATGAGTGGCCGGATGGGACGTTTTTGATTTTTATACAATGGTAGAAGGTGTTGTCAAGGCAGCAGCCCGCGTTTCGACCGCGCGATCGAGTATTGACGGGTCCAGAAGGAGGTATTCCGTTGGGCGCATACATAGACTTGCCGTCCTGATCCCAAAAGCAGAATGCTGTAATCCAGCCTGAAAGATATGGTGGTCCACTTCCACCCGCCGACCGGTCTGCGATCTTCTGCCAAAAGTCTTTCGTCTCCGACGAGTCTGGGCAGTCAAAGGACCTCACAAATCGACTCAAGACTGGTTTCAGCAGGTTATAGAACTGAGTCGCCTCTGCGCCAAGGTTTGGAAGTTTCTCCAGACGGTGGAGAATCTCTTGCCAATCTGCCTGGATGCCAAGGAGAGTAACCGAAGGGATACCACACATCAGTTCAAACCCGTAAGTAAAGAATTTCTGCAACGAACCCATCATGACGATGGATGCCACGACTTTGTCAGTCTCGGTTGTTGTAGAAAAGGCCGGCATGATCCAAGGGCGTAGCTCTGGGTCGACTACATTGGCGCTCACGAGTTCAGTCATGCGTCTAGCCAAAGCCCCAAAATCGACGGTATGTATGGTCCCGGCAGCTTCAATCCAAAGCTCTTTCTGTCCTTGATGGGCAACGAAGAAGGAGCGCAGTTCCTCTGCATGCGCATTGATGTATAGACTAAGTTGTGTAAGAATAGCGAACCAGATGTCCTCTGGGCGCAGTGTGAGATGATGATGGTCGCAGTAAGCAGCAATTGCAGCTCGTACGAATCCGTTGTTGGACGGATGAAGAGGTAATTCCGACGTGAATTTACCGAAGGAAGTTTGAATCAATGCCTTGCATTTCCGATACTCAGTAGGACTGGATTCTTTCAAGAGAGACTCGGCGGAGTATACTGCGTCGGTAGATCTCCATGCTCTCGCAAGATGATCGGCAGGTCTGATAGTCACCGGCATCTTGCGTGACAAAAAGATTAAGGAGTTCTCGCAAAACTGTAGAGAGGATGTAGACAAAACGGAAAGGATTCAACGGTGAACAAGACAATGACTGAAGATCAGGTGTGGCATTGAGATCCAGCCTGTTGCCTGTTGCCTGTTGCCTGTTGCCTGATGCCTGATGCACTGATAGAGCCAGTGGAGCCAATGACTGGAACTCTTTTAGCGAGATATCAGATCTCTACGCAAAGGGTTTTGCGGGGTACAGCATCAAAACTGACATGCTGCATCTCCTGTACGCGTCATGCATATTCGATTTATTTCATATAGAGATAGGTGAGTTTAATAAGCTGAATGGGAACTTTCCAACGATACAATATCCACGAAGAATGAAGCACTTTTACATGCGTAATGGGTTATGCTGCTCTGCGAGAAGTTTCTTTTATTCTTATCTTATCTCATCTAATCGGTACCTCAGCACCCGTAGAAAGTAATTGCTCTCCAGATAAAACCCACACAAGAATGCTGGGAACAGATCCCAAATCTCACAATCTTGGGTGAATTGGGTTGGGTTGATTGGGGGCCATCCAAAACAACGGTCACATAATTGAATCATTAACAGAGAACGCGAAGAAAATGATTGTTCTCGCGATGAGTGTTGAATCGTAGGAGCAATGGGAGAAGCATAGGAGCAATGGGAGGAACAGTGGTAGGAGCAATCTGCTCGCTGACCAAATTGGTACTAGCGCAGATATGTTCCTCGCTCCGCACATAGTAGATAGCTTTGTACGTAGAAGAAAAACACCTCTAGGAAATCAACAGATTTACACTTCATCAATGAGAAGTGACCGTCTCGAATGAAATCGATCTACTAACGTTTTTTCCTGGGAGCAGTCCGTTCCCGAAGAACTTTTCTTGTAAGGTGGCTGCCTGCAGTGGCAGCATTTGCTGGTAGCAATCTTCTGTTCTTCACGAAACGTTCACACCAGTCGTAACCTTGGCTGTTGTATGATGCTCTCGGATGAATGCCCTTATCGTAGGAGATTTGTGTGCGGCAAGCGACGATAGGTTTTCGCCCGCGTCAATGTCCCAGAAGAAAGACTGCCTATCTACAACAGTGAATGGAATCAGTAACATTCAATCGGACTGGTGAAACCCATGTATCTTCACCTTCTATACGCGCTGCCCTTAATTGCAAACAATTAATTTGTGGTAAATCAAGTCTCATCTCTCAGCCTTTTGGTTCGTGCACAGCGATGCGCAGGAGTCTATCTCTGATACTGTCTTTTGCCACAACTTGTCTAAAATCGCTACTGTCGAAGGGGAACTGCTTCCATCGGGCCTTGTTATCGATGGCTTGAACCCGTTCATATAAAGTTAGAACCTCAATACTTGTGTACCGGCAAGTCTCTGGCTGATGGTCGAATTGCCAGGATGTGCTTGAATGTTTGAATGGTCTTCAAACTCCATTCGCTGCGCTGGAGGAAAGGCGGAGGCTTGGGTTGAAGCTAGATGCTTCAGCCGTCGATGAAATGAGTCAATGGGTTCGTCGAGCCGGCCACGAAATACCCTCTCTACGTATATGTATCATCATGATCTCAAGGCTAATCAGCCCGAGGTTTCGGAACTGAATCGTCTCAAGGTCGTACACGTCGCCGGTATCAAGGGCAAAGGCTCTACCTGTACCTTTGTCAACTCCATACTATTAGCTCATCAGGTTATACACGGCATCCCTCATAAGATTGATCTTTATACCTTGCCTCATCTCATTGCGGTACGCGAACGGATAAGAATCAATTCGGAACCTATAGCCGAAGGTGTTTTCGCAAAATACTTTTTCGAAGTTTGGGACGCTTTGGAGGAGTCTGCAATGACAGATGGCGAGGATCTCAAAAGCAAGCCGGTATACTTCCGATTCTTGACCTTTGATGTCATCTCATGTACTCATCCGGGAAGAAGCTGATATCGCCGTTTGCGAGGTCGGAATTGGAGGAGCGTGGGATTCAAAAAATATTTTCGAAGCTTCGGCAACCACTGGTATCACAACTCTTGGTATTGATCGTGTTGCCGTCTTGGGTGATACCATTGAGCAAATAGCATGGTATAAGTCTGGTATCTTCAAGGCAAATTGCCCAGCCTTTACTGTGGAACAGATCCCGGCAGCTGCTTAGGTGCTCCAGACCTGGGCGGACTGCAAGGGGGTTTCGCTGGAGACCGTAAAAATCGACCCCGTGTTATCCGACCTTGACATCATGCCAGATGCAGATTTACGACAAAATGCTTCGCTTGCAATTGCTCTAGCAAGCCTCGTTCTGCAGAAGATTGGACCCAATTCTCTCATGAAGGGCACGCCTTCCTCGTTCATCAAACAAGGCCTGGGAAACACTGTTTGGCGCGGTCGATGCGTGATTTTGCCTCTTGGCAACGTAACATGGCATCTTGATGGTGCCCATACCGTTGACAGCCTCAGGGTGGCAGGCCACTGGTTCGCTGGGCTTGCCCAGGATTCCCCACGAATACTGATCTTAACCAACAGTTTCGACCCGAGGCCACCTCTGTTCTTCAAACCCTACACGGGAGTAACCATACTGACTTCGGGATTCGATTCGACCATGTTGTCTTCTGTACTAATGCTACTCGGAAGTCAAGCGGTTATATAACAGGTACACCAATACCGCAAAGTGTTCTCGTGGCCTGAATGCTAAGACGACACACTAGATCTTGTAGACCATAACAACGACTCTGCTGCTGTTGCTGGCCATACAGTACAAACAGCCTTTGCGGACGTTTGGGCTGGCCTGGATGCGTCTTCCATAACCCATGTCCTATCAAGCTTTCAGGAGGCGATAGATTTAGCAGGAGACTTGTGCGAGAGTTGCCATGGGACTCAAGTGTTTGTAGCTGGTAGTCTCCATCTCATTGGGGGTGTATTGTCGATCTTGGAAGGTGTCGCCACGCCTGAAGGAAATTGAACCTATTATCCCTCTCTCCGCACAACTCTCCTAATCCACTAATCGCCAAAAATTCCGTCCGAATTGAGCACTGATCTCAACTTGTCAGACCCAACAACCCCATTGA
>JAABUR0100007321.1_pt1 | contig 13092 bp, 11 predicted proteins | sample 5560091 | NCBI WGS metagenome assembly JAABUR01 (sample SAMN10711879, study PRJNA513375) | rock metagenome | isolation source: Antarctica rocks | place: Antarctica: Victoria Land, University Valley sud
AGGCAGAGCAGCACGCCGAAGAGCGCCAGAGGCGCGAGGAACTCCACGGGCGCGGAGCCCACGTGGATGAGGCCGAAGACGGCGCCGGTGATCGCAGCCGAGACTCCGACCCCCTTCCACCGCCGCAGAGCGGTGAAGAAGAACCCGCGGAAGAAGAGCTCCTCGGCGATGGGAGCCGCCACGGTGACCAGAACGCCGACGACCACGAGCGCGAGCGTGCTCTCGTCGGCCCCCAGCTCCTTGGGCAGCTCGTCCTGGCTGTCGACGTTCGCCCCGAGTGCCTGCATCACGGCCAGGTATGCGGCGGTGAGGGCGAGGAAGGACACATAGGCGGCCACCAGCCACCCGATCGCCACTCCGACGTGGGTCGGGCGCAGCCCGAAGTGCCACGCGCTGCGGGCGTTGCTGGTGACCCTCGCGAGGACGAGAGCCGAGCCGATCAGGCAGGCGTCCTGGAAGAAGGTGGCAGCTATGAGCACGCCCGGCGGCGGATCCTCGATGTCGCCCCCGGCCAGCAGCGTCCCCAGCAGGCTGATCATCGCCCCTCCGACCAGCGCGACCCCGAACGCCGAGAGCAAGCCGACCGGGGCGGTCCATGCCGGCCACGGGGTCTGCGTCGGGATTCCCGGCCGCCGGGGCGGCCGGCTCGGCGGCGGGGCGCCCTCGGGCAGCTCGGGGAGCTCGGGCGGCGGACCGGGGTGCGGGTGGACGTAGGACAAGGCAGAGAAGGGTACGGGGCGAAGCGATCCACCCGGGACGCATGCTTCTCAGCTGGGCAGCGGTCTACGCGGGCGCCGCGAACCGCTCGGGCAGCGCCGCCAGAAAGCGAATGTGCTCCACGCCGCCCGGCGGCTCTCGGCCGCGGACCAGCAGGATCGGGTGGATCCCGGCGGCGCGGGCGCCGGCCACGTCCTCGTCGACGCGATCGCCGACGTGAACGGCGTCGCGCGGCGCCACGTTCCCGGCGAGCGCAAGCGCCCGCACGAAGATGCCCGGCGCCGGCTTGTCCGCTCCCACCTCGGCCGAGCTGACCGCGGCGTCGAGCAGCGGAGCAAGGCCGGTCGACCGCAGGACCTCGTGCAGCGAGACGTCCCAGTTGCTGACGGCGACGAGGCGGATGCCGGCTCGTCGAAGCGCGGCGAGTGCGGGCGCCGCGTCGGCGTACGCGCGAAACCGCAGGGCAGCGAGCAGGACCTCGAGGACGGCCTCGGAGGGCGTTTCCGCGAGAGCGGGAAGCCGGCGACGCACTTCTTCGGCGCAGCTGCGGCGTAGCGCGGAAAGGCCCGCGCGGTCGGCGCCCTCGAGGTGGTGGGCGCGATAGAAGGCGATCTCCGCACGCATCGCCGCCGCCGCCTCGCGTTCGTCGACGCGCACGCCGAGTCGCTCGCGCAGCGCCTCGCGCAGCAACGGCGCGGGGGGCTCGAGCTCGAGCAGGGTTCCCATCGCGTCGAGCAGCACGGCCCGGGGCTGCGCGGCGCTCATGCGACCCACACCCAGCATGTGAACTGCGCGCTGAAGGCGGCGAGTGCGACCGCGGAGAGGGCAAGGCTCCACCGCCGCGGGCGGCGGCGATCGGCAGGCGCGCGGGAAGTGCCGGACTCCTGGTGGAAACCACCACTCAGGCGAAGGCCGCTCCACATGAAGAGTGGGAAGAGCACCGCGACGAAGCGCGGGAGGGACATGAGCGGCTGGGTGGAGACCGGGAAGGAGAGCGGCAGGGCCAGCATCGCGACGACGTAGGCGCCGTAGATCCTCGGCAGGCGGCGGATCGCTCCGACCGCCGCGGCAAGAGCGCCCGCGAGGAAGGCGAAGAGCGTGAGGTTGTGTCCGGCGACGCTGAACGGATCTCCCGCGGCGACCTCGAAGTAGGCAGGCGAGCGCGAGCCCGAGAGGAGCTGGCGCGCTCCGTCCCACGCGGCAACGGCCCCGTCCCAGGCGCCGGCAAGCGGGGCGCTGAAGTGGCGCATCCACACCTCCTGGGCATTGAAGGGGCCCGCCGGGTCGGCGCCCACCAAAGCGAGGTGGAGGAGGAAGGCGAGCAGGCCGGCAGGGACGAGGAGAAGCCAGAGCTCCGCCCCGGGGAGGCGGCGAAGCCGCGGGCCGGATTGCGCCTCGGCTCGCGCCGCCCGCCGCGCTTGGATCGCCTCGAGCACGAGGGGAACCAAGAGAAGCACGCCCGCGCTGCGGGTCCCGGCGGCAAGCATGCCCAGTGCAGCCGCCAGGGGCCAGCGGCGCAGCCGCGCCGCGTATACGGCGCCGACGGAGAGGAGCAGGAAGAGCGACTCCGAGTAGACCGCCGAGAAGAAGAAGCTCATCGGAAACAGCGCGCACAGCCACACGGTCGCCCGCGCCGCGTCCGGGCCGAGCTCGAGCTCGGTGAGCCGATGGAGGAAGTAGAGGGCCGCCAGGAATGCGAGCAGCGAGACCACCGCGCCGCCGATGACCGGCGAGCCGACCACGGCGCCCGCGAGGCGCAGGAGCAGCGGGTAGAGCGGGAAGAAGGCCGCGCGCTCGTCGTCGAGGTACCCGTCGCTCGCGATGACGAGGTACCAGACCGAGTCCCACCGGGCGGCGGGCGCCACGAGCGCGTCTGCGCCCGCGCCGAAGGGAGCGGTGAGCCCGCCGGGGTCGAAGGCCGAGCGATTGCCGCGGTGGGGCCCCACCGCGACGAGCGCGCCGATTCCCCCGACCCAGACCACCAGGCGCGACCACCACAGCGCGCGCCAGGCTTCGCGCAGCGCCTCGGTCCGCTCGGCGCCGAGCGCATGAGCCGGAAGGCGGGAGAGTCGGAGGGCGGTGGTCGCCACGGTGAGGATGTTCTCAAGCCCTGGGTGATCCGCCGGCCCTGCGGCTCCGAACTCCATCCTGCGAGAGGAGGGCCCCTCCCCGGCTAGAATGCATCCTCGTCGCGCCCCGCGCGCACCACCACCCTCATGTCTCGCCGCCAGCGACACAAGCGGCGCCACCGCCTAGCCGGCGGGCGTGCGTCCAAAGCCATCCTCCTCGTCCTCGGGCTCCTGAGCACCGTGGCGGCCATCGGCCTGGTCTCCCTGATCGGATACATCATCTCGATCGCCTCGTCGGCGCCCGCCATCGAGACTCTCAAGCCGGCCGACAAGGGCTCGGTCTCGGCGGTCTACGCCGCCAACGGCGACCGCCTCGGATTCATCGAGTCCGACGAGCTGCGAACGCCCGTCCCTGGCAGCCGGATCCCCAAGGTCATGAAGCAGGCGACGGTGGCCATCGAGGACCGCCGCTACTACAAGCACGCGGGCGTCGACTATCCGGGCCTGGTGCGTGCCGCGGTCGACAACTTCGAGTCGGGCGAGACGGTCCAGGGCGGATCGACGATCACCATGCAGCTCGTCCGCAACCTCGCCTACGTCTCCACCGAGCGCACCTACCAGCGCAAGATCAAGGAGGCAAAGCTCGCCGAGGAGCTAGAGAACGAGCGCTCCAAGGAGTGGATCCTCGACGAGTACCTCAACAACATTCCCTACGGAACGGTCGGGGGACGGTCGGCGATCGGCATCGAGGCGGCGTCGCGGCTGTTCTTCGACAAGCCCGCCCGCAGGCTGAGGCTCAAGGAGGCCGCGCTCCTGGCCGGGCTTCCTCAGGCGCCGTCGCGCTTCAACCCGTTCACCAATCCCGACGAGGCCAAGGCGCGGCGCAACGACGTCCTGCGCTTCATGGCCAAGGAGAAGATGATCACGCGGCCCGAGTCCCTGCGCGCGATCTCGGCGAGCCTCGGGGTCAACGAGAACGACTACTACACGCGCAAGAAGGAGAGCTACTTCTTCGACTATGTCAGGCAGGAGCTCATCGACCGCTACGGCGCCAACACCGTACGCCGTGGCGGCCTGAAGGTCTACACGACGATCGACCTCGGGCTCCAGGAGGCCGCGCGCGCGGCTATGGCCCGCAGGCTGGGCGACCCGACCGACCCCCGCTCCGCAGTCGTCACCGTCGACCCGGACACGGGCTACATCCGCGCGATGGCGGCCTCCAACGTGTACCGCCGCTCCAAGTACAACCTCGCGGCACAGGGCGCTCGCCAGCCCGGCTCCACCTTCAAGGTCATGGTCCTCATGACCGCTCTGCGCCTGGGAATCGACCCGCGGAGCAAAACCTATGTCTCCAAGCCGCTGAACATCGTCGACCCGAAGTACGGCCCGTGGAAGGTCAAGACCTACGCCGGCACCTACGGCGGCTCGATGAACCTCGTCGAGGCCACCGTCCAGTCCGACAACACGGTCTACGCCCAGCTGATCCTCGACGTCGGGCCCGACAAGGTGAAGGAGACCGCGCGGATGATGGGCATCACCTCCAAGCTCAGCGGCTATCCCGCGGAGGGGCTGGGCGGCCTCGAGCGAGGAGTCTCGCCGCTCGAGATGGCCACCGCGTATGCGTCGATCGCCAACGGCGGCTCCAAGGTCAAGCCGATCGCCATCCGCAAGGTGGTCTTCCCCGACGGCAAGGTGAAGAACTTCGGCAAGGCCAAGCGCAAGCGGATCTTCACGGAGGAGGCCGCAGCGCAGGCGCGCGGCATCCTCAAGCAGAACATCCAGAAGGGCACCGGTACCGCGGCGAACATCGGCTGCCCGGCCGGTGGCAAGACGGGGACGACCGACAACTACACCGACGCCTGGTTCGTCGGCTTCACCCCTCGGACGACCACCGCGACGTGGGTGGGCTATCCCCAGTCCAACAAGATCTCCATGGACAACGTGCGGGGCATCCGCGTCGCCGGAGGCACCTTCCCCGCCGAGATCTGGGGCGACTACATGAAGGTGGCCAAGCGCAAGTTCTGCAAGGACTGGCCGGAGGTGGACGGGACCGGCGGGGGCGCCCCGTTCAGCGGAGGCGGCGGGCAGAACGGCGGCAACGGGGTCGACAATCCCGGTGGCACCGACTACGGCAACGAGCAGCTCGACGAGTCGCCGTCCCAGGACGGGCCCGGGCAGTAGCCACTAGTCTCTCCCGCCGTGGCTAAGGAAGAGAAGGTCGAATTCGAGGGCGAGGTCGTCGAGGCGCTGCCCAACGCGATGTTTCGCGTCAAGCTCGACAACGGGCACAACGTGCTCGGTCACGTGGCGGGCAAGATGCGTCGCTTCCGGATTCGGATCCTCCCCGGCGACCGCGTCCGCGTGGAGGTCTCCCCCTACGACCTCGACCGCGCCCGGATCGTCTACCGGCATCGCTGAGCGCGCCCTCCTCGACGCCATCGAGGCCGCGCTGGGCCGGCGCGAGGACAGCCGCGTGGTTCGGTGGCTGGGGGACGACGCAGCCGTGGTGCGGGGGGGCGCCTTCGCGGTCACCTCGGTCGACGCGATGGTCGACGGCGTCCACTTCCGCCGCTCGCAGGTCGCCCCCGAGGACATCGGGCACCGCGCGCTCGCGGGCGCGCTCTCCGACCTCGCGGCGATGGGCTGCCCGGCCGGCGAGGCCTACCTGGCCGCCATCCTTCCCGACGATCTTTCCGACGAGGAGGTCCTCGCCGTGCACCGCGGAGCCGAGGCGCTCGCGAAGCGCACGGGGACGACCCTCGCCGGCGGCGACGTCACGAGCGGCCCGGCCCTGGCGCTGTGCGTCACCGTCACGGGGTGGGTGGAGGACGCGGGGTCGCTCGTCGGCCGCGACGGCGCGCGGCCCGGCGACCGGGTCGGGGTCACCGGGCCCCTCGGGGCGCCAGCCGCCGGCCTTGCGATCCTCGACGGCCGCGCCCGGGGACCCGATTCGCTGGTGGAGCGCTACCGGCGCCCGGAGCCGCGGCTGGCGCAGGGGCTGGCGCTGGCGCAGGCCGGAGCCTGCGCGATGATCGACCTCTCCGACGGGATCGCCTCAGACGCGGCGCGGCTCGGAGAGCGCAGCGGCGCGCGGCTTCGCATCGACGTCGAGGCCCTACCGCTCGCGGCGGGGCTGGCCGAGGTGGCGGCGCAGATCGGCGCCGAACCCGCCCTGCTGGCGGCGAGCGGCGGCGAGGACTACGAGCTGTGCGTCTGTGCGCCGGCGGAAGGAGCGGGCGCGATGCCCGAAGTCACGTGGGTCGGCGCGGTCGAGGCGGGGCCGCCCGGGGCGGTGCTGGTGGGCCCCGGCGGCGAGGTGGCCGCCCGGGGCTTCGAGCACCGCGCGGGCTGACCGGTACGTACGGAAGGGGTACTACGCAGCCGCGGTGCCGGCGCCGCCCTCGAGGGCGAGCGTCGCCGCTGGATGGGGGGCGTTCGCGCCGGGATGCGGCCGATCGGGTTTCGACAGGGCGTGTCGGACAATCGCTTCGGCCACTGCCTCCGTATCCACGGTGTACTCGGCGCGTGCCACGCGCGCCCTGAGCTCTTGTATGTCCACGGTGCGAATCGTCTCCATTTCGGGTGCCTCCGGGGTTGGACGGCATGGGCAATATCGTTCCTCCAAACGCGGAGGCTGAGCCGCCGCCGCCCGGACTGGACGTCCGTTATGGGGTCCCGGCCCCACCCCACCCGGGCGTTCCGTCTCACGCCAATGCTCGCCCGCGCGGCTCCGTGAGCACCAGACGCGCCAGCACGACGATCCGCTGACGCGCGCTGTAGAGCGGATGGCACGCGGTCAGCACGAGTCGGCGCTCGCGCGGGACGGCGGCCAGAACGCCGACGTCGCTCGGGTCGACGATGCGCTTGCGAAAGACCTCGTAGGTGAAGCGCCCGTAGGGCATCTCGACGACCACGTCGCTTCCCCGCCCCAGCTTGTCGATGTCACGAAACGGAGACAGGTAGGTCGTCCGATGCCCCGCCAGGGCGAAGGTGCCCGGGAGGCCGGGAAGCGAGGTGTCGGCGTACCGGCCGGGGCCCTTGCGCAGGTCGCCGGGCTCGGTTCCCTCGACGACGACGAAGCTCGCGCCGATGCGCGGGATGCGGATGCGGCCGATGGGCTCGCCCTCGTCGACCCGGCCGCGCAGGGCGCGGGCGAGAAACGCGATCCGGCGGCGATCGCTCTTCAGCCGCTCGAGCGCGGCGAGCTCGCCGGGGGTCGGCGCAGCTCGCTCGAAAGTCGAGAGGTCGTCCGCGAGCCCCTCCTGCTGGAGCCGGGCGTAGAGCGCCGAGACCGGCTCCTGCCAGGCGACGGTGAGCCCGGCGTCGACGATAAAGAGCAGCCCGGCGGCGATGAGCAGCGTCGAAAGGACCCGGAGGGGACCATGCGCGCCCCTGCGCCCTGGTCTCGGTCGTCGTCGCAGCCCCGCCCGCACCGGCCTGAATGCGGGCCCGAGGCCGGCGCCCCTCATCGGCGCAGCGCCGACTCGGTTCCCCCGAGCGAGCCCGGACCGGCGTAGGAGAGGGGGCCGCGGCTCGCCGCGGGCTCCGGGCGCTCACGCCGGGGCTTGCGGCGAAGAATGGAGAGCACGCTGAGCAGGCAGCCGCCCAGCAGCGACCAGACGAGCAGCGCTCCCAGGCCCACGCCGCCCCCTGCGACGAGCATCAGGAGCATCCAGGCAAGCTCGGTGGCGCTCATCGTGAACGCGTGCATGTAGTAGAGGCCCACGAGGGCGAGGGGCAGGAGCGCCAGCACGACCAATACGGCGAGGACGAGGCGGGGCCCCCGCGTCCGGGGCTCCACCGCGAGCAGCCATCCGTGGAGCGCCGGCAGAAGCAGCGCGGCGGTGTAGGGATTGCGAACCCAGATCAGGATGACGGCCGCGACCAGAAGCAGGATCACCGCGGCGGCCGCGCCCGGGGACTCCGGCTTTCCGCTCACCCCGAGCGCGCGGAGGAGCATCGGGCGCAGGCCGATCCAGCCGAGGACGAACACGAGCGCCGCGCTCCCCATGGCGGCCAGCGCCGTCGCGTCGAGTGGCACGGCTCCCGCCGGGACCGGCGCGCCGGGCGCCGCGATCAGCCCCACGAGGCGCAGCGCCCACAGGAGCGCGGCCGTCAGCAGGAAGGGAGCCGCGCCCGCGAGCCCCCACCGCAGCCACATGCCGACGGGATGCCGACGCCGGCGCGCACGGGCGAAGCCGTCGACGGCGCCGAGGAGGGCCGGGAGGATGAGGAGGGCGGTCACCACCCGCATGGCCCACCCAGGAATGACCTTGCGCTGAATACCGAGTTCGGCGTCGGGTCCCGAGAGGTCTCCGCGAACGCTGTCGACGGCCGTGAGGGTTCGCAGCGCAGCCCGACCGAACGCCTGCAGACGCTTGCGCGAGACCGCTCGTTCGCCGGCCGGGCCTCGTTCCCCCGTCGCCGAGATGAGGACGGCCGGTGCTCCGCGCTCGTTGAGCTCTCCCTGCTCGGTGAGGGTGAGCGGAAAGGCCAGGCGCGCCACCCGGGCGGGGAAGCGGTAGCCGCCGGGCCGCAACCCGACCTCGGCCCGCAGCGCGCCCTTCAGGGTGTCGGCCAGCACCGGCGGCGCCGTCCCGAGACCCGCTGACCAAGGCACCGTGAGCGGTCGCCGGGTCTCTTCGCCCGCGACGTCGCCCAGGACTATCGCGGCCTCGATCTCGCCCCCCGGATCCTCGGCGAACTCCCTCGCGCCGGCAAGGCCGGCGGTGCCGCCGCTGGTGGAGACGAGCACGAGCGTGCGCCTCAGTGAGCGCCCGACCCGGAAGACCCGCCCGAGCTCGAGGAGCGCGGCCGTGCCCGAGAGCTCGGCGGTCGAGCCGGGCTCCAGGGCGTCGCGGTGAGCCATGACGACGATGCGGCGCGGGTCGATCCCCTGTCGCACCGCGACGACCGTGGTCAGGGTTCGCTCGCCCTCGGCGGTCTGAGCCTTGAACCGGCGGGTGGAGACGTCGAACTCCCGGCCCTGGCCGAGCGTGCCGGCGACGCGAGCCGCGAGCCGCTCGTCATCGGGCGCGCCCGGGCGGCGATCCGGGAAGGCCGTTCCGAGCGCCTCGAGGTCGGCGATGGCCCTGCGGCCGTCGAAGGCGTCGGGGGCCAACGGGGTTCCGGCGATCGGCGCCTGTCGACCCCCGAGGGCGAAGGCGGCGACGACGATGGCGAGCAGAGCGGGGACGAAGGCGGCTCGGTAGACACGCAGGTCGAGCACGGCTGGGCAGCGTAGATGGTTGCCTCCAGGACGACGTGGCCGTCATGGGAGGTGCACGCACGGGCGCCAGCGATCGTGCAGAGCGCACCGTGGCGCTCTCTAAGCTGTTGACAGGTCACGATGGCCGACACGTCCCATCGCATTCTGCTCGTCGACGACGAGCACACGGTCCAGACGCTCCTCTCATACCCCCTGCGCAAGGACGGCTACGAGGTGGTCTGCGCGACCGACGGCCGAGAGGCGCTCCAGCGCTTCTCCGTACAGCCCTTCGACCTGGTCGTCCTCGACCTCATGCTCCCCGAGCTCGACGGCCTCGAGGTCTGCCGCCGCCTGCGCGCGCATTCCTCGGTGCCGATCATCATGCTCACCGCCAAGTCGGAGGAGATAGACAAGGTCCTCGGCCTCGAGCTCGGGGCAGACGACTACATCACCAAGCCCTTCTCGGTTCGAGAGTTCCGCAGCCGCGTGAAGGCCGCGCTGCGACGCGCCGCCCTGACCCGCCCGCGCGCCGAGGGCGACGTCGACGAACCTCCGCTCGAGTCCGGCGAGCTGACCATCGACCCCGCCAAGCGCTCGGTGTCCGTCCGTGGACTCGAGATCCGGACCACGTTCGTGGAGTTCGAGCTGCTGCTCGCCATGGCCGGGGCGCCCGGACGCGTGTTCACCCGCGACGGGCTGCTCGAGCGCGTCTGGGGCGACTCGGCCTACCGGGACCCGCGAACCATCGACGTCCACATCCGCCACCTGCGCGAGAAGATCGAGCGCGACGCCAAGGAGCCCGAGTACCTCTTCACCGTGCGCGGCGTCGGCTACCGCTTCCGCGACAACGGCGCCTAGCGCCCCGGCGGTCGCCGTGCGGTCGATCCGCAACCGGCTGGCGCTCCTCTTCGCCGCGATCACCGCGGCGGCGATCACGGTCGTCTACTTCTACGTCGTCCCGCCCCTCGAGAGCCGCCTTCGCCAGGAGAAGCTCGCCTCGCTGGCCCAGGACGCCCGCGCCTACTCCGGGCCGCTCGTCGAGGCGATCGGCACCAACGATCCGAGCGCATCGGTCGACGGGAAGGTTCGCCAGGCCGCGGACCGCTCCAACGCGCGGGTCACGCTGCTCGGCCTGAGCCCCGGCACCGAGGGCCTCCAGCTCTACGCGATCTCGGACTCCACCGATCAGACCAACCTCGACGACCTCCAGTTCCAGGTCGCCCTGGACGCCGCCCAGGCGGGGCGCACCGTCACCGGCTCGGAGGCCGCCAACTCGGGGCGGCTCGGGCAGGCGGCCAAGCCCCTGTTCTTCAACGGAAGAGCCGCGCGCGTCGTGGTCTTCTCCGAGCCGCTGGGCGACGTGGTCGACGACGTGGCGATCATCCGCCGGCAGATCCTCGTCGCCGGCGCCATCGCGCTGTTCCTCGCGACCCTGGCCGGCTATCTCGTCGCGCGGGCGCTCAGCATCCGGATCAAGCGGCTCGAGCAGGCAGCCGAGAAGGTCGCCGCCGGCGACTTCTCCGAGCGCATACCCGTCGACCGCGAAGATGAGCTCGGCCAGCTCGCGCTCGCCTTCAACAGCATGCAGGCCCAGCTCAAGCAATTGGACGACGCCCGCAAGCAGTTCATCGCCACGGCGTCGCACGAGCTGCGCACTCCGATCTTCTCGCTCAGCGGCTTCGTCGAGCTCCTCGAGGAGGAGGAGGATCTCGACGAGGACTCGCGGCGCGCCTTCCTTGCCCAGATCCGCGAGCAGACGGGCAGGTTGCGGACGCTGGCCACCGACCTCCTGGACCTCTCGCGGATGGAGGCCGGCTCGTTCGAGCTGCGCCCAGAGCCGGTCGACGTGGCCGACCTGGCCCGCGAGGTCACGGCGGAGTTCGTCCCCGCCCTCGTCCAGCATGAGTCGGGCCTCGAGCTGAGAGTGCCCCAGGAGCGCCTCGACGCGACCTGCGACCCCGAGCGCGTGGCGCAGATCGTCCGCATCCTCCTGGACAACGCGATCTCCCACACGCCGCAGGGAACCGGAATCGTCGTGACCGCGGCGCGCGACGACGGCCTCGTCCGGCTCGCGGTGCGAGACCACGGGGGCATCCGCCGCCAGACCCTCGGCCGCGTCTTCGAGCCGTTCTTCACCTCCGACGCCCAGGGCTCGGGGCTGGGGCTCACGATCGCCCGCGAGCTTGCCGAGTGCATGGACGGAAAGCTCGTCGCCGACTCGAGGCCCGGGCTCACGACCTTCACGCTCGAGATCCCGGGTTAGGGTCAGCGCGTCTCGAGGCCGGTAACACGAGTATCTTGCCCACGTGCTTCAACCCGTCGCCGTCGGTCACAAGAGCCTGGCCGACTACACCCACATCGTCGGCCGCCCGCTGGTCGAGGAGATCCGGGCGCTCGCCGAGCCACTGAAGGGAACGCGTGTCGCTCACATCTCGGCGACGGCGTTCGGGGGCGGTGTGTCGGAGATCCTCTACACGCTCATCCCGCTCATGCGCGATGTCGGCCTGGAGTGCGAATGGCAGGTCATCTACGGGCGCGAGGAGTTCTTCAACGCGACCAAGGTCCTCCACAACGCGCTGCAGGGCAGTCCGCAGGATCTCACGACGGAGCAGTGGGAGACCTGGCTTCAGTACAACACGATGAACGCGCGGGAGCTCTCCGAGGGGTGGGACGTGTGCATCATCCACGACCCCCAGCCCGCCGCCCTGCGGACGATCGTGCCCGAGAAGGCGCGCACGTGGGTGTGGCGCTGTCACATCGACCTCTCGGCTCCGAACCCGGCCACGATCGAGCACCTGCTTCCCTACCTGCTCGAGTATCCGCACTCGGTCTTTCACATGCAGCAGTACGTCCCTCACGGGATGGAGGGGACCGCGCGCATCATGCCGCCGGCGATCGACCCGCTCGCGCCCAAGAACATGGCGCTCTCCCCCGAGGACGCGAGCTACGTGTGCGACCAGTTCGGCATCGACGTCGACCGTCCGCTCATCTGCCAGGTGTCGCGCTTCGATCCCTGGAAGGACCCGTTGGGCGTGATCGACGCCTACCGGATCGTCAAGGAGCGGGTGAGGGACGTGCAGCTGGCGCTCGTGGGGTCCATGGCGACCGACGACCCCGAGGGCTGGGACTTCTTCAACGCGACGATCGCCCACGCCGAGGGCGACCCCGACATCCACATCCTCAACAACTTCAACAACGTCGGCTCGATCGAGGTCAACGCATTCCAGTCCCACGCCGACGTCCTCATCCAGAAGTCGACCCGTGAGGGCTTCGGGCTGACCGTCTCGGAGGCGATCTGGAAGGCGCGGCCCTTCATCGGCGGCGCGGTGGGGGGCATCCCGCTCCAGGTGCAGGACGGCGTATCGGGCTATCTCGTCGAGACCGTGGAGGAGTGCGCGCAGCGAACCCTGGAGATCCTCGAGGACCCCGCCCTCGGCAAGGGGCTTGGGCTCGCCGGGAAGGAGCACGTGCGGCGCAACTTCCTCACGCCGCGGCTCCTGCGCGACTGGCTCTCGATCTTCTCGGAGTCCGCGGCGAGCGCCGACGGCCCTGCCGCCGCAGCTGCGGTCACCGCAGCCTCCCCTCCGCCCACCTCCGCCGGCGCACCATCCCTACCCTCTACCGCCACCACGTGACCGACGCCCCGCCCCTCGTCCTGGTCTCCAATCGAGGCCCTGTCACCTTCGAGGAAGGCGGCGAGGTAAAGCGCGGCGGCGGCGGCTTGGTCACCGCGCTCACCGGCCTTGCCTCCCACCGCGACGCGGTGTGGATCGCCTCGGCGATGACCGAGCAGGACGTCAGCAAGTCCCAGGAGGCCAGCGGCAAGCCCTTCACGGTGGAGGCGCCGGACGGCGGGGAGTACCAGGTCCGGCTCGTGAGCTCAGACGACGATGCCTACGACCGCTTCTACAGCGTGATCTCCAATCCGCTGCTGTGGTTCATCCAGCACTACCTGTGGGACCTCTCCAACGCCCCCGACATCCGGCGCAACGAGGTCGCGGCCTACGAGGAGGGCTACAAGGTCGTCAACGAGGACCTCGCGAAAGCGGTGATCGAGGAGATCGCCGAGGTCGAGGAGCCGGTGGTGATGGTCCACGA
>JAABUR0100007326.1_pt1 | contig 13087 bp, 8 predicted proteins | sample 5560091 | NCBI WGS metagenome assembly JAABUR01 (sample SAMN10711879, study PRJNA513375) | rock metagenome | isolation source: Antarctica rocks | place: Antarctica: Victoria Land, University Valley sud
GGGCCACAGCTCGAGAGGAGGGCCCGATGGCCCGACCCAGACGACAGCCGACCGACGCCGAGCGCGAGCAGCGCCGGACCGCGCAGCGCAGAGAGCTCGAACACGCTTTGGAGGCGCTGCTGAGCTCCGATGGCTGGCGGCGCTGGCTGCGCACGCGCGCGACGCTGCATGCCTACAGCGCCAACAACTGCCTGCTGATCGCCTCCCAGGCGTCGGCGCGGGGGATCACCCCGACCCACGTCGCCGGCTTCCGGGCGTGGCTGCGCCTGGGCCGCTGCGTGCGCAAGGGGGAGCGGGGCCTGTCGATCTGGGCGCCGATGCGGATCAAGGCCCGCGACGAGGCGGGGGAGGAGACCGGCGAGCGCAAGACTCTCTTCCGCGTCGCGAAGGTCTTCGATGTCTCCCAGACCGACCCGGTCGCCGGCGTCGAGCCCGCACCGCTCGCCGCGCCGGCGTGTGAGCCGATCGAGGGCGACTCTCACGCGCACCTGCTCGCCCCGCTCGAAGGGCTCGCCCAAGGTCTCGGCTACACCGTCGTCTGGAGTCCCGAGATTCGGGGTCAGGCGAAGGGGCTCTGCCGCCGCCGCGAGCGCGAGATTGAGGTGCTCGCGACGCTCGCCCCGAACTACCGGGTCGCGGTGCTCGTGCACGAGCTCTGCCACGCCTTGGTGGGGGAGAAGGGGGAGCTGGCCGCGATCGACTACGCGCTCGAGGAGATCGTCGTGGAATCGGCGACCTACGTCGCCTGTGCCGCCGCCGGCCTGGAGACCGACGTCGACTCGGTCCCCTACGTCGCGGGCTGGGCCGGCGACCAAGACCCGCTCCAAGTGGTCGCGCAGGCCGCGGCGCTGATCGACGAGCTCGCCCGGCTGATCGAGGACGCGATCGCCCCCGCCGACGTCGACGGGCACGACGCGCCGGACGCCTCAAGCGCCGAGACGGCCGCCGCAGCTGAGCGCAGCGCGGCGTGAACGCCCCCGGCCGACAGCACTGCGCGGCGGCGGTCGGTGATGAGGCCGAGCTCTACCGCGAGCTGCAGCCGCGCCTGCTCGGGCTGCTGCGCTCGACGCTGACCGCGCGGGTGCAGACGCTCGAGGATGCCTGCTCGTTCGCGTGGGTGCAGCTGATCCGTACCCAGCCCGACCGATCGTCGGTGTTCGGCTGGCTGTATGTGACCGCCCGCCGCGAGGCGCTGCGCCTGATCGCTGTCGAGCGGCGCACCCCGACGCTCGAGCCCGCCGGCGACCGCCACCTGCTCGCTTTCGCGGCACCAGCCGCGGACGGGGCCCGCGAGCGCGCGGCGGAGGCGCTGGAGGCGCTCGGGGCGCTGCCCGAGCGCCAGCGGCGGCTGCTCTGCCTCAAGGCGGCCGGCTACTCCTACGCCGAGATCGCCGCCCTTGAGGGCGTCTCTGCGCGGGTGGTCGACCGCCACCTGCGCCGCGCCCGCGCAAGGGTGGCGGCGGGGGAGGGGGGCGAACCTTGACCCACCGGCCCCTTCGGTGGGTATGGGCCCGATCGAGATCACCTACGCTGCGGTGATCGCAAAGTGCTTGCCCTAACGCTAGAGCAGACCCTGAGACTACGGTTGGACCGGGCGCTGCGATAGCCCACGCAGCCTCAAACCCCCTCAGGAAGCGACCCAGCAACGCGGCGAGCGGTGTCGACAAAGGCCCGGACGAGCTCGCGGTCGTCGTCGCGGCGCCAGAGCAGGCATAGCGTCACCTTGGGCGTCTCGCCCTCGAGTGGGACGAAGGTCACTCCCCGGCGCCCCAGGTTCCTGAACGAGTCGAGGTGCAGTGCGACCCCGACTCCGGCGGCGACGAGGCCTAGCAGTCCCTGAACGTCGGATGCCTCGTGGACCACAGTCGGCGTCAGGTCCCGTCCCCGAAACAGAGCGGCCTGCTCGTCGAACAGCGTCGGAGCGACCGCTCGCGACATCGAGACGCGGGGCTCGTTCGCCACCTCCTCGAGGGATACCTCCGCCCGTTCGGCGAGGGGGTGGTGCTCGGGAACGATCGCGACCATCGGCTCCTCCACCAGCACCTCAGCCCGCAGACCCTGTCCCTCGGCCAGCCGGCGCGGGAAGCCGGCGAAGCCGAGGTCGAGTCGTGCCTTGCGCAAGGCGTCCGCCTGGTCGGCGGGGGCGAGCGTGGAAAGCTCGAGGCTGACGTCCGGAAAGCGGCCGCCGAACGCCCGCACCACGGAGGGCAGGATGCCGTTGTAGGCCGAGGGCAGGGCGCCAATGGAGAGCCGGCCGAGCTCTCCGCGTCCCGCTCGGCGACCACGCTCGACCGCGCGCCGGGCCTGGTCGAGCGTGAGCTGGGCCTCCTCGAGGAAGGCGGCGCCGGCGGCGGTCAAACGAATCGGCCGGCTGCTCCTATCGAACAGCTCGGTCCCCAACTGGTCCTCGAGCCTGCGGATCTGCCGGCTGAGTGGCGGCTGGGCCACATGCAGGCGCTCCGCGGCCCGGCCGAAGTGCCGTTCCTCGGCGACGGCGACGAACGCCCGCATGTGGCGCAGCTCGAGTTCCATACCCCTAGGAGTATCAGGTAGCCCCTGACATTGATATTGGACGTTGGTCGCGTGGGGGAATACGCTTGTCACTCTAATGTCAAGTCCCCTCCTGCCGTTTCGCGCATATCCCGCCCGCGCCGCCCTAGGCTGTCTGCTCTTGGTGGCGGGGGCGGTAGCCGGCACGCTCGTGGTGCGCCCGGCCTCGCCCGCCGCCGACCCTCCGCGCGCCGTGAAGAGCCCCGTGGCCGGCCTCCCGCTGGCGTTCGTAGAGAACCGCGGCCAGCTCGATCGCAGGGCCAAGTACTACCTCCAGGGCAGCGACACTTCGGTGTACTTCACGCGCAAGGGCTTGGCGCTCTCGCTGACCGACCCGCAACGAGCGGGCCGGCGATGGAACCTCAAACTGAGGTTCAAGGGGGCGAGCGCGGACGCCCGACCCGTCGGACAGGGCCGCAGCTCGGGCGTGGTCAGCTACTTCAGGGGGCGCCCTAAGCAGTGGAAGACAGGGCTCCCGACCTACTCGAAGGTGGCCTATCGCGACCTGTGGCCGGGCATCGACCTCGTCTACTCCGGTACGGGCAAGCAGCTCAAGTACGAGTTCGTCGTTGCGCCCGGGGCCGATCCCCGCGCGATCGACCTCGGCTGGCGGGGAGCCACCGGGCTCGACATCAGCGCGCGGGGGGAGCTCGAGGTCGCGACGCCGGTGGGCAAGCTCCGCGACGAGGCGCCGCGCTCGTACCAGCTGATCGGCGGTCGCCGGGTGGCGGTCGCCAGCGCCTACGCCAAGGCCGGTGGGCGCTCCTACGGCTTCCGGCTCGGGAGCTATGACCGCAGCCGACCGCTCGTGATCGACCCCGCGATGCTCGTCTACTCCGGCTACATCGGCGGCACCGGCGACGAGGCGGCCAACAACGTGGCCCTCGACGCGGCGGGCAACCTCTACGTCACCGGCACCACGACCTCCAGCGACTTCCCCACGAGCGTCGGACCTGACACATCGTTCAACGAGACGAGTGGCCTCGACGACGTCTTCGTGGCCAAGGTCAAGCCCGACGGCACGGGCCTGGTCTATGCCGGCTACATCGGCGGGGCGAAGCGAGAGACCGGGATCAACATCGCCGTCGACGGCGCCGGCGCCGCGTACGTCGACGGTTCGACCAGCTCCTCGGAGACGGACGGCTTCCCCGTCACGGGCGGCCCCGACACGACCTACAACGGCGGGCCCCAGGACGCCTTCGTGGCCAAGGTCAAGCCCGACGGCACGGGCCTCGCCTACGCCGGGTATGTCGGCGGGGGCGCTGAAGGGGACCCCGCGGACAACAACGAGCAGTCCAACGGGCTCGCCCTCGACGCCGCAGGCAACGCCTACGTGTCGGGCTTCACCGCCTCCGACGAGGGCACGTTTCCCGACGGGGACGGCTTCGGCGCCGTCCCGGGCTTCGACCAATCCATCGGCACTTCGGTCCCGGGCGCGCCTCCCGGCTTCCTCGACGCCTTCGTGGTGAAGGTGAAGGCCGACGGCTCGGGGCTCGACTACGGCACCTACATCGGTGGCGGCGCTGTCGACGCCGGCACCGGCCTCGCCCTCGACGCCGCCGGCAACGCATACGTGGACGTCTTCGCCGGCTCCGACCAAAACTCGGCAAGCCCGTTCGGCGGCTTTCCCATTACGCCCGGAAGCTTCGATACGACGTTCAACGGGCCTCCTCGAGGCTTCCCACCGGCGGGATCTCCTGCTCCCGACGATGTCGCCGTGGTCAAGCTCAACCCGTCGGGCACAGCGCTGGTCTACGCCACCTACATCGGCGGGGCAGGGCCCGAACAGCCCTTCGGGAACACGGTGGACAGCGCCGGGAACCTCTATCTGACCGGCCAGACGAGCTCGGGCGAGAGCACCTTCCCGGATGGCGACGGCTTCGGAGCGATTCCAGGCTTCGACCGGGTTCTGAATGCGGGGCCGACCGCCGCCGATCCCGTGCCGACCGACAGCTTCGTGGCCAAGCTCAACGCCGCCGGATCGGCGCTCGACTACGCCACCTACATCGGGGGGTCGAAGTCCGAGCAGTCGGTCGCGATCGACCTCAACAGTGTGGGAGGCGCCTACATCTTCGGCACGACCGACTCCGACCAGGCCACGTTCCCGGTGACCGGTGGCCCGGACTCCACCTACAACGGCGGCCCGGCCGACGCCTTCGTCGCGCAACTCAATGCCGCCGGCACCGGGCTCGGCTACGCCGGCTACGTCGGCGGCTCAGGCAACGAGTCGGGCATCGGCGTGGCCGTCGACGCCTCGGGCGACGCCTACGTCGCCGGCAACACCGACTCCGCCCAGTCGACTTTCCCGGTGAGCGTGGGCCCGGATCTGACCAAGAACGGTTCGTTCGGCTCGACAGACGCGTTCGTGGCCAAAATCAGGGTCGTGCCTGCTCAGGGGGAGCAGGGGTCGCCGCCGCCTGGGTGTCCGGCGGGTACTTCGGCGGGTGTGGTGTGTGTGGGCAATTCGGTGGGTGGGTTGAACATCAGGGGGACTGCGGGTGCGGACCGGATCGTCGGCAGCTCTCGCCGTGACGTGATCCGTTGCGGTGCCGGCAACGACGTGATCTTTGCTGGTGCGGGCAACGACACGGTCCGTTGCGGGGCGGGTAATGACACGATCAACGGGGGTCCGGGCAGGGACACGCTGTTCGGCGAGCCGGGCAAGGACAGGGTTAGGGGCGATGCGGGCAACGATCGTCTGTCGGGGGGCAGCGGCGGCGACCGGATTGGCGGGGGCAGCGGCAAGGACGTCGCGAGCGGCGGGAGCGGGAGCGACAGGATTGCCGGCAACGGGGCCCGTGACCGGATCAGCGGCCAAGCGGGCAACGACCGCCTCGCCGGCAACAGCGCCAACGACCGCCTGTCGGGCGGTGCGGGCAAGGACAGCCTTGTGGCCGGCACCGGCCGCGATCGCCTCTTGGGGGGCAAGGGCAACGACCGACTCAACACCCGCGACCGCCGGCGGGGCGATCTCGCGAACTGCGGCGAGAGCCGCCGCGACAGGGACCGGGCATCGGTAAACCGCGGCGACCGTGTCCGCGGCTGCGAGCGCGTCAGGCGCCGGCGATGACCACACACAACACAGACACAGCGAAAGCGAGGCAGCAATGAGCACCTTACGGCGGCGTATCTCGATGGCGATCCTCAGCACTCTGGTGGTGCTGACGACGGGGGCCGCGCTTGCGTGGGCGTGCACTCCGCAGGCCTACATAAATCTCAGCTCCACCTCGGGCGGGCCTGGTGACACCGTCACGGTGACCGGTCGCGGGTTCATCGACGGGCCCGTCGAGATCTACTGGAACGAGAGCGGGACAGCGCCGCTCGCGACCGCGCGGGGGCCCGAGTTCTCGATCCCCGTGACGATTCCGCAAGCAGCTTCCGGTGTTCATTACGTCACTACCGCCGCGCGCACCCCGGACGGCCAGCTTGTCGGGTCTCCCTCGCGCGCGTTCGAGATTCAGGGCGCAGCTCTCACCCCCACGGGCCCGTCCGGTGGGGCGCCAAACGACAGCCGACCGGCGCCGAAGGGGACGGGCCGGCCGCTCGGCGACACTCCCTCGCCGGAGCGCCCGGGTGCCCTCCAGCTCACCGGTGCCTCCCCCCCGCGAGACCGCACGCCTGCTCGCTCTCAGGCGCCGAGCGCCAGTGGCGGGCCCGCGCTCGACAGCTCGGCGGCCGTCAGGACGCCGTCGCTGGACGACGTGCCCGGTGACTCGACGCCAACGTCCGGGCGAGGTCAGGCGGTTGGTGGCGTGAGCGACTCCGCCCCGGCCCCCTCGGCCGGCAGCGCCGTGGCCGACCTGTGGAGCGGCTTCGGTTCTTCGCGGGCGCCTTCGCTGCTGTCGGGCGAGGCTGCCGATGTGCCGGGCGCCGACGGAGGCTCGCCGCTGGCGGTTGGTGTCGGGTTGATGGGTCTCGGGCTGGTGGCGCTGTTCGCCGGTTTTGCCATGGCGGAGGTGCGTAGGCGCCGCCGGGCGCCGGTGGACCTCGACCGGCCGGGCGGCTGACCGGTCGGTATGGCCGACGGGGGACAGGCTAAGGAGGAGTCGGGAGGCGCGGGGCGCAAGAGGATCGTGCGCGTCCTGGTCGTGACGTTGGTCGTGCTGGTGGCTGTGTTTGTGGTGTTGGTGCGGTCCACGTTCGAGGTCTCGACACCGGGTACCGAGCTGCCGATCAGTCGGCTGCAGTCGTTGGCGCAGGCCGACAGGGTTGCCGAGGCCACTTTGCTCGATCAGGAGGCGCAGGTCACCGGGCGCTACTGCCCCCAGGACGCCCGTGCGTCGGCGTGTCCGGTTGAGCTGGCCTCGTTCCACGCCACCTACCCCCAGAGCGATGTCGCGACCCAGCAGCTGATCGACCGCCTCGGCGACAAGGCGTCTGTGGTGGTCGACCACCAGGCGGGCAAGGAGGTCGCCCAGCTGGTGATCACGTTCGTGATGCCGCTGCTGATCTTGGCGAACCTGTTCGGCCTGATCTTCGTGATCGCCTCCTCGGGCGGGGATTCCGCGCTGGCGGGGGTGGCGGGTTTCGGGCGGCTGGGGCGCAAGCAGAAGCGCAAGCGCGCCCCGGGCAGCGAGGTCACCTTCGCCGACGTCGCCGGCGCGGGCGACTCGGTGACCGAGCTCCAAGAGGTGATCGACTACCTCAAAGACCCGACCCGCTTCGAGGCCTTCGCCGCGGTCGCGCCGAAGGGGGTGCTGCTGTTCGGCCCCCCGGGGTGTGGCAAGACGCTGATGGCCAGGGCGGTCGCCGGGGAGTCGGGGGTGCCGTTCGTGTCGGCGTCGGGGACCGAGTTCGTTGAGTCGCTGGTCGGCGTCGGCGCCGCGCGGGTGCGCGACCTGTTCGCCCAGGTCAGAGAGCTCGCGCCGGCGATCGTGTTCATCGACGAGATCGACGCCGTCGGCCGGCGGCGTGAGGGCGAGGGGGTATCGGGCGGTGAGCGCGAGCAGACGCTCAACCAGCTGCTGGTCGAGATGGACGGCTTCGAGGTCAGCTCGGGGGTCGTGCTGATGGGCGCGACCAACCGCCCCGACATCCTCGACCCGGCGCTGATGCGCCCGGGGCGCTTTGACCGCCACATCACCCTCGAGCCCCCCGACGCCGCCGGCCGCACGGAGATCCTCGCGGTGCACGCCGGCAAACGCCCGCTGGCGGGCGACGTCGACCTGTCCCAGGTCGCCCAGCACACCCCCGGGTTCACCGGTGCGGACCTCGCGAACGTCGTCAACGAGGCCGCGCTGCTCGCGGTCAGGGGCGGACACGACGGCGGCCAGATCGGCGCCGGCCACTTCTCAGAAGCCGTTCAACGGGTGCTGCACGGCCCCCACCGCGGCAAGCTGATGACCCCCGCCGAGCGCTACCGCCTCGCCGTGCACGAGGCCGGCCACGCCGTCGTCGCCACCGCGCTCGGCCACGGGCAGGACCTGCACCGCGTCTCGATCCTCGCGCGCGGCGCCGGGCTGGCCCAGACCTCGATGGGTGGCGACGGCGACCGGGTGCTGCTCACCGACACAGAGATCGAGGACCGCCTCGCGATCGCGATGGCCGGCATCTCCGCCGAGGCCGCCCTCTGCGGACGCCCCTCGACCACCGCCGAGGACGACATCTCCCAAGCCACCGCGCTCGCGAAGCAGATGGTCGGCCTCTACGGAATGTCGGCGGGCATCGGCCCCGTCTCGGTGCTCAACCGCAACGGAGGCTTCCTCGGCGGCGGAGCTCACCTCGAAGCAATAGCCGAACAGACCCTCGAGACCTTCGACCAAGAAGTCCGCCGCCTGACCGAAGCCGCCCAGCAAACCGCCACCGACATCCTGGCCAGCCGCCGCCCCGCGCTCGAGGCGATCGCCGCCCGCCTCCAGGAAGACGAGACCCTCGAAGGCGCGGTGCTGAACGAACTGCTTTCCGGCGTCGCGGCGCAGCAGCCGGCCGGCAACGGCCGGGCCGCGACCACTCCGCCCACCATCCGAACAGAGACGTGAGGCCGAGCGAGTGGGTGAGCGGACGCTGATCCTGCGCCAGAGCCCCGTGCATTCCGGGCGCAGTGGCGAGGTGCAGGCCCGCACGAGGGGTGGTGCCCTCTTCCGACGTGGGTGGGTCGTGGCCACTGGAGCTGGGGAAAGGGCCGGCTTGATCGGCCGTGACCAGGAGCTGGCGGAGCTGCCTGGGCTCCTCGACCGCCGCTGGCTGGTGACCCTCACCGGTCCCCCGGGGGTGGGCAAGAGCCGCTTGGCCCTGGCGGTGATGTCAGACCTCGTCCCCGCCGCCGCCGAGGTGGCGGTGGTGGCCTTGGGGTCGGTGCGCGACCCGGCGCAGGTCGACCAGGCGGTTGCGGACGCCCTGGACCTGAATGAGGCTTCGCGGCGGCCGCTGGGCGAGGCCATCGCGGCCCAGGGCGCCCGGCGGGTGGTGGTCCTAGACAACTGCGACCACGTCCTCGGCGCCGCCGCCGAGCTGGCCAAGGCGCTGGGCGCGGCAGGGCTGCGGGTCCTGGCCACCGCCCAGCAGCCGCTGGGCATCGAGGGGGAAGCCCTTTGGCGGGTCGGACCGCTCTCGCTGCCTCCACCCGGCGACCAGGCCATGCCCGCAATATTCGTCGACTCCGAGGCGGTGCAGCTGTTCTGCGAGCGGGCGGCGGAGGTGCGGCGCGGCTTCGTCCCAAACCCCCTCACTGCCCCGGCGGTGGCCGAGATCTGCCGACGTCTCGGCGGCCATCCTCTGGCGATCGAGTCGGCCGCCCGGCGCATCGACGTGCTCTCGCCCGCCGAGATCCTCGCCCGCCTGGATCAGGATCCCATCGCCTTCCTGGCGGCCCCGCAGCGCCCTGGCGCTTCTTCGAGGCGCGGGAGCCTGGCGACGGCGGTCGAGGCCGGCTATGACCGCCTGTCGGTCGCCGAGCGGGTGCTGTGGACCCGCCTGTCGATCTTCGCCAGGGGCTTTGAGCTGGAGGCGGCGCAGGCGGTCTGCGCCGGTGGCGAGGTAGGGGCCGATCAGGTCTTCGAGGTCTTGGCCGCGCTGGTCGCGGCCTCGCTGGTGGAGGCCGACACGACGTGCTCGCCAAGCCGCTATCGCGTGGTCGACCCGCTGCGCGACTTCGCCCTCCAGCGCCTGGACGACGGAGACGAGACCCCCGCCGTGGCCGCCGCCCATGCCCGCTGGTGCCTGAAGCTCATAGAGCGGGCCGGCGACCCTGGCCAAGGGCGGCCGTGGGTTACGGACCTGGCGCCGGAGCACGCCAACATCGAGGCGGCCTGGCGGTGGGCGTTCTGCGCCGACGAGGCAGAGCTGGCGCTCGGCCTGGCCCGTGCCCACGCCTATCTGTGCCGGGCCGCCGGACGTCACTGCGAGGGCCGCGCCGCGCTCACGGAGGCGTCGTCCCTAGGTTCGGCGGTGTCGCCGGCCTTGGCTGCTACGGCACTGGTCGATGCCGGCGCCGCGGCCGCCGTGGCCGGCGATCTCGCCACCGCCGCCACGCACCTCGACCAGGGCTCGGCCGTCGCCCGCAGCGTCGGGGATGTCGCCGCGCAGGCGCGGGCGCTCGCGATGGCGGGCATGGTTGCCACCGTGCGCGGCGAGCACGCCGGGGACCTGGCGGCTCTCGAGCAGGCCGTGGACCTGGCCCGAACCGCCGATGAGGAGCCCTGCCTGATCGCTGCCCTCGGCGCGGCCGGCCGCGCCCACCTGCTGGTGGGCCGGCCCACCGAGGCGCGGGCCTGCTTTGCCGAGTCGCTGACCATGGCCCGCCGCCGCGAAGACGTCTGCGCCACCGCCGACGCCCTGGTCGGGGCCGGCCGAGGCGCGATTGCCCAAGGCGACTATCCCGAGGCCGAGGAGGCCCTGAGGCAGGGCCTTGGGCTGGCCGCCGAGTCAAGCGAGGTGCACACCCACGCGGTGGCCCTGGCCGGCCTGGGTGAGCTGGCCCTTCTGCGGGGCGACGAGGCCCAGGCCAGGCATTGGTTCGGCGAGTGCGCGCAGCTGGCCCGGGAGGCCGGCACCCCCTACCCGTTGTCACTGGCGCTCATCGGCCTCGGCCGCCTCGCCCAGGCAGCCGACGACCCGCCCGCTGCTCGAGCGCTGTTCGACGAGGCGCTGGCCGTCGTCCGAGAGTCCACGCTCGCGCACGTAGTCCCACCCTGCCTGGTGGGCCTGGGCCAGCTGGCCGCAGCAGGCGGTGACCCCGAAGCGGCCCAGCGCCTGTTCAGCGAGGCGCTCGCGACCGCCCGAGGATGCGGAGACAGGGCCGGGGAAGCCCAGGCGCTGAGCGAACTGGGCCGGATCGCTTCAGCCGCTGGCGACGACGGCCTGGCGGCCTCCCTGCACCACCAGGCCCTCGCTCTGCGGGCCGAGACGGGCGACCCCGCGGGCATCGCCGACTCGTTGCAGGCGCTGGCCGGCCCGGCCGCGGCCAGTGGCCGCTTCGCCCACGCCGCCCGCCTCCTGGGCGCCGCCCACTCCATCCGCCATGCTTACGGCTGCGTCGCGGCCCCGCGGGAGCGCGACGAATACGACGCGCACGTCCGTGCCGCCCAGGAGAGGCTGGACGACGAGGCGTTCGATGCCGCCTGGACCCAGGGAGCGGGCCTGTCGACAGAAGAGGCCGTCGTCTACGCCTCGAGGGGCCGCGGTGCACGAGGGCGGCCCTCGACTGGCTGGGAAGCGCTGACACCGGCCGAGCGCGGTGTCGTCGCCCTCGCCCAGCAGAGCCTTACCAACGCCCAAATCGCCGAGCGGCTCTTCATCTCCCGCCGGACGGTCGATGCCCATCTGGCGCACGTGTTCACAAAGCTCGGCATCACCTCACGCATGCAGCTGACCACAGCTCCACGAGAGCCGACCGATTCGAACTCAGAAAGATAGGTATCTCTACCGATGTTCTGCGCCCTTGCCGGCGGTACGGTCGCTTGATGCTGGCCGCCCGCCTCGGGGCGAACAGTACCCCAGCGAACGAACAGAAAGGCGCTTCATGTACAAGATGTCCCGGAGACACTGCAGGCTAACTACAAGGCTCGCGCTCATTGCCGCCTTGACGATGGGGCTGCTGACGGCCTCGGTCAGTCCGGCCCTTGCCGCCACAGGCGGGAACGGCGCCTTCAACGCGGCAGCCCACATCAACCTGCCGCCTCCGCCATTCGGCGAGCCGTGCGCGACATACTCGCTCTACAACGTCCAGCTGGCGTTCTCGGACGGGAGCACATTCACCGCGTCGAGCGATCCGAACCCGCTGAGCTCTAGCTTCCAGTGGGGCGAATTCGGCGACGGGACCCACAAGCCCCAGACCAGTGCGACCGGGACCACCTCGTGTAGTGATGCGGCAGGTCAGGATGAAGCCGGGTTCAGCGGTACGCTTACGCTTCCGAGTGGCGCCGCCTGCACCTTGTCAGGTGGATCGTACAGCCGACTCAACCTCGACTTGAAGTACGCGTTCACAGGTGTAGCCGGCACGGGGTGTCCGGGCTCGCTGACCGTCAACGCGAACCTCCTGGTCCTCAGACATTTCGACCCGCCTCTCGTCATCCCGCCTGGGATCGAGATCACCGACCTGACCGCGTGTAGCTCGATTATCGCCCCGACGAGCTGCGTGCTTACAAACGGGACGTACTGAGCGACGATCAAGGACCACCATGGGAACGCCATGGTGGTCCTTCGTCCTTCGTCCTTCGGCTTCGGCCCGCGGAATTTAGAGGTCGCCTTGTTGTCCTACACGCACGCGCCGCCGCGCCGCCGTATTCCTGGCGTATGGAGCGAGTCTTTGATGGAGTTGCTCTCTCGCGCTCGAAGGCTCTTGTGATGCGGCGACGTTTGGCAGCCACTGTTGTCCTATTGGGCCTGTTGGTGGTGGCGGTGCTGGTATCGGCGTATCCGAGCCCGGCTGCTACGGGCGGGGGCGCCGTCGCGGCGTTCGGCGGGAACTCCTTTGGCCAGTTGGGTGACGGGACCACCACCGACCGCTCCACCCCGACGGCGGTGTCCGGGCTTGCGGGCGTGGGCTCGGTCGCTGCCGGCGGCGGGCAACAGACTTCTCACAGCGTGGCGGTGACCGATGCCGGCGCTGTGTTTGCGTGGGGTTCGAACAGATATGGCCAGCTGGGCGATGGCAGCGCCTTTGACGACAGTTCCCGCAGCTTCGTTCCCGTGCGAGTCGAGCTGGAGGGGACGTACACGACGGTGGCCGCGGGTGCTTGGCACAGCCTGGCGTTGAAGTCCGACGGAACGGTGTGGACGTGGGGGGCCGACCCCTGCAACGGTTCGAGCGCTGGCGCCCCGGGGTCGACTCCGGTGAAAGTCAAGTTCCCGTCGGCCGTGAAGATCGCAGCGATCGCGGCCGGCAGCAACGGCAACTCCAGCACCACGCAACCGTTCAGCTTGGCGGTGGCCGAAGACGGGGAGGTCTACACGTGGGGCAACAACGCGTACGGTCAGCTAGGCCGAGCGCCTGACGGGGGGGACTGCGAACCGCCTGCGCCGGTGACCTGGCCCGCCGGCGCCCCCGAGATAAAGGCGGTCGCCGCCGGCGCCACCCACAGCTTGGCGTTAGGGGTTG
>JAABUR0100007328.1_pt1 | contig 13082 bp, 8 predicted proteins | sample 5560091 | NCBI WGS metagenome assembly JAABUR01 (sample SAMN10711879, study PRJNA513375) | rock metagenome | isolation source: Antarctica rocks | place: Antarctica: Victoria Land, University Valley sud
CGCGGTGCATCGCCTGCTGTGGCGGCCCTTTTGGTCCGCCATGCCGCCGCCCGAGGCCGTGCTGGCCTGGTTGCCCTGGGCCGCATTGTACGTCTATGACGAGGGGCCGGATCAGAGGCAAACTATATTCTTAATCGCGTTCGCGCGGATCGTGCCGATGGAGGCCAGAGAGGGAAACCATACACGCGCGGCACCGGTGAAGCGGCCACGCACGCACGCCAATTTTTCGGCAGGCAGAGGGAAACTATATTTTCAACCTACAACGGTGCGAGTCTTGCGATTGATGCCATCTGTCACTTCGCCTCTGCGGGGAACACGCGGAAGAACTCCTTGAGGGATACGTCGAGGGCCTCGCAGATCCGCATGAGGCTGTACACGGTGATGTTGGTCTCGCCCCGCTCGACGCGGCCGATGAACGTGCGGTGCAGCGCGGCGAGATCGCCGAGCTGCTCCTGGGAGATATTGCGCGCGACACGTAACGCGCGCGTGCGCGAACCGACGCGCCGGGCGAGTAGCTTCGCGGCGGGATCCTGCGGTGTATCCATGGGTTCCTATGGTAGTCCGATCGCCCATCGCCCTCGACAGCATAGAGGTAGCATCGCCTTGCGTTACTCCTAGCGTACGCGCTGGCCCGCGCCCGGGTGGTGGGGGCGCGCCACGGTCCCACCACCCGGGCGTCACCCTTCGGCGTCGATCTGCGCGAGGAGCGCCGCCGCCTTGTCCGCCTGCCCCTCGTCACCCATCGCGCGATAGAGCGCCAGGGCTTCCTCGATCGGGGCGCGCGCCGCCGCCCTGTCGCCGGCGAGGAGCAGGATCTCACCGAGCAGGATGGTGAGGTGGCCGAGTGTGGTCCAGTTCCCGGTGCCGCGCGCGAGCGTGACCCCTTCCTCGACGAGGGCGCGGGCACCGAGGAGATCGCCGTCCTCGCGCGCCAGCTCGGCAAGTTCGCCGAGGGCGGCGGTGATCGCCCACGTGTCGCCGCGCGCCCGCCCATCGGCGAGGACCGCCGCATAGATCGCGCGGGCGGCGGCGTGGTCGCCGCCCCGCTCCGCAGACCATCCGGCATGGATCTGGGCGACGGCGCTGACCTGGTCCGGCTCCCTGCCGCCCCGCTCGGCCGCGGCGGATCGCCAGTGCGCCAAGCTCTCCGCCATCCAGGAGGCCGCCCCGTCGGGGTCGTCGTTGCGCTGCGCGACATAGCTGAGTTGCTGCGCGGCTCGCGCTTGCAGCGTCGCGAGGCCGTACTCCCCCCCGAACGCATGGGCGCGCTCGGCCAGCGCGCCCGCCTCCCCCCAGTCACCCTCCAGGATCGCCAGCGCGGCGGCCTGCCCCATAACCTCACCCCGCAATTCCGGGTTGCCGCCCGGCCGGGCGAGCAGGGCGCGCGTCCAATAGCGGCCCTCGGCGAAGCCCCCGCGCGCGTACCAGTAGAGGAACAGGATCAGGGGGAAGACGAACCCGGTGGAGGCGTCACCGTGCGCGAGCCACCACCGCATGGCCGTGCGCAGGTTGTCGATTTCCCGCGCCAGCAGTCCCAGCACCGCTGCCTCCGCCTGGCCGGGCGGGTCCATGGTACCGAACCCCAGCCGCAAGTAGTAGCGGGCGTGACATTCGGTTACCCGCACGCCCTCGCCGCTCTCCGCCAACCGCTCGGTCGCGTATTCCCGCAGGGAATCCAGCATGGCGAAGCGCACATCGTCACGCCCCGCGCCGCCCTCGTGCACCAAGCTCTTGTCGACGAGCGCCTCGAGGACGACCGGGGCGGCGAGCGTCGGCGGCGACAGCCCCTCGGCACGGTCGCACACCGCGGTGGCGGCCTCGATGGTACAGCCGCCGGCGAAGACGGCCAAGCGGCGGAAGACGAGCCGTTCGTCGGGAGTCAGCAGGTCGTGGCTCCAGTCGATCGCCGCGCGGAGCGCCCGCTGATGGGGGGGGAGGTCACGAGGGCCGTGGGCCAGGAGCCGCAACCGGGACTCCAGCCCCGTCAGCACCTCCCCGGGCGAGAGGAAGCGTAGCCGCGCCGCCGCCAGTTCGAGGGCGAGGGGCAGTCCCTCCAGCCGCGCGCAGATCCCGGCGATGCTCGCCCGATGCGCTTGCGGGTCGAACGACGGATCGGCGGCGTGGGCACGCTCGACGAAGAGCATGGCGGCCGACGCTGTGTCGAGCGGCGCCACCGGATACCGCGTCTCCCCCGTAATTCGCAGCGCCTCCCGGCCGGTCGCCAGCACCCGCAGCCCGGGGGCAGCGGCGACGAGGTCGACGAGAAATTGCGCCGCCTCGACCACGGGGTCGATGTTGTCGAGCACGAGGAGGAGCGGGCGGATCCCCAGGTGCGCCGCGATCTGCTCGGGCAGGGGGCGCGCCCCGCGCTCGGCCAGCCCCACCGCCCCCGCGACCGCGGTGGCCACGAGCGCGGGGTCGCGCAGGGGGGCCAGATCGGCGAACCCGACCCCGCCCGGCGAGGCGGCGGCGAATCGCGCCGCTGCCTCCAAGGCCAGCCGGCTCTTGCCGACGCCCGGGGGACCGGTCAGGGTGACGAACCGGGACTCGCCGCCCAGCAGCCGCGCGAGCGCCGCCAGGTCGTCGTCGCGCGCGAAGAACGGGGTGCGCGGGCGCGGCGGGGGGGTGGGAGGCACGACATGTGGTGTCGCGTCGGGGGCCCCCGCCCCCGCGGGGCCGACGGTCATCGCCACGAAGGCCTCCAGTTCGGTGCCGGATAGCGCAAGTGCGTCGGCGAGCGCGCGGATGGTGGGTAGCGAGGGCATGTGCAGACCCCGCTCGTAGCCGCCGATCGCGTCCTTCGTGCGATCGACGAGTTCCGCAAGCTGCTCCTGCGTGAGGAGCGCCCGCTCCCGCAAGCAGCGAAGTCGGGTGCCGAACGCTGCCGCACGCTTGGTCGGGGCCATTTCGCTCCTCCAGGGTGTCGCCGGCCCGGTAGCCCCGGTGTGGGCCGAACCGCGTCCCCTCGTCGCGGCCTTCCGGGTGGATCGCGGATCGATCGCGGATCGATCGCGGATCGATTCACTGTCCCGGCACGCCCCGCCGGGGGACGATGGATGTCGCCGTTCAGGGCGCGGTACCGTCGGGCACATCGTCGTCGGGCAGGAGCAATACATGGACCCGCACACCCAACGCCGCCGCGACGGCCGCGAGATGCCTGAGCGAGGGATTGCGCACCCCGCGCTCGACGTCGCCGAGATACACGCGGTGGATCGTCGCCCGCCGCGCCAACTCTTCCTGGGGCCAGCCGCGGGCGAGCCGGAGCGCGCGGATACGCCGACCGAGGCGCAGCGCGATCGCCGGGAAATCCGCCGTCTCTGGGGCGCTATCGTCCGTCATCTGCCCAGTGTAGGCCATTGGTGGGCGTCGATCGCTACGTATACGCCGTCACTCTAAAAGTTACATGATTAGCACATTAGTGCTACTATTGGTGCTCGCCGTCGCCCTGGCGCGGCGGCGTGCGGGGGCATGGGCGGCCACCGACGGGCGGCGGGAGGGCGGGGGACGATGCTGGACGACCGTGAATTCGGGGCCTGGTGCGACGCGCAGGGGCTGTCCGTGGTGGCCCGGTTGTTCATCGGCGAGATCCGCTCCTCGCCGCCCGCGCGCCGCGTCCGGGGCGGGCGCGGCAACGTGCGCGGCGTCTTCCCCAGCGAGAAGATGGGGGAGGGGGCCCAGTTCGAGAGCCACAGGAATGAGATGGCCGCCGTCATCGCCATGGAATACGGGGCAGACTATCTCGAATTCTACGACCAGCCGCACACAATCAAGCTGACCTACACCGGTCCAGACGGGAAGCATCACGGCCACCGCCACACCCCCGACTTCTTCTGGATCCGTGCCGACGGCGCCGGGTTCGACGAATGGAAGACCGAGGAGGATCTCGAGCGGCTCGCCGTGGAGAATCCGCACCGCTACCACCGCGACGAGGCGGGGTGCTGGCGTTGCCCGCCCGGCGAGGCCGCCGCCGCCGAGTACGGCGTTGCTTACCGGGTCCGCACCGACGCCGACATCGACTGGATCTGGACCCGCAACATGCTCTGGCTCGAGGACTACCTGCGGGCGGACACCCTGGAGGTGGATAGGCCCGTCGCCGATGCCCTCATCGGGCGTGTCCGGGACGAGCCGGGGCTGGCGCTGGCGGATCTGCTCGAAGACGCCCCGGCCCTCGGGGGTGACGCCGACGCGATCAACATCTTGATCGTCCTCGGGCGCCTCTATGTCGACCTCCGGCGCGCGCCGCTGGCCCACCCCGCCGGCGTGCGCGTCTTCCATGACGAGGCCTTCGCCCGCGCCTACGCCATCGTGGTCGCCGCCGAGGACCGGGCGATCCAACACCCCGGCGAACGGGTCCGCATCGCAATAGGGGCCACGGTCCGGTTCGAGGACCGGGAGTGGCAGGTCGTCAATACCACTCACGAGATGACCAGTCTGGTCGACGGTGAGGGCCGACTGCTCAAGCTGCGCAACGACATCATCGCGGCGAGCGTCGCCGCCGGCGAGTTGACCGGCATCGCGATCGAGGCGCCCGCCAGGGACGATCCTATTCTGGCTCGGCTGCTGCACGCGAGCCCTCAGGCATTGGCGGAGGCCCTGCGCCGCCGAGAATTGCTGGACACCGCCCCCGAGACGATCCCTGAACGAACACGGGAACGCTGGCGCGCCCATGAGCGAGCGGGCGAGGCGGAGGGGGCCGCCGGTGGTTTAGCCGCGCTCCTCGGGGAGGACTGGGCCAAGGGCAACTACACCCCCCGCCTGACCATTGCGGAGGAGCGGCTCATCGCCGAGGGCATCAAGGCATACGAGACGAACAAGCAGATCAGCGTCTCCGCGGCATACAACGCCTATGTGCTTTCGTGCGAGGAGGAAGAGCGGAAGCCTTGCAGCTATAAAACGTTCAGCAAGCGGGTCCACGCGCGGCCGAAGCACGAGCAGGCGAAGTCGCGGAAGGGGCGGCGGGCGGCGTACCAGCATGTGATCGCGCACTGGTATCTGACCATGACCACGCCCCGCCACGGCGACCGGCCCTGGGATGTCGCCCATATGGACCACACCCAACTCGACGTCGAGCTGGTCGACTCGGAGACCGGCCGGACCCTCGGGAAACCCTGGGTGACATTCCTCATGGACGGCATGACGCGTCGCCTGCTCGCGTTCGCCCTCACCTTCGACCCGCCATCCTACCGTTCCTGCTTCCTGGTCCTGCGCGAGTGCGTACGTCGACATGGTCGCCTGCCGCAGACCTGGGTGCTCGACGGCGGCAAGGAGTTCCGGGGCGTGTATCTCCAGATCCTGGCTGCGGCGTATCGCATCACGCTGAAGTATCGGCCGGCCGCACAGCCGCGCTTCGGCTCGGTCCTGGAGCGCCTCTTCGGCACCGTCAACACCGAGTTCATTTACCGTCTCGCCGGCAACACGCAGCTCATGAAGAACGTCCGGCTGGTGACCAAGGCGAACGACCCGAAGCGGCTGGCCTGCTGGACGCTCCGGGCGCTCGATACCGCTCTGGGCAACTGGCGGGACCTGTACAACGGCGCGGTTCACCCCGCGCTGGGCCAGAGCCCGGACGACGCGTGGATGATGGGCGAGGCGCGGGCCGGCAAGCGCGGTTTCGTGCTCGTGCGGTACGACGAGACGTTCCGTATCCTGACGTTACCGACGACATCGACGGGCAAGGCGACGGTGCAGGCGGGCCGCGGCGTCAAGATCAACAACATCTATTACAACCATCCGTCCCTCTCGGGTCCCGCCGTGGTCGGGACCAAGGTGCCGGTGCGCTATGAGCCCTACGACATCGGCACGGCCTACGCCTATGCGAACGGCCTCTGGTTGCGGTGCCGCGCGGAGCAATACCTGGAGTTCCAGGGGCACTCCGAGCGTGAGCTGAAGCTCGTGAGCGTCGAACTGAAGGCCAGGCATTCGGGGCACGCCAAGGAGGCGGCGATCACCGGTCGCCGCCTGGCGGACATGATGATCGACATCGCGGCGACCGAGGAAATACTGCTGCAACGACGGCGTGACGCCGAGGCCCGGGGGCTGGGCGATCGCCTGATCGATGTATCCCCGGCGCCGGGTATCACGACTGCGGTTGCACAAGCCGAGGCGCCGGAGGAGCCGGCATGGGCCGAGGAGCCGGCATGGGCCGAGGCGGGCGATGATGACGACGAATTCGAGGATTACGGGGAGTACCGACGATGAAGAAGCCAGCAGTTGCCACGGACACGGCCACGCCCGCAGGGTTCCCGCGCGAACTGCTCGACGCCCCCCGCGCCGAGCGGATCGCCTACTTCCGGGCCTACACCGTCGGTCACCCGGCCCTCAATTATGCGGTGAGCGAACTCACCGCCGCGCTTGATGGGGCCGGGGACACGGATCTGGTGATCATCTATGGCCCTCCCGGCGCGGGCAAGACGACGCTGCTCGAGATCATCATGCGCATGGTGATCGACGAGATGCTCCCCAGCATGGGCGATGACAAGGGTTTGGTCCCCATCGTCGGTTTCCCCGCCGTCGGCAGGGGGGCGAAGGAGTCGTTCGTCTGGTCCGATTGCTGGCGCCGTGCCCTGCTCGCGATCGACGACCCCCTCGTCACGGACAAGCGGTTCCCTCGCGTGCCGCTCCGCCTGGCCCAGGGGAGATTGCCGGCCGTGGTGCCGACCAAGATGGAGGCCAACTCGGCCCTGCTCATGGCCTGGGAGCAGGCCTTGCGCGAGCGTCGCCCGCGGGCGGTCCTGATCGACGAGGCGCAGGACATGTTCGCCGGACTCTCGTTCGGATCGCTGCAGAAGCAACTCAATTGCCTCAAGGGACAGGCGGACAGGACCGGGGTCTTGCACGTCCTGTCCGGGACCTACGACCTACTGGCGGTCACCGAACTGAGCGCGCAACTGACCAGGCGGAGCATTAACATCCATCTGCCGCGCTACCTTCTCGAGCGCCCCCGGGATGTTGTTGCCTTCAGGAAAACCCTGGAACAGTTTCAGCTCCACCTGCCGCTGGCGGAGATGCCGGACCTGCTGGGGCAATGGGAATTCCTGTACGAGCGCTCGATCGGTTGCGTGGGCGTGCTCAAGCAATGGCTCACGCGTGCACTGGCGCGCGCACTGCGCAAGCAGGCACCGACGCTCGACCGCAAGATGCACCTGGAGGCTTCCGCCTTCTCGCGTGCCGCGATCCTGAACATGTTGATCGAGGCGCGCGAGGCCGAGGCGGCCCTCGCCCGGCGCGAACTCGCGGCGGATGACCAGCTGGAGGCGCTGCTGCGCACCCCGCTGCCGCTCATGAAGCCGAAGGGAAATGCGCCGCGACAGGCCCCTGCCGAGTCAGCCAAGACGGGGAAACCGTTCGAGCGCGCGCCGGGGCGCGACCCGGTGGGGACGGCGGGGCATGGTGAGTAAGGCGACGGACCGTCGCGGGACGGATGAATACGCGGCGTGGGATACCACGCCGCGCCGGATGCCGCCGCGCAGTCGGTTGCATCACCTCAAGCCGATCGGGGTCGGGACCGGCGCGGTTGAGAGCCTGACCGGCTACTTCCGCCGCCTCGCGGGTTCCCACGTCACCGGGCTCCACCCGCTGGCGACCAAGGTCATTGCCCCCCTGCTCGCCCCCGCAGGGGTGTGGTGGGCGGGCACAACGACGCACATGTTCTTCCGCAAGTCCGCCCGCGGCATGAACGGGATCGGCGCGGTTGCCAGGGACTGGACCGCGGTCCTGACGGACCTCACGCTGCGGGACGATCTGCGCCCCCTGACGCTGCTCCCCTGGGCGGGCGTGATCGCCGGGCGAGGCCTGTTGCGCGAGACGCCCGCGTGGTGCCCCGCCTGCTACGAGGAGTGGTCGGCGGAGGGCGCGGTCGTGTACCAGCCGCTCCTGTGGCATCTCGCCGTGGTCACCGCCTGCCCGCGCCACGGCCGCGCCCTGGTGACACACTGCCCGCACCCGGAGTGCGGACGGGTGGAGGTGCTCCGCTCGGCGGCCACCCAACTCGGATACTGCACTGCCTGCGCCGGATGGTTGGGGACGGCCGCCCCGCCCGGCCCCGGGCAGCTGCCTGACGCGGCGACGCTGGCCCGGCAGTCCTGGGTCGTCGAGGCGATCGGCGCCATGCTCGCCGACGCGGCGACGCGCGCGCGACCGTTCACCGGCGAGGATCTCACGGCGGCGCTCGCCGCTTGCACTGCGATCGCGGGCGGTAACGCCAAGCTCGCCCGCGTCACCGGCGTCGGCCACACCGTGCTGACGGGGTGGCGCCGGGGCAAGCGGCTGCCGTCCTTGCCACTGCTCCTCCACTTCTGTCGCCAACTCGACACGACGCCCCTCCGGTTGCTGACGGACGGACCGCCGCCGCTGCCCGGCGGTGTGGTCGGCACCCCGAGTGCCCGACTGGGCGGCGTGACCCGCCTCGATCCGGCGGCGATCCGGGCGGCGCTGACGGCCCAGGTGCGCGAGCCGGCGACCCCGCCGCCCTCCCTGAGCGAGATAGCCCGGCGGCTCGGCTGTAGCCGGGGATCGCTCGAACGTCTCGCGCCAGCAGCTGCGCGTACCATCACCGGGCGGGCGACTGCCTACCGCGCGGCGCTGGCCGACGCGGCGACCGCCGCGCGGCGCGGCAACGTCCGCCGGGTGACGCTGGAACGCCGGGATGCCGGGCTCGGCACGGCGGCTTCGGAGGTGAAGGCCGCGTTGCCGGACCCGACCATGTGGTGGACGCCGGACGCCGAGGAGGCGCGCCGGGCGGCGCTCGTGGAGGCCGGGGCGGTGGATGAGGAGACCGTCGCACCCCCGGCAGCCCCCTTAGGGCCGCAACACGACCCGGGTGCACTGGCACCGTCGGGACTGACGCTGACGGACGAGGAGCGGACGGCGCTGGCGGGCGCGCTCGGCGACGGCCCGACCGCCGAGCGGGGGCGCCGGCTGCGCGCCGTCCTGCTGCTGGGCGCCGGGCAGCATCCCGAAGCGGTGGCGATGGCGCTCGACGTCGGCGAATCCTCTGTCTACGCGTGGGCCAAGGCGTGGCGGAATGGTGGCATTGGGGCTTTAGATGACGTACGGGGCGGCACGGCGCCCATACTCGATGCGACGGCGAGGCAACTGCTCGCCACAATGCTGGCGGCGGAACCGGCGGCTTACGGCTACCGGCGGATCGTCTGGTCCGCCCGGATGCTTCATGCGGAGATGGTTAAGGCGGGCTACACGGCCGGTCAGCGGACCGTGCAACATGCGGCGGAGCAACTCGGCTGGCGCCCCAAGCGGACCGCCCCGGTCCCCCCGGCCACCCCGGCGATGACGCTGACGGGCGAGGAGCGCGCGGCGCTGGAGCGCGCCCTCGACGTCGAGGCGCACGAGCCCTATCGGCGGCGCATGCGGGCCATCCTGCTGCTCGCGTCGGGGGAAGCGACGCGGGTGGTGGCGGCGGCGGTCGGGGTGAGCGACTCGAGCCTCCTCGGCTGGGCGAAGGCGTGGCGTGTCGGCGGGCAGATTAAGCTCGTCGGCGGGCCGGGCGTCGCCGGGAGCCCGATACTCGACGCGGCGGCCGAGCGGTTGCTGGAGGAGCGCCTGGCGGCCTCCCCCGATGCCCACGGCCACGCGGCCTCTGCGTGGACGCTCGCCCTGCTGCAAGCAGAGCTGGCCGAGACGGGCTGCGTCGTGAGTCAGGGGACGGTGTGGTGCGCGCTCAAGCGCCTCGGCTGGCGTTCGGCGCGACCGGGATACGTCAAGGTGCCGCCATAGGGTGCTGATCCGACCGACCGGAATGATGATGGTGAGACTCGAGGAGGGTACGACAATGGGTGACAGGGCAGACGTGACAATGGCAGCCCATGACGTGTCGGAAACGACCGAGATGGCGGGTGAAGAGGAGATCGGGTGTCAGCTTGGCGTGGCGCACGCGCCGCGCGATGAGGACGCGTCCCAGTCCCATGTGCATGGTCAAAGGGGGGCGAACGATCTGTCGGTGCCGGTGCGGCAGTACATCGCGCCGAGGACAAAGATGCGGGCGGCCACCGGGGCGTCGGATCCGCCCACCCGTCACAGCACCCGGATGGGGCGGCACCTCTCAGTCACCAGCGCCCGCCCCGGCGAACTATTGTGCCAGGACGCCGTGCCCGTCGAACTGGTGACAGGGGTAGTTGGGGGTGCTGTGCATGTCGTCGTCGACGTCTACGATGGTCATGCTTTCGGTCTCCTGAGCACCGTGCCGCAACTCGACGCGGCGGTGACGATCTTGGACCGCGAGGTCCTGCCCTGCTATCGCGACCAGGGTTTGCCGGTGGGCGCGGTGATCACCGGCAATGGCTGGACGTTCTGCGGTGCCGATGCGCACCCGTACCCGCGCTACTTGATCCTTAACGGGATCGAGCACCGGATCATACCGTCCGGTTACCCGCGAGTCGTTGGCGTTATGGAGCGCTTCATCCATGTGGGGCTGAAGTTGTTCTTTCGCAATGCCTTCCCGACCCGCCTTCACACGTCCGTGGATACCCTGCAGATAGACCTGGATATATGGCTGGCTGGCTATAACGCGAGGCTCCCGCACCCGGGTCCTCACAACCGTTAACGTTGGGCTTCGCTCGACCCGCTGGGATCATATCCACGATGTTGTGGGGATGAGGTGGCGGCGAATCCGCTTGTTATGTCCCTCCTATCTGCCACACTGCGCGTCCACTCGTGCACAGAGCACACCCGGAATGGCGATGAAGACGTCGCCCCACCGCAGATAGGCCATCATAAGGTGATGCCCGCAATCGTTGCGGGCATCACCTTTTCGCTTTCCGGCGCAGCTACGGCTATGATGCGGACTTCGTAGTCGGTCTGTGCAGGGGGGGCGACAATGGAGCCGATTGACGTCGCGATGTCGCGACTTGATGCGCTGCTGGCGCAGCTTCCCGACTATGCGGAGACGATCCACACGGAACAAGACACCCGACTCAAGGTCATTAATCCTGTCTTCGTGGACGTCCTCGACTGGCCCCTGCGCGAGATCCTCACCGAGGAGCACGCGGTCGGGAGCGGTTTCGTCGACTATAAGCTGACCACCGGTGGCTTCGCCCGTCTCGTAGTCGAGGCGAAGCGAGATGGGCGCGATCTGGGCCTAGCCGGGCGTACGGCCGGGCGCGCCTACAAACTTGACGGCGCGGTGTTCAACACCGATTCGGTCAAGGAAGGGATTCAGCAAGGGATTCGCTACTGCGGCCAGAAGAATGCTGAGTTGGCCTGTGTGACGAACGGTCGTGAATGGGTTGTGTTCCGCGGTAGTCGGATCGGGGATGGTCGCGATACGATGGAGGGGATGGCTTTTGTCTTCCCGACCCTTGAGGACGTGCGCGAGCGCTTCGCGCTCTTCTACGATTTGTTGAGCTACGCGGGGGTGGCCGAGTTCCGGTTCCGGGCGTATTTCCAGGAGGCCGAAGGTCGGCCGATTCGTGCGCACGCTTTCCGTCGCTCCCTGCGCTTGCCGGCTAATCGTCGCCACCTGCCGCAGTCGGCGTTGACAGCCGATCTCGACCGGGTCATGACCTCCTTCTTTCGCAGACTCAGCGGCGACGATGACCCCGATCTCCTGGCGCACTGCTTTGTGGTGACGCGAGAGAGCCAGATCGCTGACGCGCGCCTGGCACGCATCTCGGAGGACTTGCTCGGTCGGATTCGCGATTTGGAAACCGAACATGCCGAACAACTCACCGCGCTTGTCGAGCGCGTGAGGAGGACGAGGCGTAACGAATTCATCTTGCTCATCGGTACCAAAGGGGCGGGCAAATCCACCTTCATCGATCGTTTCTTCCGCCATGTGCTGAGCGAGGATCTGCGGAATGAATGCCTTGTCGCGCGACTCAATCTCGCGGATAGCGCCGGCGACGAGGCGAGTATCGCGACGTGGCTAGATCGGCATCTGCTCGAGACGCTCGAGGCGGCCCTTTTCGCCGAGGGTGTCCCCACCTACGACGAACTCCAGGGCATGTTCTACGACGAGTATCAACGCTGGCGCGTCGGCGCATTTAGCCACCTATATGAACGGGACAAGGAAGCATTCAAGATCGAATTCGGTCGGCACGTAGAGCGTCGTCGTGAGGAGCGGCCGCACGAGTATATCCAGCGCCTCGTCGGCCATATTGTCCGGGTCCGTCGTCGGGTCCCCTGTCTCGTCTTCGACAACGCCGATCATTTCACGATCGAGTTCCAGGAGCGTGTCTTCCAATATGCGCGCTCGATTTACGAGGCGGCATTGTGCCTCGTCATCATGCCCATCACCGACCGCACGAGTTGGCAACTCTCTCGCGAGGGCGCGTTGCGCTCGTTCGAGAACGAGTCGCTGTTCCTGCCGACGCCGCGTCCCGAGGCAGTGCTGCGTAAGCGGGTCGAGTTCCTGGAGGCGCGCTTGGCGGACGAGCGCCGTGAGGCTGGGCGCGGCTATTTCCTCGGGCGAGGGATCCCGCTCTCGATCGATAACCTTACTGCCTTCACCGCCGCCCTCCAAGCCGTCTTCCTGCGCTCCGGGCAGGTGTCGGAATGGATCGGAAATCTCGCCAATAACGACATTCGGCGCTGCCTGGAACTCGCCAAGAATGTCATCACTTCGCCCTATTTGGCGGTTCCTGAGTTGATCGCGGCCTACGTCACCGCGACGAATATCCACATGCCGCAAACAAAAGTCCGCAATGCCCTGATGCGTGCGCAGTACGATATCTGGCCGGGCGAGGCGAATCCATTCGTGCGGAACATCTACGCAATGGATGACGAGATCGATGCGTCGCCGCTCTTTGGGCTGCGCATGCTCCTGTTACTCAAGGATGCGCGACAAGCCGACAACGGCGACCCGTTCGTGGCGGTCGATCAAGTTGTGGAGTACTGCCGGGCGATGCAGGTAGATACCCGCGTGACGTTGGCGTGGTTGGGTCGAATGCTCGAAGCTGGTCTCTGTCTCAGCTACGATCCGACCGTGACGACCATCCACCAAGCTAGTACAGCGCGTCGCGAATCGCTCGGTGGTTAGTCGCACAGCGGCTTGCCTTGGTAGGTCCACTTGAAGGGCTTGGCCATGGTCCGGTTGTAGTAGGCGATGAAGGCGAGGACGCGGGCGATCA
>JAABUR0100007331.1_pt1 | contig 13081 bp, 15 predicted proteins | sample 5560091 | NCBI WGS metagenome assembly JAABUR01 (sample SAMN10711879, study PRJNA513375) | rock metagenome | isolation source: Antarctica rocks | place: Antarctica: Victoria Land, University Valley sud
TTCTGCCTCACGTACGGCTGACCTCAAGCCCTGAGAGGCTTCTGCCCATGTCCATGCTGACTGCACGGTTCGAGCTCTTCCCTTCCGACCTCGACGCGACAGCCGACTTCTACACCGGCGTGCTGCGGTTCACCATCGCCTCCGACCGGCGCCACGACCCCCAGCCTTACCTGAGCCTCGAACGCGACGGCGTCCGGATCGGTGCTGCTGGACGTCAAGACCACGGACACCGAGACTGTCGCCGCCCACCGGTCGGGGTGGAGCTCGTCCTTGAAGTCGACGACCTCGACGACGAGCTCGACCATGTACGGCGTGCCGGTTGGCCCCTGGCGGACGACCTACAAGCACGGCCCTGGGGCCTGCGAGACTTCCGTCTCGTCGACCCCAGCGGCTACTACCTGCGAATCACGGAGCGCAGAGCAGGCCGTGGAACGGCCAGCACAAACTGCCTCGGTAGCCGATCCTCAACCGGCTCCGTGTTGCCTTCGGTCGAGTTTGTCGTCCAGTCCGTATGCCGTGGTGGCAGGGTCGAGGAAGCGGTGTCGCTCGCGGTGGTGGGCGATGCTAGGGGTCGCGGTGCTGAGCGATGTTGAGCACCGTCCCGTCGGGCGCGCGAACGAAGAACCGGCGAATACCCCACGGCTCCGTGGTGAGGGGTTAACGACCTCGTAGCCGCGTCGGCGGGCCTCCGCGTAGGCATCGTCGACGTCGTCGACCTTGACGGTGACCAGGGGGTTCTCGGGCGCGGTCGCGTCACGCGAGACGAGCTGGATGTGCTCCCCGGAGCTGGGCACAACGAAGCGGGTGACCCAGTCGAGACCCATGTCCTCACTATCGAGCCCGAGATAGTCCCCGTAGAAGGCCATCGCCTCCTCGATGTCGGGCACCGTGAGGTCGGTCGTCACTCGGATGACGTGCATGGGCAACTCCAGCCGTCGATGTCCCTCAATCGTGCCGCGCGGCCTCGGTGGGTGTCCACCCGTAGACGAGCGACGCCAGCCGGGCCCCGTGATCACCGAAGAGGCGGTAACCGCGCTACTCGCGGCAGAGCGCGTTGGCTCTGAGATGTGCGAGGACTCTCTCGGCGAAGTGCTGGCAACCAGCGGACCGGAGGTGCCCAGGCAGGTCCACCTCGCCACGGCGCCTCCCAGTACGCGGCTTGGTTTCGCGTTGCAGCTCGAACGGCTAGGGGCGCCGAGTCATCGACAAGCACGAAGAACTCGTCCGGCGTCATCACGTCGTACTGCTCCGCGACTGGAAGATCCTGGACATTGCCGGTAAGCAGGATGTCGGCCTCGCACGCCAGTGCTGCCGCATGGACATGAAGGTCGTGCCGGTCTGGCAGACCCTCGACTGGCGCCACCTCGAAGTCCGCCACGCGTCCGACTTCGAAGACCTCAGTCAGGCGATCTCGGATGGACGAGATCCTGCCACCGGGCCACTCGGGATGTTCCCGACGAAGTGGTAGACGACCTCAGCGAGAACGTCCTCGCTCCAATACGAGCGGCTGCTCCGCGACCACCTGCTCGGCCACCTGGAAGACGCCTCCCGGTACGGCTAGCTCAAACGGCACCTCTCCGTCGAGGTCGACGATGCCGAGCAGTACACCCGCGCCAACACGGCCCTGGTGCAACAGCTCGTGGACCGGGCCGCACCGCCCGTGGCCTGCCCTTCCTGGACGTCTGAGAGGACTAGACGAATGCCTTCGGCTCTGATAGTTCCTGACCACCCGGGGCTCCCGCCCGTCAGGTTGCTGGTTTCGAGATAGCCGTCAGGTGACGGCGGCAGGTCTGGGCAGCGGGGGTGAGTCGGCGGCCTCGGTTGTGGATCAGGCCGACCGGGGGATGCGCCGGGGCGGGGTCGAGGGCGTGGATGGTGACGGGCGCCCCGGGTGCCAGTGCTGCGGAACGGGCGAGCAGGGCAACGCCGAGGCCGGCACTGACGAGCTCGCGGATGCTGGTGGGGCTGCCTGCTTCGAACTGCACGCGGGGCTCGAAGTCTTCCCCGGCGGTCGCGGCCAGGATGGCGCGCAGTCCACTGCCGGCCGGTAGGCAGACGAACGGTTCGCCTCGCAGGTCCGCAAGGCTCAGGCATGGCGCCCGGGCGAGCCGATGGCCCGGTGGGGTGATGAGGACCACCTGCTCGTCGACCAGCCGGTGCGCGGCATACCGGGATGCCAGGTCGGCGTGAATGGGCCCGAGCACGAAGTCGACCTCCCCGTCGTCCAGCGCGGCGAGCAGCGGGGAAATCAGCCCGGAACGCAGGGTGAGGGCCACGCCGGGGTAGCGGGCGTGGAAGGTGGCGAGGGCGGCGGGTAGGTCGAACTGGCCGAGGACTTCAGTGGCGCCGAGGGTGACCCGCCCGCGCAGCACCGCGGCCAGCTCGTCCAGGTCGCTGCGGGCGGCGTCGAGCTCGCCGAGCACCCGCCGCGCCCTTTCCAGGAACAGCTCGCCGGCGGCGGTGAGAGAAACACGGCGGGTGGTGCGGGCCAGCAGCGGCACGCCGAGCTCGGCTTCGATGCGCCGGATCTGCGCGGACACGGCCGGCTGCGCAATGTGCAGCGACTCCGCGGCCCGGGTGAAGCCACCGCAGCGGACCGCCGCCTCGAAGTACACCAGCTGGCGCAGTTCCATGCGATTCAGCGTGGTGTGCGATAAGTCCCAGCGCAAGTAGGTCTTGGACTTATCACCTCGGGATGGATCAGGCTCGGCGGCATGGAACAACGACACCTCGGTACCGATGGTCTGTCCGTCTCGGCGGTGGGTCTGGGATGCATGGGCCTGTCCCAGGCATACGGGGCGGCCGACGACGACGAGTCGATCGCCACCATCCGCCGCGCGATGGACCTGGGGGTGAGCCTGCTGGACACGGCGATGAGCTACGGAGCCGGGCACAACGAGCAGCTGGTCGGCCGGGCAATCGCCGGCCGCCGCGAGCAGGTGGTGCTGGCGACCAAGTTCGGCATCACCCGTGACCCGGACGGCGTGCGGCTGGATGGCCGGCCGGAGCATGTCCGCGGCTACTGCGACGCGTCGCTGACCCGACTCGGCGTGGACGCGATCGACCTGTACTACCTGCACCGGGTCGACCCCGACGTCCCGCTCGCCGACACGGTCGGAGCGATGGCCGAGCTCGTCGAGCAGGGCAAGGTCCGCCACCTCGGCCTGTCGGAAGTGAACGCCGGTCAGCTGGAGCAGGCCGCCGCCGTCCATCCGATCACCGCGGTGCAGCTGGAGTGGTCGCTGTTCTGGCGCGAACCCGAAGACGACGTCATCCCGGCCGCCCGCCGGCTCGGGATCGGCGTCGTCCCCTACAGCCCGCTCGGACGCGGCATACTCACCGGCGCCCTCCCGTCCAGCGGCTTCGGCAGTGGCGACTTCCGCGCCAACGACCCGCGTTTCGCCGGCGTGGACCTGACCCGCAACCTCGCCCTCGTCGACGCCCTCCGCCACCTGGCCGAAGAGCGCGGCGCTAGTCCCGGCCAGCTCGCGCTGGCCTGGCTACTCGCCCAAGGCGCCGACGTCGTCCCGATCCCGGGCACCCGCAGCGCCCATCGGGTGGCGGAGAACGCCGCCGCAGCCGCCCTCGAGCTGTCCCCGACCGGCCTGGCCCGAATCGAGCAGATCGCGCCACGCTCGGCGTGGACCGGCGACCGGTTCTCCTTCGCCGCCCACCACACCACCCGGACCACCACGTAAGGCGGCGCGGGTGCTCACGCAGACAGTTGAGATCCCGGTGCCCGACGGGCCGCCAATGGGCGGCTATCTCGCCAGGCCGGTTACCGAGGGATCGGCGCCCGCTGTCGTGGTCGGCATGGAACTGTTCCGGATCAGCGCCCACGTCCGCGACGTCTGCGAGCACCTCGCCGCACTCGGCTACCTCGCCCTGGCCCTGGCCCTTTACCACCGCAGCGCACCCGGCAGCGAACTGCCCGAAGACCAGCACGGCCGCACCCGCGGCTTCCAGCTGCTCAACCAGCTGACCCGCCCACAGGCGATCGACGACATCCGTGCCACTCTCGACTACCTGCAGGCCCGCGGCAGGCGCGTGGCAGGCATGGTCGGGCTCAGCGTCGGCGGCCACGTCGCCTATCTGGCCGCTACCGCACTCGATGTGCCCGCCATCGCCGTCGCCTACGGCGGATGGATCCCCACCACCGACATCCCGCTCAGCCAACCTGAACCCACCCTCGCCGCCACTCCGGGCCTCACCGGACGGGTCCTGTTCCTCGTGGGCGAGAACGATCACCTGATCCCGCGGGACCGCCAGGCCATCGTCGATGCCCTCCAGGCAGCCGGCGTGCGACACGATCTGGTCGAATACCCCGGCGCCGGGCATGGGTTCCTCAGCGACCGGCGCGACACCTACGACCCTGCCGCGGCCAAGGATGCATGGCAACGGATGCGCGAATTCCTGGACGCCGAACTGACCTGAGCTCTCGGTGCGGCCGCCGGTGCCGCTGCAGCGTCGATGCCCGCTCTGCACCGGATCGGAGGCGTTCGCCAATAGTGACCTCGAGCGCCGCGGGCGAGCGTGCCGAACCGTTCGGACGGTCGCTCACGACCCAGGTCCGCTCGGCCATCGCCCACACCGTCACATGCAGGGAAAGCCGGCGCGCCCTAGCTGAGGTCGCAGCCCGGCAAGGGACCGTCGACAACGAGGTGAGGCACCCGACGGCAAGAGCGTAGGCGGCAAGCAGAAGTGCCATGAGTCTCGATGCGAGCCTGGCGGTGGGCATCCCAGGGAAAGACCTTGGCGACGTATGCCGTGCCATGCCCACACCGCATACGGCGACGTGGCCGACCGCCCCTGCACCGCGGGTCGTCACCAGGGATGGGGGGTGACCTCATGTCCAGTCGAACGGACAGGGCAACCGCCAGCTGATCAGCATCCACGGCGGCTATCCCTTGGGTCTTCCAGTAGCAAGGCGTACGAGACACTCGCCGGACTGTACAATCTTGGCGTGGCGACCATGAACATCAGCGCGGCGCGAGATCATCTGCCCGAAGCGGTTGAGACCGCACGCACGGAAGCGGTGTTCTTGGAGCGTTACGGGCGACGGGCAGCCGTGTTGGTCAGCCCGGAGCGCTACGAGCAACTCATGGCCGCACTAGAGGATGCCGAGGATGTCGCTGCATTCGATGCCGCGATGGCCGAGGAAGGTCCCAACATCCCGTGGGAGCAGGTCAAGGCCGACCTCGGCTGGGTGTGCGCCAATACCGCATCGAGCTCCGCCCGGCTGCCGTCAGAGCCTTGCGCAAGCTCGACCCCCAGGTCCGCCACCGCATTCAAGGCGCCATCGCGCTGCTCGCACACGACCCACGTCCACCAGGAGCCAGGGGGCTTCAGGGGCGAGACGGCTTTCGCGTCCGCGTCGGTGACTACCGCATCATCTACACCATCGACGATCGGGTACTCACCGTTGTCGTCGTCAGGCTGGGCCACCGGCGCGATGTCTACGATCGATGAAGTCGCGCCGTACCAGGGGCATCCGCTGCCGGCCGAGCAGCCGGGTTGGCAGGCCGGACTTCGCTACGTCGCTGAGCGCAACTTCCAGCACGCCATCGACCACCCATGGACGCTGGGAATCCCGCCGGGCCGGCCGATCCTCGGGCCAGGCGTGTGCCGCAAGGACGAGGTGGAGTTGGCCCCGCTCGACGGCATCGGCCTGTCGGACGTGGAGATGGACGCACTGACGACCGTGCTGTCCCTGGCTTCGTCGGCGGCACGGTGGCAGCACGGCCTGGACCGGGTCCGTGCCGACAGCCGGCTCACCGACGAGCAGTGGTGGCGACTGTCCGAGCCGGTACTCGGGGCCCTAGGCGACGCGGTGGTTGGCCATCGGGAAGTAGGGCGGCGGCCTGGACGGTCCCGCACTGGACGAGCTCCTCGATCGCGGTCATCGGGATCCGAATCCGGGCGCCCGCATCGGACAAGCCAACGCGCACCGTTGCTCAGGCGACGTCGCCGCGCAGCAGGGCGACGAGTTTTCGAGCTTCTAGCTGGATCGCTTCAACGCGTGCGCTGACGGCCCGAACATCGAGCGGGCTTGCGGCTCCAAGGGCGGCCTGCCGGATGAAGGTGCTCAGCGGCATGTCGGCAGCACTGGCAGCCCGCTCTACCGCGGCGAGCTCGTCCCCTCGCAGCCGCACCGACACGACCGTCGAGACATCCTCGACCACGCTGCCCTCTGCCGGAAGCAACTCGAAGTCCGCCTCCACGGCGCGCCGCTCCTCGGCCCCGTCGTAATCGCTCATTTGCCCACTTCCCATGCAGTGATCGGCCGGATCCGGCCAGCGCCTTGATCGATAAACGGGATGACGACGCTCCGGCCACCGCTCGTCGCGCCGCGGGCTACGTGCGTCCCAGCCCGATTCCTGCGATTTCGCCGGACGTCGGGGTGGTTCGCGAAGACCTGCCGAACCTCCGCGATCGAGACGCCGTGGCTAATCAGATGTACTTCGTTGCGGTCATCGATCTCAATCTGGGTGATCTGCACGACCCGTCCTCACCGTACGACGGTACTTGCCCTCCGTGTCATACGCAATGCGCCCGGTGGGCTCTTCCGGCTCACGGCCAAGGAGCGCCTAGGTGGTGCGGCGCTCCTCCTCTAGCTCTAGCCGCATGGGCCTCGGCGACTTGCCCCCGAGGCAGGGTGAGGTCGAAGACCTGGCCGAGCTTGATCGCTCCCTCCGCCGCGCTCCCGGGGCGAATCCAAGGCTCCCCGACGGCTCGGATCAGCATTCAAATACCCACAGCAGATGCCATTCCGCAACGGCTGGTCGTCTAGAACCAGTTCACGGATAGCGTCGGAGCTGGTCACGCAGCCACTGACACTCCCGTCGCCCGCCGCCTCGATCTGGCCAGCTGAAGCTGCAGCACGCGCGGCTTGACCGCGGAGGCGGCCGCTGCACGCTCGTGTGCCGTGACGTGCGACGCACCCGACTCGTAGAGGCCGAGGACGTGCTCCGCGCCCGACTGCGCCAGAAAGCGCGCTGGTGGTCGGCATTCGTGAGCGTCCCACGCGCTGCCCCTGATCACGGCTTGACCTTGACGCGGGGTCATGGCCGCAGCCTGGTCTCATGACCACAAAACAAGCCATCGCGGTTGGCGGGCTCACCAAGTCCTACGGGGACCAGGCGGTGCTCAAGGGCGTCGACCTGAGCGTCTCTTCGGGGACGATCTTCGCCCTCCTCGGCTCCAACGGCGCCGGCAAGACCACGGCGGTGAAGATCCTGTCCACGCTGCTCAAGGCCGACGGCGGGACCGCCGCCGTCAACGGGTACGACGTCGCCACGGAGCCCGCGAAGGTCCGCGAGTCGATCAGCCTGACTGGCCAGTTCGCCGCCGTCGACGAGATCCTCACCGGGCGGGAGAACCTCGTGCTCGTCACCCAGCTGCGGCGCCTCAAGGACCCAGGCCGGATCGCGGACGACATGCTCGCGCGGTTCTCGCTGACCGACGCGGCCGGGCAGAAAGCGGCGACCTACTCCGGCGGCATGCGCCGTCGCCTCGACATCGCCATGAGCCTGATCGGCAACCCGCCCGTGCTCTTCCTCGACGAGCCGACGACGGGGCTCGATCCACAGTCGCGGATCGAGGTCTGGAAGACCGTCCAAGAGCTCGCCGGCCAAGGCACCACGGTGCTGCTCGCCACGCAGTACCTCGACGAGGCCGAGCACCTCGCGGACCGGATCGCGGTCCTCCACGAGGGCCGGATCATCGCCAACGGCACCCTCGCCGAGCTCCAGCAACTGCTCCTGCCCACCAAGGTCGAGTACGTCGAGAAGCAGCCGACCCTCGAAGACATCTTCCTCGCGATCGTCGGCCACGACGGCCCCCACACCTAAGGACGCTCCGATGACCACCTACTTCTTCCACGACACCACCGTCCTGCTCAAGCGGTCCCTGCGCCACATCCTGCGCAGCCCGGACACGATCATCACCACCGCCATCACGCCGGTCGCCATGCTGCTGCTGTTCGTCTACGTCTTCGGTGGCGCGATCAATGTCGGCGGCGGCACCTACGTCAACTACCTGCTGCCCGGCATACTGCTCATCACCGTCGCCTCCGGCATCGCCTACACCGCCTTCCGGCTCTTCACCGACGTCTCGAGCGGCATCTTCGAACGGTTCCAGTCGATGCCAGTCGCCCGCTCGGCCGTGTTGTGGAGCCACGTGCTGACGTCGGTCGTGGCGAACCTGACCTCGCTCGTGCTCGTCGTGCTCGTCGCGGTGGCGATGGGCTTCCGCTCCGGTGCCGGAGTGCTCGCCTGGCTCGCGGTCCTCGGGATCATGGTGCTGTTCACCCTGGCGCTGACCTGGCTGGCCGTGATCCCTGGGCTGACCGCGAAGTCGGTGGACGGGGTGAGCGGGTTCTCCTACCCGCTGGTCTTCCTGCCGTTCATCAGCTCGGCCTTCGTGCCCACCTCCGGTATGCCGGGCCCGGTGCGGTGGTTCGCCGAACACCAGCCAGTCACCTCGATCGTGAACACCATCCGCAAGCTCTACGCCGAGCAGCCGGTCGGCAACGACGGCTGGATCGCCCTCGACTGGTGCGCCGGCCTGCTGCTCCTCGCCTACGCGCTGGCGATGCGCACCTACCGCAGCAAGATCGCCTGACGACTCCACCCACGAACACCTCAGGAGAAAGAGAGAGCCATGAACAGCTTCTTGACCAAGATCCTCGGCGACAAGAAGGAATGGAAGGCCACGGTGATGAAGCTTGCAGAATAGGGCCATGCTGACGATCAGCCAGATCGCGTCGTATGCCGGCGTGACGGTGCGCGCGGTCCGCCACCACCACGCGAAGGGACTGCTGCCCGAACCCGAACGCGACCATTCCGGGTACCGGCGCTATGACGCCACCGCGGTCGTAGAGCTGGTCAAGATTCGCACTCTGGCCGACGCCGGCGTACCGCTGTCGCGGGTGCGGGAACTGCTGGCGGCAGGTGACCAGGCGTTCGCGGCGGCAGTCGTGGACATCGACCGCCGCCTGCGCGCCGAGATCCGGGAACGCCAGCGTCACCGGGAGCGGATCGGCAAGCTCGCGGCCGGTGACAGCCTGGCGCTGCCGGCCGAGGTGGTCGCCTACCTCGGACGGATGCGCGAGCTCGGGTTCCGGCAGCGGCTGATCGAGGTCGAGCGCGACAGCTGGATCCTGCTGGCGGCCCAGATGCCGGACGAAGTGCCTGCCCTGATGGCGATCAAGCACGCGCAGATCGAGCACGACGCGCTGCGCCGGCTGTATCTCGACATCGGGGACCTGGCCGACTGTGCGCCAGACGACCCGCGGCTGCCCGAGCTCGCGGACAGGGTAGAAGCCTTCCTCGAGGCAGCTGCAGCCGAGGCCGTGGGAGTGGAGGAGGAACACCCACTCAGCGAGGAGCTGGTCGAGCTGCTGGACACGGCGTTCCTCGAGTCCTTCCCGTGCGCTGCGCCTCTGCTCGCGCTCCTCGAGGAGCGCGGCTGGATGGGCTGCACCAACATCAGGCGGATGGACCGCGCGGTGTGACCGTGCCGCACGGCCCCCCGCGAAGCAACGTGCAAAGGTTGGCTCATGCGGCATACGAGATCGGTCGTGCCCGCTGGGGCGGTGGTGCTGGACCTGCCGTTCAGAGGTCGGTGGCTCGTCCAGAACAGCCCGGCCAATCGGGTCCCGAGCCACGGCACGGACGCCTTCGGCAGCTCACACGCCATCGACTTCGTCCCTGTCGACGACTCCGGAAGATCTGCGTCGCGAACCTGGCGCAGCCTGATCGCGAGCGAACCACCGGAGATCTTCGTGGGGTTCGGATGGCCCATCCTGTCGCCGATGGCAGGCGCCGTGATCGCCGTCCACGACAGCGAGCCCGATCACGAGGCACGACGATCACAGTTCACCCTCGTGCCCTACATGCTTGGTCAGGCATCGCGCGCACGAGGCGGTGTGAACGCGTTGGCCGGCAACCACATCGTCATCGCTGCCGACCCGGCTGGCCCCTTCGTGGTTCTGGCCCATCTCCGTCGGGGCAGCGTGCAGGTATATCCCGGCGAAGAAGTGCAGCCGGGGCAGCCATTGGCGGCCTGTGGCAACTCAGGCAACAGCACTGAGCCCCATGTCCACGTCCAGGCCTCGGACTCGACCAGCTGGGACCGCGCCCGGGGAGTTGCCCTCGCGTTCCGTGACCCAAAGGGATCAGCCTGGACCCCTCGCAACTCCGAGGTTGTCCTCGGGTGATGAACTCGTCCGGTCGATCGGGAGAGAGATCCGGCCGCCAGGCTCATTCCCGATCCTGCGACGTCTCCGTCATGGAAGGTGACCACTGGACGCGCCCTCCCCTGTTACCTGAGGGACTGCGGCTTCAACGCCCGGGTCGCGAACCGCTGTAGCGCAAGTTGAATGCGCCACGCAACTTCTCGGCTCGCAGGCGCAGGTCGTCCAGCACGAACTGCTTGATGCTTGGGGCGAGTTGGTTGGTACGACCCACCTGCGAGCTCAGACCAGCCACACCAGCCCGACTCCGACTACGCCGGCCAGTACCCCGAAGGTGAGCAAGCCCACGCCGACGGCACCCGACCCGGCTAACCCGCCCGCCACCACGGCGTCGGACGGGTCGGCCGGGTTGACCAGCACCACCACCTCACGGCCGACGGGGTCGCTGGCCATCGTCGTGCTGTAGCGGTTCCAGAAGACGACGTCGCGGTCCGCGTGCCGGAAGGCCACCTGGCTGCGGATCTGCCCGTCGTCGAGCCGGCTGCCGACGACCCGGCCGGGCACCCGCTGCCACTGCTCCCGCTGTCGGCGCCCGACGATCAGCGTGCGCGCGCCCAGGACAGCGAAGATCACCCCGAACGCCAGCAGGAGAAAGGGAAACCAGGAGAAGACCAAGTCGGGATCCACCGCATGAGGCTAGGCCAGGGCTGCGGTCCGAGTCACGCTCGGCCTCTGCTTGCTGCTGCTGGTCGGGCTCCGAGCGGCCCGTGCCGTCCGACAGCCATGCGCAGTCGACCTGACTCGATGGGCTGTCAGCATTGCCCCATGGTCGACGTGGTGCGAGCGGCAGAAAGGGCGTTGGGGCGTCGGGTGAGGACCACGGCTGAGTGTCCAGCCTCCCGGGCGCCGACCGCCGGCCCGGCACCAGGGGAATGCCGCCGGCAGCCTTGACCACGCGGTGCTCGCTCTTGTTCCACCTGCTGGTGCCGGGGGGGTAGGTGCGCGACGGTGACCGTTCGGCCGAACAGATGCCGACGTGACGGCGCAGTGGCGGCCGGGTCTATCTCTAGGCTCCTTCGGGTGAGGGTGGCGTGGGACACGAGTCCGGGGCATCCGAGGCAGCCGAACCAGGACTTCGTCGGTGCCGTGCCCGGCGCCGTCGTGCTGCTCGATGGTGCCGGTATCCCGGGCACTGAGGATCTTTGTCACCATGGAGTCGCCTGGTACACCCGGAGTCTCGGTGGAGCGCTGCTGGCCCGGCTGGCCGCCACGTCCGGGCCGGATCTGGTTGCGATCCTGGCCGACTCCATCGAGGAGGTGACCGACTGTCATCGCCACACCTGCGATGTCGTCGACCCCAGCAGCCCTCAGGCGACCGTGCTTCTGCTGCGACGCAGCGATGAGGACGTCGACGTCCTGATGTTGGGCGACTCGTTCCTGGTCCTGGACCGGCACGGAGCCGAGCCCGAAGTGATCACCGACGGGCGCGAGGTCGCCGTCCGGGCGCATGCACGGCGCTCGGTGGACGGCCTGATCGAAGGCACGGCCGAGTTTGCCAAGGCCTGGGAACGAGCTGTTGCGGTCATGCGGTCGCGTCGCAACCAGACCGGTGGCTACTGGATCGCCAAGGACGACCCGCAAGCAGCCGCGCAGGCGGTGACCGACCGCCATCCCGTGAGTGGACTCGCCGGAGCCGCGCTGCTCACCAACGGGGCCAGCCGACTGGTCGATCCCTACGAGGTCTGCGACTGGCCTGACGTGCTGAACCTCCTGCGGATGCAGGGGCCGGTGCACGTCCTCGATCTCCTCCGGGCCACGGAGGCCCAGCAACGCCCGGACGGTGACTCTCGGAGTTGGCCGACACCGGACGATGCCACCGCCGCCTACTGGGACCTCGTCGGGCCCACATAGCGCAGGAACACGGCCGACGAGACCGCGCGCAGCCGATACAGCCTCAGGCATGGGACGCCACGCCGAGACCGTCGGGGTGGATCGCCGGATGTCGATCGGTTAGCGCGACGGCAGCACGCCGAACCGAATCGTGAGTTCGTCGGGCCACGTGAGAATGAGGCGCCCCCCGTTAGCAGTGGCGTTCCACCGCGTCAGGAGCTCGTCTAGCCGTCCCTGGATCCGAGCTCGCAGTCGCTCGTCGATCTCGACGGCGGTGGCGATGCGGCCGTCATCACCGACCAGACCGGCCAGCCGTTCGGACTCGGCGACGTCCCGCCGGCCCGCACGACCCAGGCGTCGCGAGCGGCGTGCGTCGCGCACCGACTTGCGTGAGCCGATCCCCCTTCGGAAGAACCCGCCCACGTCCCCGCCGGCCGCCACTTGTCCGTAGATACCCAGCTGTAGCCCGGCCTGTTCCTCCACGATGAAGTGCACCAAGTCGTGCGGAACTGCGGCATGTCCCGGGGCAGCATGCATGACCACATCGGCGCCGACATCGTGACGACCGTTGCGGGCAGCTCCGATCCGGTAGCGGCGACGGTCGACCCTCTCGAAGATCACCTCCACAAACCCACGACCATAGATTCGAGTCGGGGCATGAAGCGAACGATTTCCGACACCAGCCACCGCCGCGGCAACTGTTGATGCCGGTCCGGAGAAGGGCCCGCTATTGTGACGTGGCTGCCCGCTGTCAGCATCTATCGCAGGTCTTGCCCGTGCCTGGGTGGGTAAGGCGCGACGGCGCATGGGCGCATGGGCGCATGGGCGCATGTAAAATGCATGCATGGTTGCACTGCAGATCCGCGACGTCCCAGATGACATCCGACGAACGCTGGCCGCCCGGGCGGCGGCCCGTGGACAATCGTTGCAGTCGTTCCTGTTGGCGCTGGTCACCGAGGAGGCACGCCGCTCGACCAACCTGGCCCTGCTGGAGCG
>JAABUR0100007336.1_pt1 | contig 13073 bp, 15 predicted proteins | sample 5560091 | NCBI WGS metagenome assembly JAABUR01 (sample SAMN10711879, study PRJNA513375) | rock metagenome | isolation source: Antarctica rocks | place: Antarctica: Victoria Land, University Valley sud
AATTGTAAGTGACACAGTGACATAGGACAATAGGATAATCATGGATTTACAGATAAATTCCAAGAGCCGGGTATCGGTACACGTACAGTTGGAGGAGCAGATCAAGCACCTCATCCTGACTGGTAGGTTCGCTGTGGGGAGCAGGCTACCGAGCATCAGGGCGATGGCAGGATTCCTGCGGGTGAACCGCAACACGGTGGCACGCGTGATCTCGGACCTCGAACGTGAAGGATACGTGGAGAGCAGGCGCGGCAGCGGAGTATACGTGGTGGAGCCGCCGGTGGACGCCGAGTACCTGAGGCGCCAGGAAGTAGTGGAGCGGGTGATGGACCTTGCGGCGGCGCAGGGCATTCCGGTGGAGGATCTGGCGTCTGCGCTGCTGGCGAGGGCAGGGGCCAGAATGCTTGGGAAGACGCGGGTCACGTTCGTCGAATGCACGCCAGCGGAGCTGCACCAGTTCTCTGACGAGCTTGAGGCGCAGTTGCCCGTGGAGGTAGAGCGGGTGCTGCTAGAGGATCTGGCTGGGCGCGTATCACATGAAGAGAGTCCGCCCTGGCGGCTCGCGGTTACGACGTTCTTTCACGTCCACGAGGTACAGGAGATCGTGGAGCCGCTCGGGATCGAGACGGTGGCGCTGCTGGCTGAGGCGACGCTCGAGAGCCTGCGTCGCCTGACGGAGTTGCCGAATGGTACGCCGGTCGGCGTGGTGGGATGGGGCAAGACGTGCATGGAGAACCTCTCGCGTTCCATCGAGGGGGCGGGCCTGGATCACCTTGCCTTCAACGAGGTTCAGATAGAGGATGAGGAAGCAACGCGAAATCTTCTGGGAGAAGTTCAGGCGGTAGTATGCTCCACCGTCACGGCCGGAAGGCTGCGTGAGATCATGGATGAAACCGGGGTCACAGAACCATCCAGGCCAGAAATCATCGAAGAGGATCGCACGCTGGATAAAGGCGGCGTGGAAATGCTCGGCCGTATACTGCGCCGTCTACCACAGACCGAAGCCTGATCTCAAACCCAGAAAAAGTCCGGCGTCCCAGAGGCGAGACACAGTGAATCTCCTGCGCAGGCACTCTGTAAGTATCCGACACCCACCCTGGAAATGGGGAAAGGAAAGAGAGGAGTGGCTCTTTGGACGAGTGCCGGAGTGCCTGTACTCCTAACCGCAGACTCCCGAATAGTCAAGCATTACGGGTCCCAAACCGCAGATAATTGTGCCAAAGTATGTACGAACATCTGGTTGGTGTACGTCGGCGAGATAACCCAGACCAGCCCCGTGCAATGAGTCAGCTGCGGATACGCTGCCTCCGTGGCAGGGCGTATGGCCTTCGCCAGTAACCCTGCCCGTACTCGCATCCTAGCGAACGTAGTTCCGCCAGTTCACCGGCGGTCTTCACACCCTCGGCGACCACCGTGAACCCTAGCGCGTGCGCGAAGTCGATCATCGATGAGACGATAGCCGATCGGAACTCCCGTCCAACCCCGCGATCAGCGCTCGGTCGATCTTGATTACGCTCAAGGGGATTTTCGCAACAGAGGCCAGCGAAGAGTAACCACTCCCGAAATCGTCAGGCGCGAGCTTCACCCCGTCGCCCTCCAACTTCCGCAGTATGACCTCGACCGTCGCACCGTCCTCCATCATTGTGTTCTCGGTGATCTCCAGGATCAGATTTTCTGCCTCCAGGCCGCTTTCGGAGAGGGCGGCGGCGACTGTCTCGACCAGGCTTGGATGGCGAAACTGCCGCGGCGAAAGGTTTACCATCATCTTCAGCGGCCCTTTGGAGGAGGTTTGCTCCCGCAGGAAAGGCAACTGGCGACAGGCTTCCCGCAAGACCCAACCTCCGAGAGGTATTATGAAGCCGTTCTTCTCGGCCAGTGGGATGAACTCGGCGGGGGCCAGCAAGCCATGTTCGGGATGCTCCCACCTTAGCAGCGCCTCGAAGCTTACTGTCTCTTCTGTTTCGAGAAGAACCAGGGGCTGATAATAGACCCTGAACTCCTCGCACCCTATCGCCCGCCGGAGGTCTTTCTCCAGCCTTGCGCGCCTCAGAACGGCGCTCATCACTTCCTGGGATGAGAGACAATAGCGGTCCTTGCCGACCTTCTTGCTCCTGTACATGGCGACGTCCACCCTCCTCCCGACGAAGTAGCCGCTGAAGTCCCAGCTACTACAACAAGGTCAGGGTTCGCAGTGCCTCATCCAGAGCGACCCGATCCGTCGGGATTAAGAGCGTCTTCGATCTCATCCAGCCCACCTTCACCCGTATGTATTGTGGTTCGTCTCTGCCGCTGGTGAAGACCCTCTCCACCTTCCCGATCTTCTGACCCAGCGGGTCAAGGAGACGGTAGCCTGCGTAGCGCTGTGGCTCTTCGACACAATCCAGGGTCTCCTGAACCTTCACCCCCGGATAGACAAGTGGCGTTTGTCTGTCCCGGCTCTGGTTCTTGTTTCCGCGCGTCTGCACAGACTGCCTCCTAATACGCGTCGCGGGACCGCAAAGGCGGCCCCGCGTTTCTCTACTTTGTGGTTTGTTACTCTTCCCGTCGGAGACGGCGGGCAGTAGGCTTCTCGCCGCCATTCGGGCTGCCGACGGCGCCTGCTACGCTGCTCGTGCGGGAACTACCCTGTTGCTCTCGTTGCTGCTGGATCTTCTCCCTGGCCTCATCCCTGCGGTCGTAGGTGTCTTCGACTATCTTCCGGGCCGTGCTCTGGGCGCCGAGGCCGAATGCTATGGCCGTGGCGAGGGCAACAGCCCCGAGAAGGATCAGGAACGTCGGGGCGATCAACTCCGGGGCGATACCTAGCTGGGTCAGCGCAGCGAAGGCCGCGAAAACGATGATGCCATACTGCGCGATGTTGCCGATGACGTTGCTACCCGTGGCCCCGCGTACTATGCCAGCCACGAAGGTCGCCAGCAGGGTGGCTAGGACCAGGATCAGGATGGCGGCTATTACCTGCGGGATGTAGGCGATGAACTGCGCCAGGACCTCCGAGATCGCCGAGATCCCCAGGGTGTCCACGGCCATCGTGATAGCTATGAAGAACACCAGCCAGAAGACCAGCTTGCCAAGTATGGAGAGCGGGGTCTGTCGGGTCTGGGATCTCTCGAAGAACTGCTTGATGCCGCCCTTTTCCATCCAGCCCTCAAATCCCATGCTCTGGAGTACCTTGGTGACGACGCCCTGGAGCACCTTGGCGATGATGAAGCCGATGATGAGGATGATGATGGCGCCGATGAGCGCCGGTAGAGCACTCAAGATGGCGCCGAGCCCGTCCGACAATGATTGCGTTATTGCCTGCATTTCTTACTCCTTTTTCTGTTTGCTTGCTGTCTGTTAGGTTGCTGCTATGGCCTAACGCGGCCGGTCTTGGCTCCCCAGGCGCCTCCTATCGCTCCGCCGATGAACGGGAGGAGCAGGGTGAGGATGCCCGAGACTATGGCCGTGATGCCGAGGCCCTGCGGGATGCTCGTCGGGACGCTCTGCATGAGGCCGGGCGGCACCGCGTTGCTCAGGGCACTGGAGAAGGTGCTCCCGAGGATTCCTCCGGCCACCGCCAGGATCACCACGAGGACGAGCGCAAGCAGCGCCACGAAGAGGCCGTGCTTGGCACCCGAGCGGCTCGCCAGGCGTCCGGCGACGTAGCCCCCGATCAGGAACACCAGGAAGAGGGTTATCAGAAACCCCACGGAGCCCGCGATCCCGCCTCCGGTGGCACCGAGGCCAAGCAACGCGACGATCCCGGCCACGATGGCGCCGATGACGCCGACCAGGATCGGTGCGGCCCCGAGCGAGGTCAGCCAACCGAAGATCACGCTCGAAAAGCTCGTGCCCAACTCAGCCTCCCGCTGCTTTCGATTGTCCCTCTGCTCCTCCTGTTCGTGGCGCTGCGTGAGGGGACCTTTCGCCCTGTAACGCTCGTCGTCCGGGTCCGCGTTCTGGCCGGTGTCCGACGAGGTTGCGGATGATTCAGGGTCGTGGCCCACTTCCCGTTCTTCCCTTACCTCTTCGACCCTGCGCGGGCCTGAGTCTCCGTTGCTCTGCGCGTCTACCTTCGACGCGTCGGTGTTGCCTTCCGTGCGTTCTCTCTCGCTCATCTGCTTACTCCTTTCTGGAAAATCCGGCGACGTTACTGTCGTGTGCCGGTGATTCGGTCCTTACTGGGCCATGGTGCGGTCGTAGAGGAATGCTGCCAGCACGCCGCCAATGATCGGCCCAAGGATGTAGAGCCACACGCTCGTGAGGTCGCCCGCCACGAGCATCGGACCCAGGGCGCGCACCGGGTTGACGGCTCCCCCGGTAACAGGACCCGCAATAAACACCCCGACCGCCAGGGCGAACCCCACGGCTATAGGGGCGATGGCCGCCGGCGCCCGCGAGTCGGTAGCTACCGCCACCACCACGAAGACCAGGATGAAGGTGATGAGGATCTCGACGATGAACGCCTGCAGGTCCCCGACACTCCCGGAGGCCGGGTAGGTGGCCGCCAGCTTCGCCTCGGTCCTGCCCGGCCCGCCGAAGACGATCCAGGTGCCCACGGCCCCGAGCACGGCCCCGACGAGCTGCGCACCCAGATAGAAAGGGACCGACTTCCACGGAAACTTGCCGGTGGCCGCCAGCCCGAGCGTGACGGCCGGGTTAACGTGCGCCCCCGAGACGTGCCCGATGGCGGCGACAACCGCGACGAGGGCAAGCCCGAAGGCCAGCGCGACGGCCATCGATTCGTAGGCCCCACCGGCAGTCGGACGGTTCAGGATGGCGGCGACCGCGACGGCGGTCCCACCGAAGACCAGGATGAACGTGCCCACCAACTCCGCCAGCGCAGCGGGCAGGATGGGATCGCTGGTGCTGCTCCCGTACGCGCCGTCGCCCTTGAGCTCTTTTTCCCTCTCGATGATCGCCTCTTTGGTGGCGCGGCGCATGTCGTCCCTGGTGATGTTTCCGTCGTGCAGGCCCCGGCGGGACTCCTCGGGCCCGTGACGCCGGACGTCAAGCGGCGAGTCGTCCGCCAACCCGTGCTCGACGCCGTCCGTGGTCCGGTCGGCTAAGGTTGGTCTCCCGCCGCAACTCGTCTTCCCTTATCTCTTCCGCGCTTCTTCTCTCCGTGCCCACTGTGCATGCCTCCTGAATAGGGTTGGGGTTTCGAGGAACCTCTACGAGACGGAATGTCCCGGAACGCTTCCTAGCTCCTGGCAGAGCCTTGCTTGCCTCCGCCTTTCTTTCCCTTGTTGCCGAGCATCTTCTTGCCAGACTTCATTGCCTTGCTGACGCCTTTCTTGGTAATCTGCCTCATTATCATGTCGCCGATTCCGTCCATCGGGCTTCGTCTCCTTCCGATAAGAGCCTGCTCCAGGAGCGGGTCGCAAAGACTCCGTCCATGTCACCCACCTGCATCGAGCGGGCGGATAGCCCGGAGATTTCCGGCCGCCTCGTACGGCTACTCTTCGCGCCGCGTGGTCGCGTCCTCTACTTCCACTTCCTCGCGGCGCACGTCCTCCTCGACGATCTGCTGCTCGTGGACGACGTCCTTGCGGACCCGGATCTCCTCTTTCACTACGGCGTGCTTTTCGACCACGACCTCGTCCTCGACCACCGGTATCGTCACCTCTTCGGCGCCGATCTGGGCCTCGGTAGCTCCGCCCTCGACGGGCACCCGCTCGACCGTAACCTCTTCGCGGCGGATTGGGACGCTCAGGCGCTCGCGGTCGGTGTAGACGCGCTTGCGGACGTTGACCGAGCCAGCCTCGCGCTCTCGGGTGCCAACCCTCAGTTCTTCCTCCGAGCGTTGCACCCGCAGCTCGTCCTCGTCCTCAAGATCGCTGCCATGGCGCTGTCCGATACCCTCGTCGTCCGAGGCGTGCCCGCGGAACTCGCCGCTATCGGTGTCGCCCATGCTCATGCCTGGCCCAACTTCGCCGGCCTCTTCGCGTCTCGGTCCGCGCCGATCTTCGCTGGCATATCCGGTCCCGCCCGAGCCAGTCTCCTGATACTCAGCCCCGATATCCTGGTCGTATAGAAGATCACCCTCTCGCGGCCCCGCATCCGGCTCCGCATGACCCCATCCCTCGCCGGCATGGGCTGGCTCCGGACCGATGGAACTTGCCACGGGCTGATCGGTGGGTTGTCCACGTTCGGCGGACTCCGTCACGTCCGATACGATGATGCGCCCCCCGGAGCCCGTGCCCTCCAACTGCGCAAGGTCCACGCCCAACTCCCTAGCTTTACGGCGGGCGGGGTCCGTAGCGTCAGGCTCTTCTTCGCGCTCGCGAAGCTCATGGCCCTCGTGGGTCTCCGGCGCGCTAGCTGTTTGGGCGTCAGCGCGCTCCCCGTAGGCTAGATCCACGCTCGAGCCTCCGCCGTGGTGAGCGCCGTATCCGCCACTGTCCTGTGAGAACGCCCCGCGCCTCACCCCGAAGTGCGTGTAGACCCGGTCCTCAAACTCGGTGGTTATCTCCGCGTCGTCGCCGAAGCTCGGGCCGTCCTTGATGGCCTCTTTTTCGGCGGCGACTTCGACAAGCCTGCGCGCATCGTTGACCCGCACAATGTCCATGGGAATGAGCGCGGAGTGGCTGCCGAAGAAGTCGGTTTTCATCCCGATGTACGCTGGCTGGTCGTTCTCGTCCACGAAAACACCATCCACCTTGCCGACCTTCTCGTAGTGCCGGTCGTAGACCTGGTACCCGACGAACCGCTTCTCCGCCTCCGTGGACCGTTCGTTTCTTCCCTGGGCCATTCTTTATCCTCTCTCCCGCGCCAGAGGCTCTTGTCGGCCGTCTCGCCCGGCGTACTTGGTGCGGTCTTCGATCTCGACCTCTTCCTTGCGCAGGTCCACCTCGACGACCTCCTCCTCTTCGACGACCCTCTTGCGGAGCCGGATCTCTTCCTTGAGCACGACCCGCTTGGAGACGACTACCTCCTCCTCGAACACCTGAACGACTACCTCGTCCTCGCCGATCTCGGCTTCCGAAACCTCCCTGGCCCCGCCCTCCACCGGAATCCGCTGGACGTCCACCTCTTCGCGGCGCCTGGGGACGCGCACCTGTTCGCGCTCGGTGTACACGCTCTTGCGAACGTTCACGGAGCCGGCCTCGCGCTCGCGAGTACCGGCCCCAAGCTCCTCCTCGGAGCGTTGCACCTTCAGGTCGTCTTCGAGGCCGCCGCGCTCATCGGCAACCGGCCCCACAGAATCGTCCTCCGGGATCCGGCCACCGCGTTTCTCATGATCCAAAACGGACCTCCTCGATCAGAAACCTCTGCTCCGCACGACCAAAGCGATAGGGATGCGCCCGATCTCAGAAAGGACGCACCCCGAAAGTTTGTTTCTATCGCTAGGCGCCGCGGGTGCCCCGCTCGGTGGCGTCCTCGATGTCGACCTCTTCCTTACGAACGTCGTCCTCGACGACCTCGGTGTCATGCACCGTGTCCTTGCGCAGCCGAACCTCTTCCTTGGCCACGGCGCGCTTGTCGGTAACGACCTCTTCCTCGGTGACTGGCACGGAGACCTCGTCCTCGCCTATCTGGGTCTCGGTGGCCTCGCCCTCGACGGGCACACGCTCGACGCTGACTTCCTCGTGCTTGGTCGGCACCTCGATGCTCTCGCGCTCGGTGCGGACGCGCTTACGGACCTTCATGGAACCGGCCTCGCGCTCGCGGGTTCCGGCGCGGAGCTCTTCCTCCGAACGCTGCACCCGCAGCTCGTCCTCGTCCTCGAGATCGCTGCCTGGCTGGCTCACGCCCTCCTGGTTACGGTCGTGCTCGCGAAACTCGCCGCTCTCGGTGTCGCCCATGCTCATGCCGGAGCCCACAGTGCCGGCGGTCTCGGAGCCAGTCGTCCCGGCGCCGCTGTGCCCGTTCGTGTCCTCATCGCCGTAGTAGTCGGCGTAGGAGCCGCGCTCGGTGGACCCGTTCGCGTACTCCAGCCCGTAGTAGCTGTGGACCTGCTGCTCGTACTCGGGCGTGATCTCCCGGTCGTCGTTGAAGGCCGGGCCGTTCTTGACAGACTCCTTGTCCGTCGAGACTTCAATGAAGCCCCGCGCATCGTCTATCGTGGCGATGTCCGCCGGGATGAGGGTGGAGCTCGTGCCGAGGAAGCCCATCTTCACGCCGAAGTATTCCGGCTGGTCGTTCTCGTCCAGGAAGAGATCGTCTACCTTGCCGATCTTCTCCCCGTTGGTGTCGTTTACCGTATACCCACCATATGCTTCGTTCGCCGTGAACCTGTCACTGCGCTGTTCATACTCCGTCATTCTTGCTCTCCCTTGCTTGAGGGCTTGCACTGCATCAACCACCCGCACTATATGCCGGGTGTACATAAGAACATATACTTCTTCGGTCCCTTGCAAACCCGTTTTCGCTCCTAGAAGAACAAATTGGGTACAAAGGTGCAGGCTTTTGGTCCGTGGGGTGCAGGGGCCAGAGGCCCGGTTTCGTTATCCTGCAACATAATGAGGTGTGAACCCGGAGTTGTTGATCAATACTCTCCTGCCGTAGACTAGGATCGAGGGCCAGAGACGGGCGAACTCGGAGTTCTACGGAGTGGGCAATGGCGAATACTAGGATATGGAGCTTGCAATAATGGTTAGTGGGACAGCGATGAGCGAAGAGAACCCCTCCACGGGGCTCACGGAGGCGGCGCGGACGCTTGAGGAGCATTTCGATGAGATCTTCGAGGACTACGAGGGCCAACTGCGGGAGATCGGCAGCCTCCTGGTGGTCGGGGACGGGATCAGCCGCGAGCAACTGGAGTCCAACGCTCGCAGCGTGATGAATCGAGCGGCAAGGGTCCTCCGGGGCGAGGAGAAGTCACTGCTCGCCGTCGAGGAGGAGATCTACCGTAACATCGAAGCTTCCGAGGAGCCACTGAACCCGCATCCCGACGAGTCCTTCCGGGCCGGGGTCGCGCTGTGCAAGGCTGCGGTTGTGGCCGTGGTTGGGAGGCTGACCCCTGGCACTCACCCGGATGAGATAGCGAAAATAGCGTTGTCGGTGCAGGAGATCGTGATGGACCGGATCTCGCGGATGGTCATGGCCTCCTACGTGGACTACCTGCTCACCAAGGTCAAGGAGACCCAGTACGAGGAGCGTCGCCGCTTCTCCCGCGAGTTGCACGACCGCCTCGGCCACCAGATGACCGTCGTGAGCCAGAGCCTGGACCTCTACCGAGCCCTTCTCGACCGCGACCCCCGAAGAGCCGGGGAGAGATTGACGCTGGCCCACGATACCGCCAACGAAGCGCTGGAGCTGATGCGGGAGTTCGCCTCGGAGCTGCGTGGCAGGGAGACCTCGGATGGTCTCAGGATAGCCCTGGAGAACCTGATGAGGATCAGCGTCCCGTCCGGCGTCGAGTGGGAGGTCTCCCTGGAGGGTCAGGAGGAGCATCTCCCCGAGTACGTGCGCGACCAGCTCTACATGATGCTGCGGGAGGGAGTGCGCAACGCCATAGCCCACTCAGGCAGCGGCCGGTTATCGGTGGAGGTCAAGATCGTGCCCAGGGAGGTCAGGGCGATCGTAAGGGACCATGGGATTGGTTTCGATCCCGGCGAGGATCCCCCCACCGAGGGTACGGGCCTCCAGTCCATGAGGGAGCGCGCGGAGCTCCTGAAAGGCACCCTGGAGATTGTCCCCGAGCCAGGGGGAGGCGCGAGGGCCGAGGTGCACCTCCCCCTGATGCGGGAGAAGGGCTCATAGGCGTTCATCCCGTGGAACACCGGCCTATAAGGGTGCTTCTAGCCGACGACCACACCCTGGTACGCGAGGGGATGGCGGAGATGCTCTCGTTAGATGAGGATATCGAGATCGTCGGGCAGGTGGAGAATGGCCGGGAGGCCGTGGCGCTCGCATCGCGGACCAGGCCCGAAGTGGTGATCTTGGACGTCGAGATGCCTGTCATGGGGGCGCAGGCGGCGCTGAGACGCCTGTTCGAGATCTCACCCCGCCCGAAGGTCATCATTGTCACCGTGCTCGCCGATGGGGGCACGGTACGCGAACTACTCGCGCTCGGCGCGAGCGCATACCTGGTAAAGAACGCCTCCATGCAAAGCCTCCTGGACACGGTGCGGACTGTCGCCCGCGGCCAGCAGCAGGACAACGTGATCGTATCCGTGCCCCGCGAAGCGCTGGAGAGAGGGCAAAAGGGAGGCTCCGCATGCTATCTCTCGCGCCGCCAACTCCAGGTCCTGCGCCTGGCAGCCAGCGGCATGAAGAATATCGAGGTGGCCGAAGAGCTTCATGTGGCGGAGACCACCGTCAAACGTCACCTGGCAGACGTGTACAAGAAGCTCGGGGTCGGCTCCCGGGGCGAGGCGGCGAGAAAGGCTATGGCTGAAGGCTGGATCTCCGCATCGGACGTGTTGGAAGGCAACTAGTTCACCCTCTTTGCGCCGACTGGCAAAAGGTGAGAGCGGAGCCGACTATCCGAAAGTAGGGTGATATGAGAAAGGGAAAGGAGTTCGGAGGTTCGTCGGCCCCATTCCAATCGTTCCGAGACGTTTCGTCCCGGTTGGCTGGACTTTAGTCTACCTGTGGTAGTTGGCAAGGGGATCCGGCACTCTCCAGTGAAAAATACACCGAAGCCTGTAGGGGTGGTGCATAGAAATATGCAAGGTTTTGCCATTTGCCTTGGGCTGACCGAATGTGGCGCACATAGTTTGATACATTCCACTACAATTTGCTTCCCTTGCGGTGGTCAGGGTGTACAGTCACCTCAAGACACTAATTGTCGAGCGACTTTCATGCGCACGAGGTTATGTGGGCCGTTCCTCAGAGAAGGAGAATGCGCTCGTGCGAATACTGATCATGGTTTCACCACTCATGTACCGCGAGGCGTTGGCGCTAGCCATCCACCAGAGACACTCGGACTTCGAAGTGCTGCTCGGGGCTCCGGAGTCCCTGGACGGGGAGGCGGAGAGCTTCCGGCCGCACCTGCTGGTGCGGAACGATACTGACGGGGCGCACATGGATCTGCTCACGGGGACTCTGTGCTGGATCGAGATCCTCTACAGCAACAGCATGCACGCCAGGATCAGCCTCGAAGGCGAGGTCTGGGAGATAGAGAACATCAGCATAGAGAACCTGCTCGGGATCGTGGAGAAGGTGGGGAAGGTGGGGAAGCTGATTCCCGGAAGCAATGATGGAGGAAATTCGGTGTAGCATAACCCGGTTTCCTGACTACTCTTCGTCCTCTTCGGTAACGTCCATTATGGTGATCCAGTCCTCCCGCAGGGCCTTTCTGGTAGCCTCGCTCCGCGAACCGACCTCCATCTTCTTGTACACGTTGGCGAGGTGTCGTTTCACCGTGCCCTCGGCTATGTGCAGATTAGTAGCTATCTGGTGATTGGAGAGACCTCTGGCGACCAGGAGCAGGATCTCCAACTGGCGGGCCGAGAGTACGCCCCCCGAGCCCTCATCCGACTCCTCAAGCGCATCCAGAGGCATCCCAACGACCACATTCTTTGAGAGCGGGTCGAACACCGCCGCCCGCACCGCGCCGATGAGATGCCTGGAGGATGTGCTCTTCAGCACGTAGGCGCTCGCCCCCAGCCTAAGGAGGCCCCGCATCATCTGAGGGTCCTCGAACATGGTCACTATGACGACCTTCGGCTCAGGGGAGATCTCGCGCATCCGCCTCAGCGATTCCTGCGCCCCCTCGAAAGGCATCTGCACCTGCATTATCACCACGTCGGGCTTGGTCCGCTGGGCCAGGGAGACGGCCTCCTCGTCGTTGGCCGTCTCTCCGACAACCTCCAGGCCCCCGTAGGTGGCGAGCAGCCGGGCCAGCCCCTCTCGGAACATGGTGTGATCGTCGGCAAGCAGCACCCTTGTCGGTTGGTTCTCCGTCATTGATTGTGAGGGGGTAGTGGTTGCAAGATTCTCACGATTCTTGACCTTCTTCGATGCAATCTGCCGACTTCTCCCATTTTGTGACCGCTATCCAGCTTCACAGCCCATCACATTTTACACATTCCGATGTATTCCATACTACATACTTCTATACAATCCGGGGCCGCTGGGGAGATCCAACCCATCCTGAAAGTCCCGTGCGAAGTATAGGGTGTTCTCAGCAACCATAAAGACGCGTTGGGGAAATCGCCAGTCACAGGATAGCCCTCCTCCGGTGTTCGCCCTCCCTGATCTATGTCGCACTTTTGCCTGGCGTCGGCAGGAATTACGGAGACGGCAGGGGAGCGAAGATGGGTGGCGCCGAACGACACGATGGGACGCTAAACCGTTCCGCGATAATCTACCGCATGGTGGCTGACGTGACGCGGCGGCCAGCCTATCGGCCTTCCCGCGACTGAGAAGACTACATACTGACTACATACTTTGGGACATTTTACCCGCAGTTGCGCGCAAAACGCTATCTTCACGGCCCGGTTCACGCTATAAGTGATCCTACTGGAAACCGGGGAAGTCCTGGAAGGAGCATCGTGGACAACGGAAACGGAGGACGCTCGTTGGCGGCACCCCTGGAAGTGCACCACGCAAACATTCGCCACCAGGACAACGGAGATGGAGCCAGTGCGGGGGAGCCAGGGATGACTACCGCCTCCGAGGACTGGCTGGTCCCATTGCTGCTCGTCTCCATGCTCGAAGGCAACGTCTACGGCGGTCAACTCAAGAGCAGGGTCGAGGAGCTTGGTTTCGAGCTGTCCCGTTCCGGGATGATGTACCGGGCGCTGCACACCATGGATCAAGAGGGTCTCGTCGTCTCCGAGCACGTTGGGGACGAGGTCCTGCTCTCCCGCTGGAGGTTCGGGCTGACCGAGGCCGGAGAAGTATACCTGGAGTTCTGGGCGCACTCTCTGGCGCAATACAGGAAAGAGCTAGACGAATTTCTCCGCATCTACGAAGCCCTGAACGTTTCCCAAAGTTCCGGAGAACTCGACAGGAAATTCGAGGTGCTCGAAGTAGAGGCCAATGGACACTCAAAGAAGAGTCCGGTGGAATCTCAAAGGAAAAGCCGATCACGTCTTTCTCAGAGTCAGGGAACTTCCTTGGGGAACTGGCATGATTTCTGGCGGCTGCCCCGCACCAACGTCAAGGTCTTCTTTCTCGCCCGCCACGGCCTGCGCTCC
>JAABUR0100007337.1_pt1 | contig 13071 bp, 5 predicted proteins | sample 5560091 | NCBI WGS metagenome assembly JAABUR01 (sample SAMN10711879, study PRJNA513375) | rock metagenome | isolation source: Antarctica rocks | place: Antarctica: Victoria Land, University Valley sud
CCGTCATAGAAAGTATCGAGCTCGAGCACGTCTAGTAGGAATTCGGGGCGGGTGACGGAGTGACCGGGGGGGTCGGTGACGGATCGACGCGCCAAGGCGATCGCCGCCGGGGCCGGTGGGAGCGTCATCGACCCCGGTGACGGTCGGGAATAAGAGGTAGGTTGATTCGAGCGAATAATTCGATAGCAGGAAGGAAATTCACCCATTCGCCCCGTCGATAGAGCTGATCACTGCTGCTCAGACTAATCACTGCTTCTAGAGCTGAAAGTCTTTGATAGAGCTGATCACTGCTTCTAGAGCTGAGCATAGATGGAAACAGGTAGATCTCAAGGCATCAACATTCTCAACCTCATTTACTCAATCAAATCTCGAAGTTTTTCAATTATTTTGAAAGCATTGAATTCGACTGAATCAGAACTACAATTATGCCTTTCAAAGTATGTCAAGTAGTCAATGTGCATAGATTGATTCGAGCGAGAAAAGAGTTACTACTAGGTGAGCGATCACTCAGCGCAGTGAATCTCTTCAACCTCGATTACTAGATCAAATCTTGAGATTTTTCGATTATTTTTAAAGCATTGAATTCGTCTGAATCAGAGCTACAATTATGCCTTTCAAAGTATGTGAAATAGTTAGCGCGTCGAAATCAATTCGAGCGAGAAAAGATAATGAACGCTGAGCGATTGAGCAGACAAAGTCATCAATATTTTCTCACTCGTTTGCAGAGTCAAACCTGCGTCTTTTTTCATGATTTCTGAATCGTTGAAGTCGTCTCAGTCGACTCTACAATTGCTGTCATAGAAAGTACTGCGCTTGAGAGCGTCTAGCAGACGTTCGAGATGAGTACGAATCAATCGAGAGAGTGAGTATGAATCGACGTGTCAAGCGAATCATCGTCGAAGAGATTTGAGTGTGTACTTAGAGTGAGTACAATTGAAAATAAAAGATAGTGACTGTTGTTTTGACAGTATCTTCATCTCTTTCTCTCTCATCTCTTGATGAATCAATGAATTTAAGCTTTGTCATTATCATCGTTCAAGATAAGATTTTGATCATTTCTGAAATCAAGAAAATCTGCAACAAGTGAAAGCTGTACTACTACTGCAAATTGCAACATTTAAGCAAAATTATTAAAGAATGCTCAAATAAGAAGTTCTTCACTTTGCATATCATGAACATTTACAACAATGACATTGTCAGTATAAATGAAGAAGTCTCGCTGTTTGCAAGAAAAGTTTAGTTTCTGAGCTAAGTTGCGCTCAGAAATCTGTATACATATTATCTTGTTTACTAGTTTCAATCTTTTCACTCTCACTTCAATTATATAGAAAGTTTTCTGCTAAATTTGTCTTGAAACTCTTTAAATTCGATTTAACATTTAAAGATAATCACATGATAGTATTTTATATTTTACATCAAGCTCAATTTAAAGTTTTTACTCTCACTTTAATTGATAGTGAAGTTTTTACTTATGTCTTTATAAATAAATTCTTCACGCAACAACATTCTTTTTTCTTGCATCAATTAACTCATTCTTGCAGACTTCAAGAATTTGATGATCAAGTCACTTTAATCAATGACATTACTTATATCATTGAAATCACAATGATTCTTGATGAACACATTGAAAAACTATTCTTTTATGTCATTGAATTAAGTCAGTATTTCATCATCATGAGTTTATCATGACTTCATCATCACGTCATTGATGTCAATTTTAAGCACAATATTCTCATCTTGTTTTTCTTCTTCTGTTTTAATCATTATTGCTTATTTTTCATCAAGATTTATGATTTTAATCAACAAGAAGAAAATTTCTCGTTCGAAGTTAACAAAGTAACTTTCTTTTAATCTTGTTCTCAATTTGCTCATAAGAAGCAATTCAGTCTACAGATTACTCACAAGAAGCAACTCAACATTCAGTTTACTTGTAAAAAGTAATTTAGTTTTTTATTTGCTTGAAAAAAGCAACTCAGTTTTTAGTTCACTCACAAGAAGCAATCTAGTTTCTTATTCACTTGAAAGAAGCAACTCAGTTTTCAGTTCGCTTGCAAGAAGTAATCTAGTTTCTCATTCACTTGAAAGAAGCAATTCAGTTTTCAGTTTGCTTGCAAGAAGTAATTCAGTTCTCAATTTGCTTGCAAGAAGTAGCTCAATTTTTCATCTGCTTACAAAAAGCAATATAATTTCTCGTTTGCTCACAAGAAATCAACTAATACTCAGCTCATTCACAAGAAACAAATTTCGCTCAATCTTGTTTCTAGTTTGAAACAAGAAGTTTCTAGTTATATTTTTCAAATCATTCAAAAAGAATACTCATCAAGAATTAAGTGTTGAAATTCTTTCTTTTTTAGAACTTTTGTTGTTCTTCAAGCAAATCAATTCAGTCAATCTTTTATACAACTTGACATAGTTGAGTTAAAAGCTTGAAGCTTTGATCATGCTGCTCATGTCAAAGACATTGAAGTGTTTAGCATCACTTTAAAGAAAATCAATGTTTTTTTGAATCTTGAATTAATCTCGTCTTTTAGTCTAGATTCTGATGAGTCAAAATCGCGTTATGCAACTTTGACTGTTCATTCAAAGAACAGTTCAACTCTTGCTCAGTTCTCATCTTGTTCTTAAGACAGTATGTATGATAAAAATCATCGTTTGAATCTTCATTAAATGAAAAAGAAATTTCATTTAATTGCATTCACGACACAAGAAGATCTTGAAATTTATTGATAAAGTAAAAACGTTGATTCAGTCACAATTTTATTGTTGAAATATTTCAAGTTTCTAGATGTTTTCTTTAAGAAAAACGTTGATATTTTGTCTTTGCATTAAGCTCATGATCATGTCATACATCTTAAAGAAGATGCTTAATTTTCAGTCTTTGCTTTGTATGACATGAGTCGTGATGAAATTCTAGAACTTCGTCGTTATTTGAATGAGAATCTGAGCAAAGATTTCATTCAAGTCAATTGCTTTCAGATGATTATTTCTGTTCTCTTCATCAAGAAACTTGAAGAAGAACTTTGCTTTTGCATGAACTATTGAGATCTGAACACTATCACAGTTAAGAATCAATATTCTCTGTCTCTAATTTCAGAAACGCTGAATCATTTAAGTTGAGCTAAAATCTTTATCAAGTTGAACATTATTTCTGCATTTAATCAACTTTGAATCAAAGAAGAAGATGAAGCTTTTATCATTTTTTGCACTTGATTTGAATTATTCAAGTATCTAGTCATGCTCTTTAATTTATGTAATGAATCTGTCTCATTTTAGAAGTATATCAACAATATTCTTTGTAAACATTTAAATAAGTTCTGTACAGCTTATCTGAATGACATTTTGATTTTTTTTGACAATGAACTTAAGCATAAGATTTATGTCAAGCTCATTCTACAAAAGCTGCAAGAAGCAGATCTTCAAATGAATATAATTAAGTGCAAGTTTCACATTACTTAAATCTTGTATTTAGAATTGATAATCATCATTAAAGAAGTTAAGATGAATTCTTTTAAGATAAACATCATTGTCAATTGATTCATCTTGATCAACGTTAAGAATGTTCAAAGTTTTCTAGATTTCATGAACTTTTATAGAAGATTCATTTATGACTATAGTAGAATAACTATCTCGCTCACTCATCTCATCAGAAAAGATGTATTCTTTGTTTGATCTCAGAAATGTCAGATTGCATTCAACATTTTTAAAAAAGTCTTCACTTTCAAGATTATTCTTTGTCACTATAATTCAGATCACAAGATTGTGATAGAAATTAATGCTTTGAACTATTTGTTTAAAGATATTCTCTTTCAATATGATGAAAACGAAATTCTTCATTTAATCACTTACTTTTTGAAAAAGCATAATTCAGTCAAGTGTAACTATGAAATCTATGATAAAAAACTCATGATCATTGTTTGTGCTTTCAAGAAATGATGATCAGAGCTTGAAAACTTTATTTACTTTGTTGAGATGATCATAAATTATAAAAATCTTAAGTATTTCATGTTAATTAAGCAGTTGAGTCATCATCAAGCTCGTTGAAGTAAGTTTCTGTCTAGATTTAACTATCACATCACTTATCATTTCGACAAGATCGATGATAAGTTGAATGCTTTGACATGACACTCAGAAAATCTCTTTAAAGAGAAAGATGCATTCGATTTTTAACATCAATATCAACATCAGACAATTTTGAAAACTTATGTTTTAGATTTCAATATTGTTGAGAATTTCACTCTTGACATCAAAGTCATGAAGCTTCAGTCACAAATCATCATTTTAGATTCAGTTCAGTTACATCTGTTTTCAATTACTTCAGCATCTTTGCAAATTTTAGCTCTCATGAATCTAGAAATCAAAGAATTCAACGTTGAAAACATCAAGTCTCAGCTAGATCAAGACACTCTGAATCTTAATGAAGATTCTGCTGACATCTTCACTCAAACATTGTGAAAGTAAGTTGAAATCAATGACAAATTTGCAACTCAGATAATTAAAGCACTTTGCAATGAAGCATGACATCACAACAAGATTTCTCTAATTGAGTGTGAAGAACATGAGAATCATTTGTACTTTCAAGAAAGAAAGTACATGTTTAACTCAAATAAACTACATCTTTGTATCATTCAGCTCGCTCATGATAATGTTGTCAATGATCATTCAGAAAGAGCAAAAAGTTATGAACTGATCAGTTGAGTTTACTGATGATTAAACATTTATAAGTATGTTCAACGCTTCGTACAAAACTATCACGTATGCACACGTTTTAAGCTCTTTAGACAATGAACTCAAGAATGATTGCATTCTCTTTCAATTTTTGAACGTTGTTGATGTAATGTCTTCATAAACTATGTAAATTCTTTATCATTCAATATCTTCATGAATATCACATATAAATATATTTTAGTCTTCATTGATCATTTTATTAAAATGAGACATTTAGTTCTCATCACTTCTATAAAAGTTGAAGAAGTTATCAACTGCTTTTATGCTCATGTTTGAAAACATCATGATTTACTTAAGTTCTTCATATTTGATCAAGATACATAATTCATCTTTGATGTCTGAAAGCATATGTGTAAAATGTTGAAGATAAATGTTAAGTTATTAATGATGTATCATTCTGAAATCAATGATTAAATCAAGAAAGTTAATGCTGTCATAAAGCATTATCTTTGAGTCTTCATTAACTACATGCAGAATGACTGAGTTAAGTGACTTTCTGAAGTCAAATTCATCGTCAATAATGCATCATCATTAATCATTCTAGCATCATTCTTCTTGATCAATTTAAGTCAAAACTCATGTTTAAACTTTAAGCTCTTTGAATCTCTGTTTGAGAATCTTATGTTTCAAGCTTAAAACAAGTTAATCAATGTTGAAAAATTCATTAAGAAGATAAAGAAACTAATTGAGCATCTATGTGATGAAATGCTTATAGCTCAAATCATTTATGAATTTCATGTCAATCTCTTTCATCGTTCTTATTTTAAATACTTCGTTGAAGATAAAGTCTGACTGAATGCTTGCAATCTCAGCATTGCTCATCTTGCTGTCAAGTTAAATGATCATAATGTTGATCTTTTCAAGATCAAGTGTATCTTCAAGAATAATTCTTTAATCATTGAGTTAAATCTTTCAGTATTCATGAAGATTCATTCAGTCTTTCATGTCACTTTTCTGAATCATATTGCAAATGACTTTCTTTCAAATCAACGTCAGAAATCTCAAGAATTTGTTGTTGTTGAGAATAACAAAAGATTCTGATATGTAAACAGCATATTAAACTTTAAGCATGATAAATACTATAATTCATCTTTGCTTAAGTATTACATCAATTGAAAAGATTACTTCTTTACTTGAAAGTCTTTTCATCTTCTGAATAATTGTGAGCAAGCATTCAATGAATATCATCTTGTTAATTCTGTCATCAAAGAATCACATGTACTATCATGTGTGATGTCTCAATGTCAATATCAAGAACTTTAAGTTCAATCTTCATCATTTCAATTCAGTTCAAATCTGACTCAGATTTTATCTAGATTTGACTTGAACATCTTGTTTAAATCTGACTTAAATGTAACTCAGATCTATTTTAGTCTCATCTGTGCATCATCACATTAAACTATGTTTCATCTTTCTTTTACTTAGATCTGACTCAGATTTTGTCTAGATCTGACTCAGACATCTCATTTAAATTTGATTCAGATGTGACTCAGACGTGTTTCAATTTTCATGCATCATCATGTTAAAATGCATCTCGTCTCGTCTCATTTCATTCTTCAAACATCTTGCTCAAATTTGACTCAGATGTGACTCAGATTTATTCTAGTTTCATCTGTGCTTCATTACATTAAAATGCATTCACATCAATTCTCATCTTATTTCAATCTTTATCTTTGATTCTTTCTCATCTCATTCTGTTTCTTCTTGTTGTCTTGCAGAAGCTTAATCTTGAAGAGAGAAGTTATTGTCATGATGTCAGATCATTAACTCAATTTAAAACATAAATCATTGATATTTTAAATAATCTTGATTCATTGAATCTGTTTTGCAATTCAATGAATCAAGTCATTAATCTAATTATCATCATCTTAATTTAGTCTCAGCAATTTTGTTTTGATTATCTCAGTTGTGTGCATAAACTCTTGCAATCTTAAGTCAATAGAATTACTGTCTAGTCTTGATTTTGCTCAATTCATGTATATAGAAGTTGAGTTTTCATTCTTTTCTTTCACTCTTTGTCTTTTGTCTTGTACATTATCTGATGTATTGTTCTGTATCTAGTTCAAGTAATATAATAATCAATTCTTTATATTGATAGAATCTTTAGTTCAGTCTAGTTTCTGACACTTACTCTCAATCAGCTCTCAACTATTGAGAAGTATGATAAAATGATCAAAGCATACAATTTTGCAGATCTGTCATGTTCATCATTAGATGTAACATTTTGAGATTCGCTTTATTACAGCTCAATAAATAATTCAACTCAATCTTATCGACTCAGAATCTCTATTTTCACTGAAGTCTTTAAGTTAAATTTTGCTTGAAGCACATGTACATTTACAGCTTAATATGAAGATTTTGATTCATCAATGATCATGATTCTTGATACTATCATCTTTGATTCACTGACTACTTCGCTCTTGAGATAATTTCAAAGAAAGACAACAAAATTGCTTCAGTTCTCAATGTACATTAACTTGCTTGATGCAAAACTTGTGTCTTCAACAGCTTTATCAACAATTGTTACAATGAACAGTTCTGATTCTGAAAGAGTCGACTCTTTAAAGTGACTTCATAAAACATCAAGACTAGCTCTACAAGATATTACTAGTCGATCAGAATCTTTGACTTTCAACATGATTAGAAAATAGAAATTGTGAAGACGCATGTCATGATACTTTCATGATTGCTTTTCACACTTTTTTAGTTAGAATTCATACTTTTTACTCATCAACACTCTAGTCATGACAAGAAGTCATGACAAATGATAGCATTTACTAGCACATGATCATCTAAGTCATCGAACTTAGTCACAAGATACACAGTGACAGCATTCTTGTTGCTGTCGTTAAATCTCGCTCTTTAAAATTGACTCACGATCGAATTTTCATCGAATTTAAAAACTCATTAATATTCATGTTCATGCTTGATTGAAAGATGATAATATTTTTTCACATAAAGAACATAAACAATACTTTAATTAATATAACTAAACACGTCGTCAAGAAATACAAAGTGATAATCATTGATATATGTAGTTGAGCAATCGATGTCTTCTGTGTCAAGCGAATACGTTTTTGTAATCACTCGTGATCGATCTCTTACCAAGTCTTCTTGCGATTTTCTACTTCTTTTCTTCATTCTGCATCTAATCTCTTGATCTCAAGGCTGGTGGTGAATTGGTGGGGTGACGTTATAGGGTGAGAAGGATCGACGATCGCTATTCGTCTTCATCTAGATCATCTCTGCAGATGGTTGAGTCACTTGATTGGTTGAGTAGAGCAAGGCTGGGAATGGTAGGCCGTGTAAAAGGTTCGGTAGATTCGATGGCACTTGTTTCTTCGGACACGACTAATGAATGCTTGCAGTACCAATGTCAGAGTCATACTCGTGGCCATGGTAGATGCATGGGCGTCGCTGGCTTGTACACCTTCATCTTCAACCACAAGAGGATTCTCTACACTTCGTCAGAGGAACTCTAAGTCGTTGCTAAGAATGCAGTCGGAGGGATTACCTTGACCATCACCAACGTCACTGGATGAAGCGAAGCTCATTGCGTTTTCGCGGTGTGGATTTGATCACCGGCAAAGATCTATGAAGACAGGTGTTGGAGCGTATTTCTAGGGTTTGACGGAGCCGGCCGCCTGGCCTATGTAGTCGCGTCAGTAAAAATTGCCATGGGCGCCTCCCCGGTCCATCAGGCTTTTGATCCCGGCAATATAACGACAGAAGCGCGTCGTATACACTCATATGTTCCTTTCTTATTACTTCCCATATCAAATCGCCGTTGGTAGGCCGATGAATGGGTTTTAATTTGCCATTTGACGTGATTTTGGTACGAGAAGAGTTAGTTACGTTTCACTGGTGACTGAGGACAATGCGTTTGATGTAGAAGTGCCCCTGTAACCGGCGCAGATAACGTAGACGATAGTATTGCTGACTCCATAGTATTCATAGGCCGTGTGGAATACTGAGTGTGGAGTAATGAATTTTTGGAATGTGGTGCCAACTAAACACAAATATCGAGCTTTCGGAAGAATACCGCCGCTACGCGAGATTTCTTAGGCCCGGTTTAGGGTAACTGGTCTGGGCTGCTTGTCTGAACTTATTGCTCTTTCCTCGATCTTCGACCATAGCAACCGAAAATGACTGCTGTCTTCAATTTATGAGAGGCTCTAGTACTTACGCTATCCCTGGCCTTCTCTGTATCCCGGATCTCTTGAAGGGTTCTACAGAAGGCACAACAATCCTACCCAGAGACTTTTCTGTTCTACATCGCCATGGGGAACAAGAGGTCCTCGTTCTCCAGAACGCTCCACGAGCCTAGTGCTACCGGCCTCTCGGTTCTTGCAGACCCGGAGACACCTACCCTAGAGTGAGCCTAGCTTGCAGCTTGATTTGAACAAGGCTAATGATTTGAAGCATTGTCTTTGTACACGGATTCAAGGGCCACCCTGTTCGCACTTGGAGTCACAAAACTGAATCTATTATCAAAGACCAGAGCGAACAGTACGCAGATGGTAGTGAGCGTCCGGCGAAGATCGCACGCCTCTCATCTGTGACGTCTCACCTCAAGAAAAACGCAGGTCGTGAACATGTATACTGGCCACGACATCTAATACCGAGTACTGTACCCACGGCGCGCGTCCTTGTTTACGGATACGATACCAATGTCCGCCACTCCCTCGGACCCCCAATCAGCAAAAATACAATTTATGATATCGCATTGGATTTTCTGAAGAGCTTGGAGGCTGAGCGCCGTTCGCAACGTTCTAGGCCTCTTGTATTCGTTGCTCATAGCCTTGGAGGAATAGTCGTGAAGGAAGCGCTCCGACGATCTCATGGTTTCGAACATCATCACAATTGCCTTCACCAGATCTACGAGTCTACTGCTGCGATTGTGTTCTTTGGAACGCCACATGGAGGAGCCGACCCTCGTGGTTTGCCAGAGCTTATTGCAGAAAAGGTAGTCAGAGCTGCTGGTTTTGCGGTCAACGAGCATATCGTCAATACTCTACTACCGAATTCGGAACGGCTTAGGGAATTACGCGATGAGTTTGCGCCCATGGCTCGTCAAAACAACTGGATCATTTATTCTTTCCAAGAACAGTATGGTGTTCAGCTTCTTAACGGCAAAAAGGTAAGAGCTCTTCCTTGATCCAAGTACAATATTAATCCTTCATCAGGTTGTCGAAGACGTGTCTTCCTGTTTGGGCGATTCTAGTCTTGAAATGACACAACACATTGCTAGTAACCACATGGATATGTGTCGATTCGGTGGACTTCACGATGTCGAGTACCGGAAAGTCGTTGCTGCTCTTGAGCACATTCAGAAGTGCGTTACAGAACGATCTGCAAATTTAGCACCGCCAGGTTCGTGTGCTGCCTTTATTGCCTTGAATCATTTAGTTAATTGTACCAGAAATGAGCTCAGTACTCAGCGAAGGTCATCGACAAAATTATATGGAATCTCTGCGGTATCACGCAATCGACGCTCGTTATGCGACAATAAAAACGGCTCATACCAAAACGTGCAGATGGTTGCTCAAGAAACCCGAATATCAAGACTGGCTCGATATCAACAAGACCCCTGATCATCATGGTTTTTTGTGGATCAGAGGTAAACCCGGGTCTGGTAAATCGACGCTGGTGAAATTTGCCGTTGGAGATGCGCGAAACGCAATAACAGAGACTGTTGTTATCTCATTTTTCTTCAATGCAAGAGGTGAAGATCTCGAGAAGTCAACTTTAGGAATGTACCGGTCTTTACTGTTCCAAATTTTAACAGCGATTCCAGATCTTCAAATAGTTCTAGACTGCTTGAGATCGACCGTAGCAGAAGAAGAAGTCTACAGATGGGAGAAAGACGATCTTCAAAGTCTCTTCGCCGCTGCAATACAAAGTCTAGGGCAACGTCGTTTGACTTGCTTCATCGATGCCCTAGATGAATGTGAAGAAGATCAAATACGAGATTTGGTGACTTTTCTTGAACGACTCGGTCAACTTGCGATCTCATCACAGATTTACTTTCATGTTTGCCTATCAAGTCGCCATTATCCGTATATCTCCATTAGAAACGGAATTCAACTGATTCTAGAAGGCCAGGAGGGTCATGTTCAGGATATTGCTAGGTACCTAAGCAGCGAGCTGAAAGCCGGGCGTGGCAAACAATTCGAGGAAATCAAGGAAGAAATACTAAGGAGATCGGCTGGGATATTCTTGTGGGTCGCTCTCGTTGTGCAGATACTAAACAAAGAATATGATCATGGTCGTGTACATGCCCTTTGGAGGCGCCTCAGGGAGATCCCGGACGGACTGGACAAATTATTCGAGGATATCTTGACAAGGGACCGGGAAAACATGGAAGAGCTGGTTCTGTGCCTTCAGTGGATACTCTATGCGAATCGCCCACTGAAACGGGAAGAAATCTACCACGCTATTCTATCTGGAACGGACCCTGAGGCGCTGTCTCTATCGAACTCTGAGGAGATCACCGCTCAGGACATGGAAAGATTCATCCTCAGTTGCTCAAAAGGGCTTGCAGAAACAACGAAGCTTAAAGCGCAAACCGTACAATTCATTCACGAGTCCGTACGGGACTTTCTCCTGGGAAAAAATGGATTCAACAAGCTGAACCTTGAACTTGGTTTTGGCCTGAGCCAAGATCGTCTGAAGCAATGCTGTTATAACTATATGGCGATTGATACTTCCGAGTATCTGCCTCCCAGCATGGTGTTGCAGACTACGTCCTCTGAAGAGGCTAGAGGTCTCCGTGAGTTAGTTTCTGAGAAGTTGCCCTTTCTAGAATATGCGGTACGCAATGTGCTTTACCACGCAGACGTCGCCGACGGCCAAGGTATCTCTCAAAAACCCTTCGTGGAAAAATTTGCCCTTAGGGACTGGATCAGGCTCGACAATCTCTTTGAAAAGTATCATGTCCGCCGTCACACTCCTAATGCGAGTCTACTATACATATCTGCCGAAAAGAACTTCAGCAATCTTATTCGGATTCAGCTAGAGCGGGATTTGTATCCTGGTGCTGCAGGAGAACGTCTCGAGAACGAGCGCTATGCTGCACCGTTGTACGCGGCCTTAGCTAACGTCAACGTCAACGAAAACACGATTCAGGCACTCTTGATTCCAGTAACCCAGACTTCTGATGACTATGACGAACATCATAATGCCCAGTCTGATTGTAAGTTTGAATGCAGTCGAGCAGCTATTAAAATGATCGTTGAAAAGCGACCCTGTGTCAAATCTCGAAAAGGTCAGACTTTGATAGGTTGGGCGGCATTGAACGGGCACGAAGCAGTAGTTAGCTTCTTACTGCTTTCAAAACATTATGTCTACCCAAGTCCCAAAGACGATAGCGGTCAAACACTACTGTCGTTGGCGGCATTGAACGGGCAGGAAACGATGGTCAAATTACTGCTCGCAAAAGATGATGTCGACTCAAATTCCAAGGATTATATCGGTCAAACACCACTGTCGTGGGCGGGGTCGAGCGGGCACGAAGCGGTAGTCAAATTACTGCTCGCAAAAGATGATGTCGACCCAAATTCCAAGAACAATATCGGTCAAACACCACTTTCGTTGGCGGCATCGAAGGGGCACGAAGCGGTAGTCAAATTACTGCTTGCAAGAGATGATGTCGACCCAAATTCCAAGAACAATATCGGTCAAACACCACTTTCGTTGGCGGCATCGAAGGGGCACGAAGCGGTAGTCAAATTACTGCTTGCAAAAGATGATGTCGACCCAAATTCCAAAGATAGAGACGGTCGAACACCATTGTGGTGGGCGACATGGAAAGGGCACGAAGCGGTAGTCACATTACTGCTTGCAAATAGGGGTGAGTTGGTCGAGTGATAGTAGACCTTCATAGAAGACTGCAGGAATTACTCAAGCAATAGAGGAAGACAGCCCTCGTTGAGGAACGCTAAGGTCGTGGGTTCGATTCCCACCGCTCTCAACGATGCTACCAAGAAGGAGGGTTATTAATGATTTGATTCTAGCTGTGAAAGTATCAGGTTTTGAGACAGGTTTCTCGAAGAGGCGGCAGGGGTGAAGGGCGATTCGGTGCAAATCTGCATGGTGACCGCTCCGGATTCAATAAAATAGTAGCCATATTTGCCAAACGTGGGTTTGCTTTTAGACCCTCTGAGCGCCTCACCCACCACCAAGGCAATGGCTGCAGCTGCATCCCCTACCGAGCTCGAGCTCCATATACCCTGCCCTTTCCCAAGTATGAATGCATGACCTTGCTTCAGCACGGCCTTAGGGTAGTCATCGGTATAGGTTTCTTCTTTACCAACGCTTGATCCAACTCCCATGATCTGAGCGGGA
>JAABUR0100007339.1_pt1 | contig 13062 bp, 14 predicted proteins | sample 5560091 | NCBI WGS metagenome assembly JAABUR01 (sample SAMN10711879, study PRJNA513375) | rock metagenome | isolation source: Antarctica rocks | place: Antarctica: Victoria Land, University Valley sud
GCGCCCACGACACCTACGCCGAACTGGCCCGCGCCGGCGCGGCCGTGCCACCCGAGCCGTCGCCGCCGCTGTACGCGACCCTGGTCAATACCGACGACGCGGGCGAGGTGGCGCGGCAGCTCGTGTCCGCCGCCAGCCACCTCGCCCGCGCGGGCCGCTAACGCTGTAAGCTGGGAGGGCGACAACACGCTCCCCCAGCCTATCAGAGGGAGGACCAAGGACGATGAGCGCGCCGCCTATCCCCCAACCCGCACGATGGACGTGCCCTACGCGGTACGCTGAGACCATGACACCTGAACGCACCCTCTTCACCACCGCCGAGGTCGCCCTCATGCTCGGCCTCTCGCCCTATGCCATCAAGAGCGCGATCCGGCGTGGGACGCTGGAATCTGTGTTAGCCAGCCCGCATGTGCGCCTTATCTCACAAGCCGCCATCGACACCTATCGCCAGGAGCACTTAGGGCACGTCGGCCGTCCCACGCGCAAGAAGCGGCGTAAGAGAGCAGCCCCCGCCGCGCCTGAGGAACACACACCCGTACACGCGGCCGATCCGCACCACACGGTAGATGAGGGGGGAGCAATCCACCCCTCCGAGGAGGACGACGATGGACACACCGCACGACACCCCTGAGCGCGACGGCCGCCTGGTCTTCATCGAGCCAGCCGACACCACCCCCCTGACCCCTGACGAGCGCGCCACGCTCCAGACCGCCTTCGCCGCCCTGCTGCGCTCCGGCCGCCCCCTGTTCGCCCCCCCGGCCCCCGGCGAGATCCCCGGCCCCCTCGACCCGGACGACCCCGGCCTCGACGACCGCGTGCGCGCCATCCTCGACCGCCCGCTGGAAACGGGCGAGAGCGACGCGGGGGGGCCAATCGCATGAGCATGAACGCGCGCACACTTCCGCGCAACGACTTGAAACTGATCGACGACCGCTGCCTCGTCTACGAGGGGCCGCTTGACCGCGGCGGCTTCCACGGCGCCTCGTTCCGCACCGATGACGGCATGGGTGTCGTCGTGAGCATCGACCCTGACACCCCCGCCGGTGCGGCCTTCCGCCTCAGCATCACCCGGCCGGGCTACCCCCCCAGCGACGACGACATCGCCGTGGTGCGCATCGCCGTGTGCGGCCCCGGCAGCCACGTCCGCATCGTCACCCCCAAGAGGAGCATGCTGCGCGGCCAGATCGTCCACCTACAGGAGGAGCTTGACGCCTACGAGCCCCCCGACATGCCCTGGTGGACACGCGATGAGTTTGCCGCCGTCGCCGCCCAGACCACGGCGGCCATGGGCGACCAGGCCCATGGGGAGCACGGCCTTGCGGACCTGGAACTGATGGAGCGGCGCGGCCTGTTGCGCATCGCCCGCGCCGTCGATCCCATGCGCGGCGAGCTGATTCAGGTAGACTTTCGCCCGCTCATGTGGCGCGAGGAACGCCACCGGCAGCGCGCCGCCACCACGGCCCCCGCCGCCCCGCCACAACCCGACGACAAGAACCGTGAGGAGCATGACGCATGAGCATAACGATCGCCGTCGCCAATCAAAAAGGCGGCACGGGCAAAAGTACGACCGCACACGCCTTGGGGACCGTCCTTGCCGACCGGGGCCGGCGCGTCCTTCTCATCGACTTCGACCCCCAAAGCAGCCTGACCGACAACACCGGGACGGAGATCACCGAGGGTAGCCCTACGGTCTACGACGCCCTAGCGCAGGCCCGCGCGACGGGCGAGATCGCAGATCTCGCCCTATATGTCCGCACGATTGATGAGCGATTGGATTTGTTGCCGGCCGACATTGGCCTGGGCCAGGCCGAGATGGAGTTACAGAGCGCCGTGCGCCGCGAGTATATGCTCCAACAGGCGCTCGACCCGGCTGCGGGCGCCTACGATGTCGTCCTCATCGACTGCGCGCCGAGCCTAGGCCTGCTCACGATCAACGCCCTGACCGCCGCCACGGAAGTTATCATCCCCGTGTCCCCGGAGTACCCCGCCGTGCGGGGGTTGCGTCTCATCCTCGACTCGCTGCAGACGATCCGCCGCACGCACCTCAATCCCCGCCTGGCCGCCCGTGGCATCATCCTGACCATGGTCGATACCCGCACCAACCACGGGCGCACGATGGTCCAGACAGTCAAGGACGGCCTGAGCACGGTCCCCTTGCTCGGTGAGGTTAAGCGCGCCGTGGCGGTGAGCGAGGCCGCCGAGCGGGGCCTGTCAATCACGCGCTACGCCCCGCAGAGCGAGACCGCGCGGGCCTACGAGCGCATCGCTGACGACCTGCTGGCCGCCTGGGGATTCGACGCTGGCGCAGGCACCCGCGTCGCCCCCCGCGACCTCACGCGCGCGGAGGTGGCCGATGGCGCGCACTAACCCCCCCCCCCGCCGCAACCCGCTTGGCCCCATCGGCTACATCGCGGGAGGCCGGGAGGCCGATGCCCTCGACGAGGCGCGCGCCCTGCGCGCCGATCGCCTCTCGCCAAACCCATACCAGCCACGTCAGACGTTCGACCCGTCGGCGCTGGACGAGTTGGCCGCCTCGATCCGGGAACACGGCGTGCTCCAGCCCCTGCTCGTGCGCCCTGCCCCTGGCGCGGCCGATGCCTACCAGATCGTCGCCGGCGAACGCCGCTGGCGCGCCGCGCAGCTTGCCGACCTGGAAACGATCCCGTGCATCGTGCGCGACGTAGATGACGACGCGATGGAGACAATCGCCCTGGTCGAGAACATCCAGCGCAACGACCTCACCCCGCTCGACGAGGCCCGCGCCTATCGTCGCCTCCTGGACCGCCTGGAGTTGTCCATACGCGCCCTCTCTGAGCGCCTTGGCAAGAGCCACACGTTCGTCGAGGATCGCCTCAAGCTCGTGAGCGACCCGCGCATTGAGGCCGCCATTGAGAAAGGCGTCGTGGGCGCGACCGTCGCTGTGGAGATCGCCGACCTGGAGGACACGGCGACGCGGGACGCCCTCCTCTCGCGCGCGGACCAGGGCGAGCGCATCAAGGTCAAGGACGTGCAGGCGACACGCCCGCGTTCACAGCCGACATCTGTGGCAGATAATCTGCCAGACTCGTCCAGTCTGAAAGGGGGCACGGGAACCTCAACAGGGGAGGAGGGGGATCGGCACCAGGTGGCAGATTATCTGCCACCCGCTTCTCCCCTCGCTATCGCGCCAGCCTACGAGCACATGGAGGGCAGTGGGGCGACCGAGCGGACCATTGACAGGGGAATAACCGCGACGAGTAACGATCGTGCGCCATCGACGCGACGCGCTCCTGGGCACAACTGGGTGGCAGCAACCGACACGCAGACCGGCTTGCTCTTCGAGGTTGGTGAGGGGTATGCGGACCCGGACCAACTGCGGGCCGCGTTGTGGGCAGACCTGGAAGCCTTGGGTGGTTAAATGGCGCACATGGCCGATGCATACGGACGCGACACGACGGGACACCGCACACCGACGCACATCACCCTGACCACGGATTACGTCACGGCCGCCGCCGCCGGCCCGCTCGCCGACGCCCTGCACGCCGTTGGCGTCGCGGTCGAGCGGCACGCCTTTCTGCCTGTACGCGGGGAGGAGCAACACCCCTGGGGCGTGCTCCTGCTCGCCACGTCCGGCCCGCCCTTGCCCCTGGCCCGGCTTGTCGTCCCCGCGACAGCCCCGGCCGGCGTCGCCCCGGCCCTCGCCGCCGCGCTTGGGGTTGGGGAGCGCCCGGAGCCAGCCACGCTCCAACTCAAGGCCGACGGCGTGTTCGTCTCCGTCAGAGGCCGGGATCTATTCGACATAACACACGCGCTCGACGGGCTCCCGGCCCAGCTCGCGCGCCTGGACACGCTCCGCGAGGAACGCCGGCTCGTCTATAGTGCGGGTAGCTGGCGCATCGACCCATGAAGGGAGGACACAGGATGGACCATGACGTAACAATTGAGAGAGGGCCGGGCGAGTCGGCAGCGGCAGCCCCACCGGAACCAGCCCCAGCGGAGACAACTTCTGAGCAGCACGGGGCACGGGCGATGAGCACGGAGGCGCAGGCGCTGGCCGCAGAGATCGCCAACGCGCTCGGCGAGACCGCGCCCGATCCTGTGGGGCAGATCGCCCGTGCCGTGGACCGGCTCGGTGTCGAGCGGGCGCGCGCGTTCCTCACCCAGGTACAGGACATCGAGGCGAGGGGTGGCCGGATGCTGCCCGATGGCAGCCGCCGCCGGACACCGGGGGGCCTGTTCTTCCTCCTGATGCGCCAAGGCGCAGACGTGAGTCGGCGCGACAAAGCCTACATCTTTCCCCAGCTCTTCCAGCAGAAGAAACCGCGGCCCGCGCCGGGAGACAGCGCCGCAACCGCACCGGCGTCCGCCGCCTGGACCGACGACACCTATCATGCGCTCACGCAGCAGCTACAGCAGGACAACTCAGGGAGGGCTACTACCGTGAAGATCACCGTCATCGGCCGCCCCGGTACCGCCGTCGAGCACGGCCAGGCCGTCGCCCTTGCGCTCACGAGCGAGAAGGTGCCGGACCTGCCCAAGGGGCTGCCGGAGCCGCCCGCCGGCACCCGCTACACCGTCTTCGTCGCCCGCAAGCAGTGGACGAAAGTGGCCGAGGCCCTCGCCGCCGACCCGGAGGACGCGGCCATCATCGAGGGCTACGCCGCCCTCGACCCGCGCGTGGAGGGCATCGCCGTCTACGCCACCAGCGCCACCACCAAGCGTATGCAGGCCGCCAAGCGCGCGACCCAACCGGCGACGACACCGTGAGGGCCGCGCGCCCAACGTGCGGCCCCTGGTAACGCACGAGCCCGAGGATTACCTTCGCAAGGATCTCGCCTGTCAAGTCGTCTCGTTGTGGCAGGTTTGCGGTAGTGCGACTCGGACGCTCGGCTCTGCGGTATGAGCACGACCACTGCTTAATGTGACGGCAGCTGCTGCCGTGTATGCCATAGACATCACCGATCGACCGGCTCGTGTCGTCCGCACCCACGTTGGCAGCACGTCGCACGATCCCCTACACTATAAATGGTTGTCTGGTCATTTATTACTGATCGCTGACTCGGTGGAATCGGGACAGGCAGCGACTGGAGGGGGATGCATGGACAGGGATATTATTAGGCACGAACGCCACTTACCGTTTCTCTTAGGGTTTTGTCTTTTATTGACCCATGAGATGGACGCCATCCGATGCAAGGAATGGACGATGTTCCCCGTAACGGAGACCATGGGTGAGGACGCCGGCTATCGCGCGTTCACCGCAGTGCATGTCCCGCTGTATGCGCTCATGCTCCAAGGGCTCGTGCGTGGAGGTGGCGTGACCCGCACGCTCGTTGTCGGCATGGACATATTCTCCGTCATCCATGTCGCCCTTCATCTCCTTCGGCTCAATGATCCACGCAACCGCTTCACGTCGGCCTTCTCCTGGGTGCTGATCCTGGGGGCCGGCCTCTGCGGCGCGCTCGATCTGCGGCGGCCCCGCTGATGGGCGCGCCCCTTCTGGACGACGACTCATGCCAGGGCAGGGACGATCCACCTCTCGGTTGCCTCGCACACCGTCAGGGGTCTAGGCGCCGCGCAGGTAAGATTTGGAGCGTGGGGCAGCGGCTGGTGAGGAGAGCTGATGGCCCGGCCGGATGCTAGCGCGGAACGCACGCGACAACTCCTCGACGCCGCGGTCACCGTCTTTGCACGGTTGGGTTTACACCAGGCGCGTATCGAGGATATCGCCGCGGAGGCCGGCCTGAGCAAAGGGTTGGTGTACCGGTACTTCGCCAACAAGGACGCCCTTATCGTCGCGCTCGTTGAGGACTTCTATGGCGAAGCCTTGGCGCACCTACGGGCGGTGGGGGACACAGACGGGCCGTCCGCCGCCCTCTTGGCTCGCTTGACCGATCGGCTCGGCGTCACGGTCGAGCGGATGGCCCCGCTCCTGCCCGTCACCTTCGAGTTCTACGCGGCGGCCCTACGCCGCGCGGATGTGGGAAGCATCCTGCGGCAGTACTATGCGGACTACCGCGCCATCACCCAGGCCGTGATCCAGCGTGGGATCGACCGGGGTGAGTTCCGCGCCCAGTCCGCCGCCAAGGCGGCGGACGCCCTCATCGCCCTGTACGAGGGGACCATTGTGCTCTGGGCGGTCGATCAGGACGGCACGCCGTGGGTGGAGCGGGCACAGGCAGCGGTGACGGTGGCCCTGGACGGTCTCCGCGTCGAGGGGAGCGCGCTTCGATCGCCGGACGGGAAGAGCGAGTAGGTAGCTGGATAGTGATGAGCCAATCGGTGGCCAGGGATGTTCACCGGGCGGGCACATGTCTGTTCGCGGAAACACATGACCTGGAGGAAACGGGCCGCCACCTGGAGCACACGAAGCTCGACACGGCGTGGATTTACGCCAAGTGGAACGACCGCAAGCTCCGGGAGACCGTAAGCCGCTGGTAGGGCGGTTTTTGCAGCGGTGCGAAAAGTGCCGGTTAGAGGCGTTTCGTGAACGACGTAATCCTACAGGGCAGGTATTACCTACAGTGACAGAGGGGGCCATGGCACATGACATAAACGCGCGGCATCGTCGGAGGGACAGGCGAGCCGCCGGAGGCGACGCATGACCGACACCCAGGCCCGCGCCCGCGTCTGGACGCTCTGCCTCGCCACCCTCGTGCTCTGCGCCCTCACAGGCCCCGTCGCCGCCGTCCTCGCCCCGCTCGCCCATACCTCCTCGACAGCCCTCCACGTCGTGGCCGCCGTCGTGGCCGCCGTCGTGGCCGCCGTCCTCGTCGGCGCGTATGTGGCCGTTGCCGTCCTGCTCATCGTCGCCGTCCTGCGCGTCGTGCGGCCTCGTCTGGACGGCCACCGCTAGCCCGTTGAGGGAGCGTCATTGCGGGCGACAGGGCGCATCGGCGTGACCCCATAGGGCCGTCTCTGTGGGACCACACAGGCCGTCTCTGTGGGACCACACAGGCCGTCTCTGTGGGACCAACCATGGTGCTAGGACCAAAGCCATGGTCCCACGTTGGTCCCTCGTTTTAGGCGTGAAATCGGCCCCGTGGGACCACGCTGGTCCCACCCCTTTATCTTGGGGTGGGGACCACTCGTAGTCTTGGGACCACGACGATGTGGGACCACCGTGGTCCCAGCCCCCACACACGACGGCCCCGCGCGCAGCGACGGGGCATCAGGTACGGGCCAGGTCACGCGCGCACACGACAGGGGCCAGGTCACGCGGGCGCGCGACAGGGGCACGCGGCCACGCTCACTGTCGATCGCGGACGGTGAGGGTGGCGCGGCCGCCCGTCGTCGTCGCCCCCTTCGCTGTTGTTCGTCGTGTCGTGTTCTATCATCGGTCTCCGCGCTGTCGCCGCCTGGTCCTCGAAGGTGACCACCACGCGCTACTCGTCATGTAGGGCGGCCCCGCGCCTGTTACACCCTCACGGCCGCGGTCTCCTCCGTCGTGTGGGGAGACACGGGCGGGCGGGGACCGGCGTCCCCGCCCGCGTGAGGGGCGTGGGCCACCACGCGGTCGCGCACCTCGCGCAACAACTCCTCACGGCTGTAGGCCCGCTTGCGCACAATCTCCTCGACGTGGCCGTTCAGCCGCCGGCGATCCTCCGCCGTGAGGTCCTTGTCGGTCACGACCACGATGGGGATCGCCCGCCACTCCTCACGCCGGCGCACCTCCTCGACGAAGGCGAAGCCGTCCATCTCCGGCATCATCAGGTCGAGCAGGATCAGGTCGGGTTGGGTCTTGACCAGCCGCTCCAGGGCCACGCGCCCGTTCGCGGCCTCGACGACCGCGCAGCCTTGGGCCGCCAGCACCCCCCGCACCTGCGCCCGGATCAGCGCGTCGTCCTCGACGACCAGGACCGTCTCGCCCGCCCCGCCGAGGCGATATTTCCCGAGCACGGCCGACAGACGGTCGCGGTCGATCGGCTTGGTCAGGTAGTCGGAGGCGCCGAGCGCGTAGCCCAGGCTCTTGTCCTCCACCATCGTCAGCATGATGACGGGGATGGCGGCCGTGTCCGGGTCCGCCTTGAGGGCGGCGAGCACGGCCCAGCCGTCGATGCGTGGCATCATCACGTCCAGCGTGATCGCGAGCGGGCGCACCTCTCTCGCCAGGCGCAGCCCCTCCGCGCCGTCGGACGCGACCACCGCCCGCAACCCGTCGCGCGCGAGGACGCGCGTCATCAGATCATGCACGATGGGGTCGTCGTCGATCACCAGGACCGTGCGCGACGGGTCGACGTCGCCCGCCCCATGGGGCGCGGCCGCCGGGGTGAGGTCCGGCTCCGACAGCAATGTATGCGGCGCGACCACGTCGACGGGCAGGTGGATCGTGAACGTCGAGCCCGCGCCCGGCGCGCTCTCGACGGTGACGTCGCCGCCCATCATCTGGCAGAGGCGGCGGGTGATGGCCAGGCCCAGCCCCGTCCCCCCGAACGTGCGCGTCGTCGACGCGTCGGCCTGCGTGAACGCCTGGAACAGCTTGCCCAACTGCTCCGGTGTCATGCCGATACCCGTGTCGCTCACCCGGAAGGTGCTCCAGTCTCGGGCGTCCGTCGTCGTCCGCTCCACGGCGAGGGTGATCGTCCCCTCCTCCATGAACTTGGCGGCGTTGCTGAGCAGGTTGAACAGCGCCTGGCGCACCTTCGTCAGGTCGGCGCGCATCGCGCCCATGTCCGGCGCGACGCGCACATCCAGGGTGTTGCCCTTCTTCTGCACCAGGGGCTCGACGGTCGTCGTCACGTCCCGGATCATCCCCGCCACGTCGAAGGTCTCCAGGTAGAGCTCCATCTTGCCGGCCTCGATCTTGGAGAGGTCGAGCACATCGTTGACGAGGCTCAGCAGCGCCTCGCCGGCCGTGTGGATCTTCTGCAGGTCGGGGATGAGCGTGGCCGCGTCGAGGTCCTCGGCCTCTTCCTGCAGCATCTCGGAATAACCGATGACGGCGTTGAGCGGCGTGCGCAGCTCGTGGCTCATGTTGGCGAGGAACTGGCTCTTGGCCCCGTTGGCCTCCTCCGCCGCCTCCTTGGCCGCCGCCAGTTCCTCGCGCGCGAGCTTGCGCTCGGTGATGTCGTCGGCGATCGTGTAGACCTGCCGCGGCCGACCGGACCCGTCCGGGTCGAGCGGGACGGAGGTGACCCGGAGCCAGCGACGCTCATCCCCCGCGGGACCACGCAGGCCTAGCACCACGTCGCGCACCGCCGCGCCCGTGCGCAGCGCGATGGCCGGCGGCTGTTCCTCCGGCGGGACCTCCGTGTCGTCCTCACGGACGCCCACCCACCCAGGGTCCGCGTCGGGGGGGCGAGCGCCAGCGCTCGCCCCCCCGCCCGCAGGCGGGTCGGGCGCGAGCCCGAGGATGCGCCAGGCGGCCGGGTTGGCCGCGAGGACGCGCCCCGCGTCGTCTTGGTAGACCACGGCCTGCGTCATCGTCTCGAAGAGGGTGCGATAGCGCTCCTCCGCCTGCATGCGGTCGGTGATGTCGGCGCAAAAGCCCACCCATTCGCGGACGCGCCCGTCCGCTGCGCGCACCGGGACCCCGCGCGCGAGGACGGCGCGGTAGACGTCGTCGTGGCGGCGGAGGCGGAACTCGGCCTCGTAGAGGGTGGCCGTCGCGATGGCCCGCGTCCAGCCGTCCAGGGCGGCGACGCGATCATCGGGATGGATGGCCGCGACCCAGCCGAACCCCGCGACCTCGTCGAGGGCCTGCCCCGTGTAGGCCCGCCAGCCGGCCATGTCCTCGGCGTGCCCGTCGGCCGTGGTCGTCCAGGTAACCTGCCCCGTGGCCCGCGCCAACGCCTGGTAGCGGTCCTGGTAGACCTCCCGCGCGTCGTCGAGCGCGCGGGCCGCCGCGTCCAGGGTCGCACGCTGCCCCGGCGTCGCCGCGTCCCTGGCCTCGTCGATGGCCTGGGCCGCCGCGTCCAAGAAGCCCGTCTCGTCCGCGGCGGCCACCCCGTCGCCGGGGAGGAGACCGTGGGGTGGCGCGTCGTCGTGCGGTGGGACCTTGTCGTGCTCAAACGTCGCCATCAGACACCTCCCTTCTATAGACACTCAGATAAAGAATGAGAACTTACGGCTTGCGGTGACGCTCAACAAGCAACCCGCTTCTCTCAGACATTATCTGAATGTCTATAGCGGTCGGTTGTGACCGTCGCCCGTCCCGGCGGTGTCGCTCACGGTGACGGTGCCTCATGAGATAGACCACGCCGGTAACGGCCGTCCGGCACGGCGGACCAGCCCAGGTGTGCGCGTCGATCCCGGCGATGATGTCTCTGTATCGCCCCACAATCAACGCATGTTGCATGCCGCGATCCGCGACACGCCCTGCCCCATCGCGCGTCACCGGCCGTGCGTCGACGTGGGAGGGCACGATCGGGTACGGCGGGGACCACGCCTGGTCCCCGCGCCACGCTGCCACGGCGGCTCCGCGCGCAGCGACGGGGCGGAGAATACGGACCAGGGAGTCTCGCTCAGGAGCGCGCGCGGACGGTGACGGTGGCGCGGCCGCCCGTCGTCGTCCCCCCGCGCACCGAGTCCTAGGAGGGCACCGCCGCCGGCACCGCCCGCACGGCCCGCGCGCCGTTCTGGGCGACCGCCACACCGCCCTCCCCCTCCCTCACGGGTCGTGGCCGATGAGCGCCATGCCGTCGGCGTCGTCCCGCCGCGTTTGCGATACTGGAGGGAGGGGGAGGGCGCGATGGGCGATAGGACGAGCGACGACCGCCGGGACCAGCGGGACGACGACGACGGGGACCTGGACACGCCGTTGCCGTCGGGGCAACAGGGCCTGGAGGACGTGGCGTGGTGGTGGATCGCGACCACCGCCGACGCCGCCGACCCCACGCTGGACGACCGGACCGCCGTCGCCGAGGACTGGCTCACCGCCGGCCTCGTCGCCCTCGCCTGCGTCGTCGTCCGGTCCGTTACCCCCGGCGCGACCTACCGCGCCCTGCTCACGTATCTGCGCGCCACCTCCTTGCGCGATCTGACGATCGAGGCCGCCGCGCTCGTCCCCGAGGAGACCACCCCCTTCGTCCACATCACGTTGCAGGACTTCACGAACCAGGACGTGCTCGCCTGGATCGAGGAGACCATGAACCGGCGTCACGCGCGGATCGACGCGTTATGAGGGGAACGCCAGCATGAGGGAGCCGACGCGCCGGCCACCTGTCGGGTTATCGGGCTGGAACGACCAGGCCGCCGTGGCGCTCCTCGTCCTCGTCGCCGGGCACCTGCTCGCCGCCGAGCCCGCGTCGGTAGCCGGTCCGCTCACCCCCGACCGCCCGGCCCACTTCGTCGCCGCCCACGATCTCCCCGCGCTTGTGGCCGTTTGCGAGGGGAGCCCGAGCGAGCAGGCGCGCCACGGCGCCCACCAGCTGCGCCGCCTCCTCCGCGCCGGCCAGGCCCAGGTCTACCGGCGCGTCCTCCCCGTCCTCCCCGTCGCCCTCGCCGACCCCTACTTCCGCCTCGCCCTGGCCCGCGCCGCCGCCACAGCCGGCCTCGACCTCTTCCCGTCGGCCCCCATGGGGCAGTGAGCGCAGCAGGCCACCGGGCCGCTTTTCTGGGCCACCTATGGGACGGGGACGCCACCCTCCGGCTAGGGGACGGGGACGATCAGGAGGCGTACGGCTGGCGGGCGCGTGGGACGAGGATGTCTCATGCGGAGAGGGCGTGCGGCACGGCCACCGCGTGCGCGATGGGCGCGCCGCTTGGCCGCCCCAGCAGATAGCCTTGCACGCCCCATACGGCAGCCGTTGGCCCGCCCCCTGGCCGACCCGCCTGCTGGACCAGGGTGAGCATGGCCGCGGTCTCGATCCCTTCGGCCACCACCCGGCTCCCGGTCATCCCCGCGAAGGCCAGGATGGCCGCGAAGACGGCCTGCGCCGTCGTGTCGCCCAGGGCGTTGGCGACCACCACGCGGTCGATCTTCACCACATCCACGGGCACCAGCCGCAACATCTCCAGGCCCGCGTTGCCCGCGCCCACGTCATCGAGCGCGAGCTTGAACCCCAGGGCGCGCAGCCGCTTCGCCTCGCGCGCCACCACCGGCAGCCGCGCCAGCGACCGCTCGGTGATCTCCAAGACCACGCGTGCCGGGGCCACGCCCGCCGCGGCCACCTCCTCCACCAGCGCCGTACCCGCGAGCAGGTCGTGGTCGAGCGATTGCGGCGAGACGTTGAGAAAGAGCAAGGTGTCGGGCGGCACCTCGCGCGCGCGGGCCAGGATGGCCGCCCGGCAGAGGGCGTCGAGTTCGTGCGCCCGCCCGATGCGCTCAGCGATATCGAAGGCTTCCTGCGGCCCATCCAACCCGTACGCGGGGTCCGGCCGCGCCAGCGCCTCGTAGGCCAGGATGCCGCCCCGCCCCAGGTCCCAGATGGGCTGGAAGGCCACCGCGACATGCCCCTCGGCCAGCAGGCTGCGCACCGCCCGGACCTTGGCGGACGGCAGGACCGCGGCGCCTTCGCCGATGTCCACGAAGGGGACGACCGCGTCGCGGCCCCGCCGCTTGGCCTCGTAAAGCGCCGCGTCGGCCCGTTCCTGGAGCGTGTCCGCGTCAAGGGCGCTCCCGTCGGACGCGGCGGGATCGCCGGGCATGGCGACGGCGAGGCCGACGCTCACCGTCGCCCCGCCTAGAACGTGCGGGGCACGGGCACGCACGCGTTCCAGGGCGACGCGCGCGTCCGCGCGGGACGTGTGCGGCAGCAGGAGGGCGAACTCGTCGCCCCCCAAGCGGAAGGCCGCGTCGCCCGCGCGCAACGCGCGTAACAGCGCGCCCAACGCGGTCAGAGTCCGATCGCCCTGGGCATGCCCATAGCGGTCGTTGATCGTCTTGAAGTCGTCCACGTCAATGAGCACCAGGGCCAGCGGAAGCGCGTCGCGCGTCGCGCGCGCCGTCTCGCGGCGGAGCGCTTCTTGGTAGGCGCGATGGTTGCCCAGCCCGGTGAGGGGGTCGGTGAGCGCCAGGGTCTCGAGTTGCGCGATGGCGCGCCCGATCGGCCGCAGTGCGACAGCGAGCAGGCCGAGCCCGACGACGAGGGCAGCGAGCGTGGCGACGAGCACGACCGCGACCATGTGGCCCTCGGCCCGCGCCAG
>JAABUR0100007341.1_pt1 | contig 13061 bp, 10 predicted proteins | sample 5560091 | NCBI WGS metagenome assembly JAABUR01 (sample SAMN10711879, study PRJNA513375) | rock metagenome | isolation source: Antarctica rocks | place: Antarctica: Victoria Land, University Valley sud
GTCCATTGCGGCGGGAAGTTGCCGACCTGGTACCCGCCGGGGCCGATGTCCCACGGCTCGGCGATGAGCTTGACCTGGCTGACGGTCGGGTCCTGCTGCACGAGTTCGAAGAAGCTCGACAGCCGGTCCACGTCGTAGAACTCGCGCGCCAGGGTGGCGGCGAGGTCGAAGCGGAAGCCGTCGACGTGCATCTCGGTGACCCAGTACCGCAGCGAGTCCATGATCAGCTGCAGCGAGTGCGGATGCCGGACGTTGAGGCTGTTGCCGGTACCGGTGTAGTCGGTGTAGTAGCGCTTGTCGTCCTCTTCGAGCCGGTAGTACGCGGCGTTGTCGATGCCGCGGAAGCTGACCGTCGGACCCAGGTGGTTGCCCTCGGCGGTGTGGTTGTAGACCACGTCGAGGATGACCTCGATGTCGGCGGCGTGCAGCGCGCGCACCATGGTCTTGAACTCCTGCACCTGGCCGCCGGGCGTGGTCGAGGAGCTGTACTTGGAGTCCGGCGCCAGGAAGCCGATGGTGTTGTAACCCCAGTAATTGCTCAGGCCCTTGTCGATGAGCGTGGCGTCGTTGGCGAAGTGGTGGACGGGCATCAGCTCGATCGCGGTCACGCCGATGGAGTGCAGGTGCTCGATGATCAGCGGGTGCGCGACGCCGGCGTAGGTGCCGCGAAGCTCCTCCGGCAGCCCTGGGTGCCGCTCGGTGAGGCCCTTGATGTGCGCCTCGTAGATCACGGTGTCGGCGTACTGGCGCTTCGGGGGCCGGTCGACGCCCCAGTCGAAGAACGGGTTGATCACCACGGACTTCGGCATGTGCCCGGCCGAGTCGTCATCGTTGCGGCTGTCGGGGTCGCCGAAGTTGTAGCCGAACAGCGACTGCTCCCAGTCGAAGGTGCCGTGAATGGCCTTCGCGTACGGGTCGAGCAGCAGCTTGTTGGGGTTGCACCGCTGGCCGTTCTCGGGGTCATGGGGCCCATGCACGCGGTAGCCGTAGAGCTGACCGGGCTCGATACCTGGTACGAAGGCGTGCCAGACCAGGCCGTCGACCTCCGGAAGGTCGATCCGGGTCTCGGTGCCGTCGGCGTCGAACAGGCACAGCTCGACCCGGTCAGCGATGTCGCTGAAGAGGCCGAAGTTGGTGCCCGAGCCGTCGTAGGTTGCACCGAGCGGGTACGCGGTGCCTGGCCAGATCTGCATGAGTCTCCTTGATTGCCCGAAACGCTGAATCCCCAGCGTTCCAGATGCTCGCAACTGGCCGGACGAGCAGGCCCCCGGTAAGTGGGGGGTTCGGAGGAGATATTACCGGCAGCGTCTGACGGCACCCGCCACCGCTGACACCGTGCTACCTCAGTGCTGGCCCACTCAGTGCTGGCCCACTCAGTGTTCGCTCGAGCCGTTGAGCTGGTCCGAGCCCGTGAGCTGCTCCGTCGCGGCGCTGAGGGGTGGCACGGTGGGCAGCGGCGGGACGGCCGGCAGCGCCGTTGCGGGCTGGTCGTCGAGGCCCTCGTGCGCCAGCAACGAGTCGGGATCGCCGTCCGAGGCCCGCAGGTTGCCGACCTCGGGCTGGGCCGCGGCGGGCGGCAGGTTGGAGTCGAACCAGCCCTCGGTGTCGATCTTCTCCCCGGGCGGGGTGTCGGCTGCCGCGTTCGGACCGCCGGTGCTGGTCGCCGACAGCCAGGACGGGGCACCTCCAGCAGTGCCGGCGGTGCCCCCAGCGCCGTCGGTGCCACCAGTGCCTGCCGCCGCGCTGCCGCCCGCGCCCGCGAGGCCGGCCAGGCCTTCGAGCGCCTTGGAGAACTCGCTCGGCACGATCCACATCTTGTTGGCGTCGCCCTGAGCTATCTGGGGCAGCGTCTGCAGGTACTGGTAAGCCAGCAGCGCCGGGTCCGGCTTCGCGGCGTGAATCGCGTTGAAGGTCGTCTCGATCGCCTTGGCCTGGCCCTGGGCGCTGAGGTAACGGGCGGCGCGCTCGCCCTCCGCGCGCAGGATGCGGGACTGCCGGTCCGCTTCCGCGGCGAGGATCGTGGCCGTCTTCGCGCCCTCGGCCGACAGGATCTGCGCCGCCTTCTGACCCTCGGCGGTCTTGATGGCTGATTCCCGTTGCCCTTCAGCGGAAAGGATGATCGCACGCTTGTCGCGGTCGGCCCGCATCTGCTTCTCCATGGCGTCGCGGATGGAAGGCGGTGGCTCGATCGCCTTGATCTCGACCCGGGCGACCCGGATTCCCCACGGGCCGGTGGCTTCGTCCAGCACCCCGCGCAGCTGGGTGTTGATGCCGTCCCGGCTGGTCAGCGTCTGCTCCAGGTTCAGGGAGCCGACCACGTTGCGCAGCGTCGTGATGGTGAGCTGCTCGACGGCCTGGATGTAGTTCTGGATCTCATACGTGGCCGAGCGCGGGTCGGTGACCTGGAAGTAGATGACCGAGTCGATGCCCACCGTGAGGTTGTCGGAGGTGATCACCGGTTGCGGCGGGAAGCTGACGACCTGCTCGCGCATGTCGATCAGCGGCCGCATCCGGTCCACGAAAGGCACCAGCACGGCTACCCCGGGACCCTGGGTGCGGGTGTACCGGCCCAGCCGTTCGACCACCGACGCGCGCGCCTGCGGCACGATCCGAACGCTGCGCAGCAGCGTGATGACGACAAGCGCGGCGACGATCAACACCGCGATCAGTACAGCGTCCATGCTGACTCCTTCTCAGAGATCTGTGCGGTCTCACTGGCTCTCGGCGGTGCTGGGTCTGCGTCTCGGGTGCGGGATCGGGTTTTCACAGCGTGTGGGTCCAGACGAGCGCGGTCGCGCCGCTGATCTGCATCACCTGCACGCTGGCGCCCACCGGGATCACCTGGGTCTCGTCGTAGGACCGGGCCGACCACTCGCCGCCATTGAGCCGGACCCGGCCGCCCTTGGCGTCGACCGTGCTCAGCACGATGGCGTTCGTACCGACCAGCGCGCTGGTCCCGTCCAGAGTCGTGTCTGTCCCGGTGAGGTGGCGCTTGGCGACCGGCCGGACGAACAGCAACAGCGCCAGCGCGCCGGCGATAGCGACGGCGACCTGCGCCGCCGGTGGCAGTCCCGCCGCCGCGCCCACACCGCCCGCCGCGGCGCCGCCCGCGCACATGATCAGCACCAGGTCCAGCGACAGCGTCTCAGCACCCGCCAACGCCGCGGCGAGGATGAGCCAGAGCAGCCAATCGTGCACGCCCCCATGGAACCACGCTATGGCGGTTCTGCCCGCTGAAAGGAGCCTTCTGTGACCGCTTCTCAACCGGGCTGGTCCAACCGGCTTCGTCGGGCTGTCCTTTCCCGCGTCCGGAGGGGCGCAATATGAACGGATGCTCTCATCCCTCGCCCCGGCGCGCCGCCGGCTCGTCGTCGGGATTGTGGCCCTCGTCCTGCTCGCCGCGCTGGTGGCAGTCGGGATCGCGGTCGCCGGCGGGTCCTCGCGCGGCAAGGCCGGGACCGCGCCACCGGTCGCACGGAGCAGGCCGGGTCCGGTGCTCCTGCTTCCCGGCTACGGCGGGTCCACCACCGGACTGCGGGTACTGGCGGGACGGTTACGGACGTCCGGCCGGGGCGTCGAGGTGGTCAGCCTGCCGGACAACGCCCAGGGCGACCTGCGGGCGCAGGCGCGGGTGGTGGCGAGCGCGGCCAAGGCGGCAATGGCACGAGCGGGCGCCGCGTCCGTGGATGTCGTCGGGTACTCCGCGGGCGGCGTGGTCGCCCGGATCTGGCTCAAGGAAGACGGCGGGGCGGCGATCGCGCGACGCGTGGTCACCCTCGGCGCGCCACAGCACGGAACGGCGCTGGCCACGCTGGGATCACTGTTCCAGGGGGAGTGCCCGACGGCGTGCCAGCAGTTGACGCCGACCAGCGACGTGCTCGCCGCGCTCAACGCGGGCAACGAGCTTCCGGCCGGCCCCGCCGTGATTTCGCTGTGGAGCAGCAGCGACGAGGTGGTGATCCCGCCGCGGTCGGCTGAGTTGAAGGGCGCGCTGAACATCGAGATTCAGCAGGTCTGCGCCGGTTCCACGGTGCGGCACGGCGCGTTGCCGACCGACCCGCTGGTGTCGGCGATGGTGGCCGTGGGGCTCGGTGGCAGCCGGCCGACCAGCCTCACCGCCAGGGACTGCGCCCGGTTGAGCAAGGGCGCCTGAGCCGACTGGTTGGGCTGTGCTGGCTCAGCTGGTGATGTCCTTGGTGGTGAAGTTTGCCCAGGCGGCGCCGAGCAGAACCACCACGTACACGCCCTGCAGCGCGACCCCGCGCACTACGTTGCGCCACAGGATCGGATTGCGGAACAGGTCGATGAACGAGAGCCAGTACCGGGTCGGCAGGTACGGCTGCAGCGCGTGGGAGGCGTCGATGGTGAGCAGCAGCGACGATGCGATCAGGATGGCCAGCGCGCCGAGGCTGGCCGACAGGGCGGAGTCGGTGAGGGTGGACAGGAACAGCGCGACCGTGGCGACCCCCAGCATCGAGAAGGCCACGTAGCCGACGGCGATCAGCGTCCGGACGGCGAGCTGGCCGGGTGTGAGCGCGCTCCCCGACACACTGGTCACCGCGACGCCCAGGGACTGGTTGCCCAGCAGCGCGCGCCCGACCAGGAACCCGGTGCCGGCGACCACCACGACGGAGACGCACACGAACACGAACACCGCGACGAGCTTCGCGGCGAGCAACCGGGTCCGCCCGACCGGGCGGATCAGCAGGTAGCGCAGCGTTCCGCCCTGGGCCTCGCCGGCAATGGAGTCACCGGCGACGACCGCCACCGCGACCGGCAGGAACAGCGGCAGCACGATGCCGAGCGCGGCCACCGCGAACAGCGAGCCGTTGGCCAGCACCGCCGACAGGAACGCCGGCCCCTGCCCGGGCCGCGGGCCGATGTGCGTGATCGCCAACAGCACCGCCACGAGCGTCGGCAACGCGTCCAGCAGCGCGATCGTCAGCCAGGTCCGGGGCCGGCGGAACAGCTTGAGTAGTTCGATCCTGATCATGAGGGCGCCACCCGATCCGCGCTCGGTCCGGTGAGCTCCAGAACGGTCTGTTCCAGACTTCGCCGTTCCAGGCCGAGCTCGCTGACCCGGACGCCGCGCTGCACCAGCCGGGCATTGAGCTCGGCCGGGTCCAGGGCGCGAATCAGCAGCCGGTCGCCGTCCTGGTGCTCGACGTGTCCGTCCAGCAAAGACCGGGCGGCGGCGATGTCGGGCGTGCGCACCACGATCCGTCCGGTGGGTGCCTGCAGGTCTGCCAGCTGTGATTGCACGATCAGCCGGCCACGGTCGAGCACTCCGACCCGGGTGCACAGCTGTTCCACCTCGGCGAGCAGATGGCTGGACAGGAAGATCGTGGTGCCGCTGGCGTGCAGGTGCAGCAGCAGCTGGCGGATCTCCTGGATGCCCTGCGGGTCCAAGCCGTTGGTGGGCTCGTCCAGGATCAGCAGTTCGGGAGACCGCAACAGGGCCGCGGCCAGGCCGAGTCGCTGGCGCATGCCCAGCGAGTACGCCTTCACCGGGCGCCGTCCGACACCACCCAGGCCGACGTGCGCCAATGCCTCGTCGACCCTGGCGCCGCGGTTGCGGCGGCCGGCGCCGGGACCGCTGCCATCGAGCAGCAGCAGGTTGGTCCGGCCGGACAGGTGCCCGTACGAGCCGGGACCCTCCACCAGCGCGCCGACCTTGGGCAGCACCCGACCGGTGGCCTTGGGCATCCGCTGGCCGAGCAGCTCGATCTGGCCGGACGTCGCCAGCACCAGGCCCAACAGCATCCGGACGGTGGTGGTCTTGCCGGAGCCGTTCGCGCCCAGGAAGCCGTAGATGTCACCGCGGCGCACATCCAGGTCGATGGAGTCGACCGCGACGAGCGAGCCGAACCGCTTCGTCAGGCCGCGGGTGGCGATGACGGAGGTGCCGGCGGTCGAGACGGCGGCTGATGGGCTGAACAAGCCTTCGGACGCGGGCGCGCCGCCAGAGCTGTGAGAGTCGCCGGGTGTGGCACCTAGTGCTGAGGCTTCGGTGCTCATGGCAGTTCCGGGTGCGGCGGGAGCTCGGCCGCGGCGGTGGTCAGGATGGTCGATTGCACGGTGCCGACCAGCAGCCAGGCGCTGCCGAATCGCGCACTGTTGCTGAGCAGCAGGTTCAACGGACCCACCGAGACGTTGAAGTCGGCGTTGGAATCGACGGTGCTGTCCCCGGGGCTCGCGCTGCTGGTCGGCTTGGCGGCGCCGAGCTGCTGGCGAAGCAGGTACGCGGCACGTCCGGGCAGCGGTACCGCGACGAACTCGGTGACGCCCCGGCCGTATACGCCGACGCTGCCGAGCTTGGGCAGCGCGGTGTTGCGAGCGATGCCGGCCAGGTTCGCCGGTGGTACCACTCCGGCGAGCTGGTCGATTGCCGTGGCAAGGTCCTGCGAGGTGCCGCTGCTGACGCTCGCGTTCGCCGGCGGTGAGAAGGCGGTGACGGACGCCGACGGGGTGGCGAGTGACAGGTCCAGGAAGCTGCTGGATACCGCGGGGCTCAGGGCCTGCTTGCCCCGGACGACCACCCGGAGCGGCAGGCCGGTAGCGGGGTCGGCCCACACGTCGACGTGGTCGATGCTGGACGTCTGCGCGTCCGGCCGGATCCGCAGGCCGGCGGCGCTGTGCCCAGCGATGCGGTCCGAGCCGATCCGTGATGCCTCCCGGGGCAGTGCCTCGCTGAGTAACCGCCGCCCCAGCTCGGGCGGCGTGAGGTCGACCGCTGTCGGCAGCCGGACGCGGGGTGCCTGCGGTTGCTCGGTCCAGGTGGCGCTGTTCGACTCGTAGTTCCAGGTCCAGTAGCCCCGGGCGCTGCGCCGAACGTCGGTCTCGCCGGCGATACCCACCGAGTCCACGCGCCAGTCGTCGGTCGAGCGCCACCACACTCGTAGCTGGCTCTGGCCGCCGAACAGGTCCGCGATGGAGCTGAACTGGTTGGTGACCGGCAGGCTCAACCCGCCGGTGGATTCGGCGTAGCCGCTGTACGGCGTGGATGCCGAGTGCTGGATGCGGGTGAGCAGTTGCGATGCGCTCAGCTCGGGGGTGTGCGACGGCAGCGCGCCGACTGCGGACGGCAACGCCACCAGGACCGCGATGCCGGCGAGGACGACGAGCCATCGCCGCGGGGAGGTCATTCCTCACGGTACGTCAGACGGCGGCGATGCTGCCCGCGTCGCCGACGAGCGTTCAGGCTCTCGGCTCGCAGGCAGCGATAACCTCGCAGGCGGCGGTAGTGCGGTTTCCCGATTCGCGATGTCCCGATGTCGCGCTGGCAGTGCGACGCTGGCAGGGCTGCGCGGTGTCGGGGATAGTGGCTGGATGGCACACCCGATGACCCACGAGCAGATCCGCGCGTTTCTCACCGAGGGGTACCGGACCGGCAAGGTCGCCACGGTGCGTGCGGACGGCCGTCCGCACGTGGCGCCGATCTGGTTCGTGCTCGACGGCGACGACATCGTCTTCATGACGGGGGCCGAGACGGTGAAGGGCAGGTCGCTGCGTCGCGATCCGCGGGTTGCGATGTCGGTGGACGTGGAGGAGCCACCGTACGGATTCGTGCTCGTCGAAGGGTCCGTGACGATCTCGACGGACCTGAACGAGATGCTGCCGCTGTCAATCGCCATCGCGCGACGGTATGTCGGTGACGAGCGCGCGGAGGAGTACGGCCGGCGCAATGTCGTCGCGGGCGAGTTGCTGATCCGACTGCGTCCGGACAAGACCGTCGCCGTGGCTGACCTGATGGGCTGACCGCAGCACATCAGGTGAAGCGCGGCCGTGGCGGGCGCAGCGGTCGTCCGGGCCAGTGCTCGGTACGGCGTCGACCCGCGTGTGCAGCGCACGGCTTGGCCCGCGCAGCGCACGGCACGGCCCGCGCAGCGCACGACACGGCATTGCCCGGCAGCATGCTCGTCCCGAGAGGATGGCTCATGGTGCTGCCGAGAATCGTGAGTTGCGCAGCGGTTTTCGTTCCGGGTCGATCCACTCCGGTGGGATGAACCACGGGATCCCAGCACGCATGTCGATCGTCCATTGCTGGCGTTCGTGCCGGTCGTGGTGGTAGTCGCACAGCAGGCACATGCCGTCGACGTCGGTCTGGCCGCCGTCCGCCCACGGAATCACGTGGTGCTTCTCGGTCCACTCCGGCGGTGCCTGGCAGCCGGGAAACGCGCAGCCGCCGTCCCGGGCGATCAGTGCCAGTGTCTGATGCTCTGTTGCCAGCCGCCGTGTTCGACCGAGCGCCAGTGGCTTACCGTTGCTGTTGTGCACGATCCACGCGATAGCCGCTTGGTCGGCGAGTCGTAATGCGCAGTCGACGCTGAGCGGCTGGCCGAAGGACGTGCTTGCCACCCCGGTTCGCGACTCCAGCTGGTCGGCCGTCATGGTGATGAGCACGGTCGCGGGAGTGCCGCCGGACTTCGGCAGTTCGCCGGACCGCAGCGCGAGCTTGAGCACGGACCGGAAGGCGTCGTGGCGGCGCTGTCCCGGCGTGCGCTCATCGCGGCCGCCGGCGTCGGTGGGTTGCGGCGCAGACAGCGAGCCCAACACCGCACTCGCGAGAGCACTGCACTCCGCATCGAGTTCTCCGCTGATGCAATGCATACCGTCGCCCAGAGGCGTTACGGTGACGTTCCTGCGACGTGCCTGGTCGCGCTCGTCGGTCAGGCTTCCATCGGGGTCAAGGGTGTCCAGCAGTCGGTGAGCCACACCGGTGAGCTGTCTCGCGTCGATCTTCGTTGCCCAGTCGGCGAGGAATCGCTCCGCCTCGGCAGCCTCCTCGACCGGCAAGCAGGCGGGAAGTTTGTGGAGCGTGCGCAGGATCACCGAGGCGTGCTCGTCGGTGATGCGTCCTGCGGTTCGGTGTTCGGCCGTTGCCGGGCACAGTGAGGCGAGAGCTTGCCCCGAGGGCGACAGTCGCACGCCCAGCTCGCGAGCGTGTCGCACTCTGCGACCGGCCTCGGCAGGGGACAGGTTCAGCACTCCGGACAGCACCGCGGCAGCGTTGCGCATCACCAGCCGCTCGGGAATGGCTCGGCTGTCCAAAGCCGCCACGACGTGCTGGTCGAAGCATTCGAGCCGGCGGCGCGCAGTCTCGACCGCGCGCATGGTGTCGAGCACTTCGGTGTCGGTCAGCGAATCCATCGGTGAACGCAGCAGATCGTCTACGGCAGCGGTCAGTGCGGTCACCCTCGCGGCAACCGACCCATCCATCCCCGAAACGCCCATAGGAGAAGGCTAGGACAGGGGTCTGACAAAACCGGGCCAAGCACAGCCGAGCCGATCAGAACCACTAGATGGTTGATTCCTTGGAGGGTTAGTGGTCGTAGGCGGTCAGTGATCGTTTGGTGGTGGCGCCGGTGGTCCAGTTGTGCCAGATGCCGGTGGCCATGGCTAGCAGGCGTTGAGCGACGCGGGTGAACACCCCGTGAGCGGTGCGGCCGCCATGTTTGTCCAGCCCGAGTTGCCCTTTCAGGGTTTGATTGACGGACTCGATCCACTGGCGCACGCCGCCGAGGTTGCCGTTTCTGTAGGTTTCGTCCTTGCGGTCCGGGCGCAGCAGTCGTAAGCCCAGGGCGGCGGTGGTGGCGGCGAACCGCCTGCCGGAGAAGCCCTTGTCGGCGAGCAAGACCTGTCCGGTGCGGATCAGGTGATGATCGCGATGCAGCAGTGCGGCGACTACGTCGCGTTCGCCGATCTTGGGATGGGCCAGGCACCACATGATCGGCATGCCGTCGCCGGCGCAGACCAGGTAGAGCTTCAGGCCCCAGTAGTAGCGGGAGTAGGAGGAGCAGTAGCCATAGCCGGCGTGGCCGGCCAGATCCGAGCGTTTCACCGTTTCCCGTGACGTGCCGCACGGCACCGGTGTCGCGTCGGTGATCCACAGGTCATCGAACCACGACGGTGACACCTCGGCCAGAAGCTGAATCGCCTTGCACAGCAGGCCTCGTGCCGCTTTCAGCCGCTTGTGATAGTCCGACTGGCCGGGGATGTAGGGGAACAGCGCCCGCAGTTCCTGGCTGCCGTGGGCGTGCCGGATCCAGCGGCGTTCGCAGTCGAACCCGAGCAGCATCTGCGCCACAGCCAACGTCAGCAGCTCGGCATCGCCGAGCATCGGGCGCCGGCCCCGACCATGGCGAGGCTCAACGACACGATCATCGATGAGGACATACAGTCCGGCCAGGAGGGTTTCTAGTTCTTTAGTCAAGCATTGATCTTGGAAACCCTCCACCTACCTCCCCGCCAGCGACACACCTTCAAGGAATCAACCATCTAGGCGAAACAGGTCTCAGCCGCCAGGCCTACAGGTGCCGGTGCACCGCGAAGATGTGCGCCGGCGCGTCGGGACTCAACCGGACGAAGTTGTGCTCGCTCCACGGATAGTTCGCCCCGCTGAGCAGATCGGCCGCGGTGCAGCTCTTGTCCGTCCCGATGCCCAGCTCGTCCAGTCGCAAGTGCACCCATCCCTCACGGGTGTTGTGCGGATCCATCGAGCACGCAACGAGAATCGTGTCACCGGTCGCGGAATCGTGCTTGGAGAACACCAGGATCGCGTCGTTCTCGCTGTAGTGGAAACGCAGGTTGCGCAGCAGGTGCAGCGCGGGGTGCGCGCGGCGGATCCCGTTCAGCCGCTTGAGAAACGGCGCCAGCGAGTCGCCGCGCCTGATCGCGCCCTCGTAGTCGCGCGGGCGCAGCTGGTACTTCTCCGAGTTCAGGTACTCCTCGCTGCCAGGGCGGACCGGCACGTTCTCGTACAGCTCGTAACCCGAGTAGATGCCGTACGCGGGCGCCATCATCGAGGCGAGCACGGCGCGGATCGTGAACGCGGCGCGCCCGCCGTGCACCAGGAATTCATTGAGGATGTCGGGAGTGCTCGGAAAGAAGTTAGGCCGCATGTAGTCGGCCGCCTCGACCAGCTCCTCACCGTACCGCCCCAGCTCCGAGGCGGTGTTTCGCCAGGTGAAGTAGGTGTAGCTCTGGGTGAAGCCGATCCGAGCCAGCTCGTGCATCATGGCCGGCCTGGTGAACGCCTCGGCCAGGAAGAGCACGTCGGGATGCTCCGCCTTGATGCTGCGGATGAGCCACTGCCAGAAGTTGAGCGGCTTGGTGTGCGGATTGTCGACCCGGAAGATCCTCACACCGCGCGAGATCCACAGCAGCGCGACCCGCAACACCTCGGCCGCCAGTCCGGCCGGGTCGTTGTCGAAGTTGAGGGGGTAGATGTCCTGGTATTTCTTCGGCGGGTTCTCGGCAAACGCAATCGTGCCGTCGGGCAACGTGGTGAACCACTCGGGGTGCTCGGTCACCCAGGGGTGATCCGGCGCGCACTGCAGAGCGAAGTCGAGCGCCACCTCGAGGTCCAGTTCACGGGCTCGCGCCACGAAGGCCGCGAAGTCCGCCTCGGTGCCCAGCTCGGGGTGGATGGCGTCGTGGCCACCCTCTGCCGAGCCGATCGCCCATGGCGAGCCGGTGTCCGTCGGCTTGGCGTTCAGGGTGTTGTTCGGTCCCTTGCGGTTGACCCGTCCGATCGGGTGGATCGGCGGCAGGTACGCCACGTCGAAGCCGAGGTCCGCGACGTAGTCCAGGTGCTTGGTGGCGTCGGCGAACGTGCCGTGCCGCGCCGGGCGCGCCGGATCGTCCGGGTCGTTGGCCAGCTCCGCGCCGATGGAGCGCGGAAAGAACTCGTACCAGGCGCCGTACAGTGCCCGCTGCCGATCGACCCAGATCTCGTAGCTCGGGGACTCGGTGATCAGCTCGCGGACGGGGTAGTCATGGGCGAGCTCGCGCACCTCACTGCTCATCGCGCGGGTGGTGCGCAGGGGCAGGTCGACGGACTCGCGGCGCAGATCCGCCGCGGTCTCCAGGGCGAGCTCGGAGCCTGCCTTCGAGCCGGCCAGCTTCGATACCTCGTCGAAGAGCCGGGCGCCGATCTCGAGATCGTTGGCGAGTTCTTCGGCACTCTGGCCGGCGTCCATCTTGACCTCGACCGCGTGGTACCAGGTCGCCAGCGGATCGCGCCACGCCTCGATCACGTACGTCCAGGTGCCGGTGCTGTCGGCCACCACCTCGGCGCTCCAGCGGTCCGTGCCGCCGCCCAGCGGGCGCATCCGGTTGAAGCCGGCTGCCTTTCCGTCAGGTGAGCGCCACACGACAGACGCGGCCACGGCGTCGTGTCCCTCACCGAAGACGGTCGCCTCGACAGGGACCGGCTCGCCGACAACGGCCCTGGCGGGCAGCTCCCCGTGCGCGATCACCGGATGTACGAAATTGAGTCCTAAGCGTCCAGCCACGCCTCTACCGTATCGCCCCGGCGGCCGCCCGCAATCACCGCTGATGGGATTGTCCGTAAGCGCTACCGCCAGCCGCTATCGTGTGCGGAATGAAGGCACTACGACGACTGACCGTCCGCGCGGCCCTGCCCGCAGCACTGGCTCCGCTCGGCGAGATCGTGGCGAACCTGCGCTGGTCCTGGCACGCGGATTCCCTAGACCTCCTGGAGTCGATCGACCCCGAGCTGTGGGCCGAGTGCAACGGCGATCCCGCCCGGCTGCTGGGCGGCGTGAGCACGGAGCGCCTCGCCGCCCTCGCCAATGACCGTAAGTTCCTGCGCCGGCTGCAGGACGTCTCCGATGACCTGCGCGACTACCTGGAGCAGCCGCGCTGGTACCAGCGCCAGCAAGAGCTCGAGGCCGCCAAGCCCGCGAACGAAGCCTCGTCGCTGCCGTCCTCGGTGGCGTACTTCTCACCCGAGTTCGGCATCGCCGAGGTGCTGCCGCAGTACTCCGGCGGCCTTGGAATTCTCGCCGGTGACCACCTCAAGGCAGCCTCGGACCTCGGCGCTCCCATCATCGGGGTGGGATTGCTCTACCGGGCCGGCTACTTCTCCCAGTCCCTGTCGCGCGAGGGATGGCAGCAGGAGCGCTATCCGTCGCTGGACCCCCAGGGCCTGCCGCTGACCCCGCTGCGCGACGTCGCCGGCAACCTTGCCCGGGTGCTGCTGGAACTGCCCGACCAGCGCACCCTGCACGCCCAGATCTGGGTGGCCTCTGTCGGCC
>JAABUR0100007342.1_pt1 | contig 13059 bp, 14 predicted proteins | sample 5560091 | NCBI WGS metagenome assembly JAABUR01 (sample SAMN10711879, study PRJNA513375) | rock metagenome | isolation source: Antarctica rocks | place: Antarctica: Victoria Land, University Valley sud
AGAAAGTCGAGCACCTCGTATATCTGGACTCGGTGATGCCAGGGCGCGGCGAGACGCTCTCCAGCTTCGGCGGATCCAGGGAACCGGGACCGTGGATGGACCCGCGCCCGGAAGACGGCACGATGGGTCTCAAGGCCGAGTTCGCTCCTGAGGCATTCATGCAAGACTGCGACGAAGAGGCAGTTGCCGGGGCCCTGAAGCGCCTCACCCGCCAGCCACTGGCGGTTTTCGGGCAGGCCCCGCGCGCGGTCGCGTGGCACGAACTGCCCTCGACCTACATCGTGTGCGCCGAGGATCGGGCGACCCCGCCCGAGGTACAACGAGGGCACGCGAGAAGGGCTGGGAAGGTGGTGGAGCTTCCGAGCGGTCACCATCCGATGCTCTCGCGGCCCGAGTTGTTGGCCAAGGTTCTGGCAGAAGCGGCGGCCACGAAGGACGCCTGACATTCCACTCTACAGTTACCCGTAACTATCCGCGGACCAGAAGCTCCGTCTTGCAGGGTTCTGCGTGCGACAACGATCCCGAAGTAAAGGTACAGGGATGGCGACCTCTGGCCGTGCCCGGCAGGGCGGCCTGGTGTGATTCAGCCCTGGTTGGCGTGCTCCCGGAGCCAGCCCAGGGCCGCCGCGCCGGAGCTGAGGACCGAGATATGTCCGTCGTCCTGGCACAGTCGCAGTTCCGCTGAGGGGCATCGGCGCGCGAGCCATTCACTGTGCGAGCTGGGGGCGATCCGATCTTGTTCGCCATGCAGGAAGAGTACCGGCGCGGCGACCTGCGCGGGGTCGAATCTCCACGGGGCGACGTAGGCAAGGTCGTCGTCTATCAGACCGCCCGGGCCGTTCTCCATCGCCGGACTGACCACGCTGATGAACCAGGACCACTCACCTTCGAGCGCGGCATGATCCGCCGGGGTGAACATCTGCGGGTCGTACTCAGCCTCCGATTCGTACCTTTCCTTTGCTGCGCGTCCATTGGCGGCGGCACGGAGCGATGCCTTGCCGGAGTCACACATGCCCGCGAACCAGTCGAGCCCGTCGGCGTCGAACGGGGCCATCCCGGCCACGCTGACCACGCCTGAGAGGCGCTCAGGTAACAGCGCGGCGCATGCCAGGGCGTGCGGACCTCCACCGGAATGGCCCATGACCGCGAACTGATCGATGCCCAGCGCATCGGCGATGCTGGAGACATCGGCGGCGGCAGATGCCACGCCCCGGCCTGGGTTGGGACTTGATCCACCGTATCCTGGCCGATCATACGACACCCAGCGGATGCCGAGCCGGTCTGAGGCCGGGAAAAGAGGCTCGGGAGGCGTGCCGATATTCGGAGTTCCGTGGTGCCAGAAAACGGCTAGCCGGCCGCCCGCATCGCCCGGACCCGTGTCGTACACGTGTAGTGTGCGGCCGTCGCCCAGTTCCAGATCATTCTCTGTTGCCACCCACCTAATCTAAAGGCCGTGACCTGACCGTACAACCCGCAAAAAGCTGATGAAGGCAATATTGGATCCAGCAACAGTTGAGATTCTCTCAAGCTCTCTTGCCACGTTGGCAGGCCGGGGCCGCGACGGGCCTGAAGGCGGCCGTCATAAGCCGGATGGTCTTGTCCAGCACCTCACTGGTCGACCATATCCCCTTCCAGTTGCCCGTCTCCGACGATACCTCCCGAACGGTACTCCGGGTGTTCCCGCAGGAAGTCTTCGACTGAGTCCGTGCCCCAGCCCACTATGACCTGCATCGTCGCTTCAGCGAAGCGGGTCCGGATCTGGCCTTCACGACGGACGCTGCGGCGGGCGTACTCCCAAGGCGTCTCCCCGGCGCGCCGCTCCATCCGCTCCGTATACACGAAGCGGCCGGTACCCCGGTCACGCACCATCAGCAAGTCCACGGTTAGCCCCTCGGGTCGTCCAGCCCCACCAAGCGCTCCAGCAGCCCCGCCTCTTCCCAGGGCCATCTTCCATCGTCCTCCGGCGCCCCGAAGGGCGGTGCGTTCCCTGACATATTACCCGTGCCAGCCGTCACATTGCCACCGGCGGTGATTATCTGTTCGTCCCCAACCGCCGCGAGAGTGTTGCGATGGACCAGCAGGCCGCCATCCTCTTCGATCCCACCGACCCGCCACGCCGCAGGGACTGAGAGCCTTCCGGCAGCCCCCGAAAGCGCGCGGCGCAGCGCGTAAACGAGGAGCGCAGCCCTCCCATCCACGAAGTTTGATACAGCGCCGAACGCGGACAGGAGATCCGCGGCCTCCTCCGTCTCGACCGGCGCAGCGGGCACGCCTTCCCTCCCGAAATCCCGGCCCGCGATGCGCTCCCGGTGCGCTGTGAGCGCGAGCCGCCCGAGGTTCCCAGCGCCAACGTCGAGGACGAAGACCAGCGTCCCCGGCCTCAATCCAAGCTCTTCGGCGGCCTCGGCATCGAAAGTTTCCCCCACGACCTTCACGCCCAGTTCCCTCGGGCGTATCTCCCAGTCCCGGTATCCCGCGGAGATTGCGCGGCGTCCCAGTGCGTCAGGATCACCAGCCGAGGAAACGAAAGAGTCGAGGTCTTCCTCTTCGATCAGGGCGTCTTCGGCGGCGGCTATCGCCCCTGACTCACACATGCGCCGGACGCCGGATCCATCCAGATGCGGCAGGCCAACTTCAGAGAGATTGCGCATCAGGAAGGGCAATATATCGTTTGGCGGCACGTCGAGATCCCCGGCTTCCGCATCCGCAACGATCAGGACGCCACGCCTGGGGATGGATGTGAGATCCGGAGCCGCGTGCGTGGAAGATGCAGCCACCCACCCGAATCCCTCTGACGACGTTGCCGCGTACACGGGGCTCTCGGCGCCGGGGAGCCTTGCTGCGGGGAGGGTTCTCTGGGTGCCAGGGTCGGCAGAGCCCTCATCGGGGGCGAAGAGGACGATCTCCGCCTCTTCTCCCTCGCTGCGCCACTCGTAATCTCCGGTATGCTCGGCCATCTTTACGCCCCAGGGTTCCTTCGAGCCTACTCGACGACCACTAACGGCTCGCCAGAGCGAACAGTCCCGCCAGCCTCGACGAGAATGTCGGATACCGTGCCAGCTTTCCGGGTCCGGATCTCCGTTTCCATCTTCATGGCCTCGAGCACGCACACTGCCTCATCCGCCGCTACTTCTTGCCCCTCCTCAACGAGCACCCGGACGATGGTCCCCTGCATCGGGGCCGTAACCGCGCCCTCGCCACCCCCTGCCCGCCGCGACGTTCCGCCCTTGCGCTTCGGGGGTGCGCCGCGACCGGAATCCCCCTCGTCCGAGTACACCCGCACCCGGAAAAGCTTCCCGTTCACCTCGACCTCGACCTCGCGGGACGATTTCTCCGAAGGCGCGCCAGCCTCTCCCGGCGGCGATGGCTCTATCTCCAGCCCTCCGAGCCGCTCCGCCACGAAGCCCGTCGTATACGAGCCGTTGGCGAAATGTTCGTCATCGAGAAGAGCGCGGAAAAACGGAAGTGTGGTTGCGATACCCTCCACCCGAAACTCAGCGAGCGCCCGTCGCAATCGCCGCAGTGCATCTTCCCGGTTCGCGCCGCGGACGATCAGCTTGGCGAACAGAGGATCATACGACTCCGGCACCACGCCCGGACCACGCAGCGACGAATCCACCCGAACCCCAGGTCCTCCCGGCTCCTCGTAGACGGTGACGGTTCCGGGGCTAGGGGCGAAGTCGTGGGCGGCGTCCTCTGCGTTCAGCCGCACCTCGATCGCATGGCCGCGCCAGGTCACGTCTTCCTGCGAGAAGGACAGCCGCTCCCCAGCGGCGATGCGGATGCCGGTCTGCACGATGTCCACGCCCGTCACCTCTTCGGTGACTGGATGCTCGACCTGCACTCGGGTGTTCATTTCGAGAAAGAAGAACTCGTCGTCCTGCACCAGGAACTCACAAGTCCCGACGGAGTCGTAGCCGACGGCCTCGGCTGCGTCCACGGCGGCCCGGCCCATCGCCTCGCGCATCTCAGGCGTCATCATCGGGGATGGACATTCCTCGACCAGCTTCTGGTGGCGACGCTGGATGGAGCAATCCCTCTCCCCGAGGTGGACTGCGTTGCCGTGTTTGTCCCGCATAACCTGTATCTCGATGTGGCGCGGCGCGGGAAGATACGTTTCCAGGTAAACGGAACCATCCCCGAAATATGCCTCGCCTTCGCGGCTCGCCCGCCCGAAGGCGGTCTCTGCCTCTGTCTTGTCGTGGGCGACGGCGAATCCCTTGCCACCACCGCCTGATGATGCCTTCACCGCGACGGGATAGCCGTGTTCTTCCGCGAACTCCAGGACGGCGTCGGGAGATTCGACGGGGTTCTCGGTGCCAGGTGTGATCCGGACTCCAGCCTTCGCCATGATGCGCCTCGACTCCACCTTGCTCCCCATAGCCTCGATGGCTTCGGGATGGGGGCCGATCCAGACCATCCCGGCCTCGGTCACCGAGCTGGCAAAAGCCGCGCTCTCCGCCAGAAACCCGTAACCAGGATGCACGGCCTCGGCGCCGCTCCTCTTCCCCACCTCGACGAGCTTCTCGACGTTCAGGTAGCTCTCGGACGCCGGTGTCGGCCCGACGTGATACGCCTCATCCGCGAGGCTGACGTGGAGGGATTCCCTGTCCACGTCCGAGTATACGGCGACGCTCGCGACGCCCATCTCCCGCAGGGCGCGGATGATGCGGACGGAGATCTCACCCCGGTTCGCGACAAGTACCTTCCCGAACACCTAGCTCTTCCCCTCCCAGCCAGCGTACGTCCACGGCGTCCCCTCCAGCTTCCTGCCAGGCGGCAACATCCTCCCCAGCCTCCCCGAAAGCTCCCAGCGAGTCGGCCCCGTTTCTGGTTTCTTCGACTCTTCGCGCAACGTTTCGAGTGCCGCCACGATCGCGATGGCCTCATCGGGTGTAGGAGAAGGCTCCATCTTCGTGCGTGGCGTGCCTGTCATCCCGCGACGTACCGGATCAAAGGCGCGGCGACGTACTCGATCACGACGTACAGGGCGAAGGACACGGCTAGAAGCCCGGTCGCAATGCCCAACATTACGGCCAATCCCCGCAGCTCGGCTCTATCTCCCTTCGGCTGCGCCTCCCACACGGGGGAAAGTCCGAGGCTTCTCGGGACAAAGATCCCGAAACCAAACACGAAGCCGTAGATAAACATTCCGGCGCTGCCACCTTTGGCGGTGGGGAAGGCCGGGATTCCGGCCAGGGCGGAGCCCGCGTAGATGATCCCGAACACCAGCACGAGGCCAAGGAAGATCCCAAGTAGTCTCCCTGTTCCCGATCCCGCGAACCTCATCCTGAACGGATAGCAAGCCCCGTATGCGAGGACGCCCCCCATCAGCATCCCCGTCAGGGAAACGAGGAGTTTCATGGCGAGCTCCGATCCCATCAAGGCAAGCATGTCGAGAAGGAAGAACGTGGAGACGGTGAGGACTGCAACCGCCCAATCCCTCCGCGTTCTGGGCCACAGCCTGCGGATCACGTTTCCATCTCCCCCAAACGCAATCCTCAAAGCGGGATGTTTCCGTGCTTGCGCGGCGGGCGCTCAGGGCGCTTGGTGCTGACCATCTGGAGCGCTTTGATCAGGTAAGGCCGCGTCTCGCAAGGGTCGATCACATCGTCGATAAATCCCATCTCTGCCGCAGTGAGCGGATTGTTGAACTTCTCCTCGTAGTCCGCAATAAGGGCTTCCCGCTCGGCCTTGGGATCGTCAGCCTCCGCGATGCGCCTGCGGTGGATGATGCCGACGGCCGCCGAAGCTCCCATCACAGCAACCTCACCCGTCGGCCAGGCGACGTTCACGTCCGCCCCGATGTGCTTTGAGTTCATAACATCGTACGCGCCGCCATAGGCTTTGCGGGTAATGACCGTCATCTTCGGGACGGTCGCCTCGGAGAAGGCGTAAAGCAGCTTGGCCCCATGTCGGATGATGCCTCCCCATTCCTGATCCGTGCCGGGCATGAAACCCGGCACATCCACAAACGTGAGCAGCGGTATGTTAAAGGCGTCACAGAAGCGTACGAACCGCGCCCCTTTCACGCTCGCGTCGATGTCCAGCGTCCCCGCAAGCACCATAGGCTGGTTTCCGACTACGCCGATGGCGTTCCCGTCCAGCCGCGCAAACCCGACGACGAGGTTCTGCGCCCAGCCCTCCTGCACCTCGAAGAACTCCCCCTCGTCCACGACGAACTCTACGGCCCGCCTTATATCGTAGGGATGGTTATTCGAGTCAGGGACGAGCGAGGCAAGTTCCTCTTCCATCCTCTCTGCGTCGTCGGATGGTGGATAGTGCGGGGCTGTCTCCAGGTTGTTCTCGGGGAGGAACGAGAGCAGGTAACGCACGTCCTCCATGCAAGATTCCTCGTCCGGGGAGGAGAAGTGTGCGACCCCGCTCTTCGTATTGTGGGTGGCTGCGCCGCCGAGGTCCTCGAACGAGACCTCCTCGCCGGTGACGCTCTTTATTACGTCGGGGCCGGTGATGAACATGTGGCTCGTCTCCTCGACCATGAACACGAAGTCCGTTATGGCCGGGGAGTAGACCGCGCCGCCGGCGCACGGTCCCACGACCACGCTGATCTGTGGCACAACACCGGATGCAAGCACGTTGCGGTGGAAGATGTCCGCGTATCCGGCGAGCGAGACGACGCCTTCCTGAATGCGCGCGCCGCCGGAGTCGTTGATGCCGACGATGGGGCATCCCGTGGAGATGGCGAGGTCCATGACCTTGCAGATCTTCTCCGCGTACACCTCCCCGAGCGACCCACCGAACACGGTGAAGTCCTGGCTGAAGACGCACACCTTCCGTCCCATCACCTCGCCGTAGCCGGTCACCACGCCATCGCCGAGCGGTTTGTTCTTCTCAAGCCCGAAGTTATTGGAGCGATGGACGCGGTAGCGATCCAACTCCACAAAGGTTCCCTCGTCCAGCAGGAGACCTATGCGTTCGCGGGCCGTGAGCTTGCCCCGCTCCCGCTGTCGCTGTACTGCCTGTTCGGAGGAGGGATGCGCCGCCTCCTCGCGCAGGCGTTCGAGACCCTCTATCTTCCCCGCGGTGGTGTTCTCCCCCAACCTTTCTCGCTGCATAGACCGGCATTCTAGCACGCGGTAAAACGCAGACTTCCAGCCGATTTGATCGAAATAACAGGCACCAAGCATCACCCAGACGTAGACGCGCCCATCCTCCCGGCATACAATTTGGACAGACTAGGCAGAATTGAGGTGTGTCATGTCCTGGCAGTTGCAAGAGGCGAAGCAGAAGTTCAGCGAGCTGGTGCGCCGCGCGCTGGAGGACGGGCCGCAGACAGTCACGCGGCACGGCGAAGAAGTCGTCGTGGTGGTTCCGGCCGAGGAATACCGACGGCTCGCGGGAGACAGGCCAGACTTCAAGGAATTCCTCATGAGTGCGCCGGAGGGTTTAGAACTCATCATCCCGGAGCGTCCGCCGAACGATTATCCGCGAGAGGTGGATCTCTCGAATGGAAATGAAGGCGGGCCTTGAGTTACGTCCTCGACACCAATGTCGTCTCCGAAGCGCGCAAGGGTTCCCGCGCCAACGCTAGCGTCATGCACTGGCTCTCCTCAATAGCGGCGGAGGAGTTGTATGTGAGCGTCCTGGTGATAGGTGAGATCCGTCAGGGCATAGAAGGATTGAGCAGGAGGGACCCGGTTCAGGCCGGTCACCTCGAAATATGGCTCGCCGGGCTGCGGCGCCTTTACGCAGACCGCATCCTACCTTTAGATCTGGAAATTGCCGAAGAATGGGGCCGCATGAACGCGCCTGATCCTATCTCTTCCCGAGACGGCCTCATGGCGGCCACGGCGAAGGTGCGGAACATGACCTTCGTAACCCGCAACACTGTCGACGTAGAGCGCACCGGCGTCCGGGTGCTGAACCCGTTCGAGGACTAGAGACCGCAGTCCGGACGCTGAGGATGGGCCGCTCTAGCAGCCGCCCGCCGGGTGTCGAATACTACAGTTCCCGGCGGCGCGAAAGATGCCGGGTAGTAGAGTGAGGTCCCGGGAAGATCACTCTGGACAGGGGAAAGGAGAGCCGAATATGCAAGTCTTCGAAAAGCTGGCGGAATACCGCTACGAGCAGCTCGTGTTCTGCCACGACAAGGCGACGGGGCTGCGGGCGATCATCGCTATCCACGACACCACCCTCGGTCCAGCCCTTGGCGGTTGCCGGATGTGGCCCTACACCACGGAAGACGAAGCCATCGTGGACGTACTGCGCCTAGCGCGAGGGATGACCTACAAGGCAGCAGCGAGCGGCCTCAACCTTGGGGGAGGGAAGTCCGTGGTCTTCGGCGACCCCCACCGTGACAAGTCCGAGGCGCTTTTCCGCTCCTTCGGCCGGTATATCGAAACCCTTGGCGGACGATACATAGTCGCCGAGGACGTTGGCACTTCCACCGAAGACGCGAACTTCATCAGGGTCGAGACCTCGCACGTGGTCGGCGTGGACGTGACGCGCGGCGGCTCCGGAGATCCATCACCCTTCACAGCCCTCGGAGTTCGGCAGGGTATGCGGGCCTGCGCCGAGGAAGTCTTCGGAACGGCCTCGCTGGAGGGCAGAACCGTGGCCGTTCAGGGACTGGGCCACGTCGGCTACCACCTTTGCCGACTGCTCAGCGAGGAAGGGGCGCGCCTCATCGTCACCGATCTCCACCCGGAGGTGGTCAAGCAGGCGGCACGGGAGTTCGGGGCGAAGCCCGTGGAGCCGGATGAGATCCTGGTCATGCCATGCGACATCCTGGCCCCGTGCGCGATGGGCGCTATCGTCAACGACGGGACGCTACCCAAACTCAGATGCAGCATCATCGCGGGCAGCGCCAACAACATACTCCACGAAGCCAGCCACGGCGAGGAGCTTGCGAAACGCGGCATCCTCTACGCCCCCGACTACGTCATAAACGCGGGCGGCCTCATCAACGTCGCCGACGAACTCGAAGGCTACAACGAACGCCGCGCCACCAGGCGCGTTATGCGTATCTACGACTCAGTGAAGAGCATCATCGCCATCTCCAAACGCGACGGCGTCCCGACCAACGTGGCCGCAGACACCCTGGCCCTGGAGCGCATAGCCGCCATAAGCTCCATGGAACGCCTGCACACCGGCCACCCATACGGCCAGCTCAGCCGCCGACGGGAGACTCTGTAGCGGTCAGCGTCTCAGCGCCTTGCTCATTCGCTGGTGGCGAAATCTCAGGCCACTATCTCGACGTAAGCCGAAGAAGTGCTGGGCTCGGGAACGGGATAGCCTTCCTCGCGCAAACCCTCCAGGTGAAGCTCGATGGCTTCTTGCATGTTGCGCTCTATCTCTTCGCGGGTCGCCCCGGTCGAAACGCAGCCTGGGAGATCCGGTGAGTAAGCCGAGAAGCCCGTATCCGTAGGCTCGATAACGACGAGGTACTTCATCTTCTACTCCTTCAATCCAGCCTGTTTGAGTATGCTATTGAGTGTACCAGGGGCCAGTTCGTCACCCGGTTTGCCGGGTACGGTGACGAGACCGGGCTTGCCAGGATGCTTGAACTGACGATGGCTTCCTTTGGTTCTCGCCAACCGCCAGCCGTCTTGCTCGATGGATCTGACAACGTCGCGGACCTTCACCTCCCAAGCCTAACTGCGCTCCGGCCCACTTCTTTAGCTATCGAAGCTCGAAAATATGGCAGCGTCGAGTACGCACGGGTATATGTCGCACGCAGCGCACAATTCTCGGAAGCCTCTGGATACGAACTTGTAGTATTCAAGGTCTCCTAAAGCGTCCGCTGACAGAGTCACGGGGAAGCCAAAGTCTTTCAGCCACTTGGTGATCCTGCTGTCGATCGGAATCTCGTACTTCGTCAAGCCCAAGCCTTGCAGCAGATTGCGTGACTGTTTTGGTCCAAAACCTTTCAAATAATGGTCAATAAAGTCTGCCGCTTCTGTTTCCATTTCCAGTGTTGGGTTCTTTCTCGTATCGCGAAAGACTTTCTTGACTTCCTCCCATCCACCCTGCTTTTCGAGCCATCGAAAGTTGTCGTGGATTTGCTCGCTTATGGTGATGTTTCTTCTGATTCCTCCACGAGCTAACGTCCTCTGCGCAAAGGATTTAAGGCTCCGCCGCTGTTGGCACTCTCGAAATCTCAAGGGGAAAGGTTCCTGACTAGCGAATCTTGCCACGGCGCTGTTTGGACCTGCCCGTGCCTGCGTAGTCATCAGGCATACTACCATCTCCCTCCAGAATGCATCTCGCGAGAACCGGGAGAAGCCTTTCTCGACATTTCGCTCCCGTCTCCGAACAACGAAAGCGTTGTCCTTATGCTCGTCGAAAAACTCCTTCACTCTCTGGACATCAATATCCTCAATCTCCCATAACAACTTCACTTTTACCCGATGCCACTCTCAGGCGTGTAGCCTTCCAGTTGCCGCTTGACGACGTTCAGGAACCGTAGCGCCGCGCCACCGTCCAGAACGCGGTGGTCGAAGGAGACTTCCAGGTTCATCATGCTACGGATGGCGATGGCTTCGCCCCCATCGTGCTCCACCACTACCGGGCGTTTCACTATCGCCTCGGCTGAGAGGATGGCTGCCTGCGGGTGGTTGATTATGGGCGTCGATATCACGCTGCCCAACGCGCCGGGGTTGTTGACGGTGAAGGTGCCGCCCGAAACGTCATCAGGCGAGAGCTGGCGACTACGCGCCTTGCGTACGATCTCGTCTATGCTGCGGGCGAGGCCGGTGAGGTTCATCCCATCGGCGTCTCTGAGGACGGGTACGATCAGGGCGTCGTCAAGGTCCACGGCTATGCCGATGTTGATCTCCTTGCGAAGCAAGATTCTGTCACCATCCCAAACGGAGTTGAGGATGGGATTCTCCTTCAGGCTCCCCACAACCGCCTTGACAATGAAAGGCAGGTACGTGAGCTTCACCCCTTCGCGCTCCGCGAAAGCCTCCTTTTCCCGTCCACGCAATGCGACGAGCCCGCTCACGTCCACCTCGACCATGGTCCACGCGTGTGGCGCTTCGCGCTTGCTCAACGACATGCGGTTGGCGATGGCGCGCCTCATCGGTGTCAGGTTCACTACCCGGTCACCCTCGTGGGCCGGGACACGCTCCACCTCCGGCGATGGCGGCTCGAAGGCTTCGCGTTCCTCGCGCAACGCGGTGGGGGTATCCGTCTTCTGCCTTATGTAGCCTTCGATGTCCTTTTTCGTCACCCGTCCGCCGACGCCGGAACCGGGGATCTCACGTATATCCAGGCCGTGCTCGGAGGCGAGGCGGCGCACCACGGGCGACGAGCGCGTCAGGCGCAGCGACTCAGCGCTCTCGGTGGCGCGTCCGTTGTCCAGTCCTTCTCTCTTGCTCCGCGTGGCGCGGGCCTCGACGAGCGTTTGATGTTGACCATCGTCCTTGTTAGAAGGCTGGGTCTCCACAGAGGGAAACTCCTCGGTGGTTGCCCCGTCGGACACGCTTTCATCAACCACGGCTTTCTCTGATAGGGATTCTTCTCCGGCCGCGGCGACGAGTGCGATCTCGACTCCCACGTCCACGGTCGTCCCTTCGGAGACGAGGAGCTTCTCGACCTTTCCGGCGAAGGGTGAGGGAAGCTCGGCGTTGACTTTGTCCGTGTCTACCTCGGCCAGTGGTTCGTCCAGGGCGACCTCGTCCCCCTCGGCCTTGAGCCAGCGGGTGATGGTGCCCTCCGTCACGCTCTCCCCAAGCTGGGGCATTATTACGGGTGTCGCCACTTCCCCTCCCTAGTATCGCGCCAGTTCGAGCATGGCCGCCTCTATCTTCTCCGCCGAAGGCACGAAGGCGTCCATCGCCGACCGGGAGAAGGGAGCTGCTGGCGTATCCGGCGCACCGAGACGCATAACAGGCGCGTCCAGCCACTCAAACGCCTCGGCCGAGACGATGGCCGCTATCTCCCCGGATACGGAGCCCGTGATGTTCGCCTCCGAGACTATGAGAACCTTGCCCGTCTTCTTGACGGAGTTCAGAATCTTCTCCCTGTCCAGCGGATACAGAGTCCGCGGCTCCACTACCTCGGTCTCGATACCGTGCTCGTCTGATAGTTTTCCGGCCATCTCCAGCGCCGTATATAGCATCAGCCCGTAGGAGACTACCGTGATGTCTCCACCCTCGCGATGCACGCGGGCGCTGTTCAGGGAGACTTCGGGGACTTCGTCCGGCACGTCTTCTTTTATGAGGCGGTACGTGCGTTTGTGTTCGAGGAAGAGGACGGGGTTCGGGTCGCGGATGGCGCTCTTTAGCATGGCCTTTGCGTCAGCCGGGAAGGTTGGGGCGACGACTTTCAACCCGGGCGTATTGCAGAACCACGCCTCGATGGACTGGGAGTGGTAGAGGGCGCCGCCGTGGACTGCCCCGTATGGGGCACGGATGGTAATTGGCACTTTCCAGGCGCCGTTGGATCGGTAGTAGAACTTGGCTGCTTCGTTGATGATCTGGTCGAAAGCCGGGGTTATGAAGTCGGCGAACTGTATCTCGGCGACGGGGCGCATGCCGTTCACCGAGAGCCCGATGGCGGAACCCACGATCAGGCTTTCCGCCAGCGGCGTGTCCATCACCCGCGCCGCCCCGAACTCATCCTGCAAACCCTGCGTCACCCGGAACACGCCGCCAGCCCGGCCCACGTCCTCGCCAAGCACCATCACAGTTTCGTCCGCACGCATCTCCTCTGCCAGCCCGTCGTGGATGGCCTGGAGCAGGTTCTTCTCAGCCATGTCTCTCAGGCCCCCGCGTAGACGCCCGTCAGGACATCATCCGGGTCGGCGAACGCCGCGTTCTCGGCATAGGAGGAAGCCTCCGCGACCTCTGCTATTATCTCCCGATCCATAGCCTCCTTCTCGCCTTCGCCGAGCAGATCGTTCTCGGAGAGGTACTTCTCGAAGCGGATGATTGGGTCTTTCAGCCTCCACTCTTCGATCTCCTCGCGCTCGCGATATCTTCTGTCATCGTCGTCAGACGAGTGGGCGGTGATGCGGTAGGTCTTGGCTTCGATCAGGGTCGGACCATCTCCCCGCCGCGCCCGGTCCACAGCCCCTTTCGCAGCCTCGTGGAC
>JAABUR0100007346.1_pt1 | contig 13054 bp, 12 predicted proteins | sample 5560091 | NCBI WGS metagenome assembly JAABUR01 (sample SAMN10711879, study PRJNA513375) | rock metagenome | isolation source: Antarctica rocks | place: Antarctica: Victoria Land, University Valley sud
CGTCGCCCTCCCCCGCCGCGCCGGCGGCCCCCCCCCCCCCCACCGCCGGGCGATGCGCGTACCAGCGGCGCTCGGGGAGGCCGGCGACCGGGAGCGTCGACAGCAGCTCGGCGTCCAGCTCGAGCGCGACCGTGATGCGCGAGACGACGGAGATGCCGAGCCCTGCTCTGACGCCCTCGGCGATCGCGACGTTGGAGCCCAAGGTGAGGATCCTCGGGCGCAGCTCATGGCGGGCCAGGAACGCCTCGTTGAACCGGCGGGTGCCGGAGCCCTCCTCGCGCAGGAGCCACGTCCGATCCGCGAGCTCGGCCGGCTCGACCTCGTAGCAGAGCGCGAGCGGGTCGTCCGCCGGCGCGATCATGGCCATGGCGTTCTCCAGGAAGGCCTCCGAGCACAGCGTCGAGTCCCTCGGCGGGCGGCCGGCGATCGCGACGTCGACCTCGTGATCGGCGAGCCGACGGAACACGAGGTCGCGGTTGCCGACCTCGACGGCGATCCGCACGTCCGGGGCCCGGCGCGCGAAGCCGAGCAGCAGCGGCGGCAGGATCCGCTCGGCGGCCGTGGTCACGGCCGCGATCCGCAGCTCGCGCGTGCCTCCCTCCTCCGCCTCGTGCGCCGCACGCGTCCCTCCCTCGAGGAGCCCGACGACGTGGGAGGCGTACGGTGAGAACGCGGCGCCCGCGGCGCTCAGCCTGATGCCGCGCCCCGCCCGCTCGGTCAGCTCGACGCCGACCTCGCGCGACAGCGCCGACAGCGCGGCCGACACCGACGGCTGCGTGACCACGAGGTCGTCGGAGGCGGCCCGGACCGAGCCCGTGCGGACGACCGCGAGGAACGCACGCAACTGGGTGAGCGTGATCGCCATCTCACCGGGCCATCGCCGCGGCGTCCACCGGGGCGTTCCGAGCCCCGTCGCCGCCGAGCGCGACCGTCGCCTTCGCGGTCACCAGGTGGTAGAGCACCAGCACCTGGACGATCGCCAGCGTCTCGGACCGGTGGAGCTCGGTGCCGACGGTGTACTCGCCCAGGTGCTCGGTCCGCAGGTGGCGCGCGAAGTGCATCTTCTGCCAGACCGCCTCCTCGATTCCTGCCGCGTCCTCGCGGTCGACGTCCGCCGGGATGCGGACGCGGCGCTCCTCGCCGCGATCCTCGACGACGATCCCGCCGCGCGCGTCCTGGTCGACGAACGGCGAGAGGTCCGGATGCGGCAGATCCGGGCGTAGGAGCAGCTCGGCGTCCAGCCCCGCGCTGCCGTCCTCGGCGGGCTGGAACGACACGACCATGTCGGCACGGCGCTGCTGGGGCCGGATGAACGCGGCCGAGTCGGACTCGCGCCGGTCGAGCTCGGCGAGCACCTGATCGGTCGTGTAGCCGCGCCGCGAGCAGTCCCGATCCACCTTCCACTTGCGCCTGAGCGACTCGGGCGGTGCGAGGTAGATGCGCACGTCGTACAGGTCGCACAGATCGTCGGTGTGGTAGCCGAGCAGCCCCTCCAGGACCGCGAAGCCGTGCGGCTCGACGTACGTCGGCGGGCCGAACGTGCCGTCCGCGTGCCGGTAGACCGGCTTGAGGATCGGCTCCCCTGCGCGGAGGTGACGCAGGTGCTGCGTCATGATGTCCATGTAGTTCGCGTCCGGGTGCAATGGGGTGATCGCGTTGGCGGATCGCTGACTGCGGTCGTAGCGGTGGTAGTCGTCGAGACCGACGTGGGTGACCTGATCCTCGCCGAGGATCCGCACGAGGCCGCGGGTGATGGTGGTCTTGCCGGCGGCGGAGTCTCCGACGACGCCGAGGATGATCGGGCGGGGCACCTCGTCCTCCCCTCAGGCCACGTTCCCGGGCGCTGCGGCCTCGCCGCGCAGCTCGCCGTCCTCGCCTTCGAAGACGGAGCTGGCCAGGATGTCCGCGGCCTCGATGGTCACCAGGTCGGCGCGCTCGAGCACGTCGCGCCGTTCGTAGATCCGGCTGGCCTGGCGCATGCGCGCGCGGTCGATCGCGTTGCGGATGCTGCGGCCGTGCGCGAATCGGGGCCGCGCCACCCGGCGCTCCACGTAGTGGCGGAACGCCGTCTCGGCGTCGGGCGTGAGCGCGTACGCCTGGTGGTCGAGCATCAGCGCCGCGATCGCCATCAGCTCGTCCACGTCGAAGTCGGGGAAGTGGATGTGGTGGGCGACGCGCGACCCCATGCCGGGGTTCGAGCGGAAGAAGGTCTCCATGCGATCGCGGTAGCCGGCGAGCACGACGACGAGGCTCTCGCGCTCGGACTCCATGACCTGCAGGAGGATCTCGATCGCCTCCTGTCCGTAGTCGCGCTCGTTCTCCGGGCGATAGAGGTAGTACGCCTCGTCGATGAACAGCACGCCGCCCCGGGCGCGCTTGAGCACCTCGCGCGTCTTCGGCGCCGTGTGGCCGACGTACTGGCCCACGAGATCGTCGCGGGTGACCGACACGACCTTCGGCTTCTCGATGTAGCCCAGGCGATGCAGGATCTCCGCCATCCGCAGGGCGACGGTCGTCTTGCCCGTGCCGGGGTTCCCGGTGAAGCTCATGTGCAGCGAGGGGCGCGAGGAGACCAGGCCTTCGGCGCGCCGCAGCCGGTCGATCACGAGCAGCGCCGCGATCTCGCGGATCCGCCGCTTGACCGGCGCCAGCGCGACGAGCTCCTCGTCGAGCTGTGCGAGCACCGCCTCGATGTCGTCGCCCGGCGGGGCGGGCGCCCGATCGGCGACGAGCGGAGCGGCGGCGCTCATGGCGAACGCCTCTGGCCGTTGCCCTTGTGCTCGCCGTTCGCGGTCGACTCGGCGCCCGCGCCGTAGCGCAGCCCGATCGGCGCGTCGGTGGCGTAGGAGTGCAACGTGTAGAGGATCTGGCGATCGGCCTTCTCCTGGCGCTCGAGCCGGAAGCCGGGCTCGAAGTCCGGCCGGCCCACGATGAACGACAGGGCCGTCGTCTGGCGCCCCAGCGAGCGGTCGTAACAGACCACCTTCACGTACTCGCGGGAGCACGCCTCGCGCGCGGCGCGCACCTCGCGCAGCGCGACGTCGGCCTCGTCGGCGCCGAGGTCGAACATCGGCTGGCCCCACATCTCCCACAACGAGTTGCGCGGGTGCGGGTCGTCGGTGTGCTCCACCATGATCGCCCAGCCGTTGCGCAGGGCGTAGCGCAGTTGCGCCTCGATCTGATCGTCGGTGAAGTCGGGCAGGAAGGAGAAGGTCCCCTGGGTGATGCGCATCGCCGTGCTCCTAGCTCGGCGTCGGCGTGACGAGCACGTCGGCGGTGTCGGTGGAGGTGTAGTCGAAGGTGATGTCCTTCCACACCTCGAGCGCGGCGTCGAGCTCCGGGCAGCCCTTGGCGGCCGCGACGAGGATGTCCGGACCCTCGCTGTAGTAGTCGCGACCCTCGTTGCGGGCCTGGATCATCGCCTCGACCGCGACGCGGTTGGCCGTGGCGCCGGCGGCGATGCCCATCGGATGGCCGATGGTGCCGCCGCCGAACTGCAGGATCACGTCCTCGCCCAGATAGTGCAGCAGCTGGTACATCTGGCCGGCGTGGATGCCACCTGACGCGACGGGCATCACGGCCGGCAGCGAGGCCCAGTCCTGGTCGAAGTAGATGCCCGTCTCCGGCTTGGCGACGTTGTAGCGCTGGCGGCACACGTCGTAGTAGCCACGGACCATGTTCGGGTCGCCCTCGAGCTTGCCCACCACCGTGCCTGCGTGGATGTGGTCGACGCCGAGCAGGCGACACCACTTCGCGATGACGCGGAACGACACCCCGTGGTTCTTCTGGCGGGTGTAGGTGCCGTGTCCGGCGCGGTGCAGGTGGAGCAGCACGCCGTTGGCGCGACACCACTTCGACATCGACGTCATCGCGGTGAAGCCGACGGTGAGGTCGATCATGATGATCGGCGACCCGATCGCCTTGGCGAACTCGGCCCGCTCGTACATGTCCTCCATCGTCCCGGCCGTGACGTTCATGTAGTGGCCCTTGACCTCGCCGGTCATCGCCGACGCCCGGCTGACGGCCTCCTGCGAGTACAGGAAGCGATCGCGCCACCGCATGAAGGGCTGCGAGTTGATGTTCTCGTCGTCCTTGGTGAAGTCCAGGCCGCCGCGCAGCGCCTCGTAGACGACACGGGAGTAGTTCTTGGCCGACAGGCCGAGCTTGGGCTTCGTGGTGGCCCCGATGAGCGGACGCCCGAACTTGTCGAGGTACTCGCGCTCCATCACGATCCCGTGGGGCGGCCCCTGGAACGTCTTGACGTAGTGCGGCGGGATCCGCATGTCCTCCAGGCGCAGCGCCTTGAGCGCCTTGAAGCCGAACACGTTGCCGATGATCGACGAGGTCAGGTTCGCGATCGACCCCTCCTCGAAGAGGTCGATGTCGTAGGCGATGAGGGCGATGTACTGCCCCGGGGTGCCAGGCACCGCATCCACCCGGTATGCCTTGGCCTGGTAGTGCTCATACGACGTGAGGCGGTCCGTCCACACCACCGTCCACGTCGCCGTCGAGGACTCGCCGGCCACTGCGGCAGCGGCCTCGATCGCGTCGACGCCCTCCTGCGGCGTGATCCGGAACGCGCACAGGATGTCCGTGTCCTTCGGCTCGTAGTCCGGGTCCCAGTAGCCCATCTCCGCGTAAGGCGTCACACCTGAGGCCCAGCGGTCCTTCCTGCTGTCCTCGCTGGAGGTCATCACTCCACGGTACGGCGTATCCCCTAGACAACAAGCGAAATGTTCCCGATATCCCATAGGGTTTCCTCTATCTGTCGCGGAGGAGCGAGGGCGCGGCGGCGACGGTCGGAGTGAGCGCGACGACGGCGACGCCGTCCTCGACCGCCACGACGCGCGGGACGACGTCGAGCACGCTCGACCGCGCACACCAGGCGACATCCGCTCCGAGCCCCGCCTGCTCCAGGCGCCGGGCGGCAAGGCCGGCGGCGAAGGCGTGCTGGGCTGAGCCGCTTGCAGTGACCAGTGCCTCCGCCAGCAGCGCGGCATCCGTACGTGGCCTCGGCAGCCACCGGACGATGCCGCCGGCGACGTAGGTGTCCTCGATGCTCGGCTGCCCCTCCGTGCCGGCGCACACGATCAGCAGCTCGGCCGGCAGCGTCGCCGTCACAGCGGCCAGGTTGACCTGCGCCGCCAGGACGACCTCGTCAGCGACGCCCGCGGCCGCCACGATGGCGCGCGTCCCGTTGGTGGTGACGAGGACGAGCTCCACTCCCCGCGGTGTCGCCATCTCCCGAGGGGAGTTGCCGAGGTCGAAGCCGGCGGGGCGCACGCATGCCACCTCGCCGGCGAGCACGCGCCCCGGCGCGCGCAGCTCGACGGCGCGCGCACGGTCCTGGCAGCAGAGCACGCGGCGGTAGCCGCAGGCGAGCGCCTGCGCGATCGTGGACGTCGCCCGCAATGCGTCGATCACGACCGCCGTGGACGTGTCGCGCAGCGCCGACGGGGTCAGCACGACGTCGATCACGGGCGCCGTGGCTCAGGCAGCGGCGCGGAGAACGTGGGCGAGTGGCGTCGGCATTGCGATCGGCAAGTCATAGCCGGTCGACGACGGGAGAACCATCGCTTGTAGCAGTCGATACATAGCGAACTCGTGCGGCGCCGGCGATTGCAGGAGCCGGAGCCGGCGCTCGTCGGCTCGCACGGCGCGGCGAGCCGGACTGGACCGTCATCGCTCCGACCCAGATGCCACAGCCCATCCGATACGACAGGCAGCTTCGCTGCGCCTGTGGGGAGGAGCATGAGCGACAGACTGACTGAAGGTAGGCGAGTTTTCAGAACTCGAAAGGCCGCGCGGGCACTGGGATGTCGGCGAGGCGCTCAGCGCGGGACGCGTCTACGTGCCGCCGCGGTCCTCGCCCACGCGCCGCTACAGCTCGACCGCGACTCGCTCCCTAGCGCCTCCTGGCCCAAGGTAGTCCTCGATGTCCTCGACGCGCAGTCGCGCCTCTTCAGCGAGGGTCTCTCGGCTGACGCCAGCCTGCTCTAGACCCCGAGCCGAGCGACTCGGGAGCGTCGGCGGTTCTGGCGGCCGGAGGTCGCCAGCGCGAAGTGCGAGCCGGAGCGGCCGTGCAGTGCCGCGCGCCCGGCCTCCTCGCCGACGAGTTCCATGAGCGGCACCAGCTGCATGTAGGGCTCGGCGGCAACGGCGCGGACGACGTCGCAGGTCTGGGTGAGGATGACGCCCTAGCCGCTCTTGGTTTCGCGCACCGGGCTGCCCACACGTCCCGGCCGGGGATGAGCTCGTGGCCTTTCGACATCGGGCTCGAACGTCGAGTCCGGGGTCTCGAGCATCGGGACCGAACGAGCAGCACCCCTGGGCGCGGTAGCCCGTGTTGGGGTGCCGCTGACCACAGCACGCCTGATCGTCGCGCAAGACGACCTTGTGTCCGAGGCGCTCAAGAGACGCCCGCCCGGTCGTTTCCAGGAACACCGCGTCGTTGAACAGGCGATGAAGAGCGCGACGCGCTGAGCCGCCCGACGGCGCTCAACTGCCATACATGTCGAGGAACTTGGTCGGGATCTCAGCCCCCACCGTGTACTGGATCCGCCCGACCGCGATCATCTGGAAGACGTGCACGCGAACCTCGGGATTGATACAGAGGTGCATGTACGCCTCGCGCTCCGGAACGCCGTACTCGTTGACCATCATGCGGAACAGATCCAGCATCGCGCCCTGGACCGCGTCCTCGAGTGGCCGGTAGCTGTAGACGCAGATGATCGAGTGGCCGGTCTCGACACGCGGATTGGCGAGCTTCATCCCAGGCCGGATGTCGCATGAGAGCGTGACATCCGCCCGCGTCTCGTCGGCGATGCCGTAGAACTCGGTATCGGCCTGTGAGCCGTGCACGTCGCCGACGAAGAGCAGCGCATCGTCGTGGAAGCACGGGAGCAGCAGGGTGTGTCCCGGCTTGATCTCGCGGCAGTCCATGTTGCCGCCCCAGGCACCTTGTCCAGGGAGGCCTCGGTCTCGCGATCGGGCGTGGTCCCGATGGTCCCGATGAAGGGCTGCAGGTCCCAGCTCACGGAGTCGTCGAGGTGGCCGCGGCCGTCGCGCATCGTGCCGCTGGGTCCCGGCTCATGACGGATGATCCGAGTGAACGGCCCACGGCAGTCCGGGAAGCTGAACGAGTCGTTGAGCGGCCCGACTCCGGGGATGACGCACGTCATCCCCTGCGGGTCGACGTCGATCGCCTCGATCGTCACGGCGAGCGCGTCCCCCCGCTTGGCGCCTCGGACCTGGATCGGCCCCGCGACCGGGTTGAGCTCGGCCGGCGTGACCGCCAACTCGGGCACCTGCTCGGGGATCGGAAGCTGATCCTCGCTCCGGATCTTGCCGGCGAGGGCATCCTCGGTCTCCAGGACGAAGCGCTCCCCCGGATCCACCGTCAGGACCGGCTCCATGCCGGGGCCGATGAGGAACTTCATCGCGTTCTCGCGCGTAACCCTTTGAAGCGTTCCGCTCTGCGTGCTGGTCATGTCGTCGGCCTTTCCGTAGTTACAGCGCCAGGTATCGCGCTGCCGTGTCTGCGTCCCGCGCCTGCTCCGCGCTGAGCTCCGCCACGATCTCGCCCTTCTCCATCACGATGCATCGATCGGTCGCCCGGGTGATGAGCTCCCAGTTCTGCTCCACCAGCAGCACCGCGAGCCCGGTCCGGTCGCGCAGGTTTCGGACCATGTCGCCGAGCGACTGAACGACGCTCGGCTGGATGCCTTCGGAGGGCTCGTCCAAGACGAGGACGGCGGGATCGCGCACGAGCACGCGCGCGATCGCGAGCATCTGCTGCTCACCCCCGCTCAGGGATCCCGCCCTCTGGTGCCGACGGGTGCGCAGGATCGGGAAGAGCTCGTACACGCGGTCGAAGGCGTCCGGCGCGACGCGGGCCACGGCTGCCTCCCCCACGCGCACGTTCTCCTCGACGCTGAGCGTGCCGAAGATCCCGCGCCCCTGCGGCACGTAGCCGAGCCCTTGACGAGCGCGCAGGTACGAAGCCGTCCCCGTCAGATCGACGCCGTGGAGGGCGATCGTTCCGGCAGAGGCGGGCAGCAGGCCCATCAGGGCCTTGACGAGCGTCGACTTCCCGACGCCGTTGCGCCCTACGAGACCCACGACCTCTCCCTGTCCGACGGTCAGGCTGGCTCCACGGAGGATTGGCACCGAGCCGTACGAGGCGGTGAGGTCGCGGATCTCGAGAACGACCGGGCTCACGCTGCCGACCCGAGATAGATGCGGCGGACTTCCGCGTGGTTCTCGATGTCCTCGAGGGATCCCTCGGCGAACACCCGCCCCTGGTGCAGCACCGTCACGGGGGCCTCCAGCTCGCGCACGAACGCCATGTCGTGCTCGGTCACCAGCACGGTGACCCCGTCCTGGGCGATGTCGCGCACGATCGACGCGGTGCGGGTGGTCTCCTGCTTCGAAAGACCCGCGGCGGGCTCGTCGAGGAGAAGGATCGAAGGCCCCGATGAGAGCGCCATCGCGATCTCCAGCAGCTGTTGCTCGCCGTGGGAGAGATCCCCGGCGCGGCGGTCCAGGGCACTCTCAAGCCCCACTTTGTTGACCACCGCGGCGGTCTGCTCGTCGGCCGCCGCCGACCGTCGCCCGGCGCGGGCCGCAACGGCAAGGTTGTCGCCGACCGTGAGGTCGGTGAACGTCCCCTGGTTCTGCCACTTCGTCGCGAGGCCAAGACGGGCGCGCTGGAAGGGATGCATCCGGGTGACCTGGCGACCGCTCAAAGTGATCGTGCCGGAGTCCGGCCGGTGCTGTCCGCTGATCAACCGAAACAACGTGCTCTTGCCGGCGCCGTTGGGACCGATCAGGGCCCGGAGGTCGCCAGACGCAACGGACAAGTCGACGGAATCGGTGGCCACGATGCCGCCGAAGCTCTTGCACAGGCCCCGGACTTCGAGGCTGCCCGCGCCTTCGGAGACCGGTTGCTCACCGGCGAGCATCTGAGCCGCCGTTCGCGGTCGACGACGCGGCCCGCTGCGTAAGCCGGCGTGAGGCCCCGCGAAGCGCGGGAGCGAGCCCCGCCGGCGCAACCGTCACGGCGACCATCAGCAACGTCCCGAGGATGATGAGCGCGTAGTGGCCGTTCTCGGCCAGACGCTGTGCGGTCCAGCCGAGGATCACCGCGGAAACCGCGGCCCCGACGGTGCTGCTTCGCCCCGCTACCGCCACCCAAATGACCGGCAGGATCGTGCTCGTCACCCCGAAGACGCTGGGCGTTATGAAGTTGCCCCAAGAGGCGAACAGGACGCCGGAGAACCCCGCGAGCCCAGCTGCGATGACGAACACCACGAGCTGGATGCGACGGACGTCGTAGCCGAACGTCTCGGTACGTTCAGGGGCGTCGCGGATGCCCGCCAGCACTGCGCCCCAGCGAGGACGCAACGCGAGGCGGATCGCCAGCAGCACGATGATCACGGACGCCGCCGCCAAGTAGAAGAAGCTGCTCGTCGGCCCACCGAAGTCGATGCCGAGCAACTGGAGAGTCGGAGGCTGGCTGATCTCCCCATTGGACCGTCCCAGCCCGTTGTCGCCCCCGAGATACGCCGATCCTATGTGCCACTGGGCGCCGGAGGTCTGGTTGAGGAACGTAAAGACGACGAGCGTCATCACGAACGTCAGGATCGCGACGTACACGCCCTGCAACCGCCCGTAGAACATCACGACCCCGGCTGCGGCGGCCAGCACCATCGGTGTGACGACGCCCACGAGCAACGGCAGCAAGGTGTCACCGCCGTCTTCGACCCAGTTGATGCCCGCTATGCCATAGGCGTAGCCGCCGACGCCGTAGAACACCACGTGGCCGAGGCTGAGAACCCCCATACGCCCCCACAGCAGGGCCAGACTGATCGCCATGCATACGGGAGCGAGCAGGCCGTTGTAGTTGAGCAGGTCGTACGGCGTGACCAACGAGGGGATGCTGAGGATCAGTCCGGTCGCGACGACCACCGACCCCCAGAAGACCGGCGACTCGCCGAACAGGCGGCGCGCCGGCCGCCGGACGTCCGCCGTGGGGTGGACGGCGCTCATCGGCTCAGCCTTCGACGCTTTGCGTCCTCGTAGGAGGCCGAGAGCCCCCGCGGCATGATCCGGATGAGGACGAAGGCCGTCACCATGAGCGCTACGAAGCCGAGCAAGACGCTCGTCTTGTAGGTCACGATGGTGTCCACGCTCGCGAGCGTCAGCACACTTCCGATCAGACCGACGACGACGTTCGCCCCGCCCCCGAGGACGACGGTCACGAACGCGATCGGCGTGTACGGCTCACCGAACGTCGGCGTGACCTGCGCCACGGCGCTGAGCAGCCCACCGGCAATGCCGGCCAGGCCGCTGCCGACCGCGAAGGTCGCGGCGTACGTGCGGGTGGAGTTGACCCCCAGCACAGACGCCATCTCCGCGTTCTCGATCGTCGCCCGAGCGCGCAGCCCCATGGTGGTCTTGTTGATCCCCCACCACAACATCCCGAGGAGGGCCACGGCGGTCGCGAACAAGACCACTTGGTAGTAGGAGTAGCTGAAGTCCGCGGACTGGAAGCTGCCCAAGGGCGTCGCCACACCGGGCTGCGAGGCGCCGAACAGCACCAGGAAGCCCTGCGACATCACCAGGCTCAGCCCGAACGTGACGACCAGCGACATCAGGAGCTGCCCGTAGAGACGCCGGATCAGCACGCGCTCGACCGCGAGGCCGAACGCCGCGACGACGAGTCCGGCGGCGACGATCCCGACCGGAAGCGGGACGCCCTTGTGATACAGGGCCGCCGTGACGTAGGCGCCGACCATCATGAACTCTCCGTGAGCCATGTTGATCACCCCCATCATCCCGAAGATGATGATGAGGCCGATCGAGCTCAGCGTCAGGTAGGCGATGTTCGTCATCAACTGATAGGCCAGTTGTTCGGCGGTTGCCACGTCCGGCCTCGCTCAGCTCTTGATGAACTGCTTGTACTCGGGATCGTCGCCGGGCGTGAACTGCTTCTCCGGGCTGGAGCTCCGCAGATCGACCTTCATGTGCGTGCTGAGCCAGTCGGGCTTGAGCGTGCCGAACTTGACCGGGAACTCCAGGGTCTTCCCGTGGACCTCTGCGAGGTAGATCGGCATCGCGCAGTGGTGCACAGCGGGGTCGAGGGAGAGCCTGCCGCTCGGCGCGTCGAACGTCAGGCCCGACTCCAGCGCGGCGATCGTCTTGTCCGTGTCGCTGCTGCCCGCCTTCTTCCAGGCCTGTGCCATCAGGTTGACTGCAACGTAGGCCGACCGCGCGTTCTCGTTGATGTAGACCTCTTTCGGGAACTTCGCCCGAAACCGCTTCACGAAGTCCGTGTTCTCCGGGGTGGACAGCTCCTCCTGATAGTCGGTCGGGACCAGCATGCCGTCCAGTGCCGGCGGGGAGAACCGCTTGTGCTCGTAGCTCTGCTGCAGCTGGACGGTCGAGAGCGTCGGCAGGTGCAGGCCGCTGGAGGATGCCTGAGGGTAGAACTGGGTCTGCGCGTCCCCGACCAGGAAGTGCAGCATCCAGTCCGGTTTGGCGGACTGGACCCGACCGATCGTCGCCGCGAACCTCGAGTTGCCGAGTGGGATGAACTCCTTGCCGATGACTTCGCCTCCGTACAGGCCGGCGGCGACCTCTCCCCACTGCGTGCTGACCTGCCCGAAGCCGTAGTCCGCCGCGATGATGTACACGCGCGGGCCGTATTTCTCGACCATGTACTTGACGCCTGGCAGGATCTGCTGCTCGGGCACCGGACCGGTGAAGAACGAGTACTTGCTCGCGATCCCGCCTTCGCCCTGGTTGTTGTGCCAGAAGATCTTCTTGTTGCTCACAGCCACGGCGCGAGCCGCCTCGCGCTCGGCGCTGGTGTAGCCGGCCATGAGCACGTCGACGCCGTCCTTGAGGATCAGCCGCTGGGCGAGCTCCTGGTAGCGGTCGACGTTCGACTGCCCGTCGTAGAACACGAGGCGGAGCTTGCGGCCGTTGACGCCGCCCTTGGCGTTGATCTCGCTGACGGCCAGCTGGTAGGCGTGGATGCGCGGGATGTTGGCGAGCGCGAAGTCGCCGGTCTGGTCGTCGATCACCCCGAGCTTGATGTCGCCGCCCGACGCGCCGCCGGAGCCTCCACTACCACCGCACGCGGAGAGCAGCGCTGGCATAGCGCCTGCCGCCCCCAGCACGGCGCTCCGCTTGAGTAGATTTCGCCGGGTTAGCACGGAACCAGAATTCTCGGTCACTTCAACCTCCGGTGCAGAACATCGGGATGCCGGGCGGGGTTTCTCAGCCGACCCCGCCCCGCACGGCGGGGGAGCCACCCTAAGATTGTTTACAGTCGTTTGTCAAGTGTTGACACGACGGCCGCGAATGCAATGATCCCGGTGTGGAGTACGGACTGGGACGACCCCTCTGGGCCGAGGTCTTCGACCTGCTGCGGACGGAGATCGACAGCCAGAGGCTGCGCCCTGGCGAACGCCTGCTCGAGGTGGATCTGGCGGAGCGCTTCGGTGTGAGCCGCGGGCCCGTGCGTTCGGCGCTGGTGGAGCTGCAGCGCATCGGACTCGTGGAGATCAACCCCCGTCGCGGCACACACGTCGCCACCCTCACCGCGAGCGACGCCGAGGAGCTCTACGAGTTGCGCACTGCGCTCGAGACGCTGGCGGTCGAAGGTGCCCTGCGCCGCTGCACCAAGAGCCGTATCGCCGAGCTCGCCGAGCCGTTGAAGCGCCACCAGCGAGCGGCGCTCGCTGGGAACCTCGATGAAGTCATCACGGCGGACCTGGACTTCCATCGCCTGCTGTGCCGCCTCTCCAGCAACGTGCGCCTGGAGCGCGCCTGGGAGGCACACGCCGACCAGTTCCGCTTGGTCATCGGGGCAGTCCAGAACGACGCAAGCTGGCAGGCGGAACCCCGGATCCAGGAGCACCAGGACGTGTTGAACGCGCTGCTGGACGACGACCTCGATGCCGCCACCGCCGCGCTGCGCAAGCATCTGAACAACGCCCGGGACGTCATGGTCAGCGTGGCCGAGGGAGCCGACTCGAACCGCGAC
>JAABUR0100007347.1_pt1 | contig 13052 bp, 11 predicted proteins | sample 5560091 | NCBI WGS metagenome assembly JAABUR01 (sample SAMN10711879, study PRJNA513375) | rock metagenome | isolation source: Antarctica rocks | place: Antarctica: Victoria Land, University Valley sud
CCTCCACCTGGGACATGTACGGCGTCGACGCCAACGGCGACGGCGAGAAGGACCCCTTCAACCCGGTTGACGCGATCTTCGCGGCCGCGCGCTACCTGCGCGCCGCGGGCGCCGACCAGGACCTCGCCCGGGCGATCTTCGCCTACAACCACGCCGACTGGTACGTCGAGTCCGTCCTCATGCGGGCGCGCGTCATCGGTGGCCTGCCCGCCGACCTCGTCGGCTCGCTCACCGGCTTGACCCAGGGCCGCTTCCCCGTCGGCGCCAAGGCCGAGTACGCCGGCAAGCCGCCCGAGGGCTTCCAGGCCCAGCAGGTCGACGTCGGCGAGAACGCCGCCCACGTGGTCGAATCCGACGGCACGCGCCGCGCCATCGACATCTTCAGCCGCACGGGCGCGCCGGTGCTCGCCGTCAACGACGGGCGCATCACCCGCATGGGCCACTCGCGCAGGCTCGGGAGCTTCATCGAGCTGCAGGACTCCTACGGCAACACCTACCAGTACTCGCACCTCGGCAAGCTGGCCAAGAGCTATCCGTTCCCGAAGCAGCGCAAGGCGACCCGCCGCGAGCTCGCGCCGCCCGAGCGCGACGCCGCCCCGAAGGTCGCCGCCTCGAAGTCCAGCCGGGCCGACCTCCGCGGCGCCACGCCGGGCCGCTCGCGAACCGTCGAGGCGGCGCCGGCCAAGCAGCGCCTGACCGCGTCCAGAGACCGCGGCGCGCTGCCGGCGGCCGTGCCGTCCAAGGAGCGCCTGTTCGCGCACCCGGCCCGCACGCAGGCCAAGGTGGCCGGCGGCGCGGAGCAGCTCGGCCTCGCCGAACCCGACACGATGACGCTCGACGGGCGTCGCCTGGATCCGCGCGACTTCGTCGCCAAGCCGCTCAAGCGGGGGGCGCGGGTGATCGGCGGCACGGTGCTCGGCCGCATCGGCCAGACCAGCGACACGCTCGCCCCGCACGTGCGCTTCGAGATCCGCCCGGCCGGCCGCGGCGCCCCGCGCATCGATCCCAAGCCGATCCTCGACGGCTGGGAGCTGCTCGAGTCGACCGCGATCTACCGCTCCAAGCAGCGCAACCCGTTCTTCGGCGCCGACGCCGAGGCGCCCTCGATCGGCCAGATCCTGCTGATGAGCAAGGAGGCGCTGCAGCGTCACGTCCTGCGCAACCCCAGCATCGACGTCTACGAGTGCGGGCGCCACGACATCGCCACCGGCCAGGTCGACCGCCGCGTGCTCGCGACGCTCGAGTTCCTCGCGTCGTCCGGCGTGAAGCCGACGGTCAGCTCGATCCGCTGCGGCCACGGGTATCTCACCGCGGGCGGCAACGTCTCCGAGCACTCGAGCGGCAACGCGGTCGACATCTCCGCGATCAACGGGATCGTGATCTCCCCGGCGACCCAGGGCGAAGGCTCGATCACCGACATCACGATCCAGCGCCTGCTGACGCTGCAGGGCACGATGAAGCCGCACCAGATCATCTCCCTGATGACGTTCGAGGGCGCCGACAACACGTTCGCGATGGGCGATCACGCCGATCACATCCACGTCGGCTTCCGGCCGGTCTTCGGCGCGAACTCCAAGGCCGCCCGCCGGGTCGCCGCGGTGCTCAAGCCGGACCAGTGGATCAAGCTCATCGACCGCATCTCGGACATCGACAACCCCGAGGTGCGCGAGCAGCCGTCGAAGTTCTCGGTCGCGGTCACCAAGCCCGCGTCCCGCGCGCACCGCGGCGAGTAGCGGCTACGGGCCGTCGCCCGGCCGGATCCGGCGCAGCAGCTCGACGGCCTTGGCCAGGCCGTCGTCGGTGCCGAGGAGCGGGTCCTCGTGCTCGATGCTGAGCACGCCGTCGTAGCCGGCGCCGAGCAGGGCGCTGACGAGGTCGCGCCACGCCTGCTCGCCCTGTCCGTAGCCGACGGTGCGGAACGCCCAGGCGCGCTCGGCGACCCGGTCGCGGGGGGTGGTGTCGAGCACGCCGTGGCGGCGCACGGTCTCGGCGTCGATCCAGGTGTCCTTGGCGTGCACGTGCGCGAGCGCGCCGGCCTGCGCCAGCGCCCGGACAACGACAAGCGGATCGGCACCCTGCCACCACAGGTGGCTCGGGTCGAAGTTCGCCGCGAGCGCCGGGCCCGCCGCCTCGCGCAGCGCCAGCAGCGTGCGCAGGTTGTAGACGAGGAACCCCGGGTGCGGCTCGATCGCGATCGTCACGCCGCGGCGCTCGGCGAGCGCGGCCGCCTCGGTCCAGAACGGGATCGCGCAGGCCTCCCACTGCCAGGCCAGCAGCTCGCCGTACTCCGTCGGCCACGGCGTGGTGATCCAGTTCGGCACGCGGCTCCCCCGCCCGTCGCCGGGACAGCCGGAGAACGCGTTGACCACGCCGATCCCGAGCAGCTCGGCGAGCGCCAGCGCACGCTCGAGCACGGCCCGGCCGTCGGCGGCCACCGCCTCGTCGGGATGCAGCGGGTTGGCGTGCGCGCTGAGCGCGGAGACCACCATCCCGCGGGCGGTCACGGCGTCGTGCCAGCCGCGGGCGGCGGCCGGATCGGCGAGCAGTGCGGCGGCGTCGCAGTGGTGGCTGCCGGGATAGCCGCCCACGCCGACCTCGACCGCCTCGGCGCCGAGCGCGGCGAGCTGCTCGAGCGCCGCCTCGAACGAGCGGTCGGCGAGCACGGTCGTGAAGACCCCGATCCTCATGCCGCGCCGGAGCGGAGGAGGTCGACGACGGCCGCCGCCGTCCACGAGAAGTCGGCGCTGCCGCGCCCCTCGCCGGTGTGCGGGTCGAAGTACTCGCGCATCCCGGCGCCGGCCACCAGCTCCAGCGTCGCGGCGTCGAGCGCGTCGGCGTCGGCGTCCAGGCCGTGCTGGCGCAGGCCGCGCGCGAGCAGCCAGTTGAGGTTGGCCCAGACCGGGCCGCGCCAGTAGCGCCGGGCGTCGGCGTCGGCGGCCAGCAGGTCGTAGGACGCGACGCCGATGCCCGCCTTCGAGCAGAAGTGCGGCGAGGCGATCTGGTCGGCCAGGCCGCGGGCCACGCCGGCGGGCAGATCGGCATCGAGCAGCGGCGCCAGCGTGCCGACGGTCCGGCGGTCGATCAGCCGCCCGCCGTGCAGGTCGCGGGCCAGGAAGCGGCCGCGCTCCGGATCCCACAGCCGCCCCATCAGCCCCGCGTGGATCGCGCCGGCGGCCTCGCGGTAGGGCCCGGCGTCCGCGCCGATCCGCACGGCGATCTCCGCCAGCGCGTGCGTCGACCACAGCCAGATCGCGTTGAACAGCGGATCCTCGACGAGGAACGGGCTGCGCTCCGCGAGCCGGTCGTCCGCGTAGCCACCGTCGCGGTAGGCGCGCGCGAGGTGCACGAAGCGGTCATACCAGGCGTCGCTCGGCCGCTCGCTGGGGTCGACGTGCTCGCGGTCGCGGCGCTCGTACGGGGCGACGCCCTCCGACGGCAGCTCGACCGCGCTGAGCGGCTCGTCCCAGGACGGGCTGTCGTCGAGCCCGGACTCCCACGGATGGACGATCGCCGCCAACCCGGCCGCGCCCGCGTCGCGGCGGCCGGCGAGGTAGCGGTGCTGGGCGACCAGCCGCGGGAAGACGCCGCGCAGGAAAGCGTCCGCCCGGTCGGCGTCACCGGCGTGCAGCGCCACCTCGAGCGCGGCGCGCGCGTGCAGCGGCGGCTGCGTGAGGCCGGACGTCGCCGCGCCGGCGGGGCCGCGATGGGCCTCGCCGCTGCGCCAGAACGCCGGCCCGGGGAAGTAGGCGTCCTCCGGCACCCCGGCGTGGAAGACGATGTGCGGCACGCGACCGTCCGCCCACTGCCCGCGCAGGATCGACTCGAGCTCCTGCACGGCGCGCGCCTCGTCGATCCACGACCAGCCGAACGCGATGTACGCGGCGTCCCAGCCCCACTGGTGCGGATACTGGCGGCGCGACGGCACGGTCGACGCGCCGGTCCAGTTCGCCTCCAGGACCGACTCGGCGGCGGGCAGCAGCGCCTCGGCGGACGCGCTGGTCATCCCTTCTCGGCCCCGCGGGTCAGGCCCTCGGTCATGAGCTTCTCGGCGGCCAGGAACACGATGATGATCGGGATGGTGAGGATCACCGAGCCCGCCATCAACGTGGTGGCCGGGGTCTCGATGTTCTTGAGCTGGGACACGCCCAGCGAGACGGTCCAGTTGTTGCGCTCCTCGACGAGGAAAAGCAGCGCGAACAGGAACTCGTTCCAGGCGATCATGAACACGAACAGACCCGTGGCGGCGATCGCCGGCAGGGCCAGCGGCAGCGTGACCTTGCGGATGACCTGCAGCCGGGTGCAGCCGTCGACCTCCGCGGCCTCCTCGAGCGAGCGCGGCACCGTCTCGAAGTAGTTGCGCAGCATGTACACGCACACCGGCAGGGTCTGCGCGACGTAGACGATCACCAGGACCGGCAGGTGCCCGCGCAGCCCGAGCCGCGCGAACACCACGAACAGCGGGATCGCGAGCAGGATCGACGGGAACAGGTACACGGCCAGGAACAGGAAGTGGATCTTGCGCCGGCCGAAGAACTCCAGCCGCGCGACCGCGTAGGCGCCGAGGATCGAGACCGCGAGCGTCACGATCACGGTCGCGCCCGCGAGGAACGCCGAGTTCAGCAGGAATCGGGTGAAGCCCTCGCCGCCGTCGGCGGTCGAGCGCAGCACGCGCGAGTAGGCGTCGAACGAGATGTCGCCGAGCGGGACGAAGACCTGCCCGGGAGATTCGATCACCTGCGAGATCTCCCGCATCGACAGCAGCACCATGTAGTAGAACGGGAACAGGCTGATCAACACGAAGAAGGCGATGCCCGCGACACGCAGCACCCGCAGGGACCTGACCTCGATCGCGTAGCGCGTGGAGCGTCGACGGGCCATCAGAGCGCCTCCTCGCGCTTGCCGAAGATGCGCATGTAAAAGAACAGCAGCACGATCAGCACCGCGGCCATGAACATCGCCACCGCCGCGGAGGCCCCGACGTCGTTGCGCGCGCTCAGGAACGCGTAGACCTGGGTCGCGAGCACCTGGGTGCCGGCGCCGCCGCCGGTGAGCAGGTAGACCTCGTCGAACTCGTTGAAGGTGAAGATGAAGCGCAGCGCGGCGAGCAGCGCGATCACCGGCGCCAGCTGCGGCATGATGATGTGGCGGAAGATCTGCGTCGGCGTCGCGCCGTCCACCCGCGCCGCCTCCTCGAGCTCCGGCGAGACCGCCTGCAGCCGGGCCAGGATGAACAGGAAGGCGAACGGGAACGTGCGCCACGACTCGAACGCGATGACGACGAGCAGCGCGGTCGGGACGCCGACGCTCAAGCCGAACAGCGAGAGGCTCCCGTGCTCCTGGGACAGGAACGGGATCGGCGCGTTCCAGCCGAGGATGTCGGTCCCGACGGCGTTGACGAACCCGAGCTGGGGCGAGAGCAGGACCTGCCAGACGAAGGCGATCGCGACGACCGGCGCGACCCACGGCAGCAGCATGACCCCGCGGACGAGTCCACGGCCGCGGAAGGAGGACCGCACGACCAGCGCCGCGAGGAGCCCCAGGCCGATCGCGCCGGTCGTGCCGAGGACCGAGAACAGCAGCGTGGTCTTGATGACGTCGAGGAACTGCGACGAGGAGAACAGCAGGTCGAAGTTGCGCAGCGTGTACTCGCCGCCGAAGACGTCGAGCCGGCGGATGCCCGACAGCCGGACGCGCTGGAACGCGAGCAGGCACGCCCACAGCGTGGGCAGCAGGACCATGACGACGATGACGACGACGGTCGGCGAGACGAACGCCAGCCCGGCGCGCGACTCGCGCCGCGCACGGGTACCCCGCGCGCGGCGCTTGTCGTCCGCGGCTCGTCTCCGGAGGGGGAGCGAGATTGCCACGATTGTCCGGCTACTCGAGCCCGGCCTTGATCTCGTCGACCGTGTCCTGGGCCTTCTGGGCGGCCTCCGCCGGATCGGTGCCGTTGATCACGGCGTTCACCGCGGCGGGGATCGGCTGCTCGCCGCTGAGCGCCCCGACCAGCGCGCCCTGGCCCTGGGCGAAGCCCCAGCGCTGGAAGCTCTCGACGCCCTGCTTGAGCGAGTCGATCGACTCCTTCGAGTAGAAGTCGCTCAGCGGCGCCTTGGTGTCGACGCCGCTCTTGAGCTTGGACCACGACTGCGCGAAGCGCTCGGGATCCTCGGCGTCGCCGAGCCGCACGGGGTACTTGCCCTGCGGCGAGAGCCCGAGCCAGTCCAGGTAGCCGTCGCCCATCATGTACTCCACGAGCTGCTTGGCGGCGTCGGTCTGAGCGTCCACGCTGATGGCGAAGCCCGACACGCTGCCGAACTGGCTGGGCTCGCCGCCGTTGGCCGAGAGCGGGCCCACCAGGCCGGAGTTCTTGGCCAGGAACGCGGGGTCCTTCTTGCACTGGTCGCAGGACGGCTTGGTGTCGGCGCGCAGCCCGGCCATGCCATCGAGCAGGAACGGGGACCAGAACATCATCGCCGCGCGGCCGGCGAAGTACGTGCCGCGGGTCGACTCGACGTCCTGGTTGCCCTTGACCGAGTAGTTGCGCGCGAGGTCGCCGTAGTAGGCGAGCGCGTCGACGCACTCCTTCGAGGTGAGCGTCACGTTGCCGCCGTCGTCGACCAGCTGGCAGCCGAACGCGAGCGCGACGTGCTCGAACGTCTCGGCGGTGAAGCCGTCACCGGGAGCGGTGGCGAGCGTGATGCCGACGACCCCGTCCTTGTTGAGCTTCTCCGCCGCGGCGCGGACGTCCTCGACCGACGCCGGCGTCTTCAGCCCGGCGGCGTCGAACATGTCCTTGCGGTAGATCAGCAGCTGGCCCCAGCCGTCGCTCGGGACCTCGGTCGCCTTGCCGTCGACGGTGGCGAGCGCGAGCGCCTTCTCGGAGAACGTGTCCGGGCCGAGCTTGTCGACCACCTCCTGGGCGGCGTCGACGTCGAGGATCTCCTCCTTGGCGTAGGACTGCGCCTCCGGCACCGGGACCCCCGCGATCACGTCGGGGAGCTTGCCCGCGGCGGTCGCGTTCGTGATCAGGGTGGCGAGCTGGTCCTCGGGGATCGCGACGACCTTGGTCTTGATCCCGGACTCCTTGGTGAAGTCGGCGAGGCTCGCCTCTAGCGCCTTGATGCGGTCCGGCTGGAACTCGTTGCTCCAGACGGTGAGCGTCTGGTCCTTGGCCGAGCCGCTCCCGCCGTCGCCGCCGTCGTCGCCGCCACACCCCGCCGCGAGCGCGGCGAGAGCGGCCAGGCACGTCACGACACCACGTCGCATTCGCATAGCAGTCCTCCTCATGAGGGATTCGGGCCGTCGTAGGTGAGGACCACCTTGACCGCCTCGTGGGGATGCTCGTCGAGCCAGCGATAGGCGTCGGCGGCCTGATCGAACCGGAAAGTCCGGGTGGGCAGCGCGTCGACCGCGACCCGTCCCGAGGCCAGCAGGTCGAGGACCGTCCGCATGACGCGAGCGCGGTCCCACGCCGGGTACGCGCGGTGCGGCGCGCCCCACGCGCCCATGCTCGAGACCAGGTCGAGCCGGTTGTGGTGCCACTCCTCGCCGAGCCGCAGTGCCGCGGCGCCGCCCTGGTAGAAGCCGACCGCCACGACCGTCCCGCCGAGGCCGGCGGAGGCGATCGCGTCCTGCAGCCCCGCGTCGGCGCCCGAGGTCTCGATCACCACGTCGGCGCCGCGGCCGGCCTGCCGCTTGAGCGCGAGGCCGGCGCCGTCGGGCTCGGCCCGGGGATCGAGCACGTCGTCGGCGCCCAGCTGCAGCGCAAGCTCCCGCCGGCCGGAGTCGAGGTCGATCGCGGTGACGCGCCGGGCCCCGGCGAGCCGGGCCATCTGCAACGTGAGCAGCCCGATCGCGCCCATCCCGACCACCGCGACGTGGTCGCCGAGATGCGGCCGCCCGTCGTGGACGGCCTGCAGCGCGACGGCGCCGACGCTGGCGAACAGCGCGCGCTCGGGCGGGAGGTCCGGCGGGAGCGTGACGAGCGGGTAGCTCGCGACGCGGGCCGCGGCGACGTCGAGCACGGTCTCCTCGCCGTGCGGCGCGCCGGCGTGGACCACGTCGCCCACGGCGAGGCCGGACGCGCCGTCCTCCGTCTCGGTGACCTCCGCGACCAGCTCGTAGCCAAGCCGCTGCGGGTAGGAGACGGCGCCGTCGGCGGGGACGAAGGCGCGCAGCTCGCGGTCGAAGACGCGGTCGCCGAACGGCGAGGTGCCCCGGTAGAGGCTCAGCTCGGTGCCGTGGCTGATCGCGCTGCGCAGCGAGCGCAGCCGCACCTCCCCGGCCTGTAGGGGGCGGCTCGGCTCGTCTGCGAGCACGAGCCGGCGTCCTTCTTCGAGCAGCAGATTCAGACCCACGCCTCTCCTCCGGTCATCGCGGCCCAGTGGTTCGACCGCGAGCGCACCGTACCCAAGTTCTGCGTAGCTGGCAAGCAGAACCTGGCCTGTATTGCGTGAGAGCAACATGTTTCTTGCAGATTCGGCATACTTATCCCGAGCGCGTGCTGCGATGACGGAGGAGCAGATGACCGAGTCCCTTGCCGTCCCGGCGGACGTCGCCGGTGCCCCGCCGCTGCCGGTCGCTCCCTCTCCGCAGCAGCTCGGCGTGCTGATCGACTGGAGCGCCGCGTGACTGCGCCGGCGCCGATGCCGCACGCGATGTCGCCGGGCGCGATCCTGCAGCTCATCCGCGCCGGCCACGCGGTCACGCGCAGCGCGCTGATCGAGACGACGGGCCTGTCGCGCTCGACGATCCTGCAGCGCCTCGGGGTGCTGCTCGCCTCCGGCCTGGTGGTCGAGGGCGCGGGCGGTCGCAGCCCCAACGGGGGACGCCCGCCGACGATGCTGACGTTCAACGAGGACGCGGGCGTGGTGCTCGCCGCCGACGTCGGCGCTCGCCACGCGCGGGTGGCGGTGTGCGACCTCGGCGGCCGCGCGCTGGCCGAGGAGGAGCAGCCGATCGTGATCGGCGACGGGCCGGACGCCGTGCTGGACTGGCTGCTGGGGACGTTCGACCGCCTGCTCGTCCAGGCCGGGCGCCCCCGAGCCGACGTGCTCTCGGTCGGCGTCGGCCTCCCGGGGCCGGTCGACTTCGCGACGGGCCGGCCGATCAACCCGCCGATCATGCCCGGCTGGGACGGCTACCCCGTCGCCGACGTGTTGGCGGAGCACTACGACCGGCCGGCGGTCGTCGACAACGACGTGAACATCATGGCCGTCGGCGAGCACCGGGTGCACCTCGCCGGCCTCGAGCACATCGTGTTCGTCAAGGTGGCCACCGGCATCGGGGCCGGGGTGATCACCAACGGCCGCGTCTACCGCGGCACCCACGGCGCGGCGGGCGACATCGGCCACATCCGCTCGCGCGCGGACTCCGACGTCCTCTGCACGTGCGGCAACCGCGGCTGCGTCGGCGCGCTGGCGAGCGGGTCCGCCGTGGCCCGCCAGCTGGCGGCCGACGGGCTCGACGTGAGCTCCGCGGTCGACGTCGTGGCGCTGGTCGCCCAGGCCGAGCCGCGCGCCATCGCCCGCGTGCGCGACGCCGGCCGGCTGCTCGGCGAGGCGCTCGCCAGCGTCGTCAGCGTCCTGGCACCGACCGCCATCGTGGTCGGCGGCGAGATGGCCGAGGCGCGCGAGCCGCTGCTGGCGGGGATCCGCGAGACGATCTACCAGCGCTCGCTCCCGCTCGCCACGCGCGAGCTGGCGATCACGACCAGCCGGCTCGGCCGCCGCGCGGGCCTGGTCGGCGCGGCCACGGTGGCGATCGAGCACGCCCTCTCCCCCGGCCGCGTCGACGCGCTCGTCGCCGCGCGGATGTCGACGGCGCCGTGAAGCTCCTGGTGCAGGAGAACCTGGTGCCGGGGGGCGACCTCGCCGAGCGCGCCGAGCGCGCCCGCGCGGCCGGCTTCGACGGGCTCGAGCTGCGCGACAGCGGGACGGCGCGCCGCGCGGAGCTCGCCGCCGCCGTGGCGGCGGGCGCGTGGCTACCGACCGTGTGCCCGGAGATGGACCGCTTCATCGGGGACTTCGACCCGGTGCGGCGCGAGCAGGCGCTCGAGCGGATCGGCGACCAGCTCGACGGCCTCGCCGTGGCCGGCGGCCAGGCGCTGATCACGTCGGCGGCGTGGGGTATGTTCTCGCGCCGGCTGCCGCCCTTCACCCCGCCGCGGTCCGAGGAGGAGGACGAGGCGCTGCTCGTCGACGCGCTGCGGCGGCTCGGCGGCCGCGCCGCGGCGCTGGGCGTGCAGGTGCTGCTCGAGCCGCTCAACCGCTACGAGGACCACATGGTCAACCGCCTCGCGCGGGCCGCCGACCTGGTCCGGGCCGCGGGCTCGGACGCCGTGCGCGTGCTGGGCGACACCTACCACATGAACATCGAGGAGGACGACCTCTGCATTGCGCTGCGCGACGCCGCGCCGGTGCTCGGGGCCGTCCACCTGTCCGACTCCAACCGGCACCAGCCGGGGACGGGCCACGTTCCGTTCCGCGCCGTGGTGGACACGCTGCGCGACGTGGGGTTCACCGGTCCGCTGGCCGTGGAGTGCCGCCTGCGCGGCGAGCCGGGCGCCGCGCTCGCGGCCTGCGGCGCCTACCTGCGCGGGCTGATCGAGGGCCGGTACTGACTGTGCACGACGTCCTTGATCTGCGCCAGATGCTCACCGACGAGCTGGTGCAGCGCCGCGAGTCGGGCTTCCGGGTCGACGGGCTCGTCCCGGATCGCGCGACGCTGGCGGGCGCGAGCCCGGACGCGCTGGAACGCATGCTCGCCACGCTGGAGGAGGCGCCCCGCGATCCGGCATGGCCCCTACGACGAGCCGGACGGAGCGGCGGCGCTGACGGACTCCGGCCCGTCGCGATCCGCGCTCGGCGAGGCGGCGCTCGACGAGCGCGTGCTCGGCGCGTGGCTGGGCCGGTGCGCCGGCTGTGCGCTCGGCAAGCCCGTCGAGAACTGGCCGAGAGCCGACATCCGCCGCTACCTCAATCGCACCGGGGACTATCCGATCGCCGACTACATCCCGGCGGACGGTTCCGTGCCGGCGGGCTACCCGGATCTCCACCCGCACTGGGCCGAGGCCGTCCGCGGGCGCATCCGCGAGATGCCGCGCGACGACGACCTCGACTTCACGATCGTCGGGCTCCTGGTCATCGAGACCCACGGGGCCGGCTTCACGCCCGCCGACGTCGCCGTCGAGTGGCTGGGCCGTTTCCCGTTCACCGCGATCCACACGGCCGAGCGGGCGGCGTACCGCAATCTGATCATGGGGCTCGAGCCGCCGCGCACCGCGACGCACGCCAACCCGTACCGCGAGTGGATCGGAGCGCAGATCCGGGTCGACGCCTATGCATACGTGGCGGCCGGCGACCCGGCGCGAGCGGCGCGGCTGGCCTTCGCGGACGCGTCGCTCTCGCACACCGCGAACGGGCTGTACGGCGCGATGTGGGCAGCCGCCCTGATCGCCGCGGCGTTCACCGCCCCGTCGATGGACGCCGCGCTGGGCACCGCACTGTCGGTCGTCCCGCCGCGCTCCCGCCTGGCCGAGGCGCTGCGCGGTGTCGCCGCCCTCCATGCCGGCGGCGTGGACTGGGAATCGGCGCGCGACGTGCTCGAGCAGCGTCACGGAGCCCTCAGCCCCGTCCACGCGATCAACAACGCGGCCGTCGTCGCGGCCGCGCTGCTCTGGGGCGAGGGGGACTTCACGCGCACGATCGGCCTTGCCGTCCAGGGCGGCTGGGACACCGACTGCAACGGCGCGACGGCCGGCTCGGCGTTCGGCGCCATGCACGGTGCCGCCGCGCTCCCGGAGCATTGGACCGCGCCGCTGCACGACCGGCTCCGCAGCGCCCTCTTCGGCTTCGACGGCGCCCGCATCTCCGCGCTCGCCGAGCGCACGGTGCGCCAGGCGTCGCTCCGCTCAGCCGAGCCGGGCGTCGCCGACCGCGTCCCGTAGCCGCCGCTCAGGCGACGGGAACCTGCTGCGTGATGCAGTGGACCCCGCCGCCGCCGAGCGCGAGCGTCTCGCCCGCCACGGGGACCGCCTCGCGGCCCGGGTACAGCGACTCGAGCAGCGCCAGCGCCTCGGCGTCGGTCTCCTCGCTGCGGGTGGGGACGATCAGGCCGCCGTTGCAGATGTAGAAGTTCGTGTAGGGCACCACGACGGCCGGGTCCTCGCCGTCGACGTAGGGCAGCCACGGCAGCTCGACGACCTCCAGCCCCGCCTCGCGCAGCCGGCGCAGGTTGTCCTGCGAGGGCGCGAAGTTCGGGTTCGCCTCGTCGGTCACCGTCTGCAGCACGACGCGGCCGGGCGCGACGAACGCGCAGATGTTGTCGACGTGGCCGTCGGTGTCGCTGTCCTCGACCAGGCCGAGGCCGAGCCAGACGACCCGCTCGACGCCGAGCTGGGCGCGCAGCTCCGCCTCGATCTCCTCGCGCGCGAGCCGCGGGTTGCGGTGCTCCTCGAACAGGCACTGCTCGGTGGTGATCAGCGTGCCCTCGCCGTCGACGGTGATCGAGCCGCCCTCGAGCACGAAGTGCGTGGCGGCGCGGCGCGGCTCGCCGAGGGCCTCGAGCACGCGCGTCGCGAAGCGGGCGTCGTCGTCGTAGGGCACGAACTTCTCGCCCCAGCCGTTGAAGCCGAACTGCACGCCGGCGCGCTCGCCGTCCTCGCCGGTGACGAAGATCGGGCCGGAGTCGCGCGCCCAGGAGTCGTCGAGCGGCAGCTCGAGGACCTCGACGTCCGCGCTGCACAGCCGCCGGGCCTCGGCGGCGAAGCGCGGGTCGGCCGCCATCAGCACCGGCTCGAACGCGGCGATCGCGTTGGCGATCTCGGCGTGGTCGGCCTGTGCCTGCGCGAAGCGCTCCTGCCACATCGACTCGCGCGCCGGCCAGCACATGATCGTGCGCTCGTGCGGCGCCCACTCCGCCGGCATCCGCAGGCTCATTTGGTCCTCAGCTTGCGCGTCCGGCCGCGCTCCTCCTGCTTCTCCACGACGTTCTGGATCAGGCGCAGGATCTCCGGAGGCCCGCTGGCCTTGACCACGCCGGACTCAACGCCT
>JAABUR0100007352.1_pt1 | contig 13046 bp, 12 predicted proteins | sample 5560091 | NCBI WGS metagenome assembly JAABUR01 (sample SAMN10711879, study PRJNA513375) | rock metagenome | isolation source: Antarctica rocks | place: Antarctica: Victoria Land, University Valley sud
GTATATGTGCAGGTCGCTCCCACATACGGCCGACATCGTCGAGCGCACCACCGCCCATCCGTCCCGAGATTCAGGTCGGGGCAGAGTCGCCAGTTCCGCGCGGCGATCTCCCAAAATGCGTAGACCCCTCACTACTTGTTGCCTCCTAAACGTCGTGGAAAGTTATTAAACTCGGCGGCTTTCCGTGCGCCCCAGGCGTGCCTAGCCCGCCACGTGCTGGACCATCTCGTGCATCAGCTCGCGCATCTTCGGGTAAGTCTCGATGTACTTGTCCACGTAGAATTTGTACTCCTCGTGTCTTGCGGCGTCCGGCTCTATCTGCCGCTCGACGTGGACCATATTGCGCGCCGCTTCACGTACGTCCGGGTAGATCCCCGCGCCCACCGCGGCGAGGATAGCAGAGCCCAGGGCCGGGGCGTCACCCACCCTGGTGAATGAGATCGGAACGTTCGCAACATCGGCGTGGATCTGCATCCAGAGGTCGCTCTTCGTGGCTCCCCCGGCGGCGACTATCTCCCTGGGCTCGAAATCGTGCTCGCGCATGGTGCGGAAGATGTGCTCGGTACCGTAGCAGACGCCCTCGATGATCGCGCGGAAGATATGCTCCTCACCGTGGCTCAGGGAGAGCCCCCAGAGCATGCCGCGGGCCAGAGGATCTGTGTAAGGCGTGCGGTTGCCCTGGAAGTAGTCGACTAGCACCAGCCCCTCGGAGCCGGGCGGCACCTCATCGGCCCACTCGTTCAGGACCTCGTAGACGTCCACCCCGCAGCGCCGGGCCTCCTCGGTGGCGCCCTTGGCGAAACGGTTCTTGAACCATGCCACTATGGAACCGGTGGAGACCTGCCCTCCCTCCACCGTGTACTGGCCGGGGACCACACAGTCCGTGAAGGCGCCGAAGAAGCCCTGACCATGGATGGGAGCGGCCACCTGTCCGAGGATGACGTGCGACGATCCGGTGATGAGAGCTATCTTGCCGGGATCCACGACCCCGAGCCCCACCATCGCCACGAAGGCGTCGATGCCCCCTTCGGCTACGGGCGTGCCGGCCTTCAGGCCTAACTCCTCGGACGCCTCCCTGTGCAGGCTTCCGGCAGCCTCTCCCAGGTCGAGCACCCTTGGGGGGAGCTTCTCGAACACATCTTCGAGGCCTACGGACTCGTACAGGCTTTCGGGGAATCCTCCCGTATTCCTGTCGTGGTACCACTTGGCGCTGGCGACGTTTATGGACGCCGTCCACTCACCGGTTAGCTTGTGGGTCATCCAGTCCTGGTACTCGCAGATGCGCTTGGCGTTCTTGTACGTGTCTGGCTCGTTCTCCTTGAGCCACAGCGCCTTGGACGGCAGCCACTCGGCGGAGACGGCCCCGTAACCGTTGTACTTCAGAGCCGAGTCGCCAGTCTCCTGTATCCTCCTCGCTTGATCGGAGGCGCGCACGTCCATCCACAGAATGGCCTGCCGCATGTGCCGATCCTTCTCGTCCATCGCCAGAACCGTGGAGGCCGTGGTATCTAAGGAGATGCCCGAGATCTCCTCGGGTGAGACCCCGCTCTCGTCCATCACTTTCCTGGTCGCCGCGACCAGGCACGACCACCACTCGTCGGGATCTTGCTCGGCCCACCCGGGACGCGGGTGCTTGAGTGCGTATGTCTCGCCGGCGAAGGCGATAGGCGTGCCCTCCCTGTCGAAGATCCCAACCCGCACGCTCTCTGTTCCGCCATCGATACCCATAAGATACGGACCTTCTGCCATCGTTACCTCCGATCGTGTGCCCGAACGCCGTGGCCTCCGCGAGTCCCTAAAACCACCGGTAGCCGAGGCTCCTGCGGGCTTGTCTCCTTGACCATGCGGCGCAGGAACTACACCTCTCGCTCCCAGTTCCGCTCGACCTGCTCGATAACCCGCTGCTCCGTAGCGTTCACGAGCGCCCTTCCTCCCTGACATTCGTTCTCTACATCGGTGGGTCCCTAACTCTCCGCGACTGCTTGGTTTGCCTGGGGCCGAACCCCCTCGTAGATGTCCGCGCGGTACGTCTCGGTGGCCAGGTACGCGGAGATCAGGCTCACGAGGGAGAGTCCGGCCAGGTAGAGGGCGACGGGCCAGATCGCGCCGCCGGACGCCGCCAGCAGCGCCGTGGCGATTAGCGGGGCGAAGGCGCCGCTCAAGACGCCTGAGAGCTGGTAGCCGAGCGAGGCTCCAGAGTAGCGCACCCGGGTTTCGAACTGCTCGGCGACGAAGGCTGCCCCAGGACCGTAGACGCCCCCTAGGACCGCAGCGTACACGGCGAACGCCAGCCAGATCAGGATGGCCACCTTGGTGCCCAGGATCCAGAAGAAGGGGAAAGCCAGCACCGTGGCGACCGCCGCCGACCAGATGCAGACCGGCCTTCTGCCGACGCGGTCGGAGAGCGACGCGAAGATGGGTATGGTTATGAGCTCGGAGATTGCCGCAACTATCACCCCGGTCAACATTACACCCCGTGAGATCCCCAGCGTCTCCGTACCGTAGGAGAGCGAGAAGGTCACCACCACGTAGAAGCCGCCGATGGTAACGAAGACTATCCCGGCGGCGAGCAGCACCTTTGCCAGATCGTTTCTCAGGACGTCGATTATAGGCAGACGAGCCGCCGTGCCGCTCTCCTTGACCTGAGAGAATGCCGGAGTCTCGAAAATCCTCAAGCGGATGAAGAGTCCCACGCCTACCAGCACGATGCTGACGAGAAACGGTACGCGCCAGCCCCAGGAAAGAAATTGCTTGTCGGGGAGCGCTGCGAAGGCGGAGAAGATCACGGTCGAGAGGAACAGCGCGATTGGGGAACCCATCTGGGGCCAGCTACCGTAGAAGCCCCGCCTGTCCTCGGGGGAGTACTCAACGGCCATAAGAACCGCGCCGCCCCACTCGCCGCCAACGGCCAGACCCTGCAGGAAGCGCAGGGCGACGAGCAGGATCGGCGCCCATATCCCGATGGTCCCGTAGCTCGGCAAGAGCCCTATGAGCGTGGTAGCGATGCCCATGATAAGAAGCGTTATTACAAGCATCGACTTCCGGCCGACCCTGTCCCCGTAGTGTCCGAAGACTATGCCTCCCAAGGGACGAGCGAGAAAGCCGACCCCGAAGGTGGCGAATGCCGCCAGCGTTCCGATGGTTGGGCTGACGTTCGGGAAGAAAAGCTGATTGAAGACCAGGGCTGCGGCCGTCCCGTAGACGAAGAAGTCGTACCATTCTATGGTCGTGCCTATGAGGCTTGCGAGTACTACCTGTCTTACGGGCGCACGTTGCCCAACGTCCTCGCCGCCGAGTCTCTCCATGCCTCTCCCTTCCCCGAAGCTATCGCCATAAGCGTTACTTGGTACTCTAGCATGTTGGGGATCGTCGGGTATGTCTTTAGGCTTGCTCCATTCCCGGCGTCCGTATACCATGCCCTTGCACGTCCCGTCCGTACGCGCGCTTCACACGTGCCGCAGCCAACGGGTCGGGCGTTAGATTGGGTCGGCTATTCCGAGGCGGGTGAACCAGTATGGACCGAGCACGCATCGCGGTCACGCAATTCAAGGTGCGCGACATAGAGAGCTTCGACGACTTCGCCGAACACGTCGCCTGGCACGTGGAGGGCGCGGTCTGGCAGGGGGCCCACTGCGTAGTTCTCCCCGAGTACTTCACCTCCGAGCTGCTGACGACCTTTCCTGAAGCCAGAAGCACGACTCACGAGGAGGCCGGGCGCATCTTCGACCGGATGGGGCGGTCCTACAAGGAGGACTACCTTGAACTACTCAAGGGTCTTGCTCGAGAGAAAGGGATCTACATCGTCGGTGGCAGCCTCTTCTACTTCCACGACGTTAACGGTTGCTACTATAACGCCAGCTTCCTCTTCGACCCGGACGGGGGCGTGGGGGAGCAGCGAAAGACCCACCGGGCCTACGAGCTTATTTACAACCGCGAGATGGTGACGGCTGGGGACAAGCTGAAGGTCTTCGAGACGGACTTCGGCAAGGTGGGCATCACGATCTGCTACGATGCGGCGTTCCCGGAGACGGCACGGATCCTCATGCTGGGCGGCGTGGAGGTTATCTTCAATCCTTCGTGCGTCTTCAACGAGTGGGGTGTAGAGCGGATGCGAACCTACTCCGCCGCCCGTGCGATAGAGAATCAGTGCTACGTGGCTAACAGCCAGGTCCTCGGAGACATCTCCTTCCCGAGCGATAAACCCATCCACTATGAGGGCCGCAGCGCGATCCATTCTCCGGCCGACCCCTCTATGGGACCGCCGGACGGTGTTCTGGTGCAGGGCACCCTGGGCCAGGAACAGGTCATCTCCGCGGAGATAGACCTCGAGAAGCTCCGGAGGTACCGGGAAGAGGGCATCCCGCCGATGCTCAAGGATCGCCGTCCCGAGTTCTACCGGAGATTTTTGTACACCGAGGCGGAGGACCAGGCAACCACACCTTAGCTCCCGGCGGTCACGCGGCGAGCAGCTCCTTCAGGGCGGCGTCTATAAAGCGAACGTCTTCGGAGTTCCTGCCGCTACCGGCGAAGTGGCCCCAGATCGAGGGTATCGGGCGAAGTTCAGCGTTAGGCATGCGAGAAACTTCGTACTCGTTGTCCTCCGGTGGGAAATACAGGTCGGTTCGGCTCGGCATCACGATCGCCTTCGCCTCTATGGCGCCGAGCGCCGCCTCGAAGTCTCCGCCGAAGCCTGGCGTTGCTCCAATGTCCGCGTGCTGCCAGGTCCAGAGCATCGCCAGCAGGTCGTTGGCATCTTTGCCGACGTAGTTTCCCTCCCAGAAGGAGATCAGGTAGTCCTCCAGCGACGAGTAATCATGCTCCAAATAAACACGCTCCCGGTAGAACGCCTGGGAGAGAGCCCAGCCGGCATAGACCCTTGCGAAGGCCCTCAAGCCTGTGGTCGGCGGATCTCTGTACCATCCCCCCTCGAAGGCGGCGTCCGCCGTGAGGGCTGCCTTGACGCCCTCGAGGAAGACGAAGTTGTGAGGCGAGGTCTTCGCCGAGCCGCAGAACGGGAGGATGCGCTCTACCATCTCCGGGTGGCTCGCCGCCCACTGGAAGGACTGCTGGGCGCCCATGGAGTACCCGACTACAAGGGCGATCTTCTCGACGCCGAAACGTCCGGTCACAAGCCGGTGTTGGGCCGCTATGTTGTCCTGGACGCTTACGCGAGGGAAGCGCGCCCGATCGTAGGGCGGAGGCGTGTTGGAAGGTGAGGATGAGAGGCCGTTGCCGAGCATGTTCGGGACGACCACGAAGTACTGTGCGGGGTCGAGGGCCATCCCTTCACCGATCAGCCACTCGTTGTCCGTGTGTCGGCCACCGAAGCGGGTAGGGTAGACGACCACGTTGCTCCTGTCTTCGTTAAGGACGCCGTACGTCTTGTAGGCGAGCTTGGCACCGCGCAGCGTCGCACGCTGGTGCAAGACGAAGTCTCCAAGTTCGAAGATGTCATGATGCGCCATGAGCGAGATTTCCTTTCCCAGGGATAGGTCGAACACCATTATTTCAGTATGTAACCCAAGTTGCCCCTTACAGACACTGGATGGAGAAATCCAAAAGGAAGCAGACGATCCTCAACTCAAAGCCTCTGGACATCACCGCGTGAATCTTCCTTGAAAACATGCGGCTCAACTCACCGAAGACCGTCTCTATGTACTGGCGGATGGGCTTCGCCAAAAACTCCGTACACGCCGAGTGCGGACGCCTGGATCTCTTCCTTCTTTGAGAGAGGAGATTCATTCCAACCTCTTCAAGGAGGTCCTCGTAATGGTAGTCGGTGTAACCCTTGTCGGCATGGATGGTCGAGCCTGAGGGCAAGTCCAGATCCAGCTCCTTGAACACCTTCACGTCCGCCTCCGAGCCCGCCGCCAATGAGAACTCCACCGGCTCGCCCGTCCCGCTGAGGAGCAAATGCACCCGTAACCCGTAGAAATAGCGTCTCTTGGAGGCGATGTAGCCGCGGAATGTCTCTCCATGCTCTTCGCGGGGATAAATCCGGCACCGCTTGATGCGTATGTTGTCGCACACAGCCACCGGTAAGGAGTCAACCACGTAGGTTTGCTCAGGTTGGGATTGCTTGAAGGCTTCGGCCAAAAGATCGAAGAGCGTTTGCCAGAGGTGGGGGTCTATGGCGTGCAGCCTACGGTTGAAGCGGCTCTTTGAGATCGCCTTCTCTATGTAGCCGTACTCGTCAAGAAATGAGCGAGTCGCCTCAATGTTACCGGAGAAGAAAGCGGCTACGACAAGAGCTGTGCTCATCACCTCCGCGGTGGATAGACGGACTTGCGGGTCGTCACGGTAGCCGATGGCCTTCAGGAACTCGTCGCAGAGGTAGTAGGTGGTGATTATGGTATCGTCCATGATGTCCTCCCGGTTTCGGAGAAGGTTTTGGCGGCCTTCCGACCGGGAGGATATTGTTTACCTCAGTAGGGGGCAACTCGGGTTATGTAGGATTCTCGGGAGGTTACAAGCGCTCCCTGTAGAATAAGGCGTCTAGCAAGCTTGGTGGCTCTATAAGCCTTGAAGGTATGAACACCGATCGGGCATATTACGCTAGCCTGGCCCGATTTGTCCGAGCCACTCGTGTGGCATCTTGCTTACTCTTTCGGAATCGGTGGCTGCCTCCGTCTGGTATTTGTAACGCACCCGTATCCCGGGGCGCGGAGCTCGGTCCCGGCGCCCTATGGGTACAGGTTTACAGTAGAGAGGAGCACGGCAAGCCCACCGTGTTCGTAAGGACCGGTGGTTGCGATTATCGTTGCTCGTGGTGCGACACGAAGTTCGCCGTGCTGCCGGAGTACCGTGAAACTTGGGAAAAAATGACGGCAGAAGAAGTATTCTCCGCGGTGCTCGGTCTGTCGCAAAACAGACCCATACTCGTCACGCTCTCCGGCGGCAACCCGGCCTTGCAACCGTTCGGGTCCTTGATCTCGCTAGGCAAAGAACTCGGCTACGGTTTCGCAATCGAAACCCAGGGCACCGTCGCCAGGGACTGGTTTTCCGAGTTGGACCACCTGACCGTCTCTCCGAAACCACAGAGCAGCGGTATGGAGACCGATTGGGACAAGCTTGCCCGTTGTCTAGGGGCCGGAGGAGGGGCCACACGGACCACCCTCAAGGTGGTCATCTTCGACGAGGCTGACTACGCTTACGCCCTCGAGGTGGGACAGCGGTTCCCGGCCGTGCCCATCTACCTGCAGGTGGGCAACGACCGACCGCCCGGCCCGGAGTCCGACGACGTCACGGTGCCCGACGACAGAGCTCTGCTTCGTCGCTACGCCTGGCTCGCCGACAAGGTGCTCGCCGATGGCTGGAACGAGGCCACCGTACTGCCGCAATTGCACGTGCTCGTCTGGGGCAACGGACGGGGCGTGTAGAGAGCGAAGATCTATACGTGCAGCAGCATCATGCGCGTAGCAGAGTCTGGGATGCGGTCGGCTTTGGAGACGGCGGTCATGGTGGGCTAGAGGCTGCGGACGAGCACCGATCTCGTCACCGCATTCTCCTTAGCTCCTCCAGAGTGACGAAATCGATCGATGGATCCATTCGTGTCTGATCGAAATCCAACCCCCCAGGAAACTCCTCCTCCCATGCTTCGTAAGAGACCTCGAATATTATCCAGCATCTTGCCGGAGTCCATCCTTCAGGTAGATCGGTGACCAAGGCAGCGAGATCGGCGCTGCTCTCTTGCGCCACCCAGGAGGGTGGTTCTTCTAGCTCTTCTGGTGCTTCGACGTGTCTGTGACTTCAGGATCTTCCGCTTTCGGTGTGACCCCGATTGATTTTGGAGGAACGATCGAGCTCATAAGCCGCGAGTTTGCGGCGCAACTCGAGGCTCTCTCCATGCGCCGCGGCTAGTGCTCGTTGCAGGTGAGAGATCTCCTCACGATGTCGTTTCTGCAATTCCTTGATCCGGCAAGATAGCGCCAGCACGGCACTACTGCTCGTCTCATCCTCGTCAGTGGGCTTCGTTAGTGACATCAGACGTTGGCGCGGTTTGCTAGCTGCGCGCATGATCTCGATGCGCTTGCGCAGGCCAGGCTGCCGGTAGAGAAAATCGGTAGAGACCCTTGCGCGGCGAGCCACGGCGACGAAGTTGACAGGGCTGCCGTCTTTGTTCATCTCGCGCAGTGCCTCCATCGCACGCCTTTCAGCTTCGTTGTGGCGACGTTGGGCGGCGACTCGGAGATGCTCGCTCATGCTCTTGCATCTTTCTCTTCGGGATCGGGACGATCAGCGGTCCCAGCTCCACGAACGGCGGAGCCAGGATTCTCGTCGGACCGCTCGATGGTGGAGAGGATCTTTCGCAGCGCGCCGCGCTCTTCCTGCCGGCCCCTCAGCCAGACGTTGTCCTCTGGCATCGGGGAACCGCAGCGAGCAAGGAATACCGACTTGCGACTCTCGATGAGCGCTTCGCTTTTGTCTAGTTGCTGTCTCAAATCGTCAGTGTATATAGCATCGGTGACAAACTTATCGCAGGTCAGACAAGCGTTGCCCTTTGTCCAGACCTGCTTGGGTGGTAAGAGGCACCAGCCGTTGGGCAGGATGCGATCCGCGCGCTGGTCCAGGCTCAGCACGTCGTAGAGGTCGCTGGGGTCCACGTCCAGAGCGCGCCCGTCGGCGGTTACCTTCTTGTAGCGCAGGAACTCTCGCTCAGCAGTCTCAGAGAGGGTCTTGGCGTAGTGCATGGTCATCGTGGGAGTGACGTGCCCGAAGTGGCGCATCACCACGTGCAAGGGGACCCCGGCATTGAGCAGGTTCGTCGCGCGGGTGTGGCGAAAAGCGTGGGTCTTGCTGATACGAACCGGGCGACCTAGGCTGTCGGTGATGCTGGAGACGTCATCGGTGTTGGGGAGGAACTCCAAGATCGAGTGGGACCCGGAGGGTGGTAAGTGGTACTTGCTCTCGGCGGCAAAGACGGAGAACGAAAATTGTAGAAAGGCGGCTCTGATGAACGGTATCTCCGAGGAAGCACTCAGAACCATCGAAGCGAGATTTGGAAGCCGATTCGTTCGGCACGCCCCTAGCGAAACGGAATCGGGGGGCGAGGGGCATGGGACCAGCAGTCTACCCCACGAGCGCACCCAGGTCCACCGGAGGAACGTACCTAAGCTTCTTACTCCCTGTCATCGAGCCGGACGGCCAGTTCCGCGAGGGCGGGTCCAGAGAGAGACTCTTCGACGAGAGGGAAAACGACCCGCTCCTCCAGATGGATGTGTTCCTCCAACCGTTTACCTAGCTCTTGTGGAATCTCTGGACTCACATAGCCGGCGATGATCTCGTCTCCAAGCCGCATGACGAGACCGCGTATCTCCGCATGCTGGATGAGCATCTGTACCAATGGCTCGCGGGTGATGTCTGCTCCGTGGCGCGTCATCACCGGGAGGAGTACTTCTTCTTCCTTGCGGAAGTGGATGCTCGTCTCCTCCCGCCAGAAGTCAGCAAGCCATCCTCGAATACCTGGCAACCCAGACCCTTAAAGAGTTCCTCGCCCAGAATCCCTCCGGCAAGACTTTTCCAGAAACCTAGCACTCCATCATCGCCTCAGAGCCCCCGATACTCTTGCGTGACGAGAGCGTTTACGGTTAAATCACTTAATTTGTAATAGTTGCGTAGAGGTGTGGTGTATCGGCCAGGATCATCGAGGAGGCGAATGATGACGGTGGGAACAGAGCGGCGGGAGTTGCTGGTGTCGAAGGGCTGGGTTCAGGCCGTGGCGCTGGTGGTTTTGTGTGGTTTCTGCGTTCTCGGGCTTCTGGCCTACCGGGCGTACTCCGGGGAGCCTCCGATACCTGAGAAGGTCGTCGGTCCCGGAGGTAAGGTAGTCTTCACGAGCGAAGACGTGAAGAGTGGGCAGGAAATCTTCTTGCGTAACGGGCTGATGGAGTATGGTTCGATCTTTGGTCACGGCGCTTATCTGGGGCCAGACTACACTGCGGATTACCTGCACCGCTCCGCACTTTTCGTACGCGACAGTTACGGAGGTAAAGGGTCTGACAGTGCGATGGCACAAACCGCTTCCGACTACAAGCACAACCGTTACGATCCAGGAACGCGAACCCTCCGGTTCACCGCACCGCAGGCGGCGGCCTTCGACGAGCTGCGCGGCCACTACGCGCGTTTCTTCGGGGAGCCAACGACCCGGTACGGGCTCCGCCCCCAGGCTATCTCGGACTCTGGGCAGGTTAGGCAACTCACAGCCTACTTCGCCTGGAGCGCGTGGGCGGCCTCGGCGCTACGGCCGGGACACGATTACTCTTACACCAACAATTGGCCTCCCGAGCCGCTGGTGAACAACGAGCCGACAGCCGACGTCGTGGTGTGGAGCGTACTCTCCCTGATCGCGCTGTTGGGAGGCATCGGGCTCCTGTTCGCCGCCTTCGGAAGGTGGAACTTCCTCGGATGGCACGGACGTGAGCAGGCAACTCTATCGTTCCGCGCGCCTGGCGACGTGGCCCTGACGCCCGCGCAACGGGTCTGTGCGTGGTTCTTTTTGGTGATGGCCGCGCTTTTCTTGATCCAGACGCTCGTCGGTGCAGCCTCGGAGCACTACCGGGCCGACATCACCGGCTTCTTCGGCATAGACCTCGCGCGCTTCTTCCCCTACAACCTCGTGCGAACCTGGCACGTGCAGCTCTCGATCTTCTGGGTTTCGACCTCATTCTTGGCAGCGGGGATCTTCCTCGCGCCGATGATCGCCGGGCGGGAGCCCCGACGTCAGCATTGGTTGGCCTACGGGTTGCTCGGCGCCCTGACCGTGGTGGTGTTCGGTAGCCTAATTGGTGAGTTCGCCGGAGTCTTCGGCTACACGGGCAGCCTCTGGGCATGGTTCGGCGACCAGGGTTTCGAGTACCTGAACCTCGGGCGCTTCTGGCAGATACTTCTCTCGATCGGACTCTTCTTCTGGGTCATCATGCTCTTCAGGGCCATGCGCGCTCGTCTAAGACGCGAGAATATGGGCAACATGCCCTGGCTGTTCTTCTTCGCCGCGCTCGCGATACCCGCGTTCTACGCGGTGGGGCTCCTCGCCCGGCCGGACTCCGAGTTTACTACCGCGGACTTCTGGCGGTTCTGGGTCGTCCATCTGTGGGTCGAAGACTTCCTCGAACTGTTTACTACCGTCATGGTCGCCTACGTCTTCGTACTGCTCGGGGTCGTGCGGGAGAAAGTGGCGCTGACCGTCATCTACCTGGATATCCTGCTCTACTCGGCTGGTGGCGTTATCGGTACGATGCACCACCTCTACTTCTCGGGAACACCGGCGGAGCACATGGCACTCGGGGCGTTCTTCTCGGCGGCGGAGGTCATCCCGCTGACCTTCCTCACCGTAGAAGCATGGAGCTTCCTGCAGCTCGGGGCGCGGCAGGAGTCGCGCTCCAGGACGCCATTTCCGCACCGTTGGGCGGTAATGTTCCTGGTGGCGGTCGGTTTCTGGAACTTCCTCGGGGCGGGTATCTTCGGCTTCCTCATCAACCTGCCGGTAGTCTCTTACTACGAGATTGGCACCGCCTTGACCGCCAACCACGGCCACGCGGCGATGATGGGCGTCTACGGGATGCTGGCGGCGGGGCTTGCGCTCTTCTGCCTGCGCTACCTCATCCCCGAAGAGCGCTGGTCGGAGCGAGCCGCGAAGGTAAGCTTCTGGTCGCTGAACATCGGGCTTGCCTGGATGTGCTTCGCTACGCTCTTCCCCCTGGGCATCCTGCAGCTATACGAATCGGTGAACAAAGGCTACTACGAGGCCCGGACGCTAAAGTTCCTGACCAGCGGCACCAACGCCTTCCTGGAGTGGATGCGTCTTCCGGGCGATGTATTGTTCATCGTGGGTGGCGTCCTGCCGCTACTGTATATCTGCTACCTCGGTGTGCGCTACACCGTCCCGCGGATCACCATAGAGGAGCCGGAGGAGATCCTGTTCACCGAGATCACCGAGCCCGAAACGACCGGAACGAGGGAGCTATAGCCGTGATACATCTCGAAGTCTTACTGGCGGCAGGTTACGCGGTCTTACTACTCAGCATCGCCGTTGGCCTGGATCTTCTGGCCCGTCACTCAAATGCGCGCTCCGAGCGCTACCGCACCGCCGGGTTCATTTACCATCCCTCGCACGACGCCTGGATCTGTCCCGAAGAACAGATCCTTCCGCGCACCGAGACGGATCACGAGCGGAGGCTGGTCCGCTACCGGGGGAGACCCCAGATCTGCAACCACTGTCCCTCGAAGGCCGATTGTACCGACTCCGATGAGGGACGCGAAGTGGTACGCGCCCTGGAGCCCTGGCCCCACTCCGAGGCAGGCCGCTTCCACCGGGGCATCTCACTCTGTATCGCTCTCATCGCCGCCTTGATCCCCGCCGGCGAGACGTTCCGCAACCACGCTCCGGCCGAACTTGCCGTACTCGGGGGCATACTCCTGATCGTCGCCATCGTATCCTGGCACCTGCACGCCGCCTTCCGCTCAACCCCGGCCAACTTTCCCGGTCCAAAGCTCGCTTACCCGAAGGCTGATGTTCCATCCGAGGCTCCGGGCGACGGCTACAGGAAGAGCAAGGGGGTGAAGCGTTGAGCGCAGTCTTTCACGTCGCGCATGTGATGCTGGGGGTATGGCTTGGAGGGGTGATTTTCACGACGGCGATGATCTCTCTGGCGCTCAAGACTATGAAGTGGAGCGAGGCCGAGGATGAGCGGCACCAGGGCGGCGCCGTAGATCGCGGCAAGGCCGAACGCCAGGAGTCCCACTGGAGACCTCCGGCTTGGAAGACTAGGCACGCTATCAGGACCAGGAGCACGAACGCGACGGCGGCTGACCCGGCGTCGAGGACCTGCGCGTCCCGAGCAAGGCCAGTACCGCTCCAGAGAGCCACGCACCGCCGGCGACCCGCCCACAATCCCGGATATGATGACGAACAGCCGCCCTCCTGAACTCATCTCTCAAGCTGGGCCGGGGTTCTTCGGGGCTTCGGCCTTCTATTGCCCCAGGCGTTGCACGGCGCCACAGCTAGTGGCACAATACTTGTGGTGGAAAAGATCCGCCCAACTGGCGAG
>JAABUR0100007353.1_pt1 | contig 13044 bp, 14 predicted proteins | sample 5560091 | NCBI WGS metagenome assembly JAABUR01 (sample SAMN10711879, study PRJNA513375) | rock metagenome | isolation source: Antarctica rocks | place: Antarctica: Victoria Land, University Valley sud
TGTCTCCTTCATCGACTACTTCCTGCTTGCGCGTATCGAGGGGGTGTGGAAGATCGTGTGCAAGCTGTTCGCCCACACCGGCGGGGAGCCACCCGAGGGGATCTAAGCGACGTTAGTCGGGCCGGGGTCTAGAGCAGCCTCGGCCCTTCTTCTTGACCTTATTCACCTAACCTCGTAGAAGGGGTCAGCCTGTTGAAAAACGGGCTCGTCGAGAGAGGAGCTTGAGATGGCCAACGCCCGCCGCGCCTTCGTCGCCGATGAGGTGGGCGGGCTCTCCGTGGATGCGCTCGCGGAGAGGATGAAAGCCGTTGCAGCTTCCGGTGACAAGCCCGCGCAGTTTCTCTACACGCACTTTGCCCGCCAGAAGATGCAGACGTTTGACTCCAGCGAAGCCGCGGAGGGACTCAGACTCAAGCTCCTTGTGGGCGAAATGGAGCAGGCCCTGGACCCTCAAGCCGCCAAAAAGAGGGAGCGGGCCCGCGCGTCGCTTGAGGAAGCGCAGGCACTGAAGTCCTACTCCTACTACCGCAGACACGGCGCGAAAGATGCCGCCGGGCTACACAAGGACCGCGTCTACGGCCGATCCTAGCGAAGAGCTCCTAGCGAAGCTCCTAGCGAAGCTCCTAGCGAAGCCTTAGCGAAGCTCCTAGCGAAGCTCCTAGCGAAGCCTTAGCGAAGACGGGCCGGGGTATCCTACGGGAGTCCCGGCCCTCCTGGTTTCCCTCTCGCATAGTTAGGATCGAAACATGCCGCTGTGGTTTTGGGGCCCAGGGGCCCCATTTGTTTCCCTCTCACATAGCTCCCGGCTCCGCCAGGCTCGGAACTGTTCCGCGCGGAACACTCTAAGTTTCCCTCTCACATAGCTCTAGGCTCGAAACAGTTTTGGACACCTTACTACGCGCGCGCGAAGGTCCGTTGCAACCTTAGATAGTCAGAGTTAGGCGGCGGCTGGTATGGCGCAGCGTAGAAATGGAGGCCAGCGGCCTGAACCTTAGCATTTCTTAGCAAACGTGATGCGTTGGCATCCGCCGCCGCGACCTACGCCTTGAGGCTTCAACTAGAGCGCGAAGATTATAACACTAGCGTCACGAAGATGGCGGGGACGCTCACCGCCACTAAGTCTCCCGGCGCCCCGAAGAACCTCAACCGATGTTCATCCTCCCTTGCTGCTGGCTCCTCCAAGCCACCGTTCGGGGAAGGCGGGCCAATACCGTATCCGAGCAGTTCGCCGATACGCGCGACGAGTCTTACCAGTCGGTAATGGGGCCTTGCCGTCACAAGAAGGTCTTCGTATTCGACGGTGTGCAAACTCAGGTAGATCCCGTTTTTGGGCCCGTTCATGCCCGTTACTTTGCCTTCCTGGATGAGGCGCTCCATTACTTCGAGTGACTCGCGAAAGCGCAGACCCGGATCGTGGGTGTTGATCGCCCTCACCGTTTCGTTTGTCGAGTTTCGAAACGCGTGAACCGTACCTTTGGGGATGGTTATCGACTGCCCGGAACCGAGCTTGTGCCATCCATCCTCGACGAACAGATCCAGCGTTCCTCGAAGGATCTTGTATCGTTCGTCCTGGTTGGGATGAACGTGGTGGCTACTTTGTGCCTGGGGCAAAAAATCGGCCTCGAAGCTAAAGGGCTTCTCCAGCAGCGTCTCGGTAGGCGTGTCCTCGCAATAGCCTATGACGCCCAACACGGCGGAGACATCGATGGTCTTCTTTGCTTGCGTCATGGTTCCCTCCCATACGCTTTTATGCCACGAGCCTAGCACATGGTTCGATGCTCAAGCAAGACCGATCCCGCAAGCGAACTTCCATGAGAAGGCCCCTCTACGATGTCGGGTGAACAGAGGGCAAGTAGGATGGTAGCCGCCCCTTATCTCCTGCTCCGGCGTCTGCGTTGCCACAGCAACAAAGATACCGACAGGGCAACGACGATGACCGTAACCCCGACCGTACCCCTCCTCGCCCCCGAGCTCGCCGACACGCGCGCGCCCTCCGAGCCAAGAGACTCCTCCCCTCGGTCGCCGTACGGGTAGGGGTACTCCGGTCGGTAGCCGAGCATCCTGCCGACGGGCGCCAGCACCCCGAAGAGTGCCCTCTGCACGGCCCACGGCGGGCTGGCAAGTCGTATCTCGTCCCCGAAGCGGGGCATCATGACCGCTATTTGCAGCAAAGACGGAAGCCCCTTGGCGGTGAGCTTGTCGTCCTGGGCCAATCCGAAGAAGGTCTCGAAGAAGCGGTCTGTCTTCAGGGCGGGCCTGAACCACCCCACGGAGTGAGCCTCTTCCTCGCCGTCGTTCCAGAAGAAGTGGGGCGTGTTGGCCGGGATGGTGATGGACTCCCCCGCCTTAACCGATCTCTCCTCGCCGCCCACGCTGAAGCGCAGAGAGCCCGAGACGACCTCGGCGCCGCTCTCCTGGAAGGGGTGGACGTGCTCTCCTTCCAGGGCACTGTTGGGAGGGTTGAAGGAGTCGATCCTCACCGAACGTCCGCCGGTCTCCCTACCCGTCTCCAAAAACACCATCCTCTGCCCCGTGCGGGGGTTGACTATCTCGTCGCCTGCTCTGGCCATAGCGCTTCCCTCTTTCTGGGGGTCTTGGTAACAAATATTCTGAGACGGGGGCCCGCGCGGTGCACCTTTCGTGACGCTCGCTTCGGGAGCGGGGTAGTATCCCGACTTCGGAGAAATCCCTTTAGCCGAACATCCCAGAAATCACCTTCCACGCACTCCGGTAAACAGAAGCAACCGTGGGCGCGGGCTCTCGGTAGGAACGGTATCAATCGCTCATGCGTCGCCTCCACCCTCGTAGCAAGAACGTGCAGATTAGAAAGGGTGGAACCACCATTGCGGCTGACCTCGCCGCCACCTTTGTTGTGGAAGGTGGACCCGCTTCTTCGTCACTCAGAGGCTCCCAGCCACTGTACTTTGGGTAGTGGGCTTTGTAGCCGAGCAACCTGCCCACCGGTGCCAGCATCCCGAACATCACCTTCTGCACGAGTAGCGGCGGCTTCGTCAGTTGGCCTTCCTCGAAGTGCTCGTTGAACAAGACGGCCATCTGCAGCGGGTTAGGGACGGCTCCCTTCTCGTTAAAGAGCCCATAGATGTTCGCGAACACCTCCTCCGATCGTAGCGCCGGTCTAAGTTCGACGAGGGCGTGGGTCTCCTCATCGCTCGCGTTCCACCACTTGTGGGGTGTGCCTTTGGGGATGAGCAGACTCTCTCCTGCCTCGAGGCGGCGCTCCTGGCCCCCTATGAGGAAGTTTAGGGAGCCTGAGCCGATCTCGAAGCTCTCGTCCTGGAGGGGGTGGACCATCTCGGGAGTACCGGGCGCCCCACCCCGAATGAACACCTCTAACCCGAACACCTCGCCATCGGTTTGATGCGCCGTCTTGGTGAAGACTATCCGGTTCTCACCCAAGACTGGGTTTTCCATAACGTGACCCGGGCGAACAGGGTTTTCCAAAGCCTGACCTGGACGAGCCATATAGTACCTCCTTCTGGCATTTTCCCTTTCCTCCTAGCACCTCTCAGCATGCCATCTGACTAAGCCTGGCGCTCTAGACCTTCCACGCACTCCGGTGAATAGCGTAGGATACATCTAGGGTGTAGGGGAAAGAAGACGTGTCTGCATGGAGGTGATCGCTATTGTCTGCTGCAAACGATGTTGACGACCTGATCGAGCAATATCACTTCGTGGCGGCCGAATTTATCAAAGGCAACGCCAAGCCCTATTAAGGAGATCTTCTCCCACAGGGAAGATATGAGCCTCGCCAATCCGTTCGGTCCTCCCGTTCGCGGATGGGATGAGGCTGCTCAGACTATGGAGCGTGCCGCCTCGCGATACAGAGACGGCGAGATCGTAGGCTTCGAGAATGTAGCGAAGCACGTAACCTCTGAGCTTGCCTACATCGTGGAGATAGAGCGCTACCAGGCTAAGATTGGCGGAGGGGAGGATATCGTCCCCGTGGCACTGCGCGTCACAAGCATCTTCCGACCCGAAGGGGGCACCTGGAAGATTGTGCATCGGCACGCAGACCCGATAATCACCGCTCAGCCCGCAGAGTCGGTGATACAGGAGTAGCTCTAGCCTTAAAGTGACTTTCCGAGAACCCCGTTGTCGGAAACCCCGCATTCACCCGGTCCAACGGAGCCGGGCCGGAGGAGGGCATGATACACACCGCAAAGTATTATACGGAAGTCGGCCGCTCCATCGCCTGGAGGCCTTACGGTATGGGGGTGGGTGAGAGCGGCAAAAGGCCGGCGCCCCTTATCGGGGCCCTAGCCTTCGGTTAATCGATCTGACGGCGGAATCCATGTATTCCCTACACCCCAGACCCTTGAGAACACTCTACTCCATCCGTGGCGTTTATCACATCGTCCGAAAGAGCAGTAAAAGTACTACTTCATACCAAAGACCGGGGCCCCGATTAGGACCCCGGCCGTTTCTCGCCCCGCTCTACTTCTTGCGGATAACCTCGCAGTTACTAGAGATCTTGGCGATGTCCACCCTGTCCACGTAAACGATGTCGCGGCCGGTTCCGCAGTTGACGACGTTGCGTACGTTGAGGTCGTTTTCTACGTGGATTACGTCACCGCCGGCCCCGCCTGAAACCCTGTCCTTACCCTTGCCTCCATAGATGGTGTCGTTGCCGGACCCTCCAACGAGGAGATCGCCGCCGCCCCGGCCTATGAGCGTGTCGTTGCCGCCCAGGCCCTTGATGGTGTCGGCCCGATTAGTCCCCCTCAGGGTGTTGTCGCGGTCGTTGCCCGTAAGTGTAGCGGCGAGCGCCACGGTGGCGCTCAGGGCAACCACCAAAGCCATCACCGCCAACAACAAACCGACTCTCTTCATGCGTGCCTCCTCGTTTTCGCGAGCGTGCTTCGGGGCTGCCGGTTTCTAGGAAACCCCACGTCAAGACGATTATCGTCACAAAGAGCAGAAAGCTTTAGCGGAACCTGGAAGAACGTCCTATCCTACGATTTCCGCGGATGTTGGGCTGCCGACGGGGCGGTCACGATCGCGGCCCGAGACAGCACTGGATTTGGGGGCCCCAAAGGGGCGTGCGAGAGCGAAAAAAGGCCGTTCGCCTCCCCCACTGGCACCGGCCTTGGGTGTTGGAAGCATTCTACTACCCGCCGGGCTTCGCCACGAGCAGCAAGACCAAGGGCCGGAGCCCAGCGAAGCTAGGACCCCGGCCCGATGGTACTGGTAGCGGCTAGGAACGAATCAGCGTGCTTTTAGGAACACGTCAGCATCATACACGCACCCCGCCTCCGCTACAATGGCTGTTATGACAGAGTCTCAAAGACGCCCCAACCCCACGCCCGAGCAGCTGAGGGCGCGACAGGAGTTGGCCGACGCCCGTGCAAAGACGCTGGCACGCAAGAGGAGGACCAGGCGCCTTATCCAGATGGGTGGGGTGATGGCCGCTTATGGGTGGGGTGATGGCCGCTTATGGGTTCGAGACTCCGGAGCAGGTCGAGGAGATAGTGCGCGCCGTGCTCTCATCGAGGAGGGGGCCGGGCCGCGTCATGGGTCTGGGGGTGCGCCCTACGGAGAAGTGGCCGACCGGCTGACCGAGCGACTCCCTTGGACTCGGCTTCTCTCCCCTACAGAGGTAAAAATCCCGCGCTGTCATTGGCGTTACCCACTGGCAGGAAGCAGGGGTGCAACGCTGATTGCCGGCTACCGAGCGCCAAGAGCCCCCGTCCCTAGAGTATGAGTGGCAGCGTCTCCAGTCCGCGCAGGAAGATTCCCTGGCGCCAGCGCAGCGTTTCGGACGTCACCGCCAGGCGCGCCCTGGGGAAACGCCGCAAGAGTGCGCTTATGGCGATCTGTCCTTCCATCCGGGCGAGCGGGGCCCCGAGGCAGTGATGCACGCCGCCCCGCCCGAAGGCGAGGTGCCTGTTCGGGTCGCGTGCGAGGTCGAGGGCGTCGGGGTCCGCGAAGTGCCGCTCGTCACGGTTGGCCGAACCGAGCACCGCCAGGACCATCTCGCCGTGCGGCACTCTCGTGCCCTCGATCTCTACGTCCTCGCGCGCGTAGCGCTCGGTCGCCACCTCCACGGGGCTAGTGTAGCGTAGAAGTTCCTCAACCGCCGGCTTGATGAGCAGGGGATCATCCCTCAGCGCCTCGGCCTGTTCGGGGTGCTCGAGGAGGGCGAGCATGCCGCCGGAGATCAGGTTGACGGTGGTCTCGTGGCCGGCGACGAGCAGCAAGAACGCCATGGCCAGGATCTCGTCCTCGCTCAGCTCGTCGCCGGCCTCCTCGGCCCGGACGAGTGCCGAGATCAGGTCATCTTTGGGATCGGCGCGCCGCAGTTCGATGAGCTTGCGCAGGTAGCGCACGAACGAAAGCGCCGCGGGGAAGAACCGCACCATGTCGCGGGTGGACGAGAACGAGATCATCCTGCTCGACCACCTGTGGAACTTTTTGTGGTCCTCTGCAGGGATGCCCAGCAGTTCGGCGATCACGGTGGCGGGCAAGGGCAGCGCGTAGCCGGCGACCAGATCCACTCCGCCCTTGCGCTTCCCTTCGCGTTCCATGTCGTCTAGGAGTTCTTCGCAGAGCGCCTCGATCCGCTCCCGCAACCTTTCGACGAGGCGGGGGGTGAACGCTTTGGAGACGAGGGAGCGCAGCCGCGTGTGGTCCGGATCGTCCAGGTCGAGCATGTTGCGCTCCAGCGGCTTGAGGAAACCCGGAACCCACGGCGTCTTCGCCCGCTGCTCGGGGTCCATCGCGTTTAGCTTGTCCTTGGCGAAGGTGCCGTCCTTTAGCACCCCGGCAACGTCGTCGTAGCGGGTCACCAGCCACGCCGTCCGCCGGTCGCGCAGCGTCGTGCGCCACACGGGGGCTTCCTCGCGCAGGCGCGCGTAGAACGGGTGGGGGTTCGCCTTGAAGGCCGGGCTGGCGAGATCGGGCGTGACGATATCCGAAACCTTGTTCATCTCAACCCCTTTCGTCCGCACCGAGGCCGTGGATGAGCAACCCGGCGAGGACGTCGGCGACCTCGCCCGGCCGCGAACCTATCTCCTCGTCGCCCAGCAGACCCAAGACCAAAACCCCCAGGACGGCCCCGGTGACGGCCCGCACGGCAAGCGGCGCGTCCGTCGCCCGCATCTCCCCCTGCTGCGCCCTAAGGCGGAAGTTTTCCTCGGCGATCTTCATGGTCGGCATCACCACTTGCCCGAGGTACGTCTCGCGCAGCTCGGCGTTCACCAGCATCTCCGAGAGGACCACCCGGAAGACTTCCCGGTTCTCCCAGATAAAGAACATGCGCCGCCGCAGGTATTCCTTGAAGAACCCCGGGAAGTCCGTGGCCATCCCCTCCTCGAAATCCTCCGCCCGCCGTTCCGTCTCGTTCAATCTGTCGACTATCGCCATCAGGAGGGCGTCCTTGTCCTCGAAGTAGTTGTAGATCGTTCCCTCCGAGACGCCCGCCGCCCGCGCCACCTCCCTGGTGGTCGAGCGCCGGAAACCCTTCTCTGCGAAGACCCGCGTGGCAGCCTCCAGGATCTGCCCGCGCCGGGCGTTGACGCGCAGATCGCGCACCGGGTCCTCGCGTGAATTCGGCACCGCCAAGACCTCCTTTGAGCAATTGTTCATTATGTTGAGTATATGCTCATAGTAGGCGCGACGGTCATACCTGTCAAGGAGTTGGGCGTTTCGGACCGCGGGTTGCGATGGGTCGGTGCTGCCGTGAGGTCGGGGCGTGTGCGTCCGGAGATAGGCGGCGGAGATCGGATTTAGGCGTCGTTGGAAGGTGTTGATGTAGGGATTGGGAACCGTTCTGCCGACCTCACGGCAACCCGGTGTCATCAGGTTTATGCTCTAGATGTCTGTTGCGTGGTTGGACGAGATAGAAGAAAAAATGACATAGTCGACTCACCAAGACACCTACCCTACCCCTTATAGGAGTCGCAGGAGTGGGTAAGAGGCAGGCGCTGCCTGGACATGGAAGAGCTAAGAGAGCACCGCTGCAAAGAGCGAGAGGAGGTGGAGCTCATGCAATGATGAGAGCGGTTTCCTCTTGGAGGAAGTTACGGAGCTTTCCGGCCTTGACCGGCAGCCCCCTTCACGCTCTGTAGGTGCAAGAACGCCGTTGTTAACGCTGGTTGTCATCGCTGGCCTCCGCAGTGATGACATCTTCGAGGGTGCGACGTAGAAGGCGGTACCGTTGCTGCCCCAACAGATCTGCTAGGTGCTTCTCTACGTCAGCCACCGCACGTGCGGATGCGCGGACGCACACCCGTCCTCTGTCGGTCAGGTGGATGCGCTTAGCACGCCGGTCATCCGGATCTGGCTGACGCTGCACATAGCCTTTCGTTACCAAGTCATCGACGAGTTCACCCATTGACTGTGCAGTCATGCCCGCACGAGTGGCCAGGTGAGTTAGACGCAGCCCATCCTCAATCGCAAGCTGTTCCAGGGCGTTGCCATGGGATGGGCGCAGGTCATCGAAGCCGGAGCCGGACACGGACGCGAAGATGCGAGCCGACAACCCATTGTAGGCAATGCGGAGCAGCGCGGGCGAGGGAAGGCCGTCAAAAGGTTCTGTCATCGGGGGATTGACATATTTACTAAGGATTCCTTATAATAAGGATACCTGAACATATACTCCAGTATAGCAGAAAGGGAGAGAGGAAGCCTGAGGTATTGAAAATCACATGACGACTAGATGCGTGTTGCGTGGTTGGTTGAGATAGCAAGGGAAATGACATTCTGAATTGGAGGTATAGACTGCAGGAAGCACAAATCTATGGGGAAAGAGGCAGACAGGAGAAGACTGTATGTCAACAGAGGAGAATTATTCACCGAAGTGAGAAGAAGATAGTGAATACCGAACAAGGAGGCAAGAGAGAGCATGTACGCAGCGGTAGGTGTCTGGAACATGGGGGCGGGTGACTGGGAGGAGCAGCAGCGGGCGCTGCACGAGGAGCTCGTCCCAATGGTTCGGCAGGTCCCGGGCTTCGTCACCGGATATTGGATGGTGGATCATACAACTGGCAAGACCCACACGACGATCCTCTTCGAAGACGAGGAGGCGGCGCAACGCTTCAAGGGATTCGTTCTAGGGGATGAGAGACGGGAGGCGCAAGAGGGGGCAGGAGTGATTAATGAGGCGTTCACCATCGCGGAGGTGCTTGCAGAAGCCCATCGCTGATCCTGTGGTGGAGGAGGATGCGTTCAAGCGAGTAGGGCAATAGCGCCATCCCCTCTCCGGAAGAGCTGATCCAGGAGGCTTGGGACAGCCGCCCTCCCCCTTAGCCCAACTACCATGAAGCTATATATAGGGTCTGGCCGCCAACACTCATCTAGATGAGTGTTGTGCGGAGTTGGTACGAGCTAGAAAGGGGGCCATCATAGTCTCCCCTCGCGAAGGAGCAAAGAGATGGCCCTCGCCAACCATACCCGACGGCTCGCCCGCACGGAAGAAGCCCTGACCGTCCTCTTCTGCCTCATCGATGACGCTTACTCGTCGCTCAACCCCCACGCCCGACGCTACGAGTCCCTCAAGCGGCTCTCGGATTCCGAGGTCCTCACGCTCGCGCTCTTCCAGCAGCTTCGGGGCGTCGAGTCCGAACGCTCCTTCTTGCGCGACGCCGAGAGATTCTTCTCTCATTTGTTCCCTGGGGTAGTCGGGCTCTACCCCTCCTCGTTCCACCGGCGCGTGAGGAGACTCAGGCGCTTCTTGGAGCCCCTGCGACGGGAGATCGTCCCCGAGTTGGTCGGGAACCCGGAGACCCTGATCGTGGATTCGACGCTGCTTTCGGTCTTGCACCCACGCCAGGTCAAACAATCGGTGGGCTGGGGAGCGCCCTCGACCGGCGCTGCTTGGGTGAGGTGGGGCACCTTCAGCGTCTATGGGGTCAAGCTGCACCTCGCTTGCTCTACCAACCGGGTGCCGATCTCCTACGAGCTGACCCCCGCCAACGTCGCGGATGTCAAGCTAACCGAGGAACTGCTTGCCGGTGCCGTGGGTCTTGGGTGGGAGAATGCCCTCCTCGCACGCAGGCTCTTCGGGGATCTGGCTTACCGGAGCGAGGCGCTGGAGGAAGCGCTTGCCGAGGCCGGGGTGCTGCTGGTCACCGAGCGCTCCGTCCAGGGCGGGAAGAGGCAAGGGGTGGAGATCGCCTTGGCGAGCCTCAAGCGCGAGTTCCGGATCGGGGAGACACTGGCGACCACGCTCACGGGATTGGCTATCAGGATCGCGGCGAAGATAGCAGCATACACCTACGGATTCTTCATCAACCGGATGTTGGGTCGTCCTCAAGGAAGGATCAAAGAACTGTGGGCATGACATCCTCGCAACACTCATCTAGTCTGCTAGGCTACCTGGTGAATATTCTTGGTGCCGGACCGTGAGTAGTAACGGAACCGAAACGTACGGTAAGGACGAGATAACGGCTGTCCGGAGAGGGTTCGGAGGTTTTTGTGCTTCGCCGATCTGGTAAGTGAGCTCCCGCACCCCCAAGAAGATGGGGAAGCCCCTCAATGGATTTCGGGCCCCGAGGACCTCTAGCAGCCGCAAGCTCTGCGGCAAACACCTCAGCAGGTAAAGTCGCGACGGACGCGGTGGGCGAGCCTCTTCTAGGAGCCCGTCGAGGGGTGCGGGTCGAGATCCTCTAAGGGGGACAGCAGGTCAGGCTCCACCTCGCCGTGGCGCAGCAGGTCCTCGTACACGCCGCGGACGATCTTGTCGTTCTTCAGCCTCTCACTGGTGCAGCAAACGGAGTGGCCACTCGTGCCGAGGAACAGGAAGTCGCGGGTTTTGTTGCGCGTGCGGAGTTCCGCCTCGCCTTCGAGCATGACCACCTCGTCGTCGATCTCGGCCGCGCCGTCGTCGTACTCCGCCCTGCTGACGTACCTGTCCCGGAACCATGCCGCCTCTTCCCTCTCCAGGCCCGATTGGGACAGCCCGAAGGAGGGCATCGGCGCGCAGTTCAGGAGTACGAACTGCGCGCTCAAGGCTTTCCTGCTCCCGTAGCCCGGTCCTATGTAAACCCACGCCTCGTCCACCCGGCGCTCGTCCCTGCCTATGAGCCAAGTGGCATCGTCCAACTTCCGCATCTGGTCTACCTGGAGATTGGAGGTGCCCTGGTTCCACCACAAGCCGTAGGCTTTCCGGGGTCCCGAGAGCTCCGTTAGGTTGTTCAACACCCGGTCGATCCTGGCCGGATCGGTCACCCGTAGCAGGCCCCGTTTGCCGGGCAAGCTCTTTAAAAGCGCCCCCTCGAAGTCGACGAGCGCGTCCCTGACGCGATCCCCCTCCCAGGCGGGGCTGGGCCGCCTGAACTTGTCGAGCAAAATCTTCAGTTCTTCTGTCGTCTGCGGCCGCTTCCCAGGATCTTCCCGTAGCATGAGGTCGACCACGGGGTCCAGGCGGGCGAAGGAAGGGTCTATGGTTCCGAGCCGACGGCGGCCGGTCCCCGCGTGCACGTCGCCCGTTACCAGCCACTGGATCAGCTGGCCCAGGGCGTAGACGTCCATGGCGGGGTCGGGCTGCGGCGGGTTCTTGCGCCACTGCTCCGGCGCGGAGAACTCCCAATTGGCCAGCCGTTCTCCTTTGCCCGTGCTTGCCAGCCGCTCGTAGTGGTCCGGGTCGAACCACGCGATGCCGAAATCCGCTAGCACGAATTCACCCCGCCCGTTGAGCAACACGTTCTCGGGCTTAAGATCCCTATGCACTATGTTTCGCCCGTGGATCACTTGCAGGCAGTCTATGAGCCTCGAGAGGACCGGTAAGAGGTCTTTGAAGGAGCCGACAAGGTTGTCCGCTCGCCACGTTTTCAAGGTCTGGGGACACAGCTCCATCAGGACGTACGGGAACGCGCCGTCGTCCGTCTCCATGAGACCGAAATGGTACATGCTCACCACCGCGCCGGAGGGCGAGAGTTGCACGAGTTCCCTGAACTCGTCTACGAACCGCTTGTACCGCCTCGATGCGTTGGGAAGGCCTCCGGAACAATCTTCTGCCAGGAACTTCGCGGCTACGTCTCCTCGTCCCCATTTCGCCCTAAAGACCAGGGCGTTTGCCCCTTCGCCGATCCCTTTGTCCACCTGTAGCTCTCCCAAGGGCGTTTGCAGGCCAGGGTTGGCCTTCAGGTGGTCCCGAATCGCCCTTTTCGTGGCGTCGACGTTTGCTGTCATAAGGCGACCTCCATCTTGAACTTTAACCGGGCCAAGGACTGGGGTCCGCGGGTACGTCCCTGTTCAAGATCTGGTTGACGGTGGTCTTGGAGATCCCGAGCCTGGCGGCGATCGCCCGCTGCGAGAGCTTCTCCTCGTCAGCGAGGCGCAGCACCTCCGGGGCGTGACGGTCGGACGGCCTGTAGCCGGCCTTGCGCCCGAACGTCTGCCCCCGGGCCTTCGCCGCGGCGATCCCGCTCCTCACCCGCTCCCGCAGGAGGTCGTGCTCGAACTCCGCGAGCGAAGCCATGAGGTTGGCAATGAGCTTGCCCTGCGGCGTCGAGAGGTCGAACGTCAGCCCCGTCTGCGCGATCAGCGAGACGTCCCACGAAGCGAGTTGCCCCAAGGTGTCCATCAGGTCCTGCGTCGAGCGCCCCCACCGCGTTAGCTCGGTGACGAGAACCGCGTCGATCTCGCGGGCCTGTGCGAGGTCCATCACCCTCTTACGCTCGATGGGCTGTTTGCCCTTCGCCTTGCGGATGCCGGACAAGGTCTCCCTAAAGACGGCGACGACCTCGTAGCCGGCACGCTCGGCGTACGCCCTAAGGTCCCTCTCCTGCCGGTCGTTGTCCTGGTCGGAGGTCGAGACCCTGCAGTAGATTGCCACCCTCCTGCTGCGCCTCCCGTCCGCCCCGTTTGCCTGTACCAACTAAACCCCTTCGGATACGGCACTTTGTAACCCGCGCAAACAGCGGCTTTTCGACATGTTCAAAGCGTACCACTTAAGGAGAGGCTAACTGGTACGGAGCATTCATGCGTCGATGTTAGGACCCTCTCGAAGATTAAGCCTCTTCACGGGACCTGAGAATCGACCGGACCACCGGGTTGACAAGCCCGTGAGGAGACTTCTTGCTT
>JAABUR0100007355.1_pt1 | contig 13042 bp, 13 predicted proteins | sample 5560091 | NCBI WGS metagenome assembly JAABUR01 (sample SAMN10711879, study PRJNA513375) | rock metagenome | isolation source: Antarctica rocks | place: Antarctica: Victoria Land, University Valley sud
GACGTCGGCGCTCCACTCCGCTCAGAACCTCGACCCGCATCGACCTGATGACCTTTAGGCTAGCCGTAAGCCCGTAAGGTCGACCGCACGCCCATCATCCGCAAGGCGGCCCTCGTCGGAGGCGTACCACGAGACCACAAAGCGCGGCAGACAGAACGAGTCACTTTTCACCCAGCGACCGCCCCGATGCGTGAAGCCGGGGGCGAGCATGGCGATGACGCGGCTGAAATACCGCCGCCAAGCCGCCGATCACCTCCGCGACCACCACAGCGAACCATTGGGGACCGATCGGCAGCACCACATCCGTCGTGCCGAAATAGGTGTGGTCGCCGATCAGGGCGAGCGAGGTCAGGCCGGCGGCGATCACCGTCCCGAGCACGAGACTGCTAACGCGTATCTCGAATGACCGGCTCATCTCCTCGATGCCGAACATGATCCCGGCCAGCGGCGCGTTGAGGGCCGCCGTGGTGCCGGCGGTCGACCCGGCGAGCAACAGCCCAGGCTGCCGATCCGGCTCGAGGCGGCCCAACAGGTCGCGGAGGCGCCGAACTGGACGGTCGGCCCATCGCGACCCGCTGACGCCCGCAGACCAGCCCAAGCATGAGCAGGATGATTTTGCTCACAATCAGGCTCTAAATTTCATGAGTTTCGTTCGGAACAAATCTCTGCCTGGTAGGTTTAGCCAAAATATACAGTGGGGGAAAAGAGATATGCGCAAATTCAAATTTCTCGGTACGATCTGCGCTGCAGTTGCGATGATCACGACCAGCGTCGCCGTCGCCGGTCCAATGACGCCCGGCACAGCAGGCTTGAACGAAGCCGGCCTGAATAGTCAGTTTGAAACTGTTGTCATGAAGGGGACGAGGGCGGGCAGGATGAAGCAACGCCATCGTAGCCGCACAACATTTTGCCGCTCTCAGCCATCGCGATGCTGACTCGATAGGTCGGATCTCACAGCGCCGCGAGAGTCGGCTTATCATTACATTATATAGCGTTCCCGCTATCTACTAAAACAGCTAGCGGGAATGTAACAGTAGGCTGACATCACTAGCCAATTTGGACTTACTGCGCATTACGAGTGATAAATTTTAAGTCACCAACTGTAAATGGTGCGGTATTGGAGACAACCGCTTAATAGTAGGGGATTATCCCCTTGACGCAGGTAATGGGTGCGATGACGCCTCTGAGCGTCCATGCCGACAAAAGCCGCCGTGGTCAGGAAAAATGCGCGCCGCATGTCACAGCCATTCGAGAACAAACCACTAATAGATAAAATGGCGTTATGACGGTTTGCGCCTTCCCGACGTCAGGGGACGCTTGGCGCATTCCTTTTTTCGTGTTACCCCACATGCAGGTTCATGGGGGTTTAGGTGGATCAGTACGTGATCGCCCAGATGAAGGCGGAGGAAGCTGTGCTTCTCCGCAAATTGGAGGCTGTGAGAGCGGTGCTTGCCTTGTATGGCAACGCACTGCCCAGCGCTGCCATTCCTGCCGAGAAGCCGCCCGCAACGGTGATCGAGGGCGCGCGCCCAGCGGCAAAACGGGGTCAGGTGCCGCTAGACCGGTTTAGCGCCTACGGGGCCGAAATCGTGCGTGCATCGATGCAGTGCATCGCCGGTCAACCGATTCGCCCGGTTCGCACCCGCGCGCTTGTTGATCTAGTTCAATCAACCGGAATCGCGATTCGTGGTGAGAACAAGGTCAACGCACTGAGCGCGCTTCTTGCCCGCAGTGAGGACCTTCTCGGCCACGGCAAGCGAGGATGGTCCCTCGCGTCAGACAACGGCAGATATGGGGGCACCACCCCCGGCGAGAATGAGGCGTCACCCGGCTACGCCGAGGACGCCTCAGACCCCGGAACTCAGGACGGTAGCTCGTCCGAGAGTTCCCCCTCCAACCCATCCCCGAACGGGAGCACGAGCTAGGAGTATCCCTATGTGGCAAACCGCCTTACCAGGCGCTTAATGCCGTGCGCCGAGTGCTGGGAAACCCGCTCTCGGCGGCGGCTTTCTCCCTAGCACAGGACGTGGTGGAGGTCTATAACGAAGCCTATGCGCTTCGCGAAAGGCACTCCTATGTCCATCATTCAGATGCGCCGGAAGTCCGTACCAAAGCGGCGGCCTTCGGTTCAGCGAAAGGCTAAGAGAGTGTACGCAATCGCATTCGATTTGGATACGGCCCAAGCCGAGGCCGTTTGTGGCCCGAGTTGGCGGGGCTGCTACGACAAGCTCAAGATCGTCCTCGCCGAGTTCGGCTTTGATCGTGTTCAAGGCAGCGTTTACTTCGGCGATGAATCGTCGGACGCGGTTCGCTGTGTCATGGCAGTTCAAGAGGCCGACAGGCGTCATGCGTGGTTTGGACGTGTGGTGAAGGATCTCCGCATGTTGCGGGTGGATGAAGACAACGACCTGATCCCGGCCCTGAGCAATCGCTTCCGATTTGAGGACGGGAAAGCCGCTTGAACACCCCCGACCGCTTAACTTTAGCCGAAGCGCTAACAAGCGGTCGATTACCCGACTTCATCACCCAAGAAGAAGCGCGCGGCGTCGGCCCGATCGATCCAGCCGAGTTCGACGCCGCCCTTGCAGCCCATGTCACAGGGCCGCAATCAGAAGATCGAACATCGCATTCCGCATGTGACGATGGTTCGACCGGAAAGCGAACTCGTCCAGATAGCGAGCCATGTACTTCTCGCTGACATGAATGTGGGTCGAGTCGATCGACTTCTTGAACAGCCGCCAGAACGACTCGGCATGGTTCGTGTGATGGGTCACTTTCGCGCGGTAGTCGTAATAAGCGTACTCCTTGGCTCCGTGCTTCACGGTGCCGTGCTCGAAGCCGTCGCCCTCCAGTAAACCATAGCTCATCAGTTCGTCCGTCGAGACGATGGAGCCGGGTTCAACGTTCGCCAGCACCTCTTTGCGAAGCGTCGCCTTCTTGATGTCAGGGATCACCTTCGCAACGATCCGGCCGCGGCGCTCCTTCATGCCCATAACGATCGTCTTGCCTTCGGCTCCGCGACCGCGCTTGCCGGAGCGATGGCCGCCGACGTAAGCCTCATCGATCTCGACATGGCCTTTCAGCATGGCGAACTCTTCCGCGTTGCCCATGAGGGTACGGATTTGCTGCCCCATGCGCCAAGCCGTTTTGTAGGTCACGCCGAGCGTGCGCTGCAGTTCCTTGCCGGACACGCCATGCCGGGTCGCGATGAACAGATAGATGGCGTAGAACCAAACCTGAAGCGAGGTGCGGCTATCCTGAAAGATGGTGCCAGCGCAGGGGTAAACGTGATCCCCGCACTGAGCGCAGGCATAGGCCCGACGCTCCGCTAGCTTGTGGAACGTCGCATCCTTACCGCACTTCCCGCACACATGACGGAGGCCGTACCGCACTTCCATGATGCGGGTCAGGCACGCGTCGTCGGTGTCGAACTGGGCAAAGAACTCGCGAACCGAAAACGCCTGGACGTTGCTGACCTGGGTTCCGGCCTGGCTCTCTCTGACGCGCTTGCGGGTGGGCATCGGTTCTCTCCAATGCCAAAATCCTAGATCAATGTCGTACCTGCGTCAAGGGGATAATCCCCTAATAGTATTGGTTATTCCATGCGCGTGTGCCCTCCGAATCTACCGTGAAAACTATGCTTAACAGAGTTACAGAAGTCACAATTGTATTCTGAATTATAGATATTGTGGCGACGACTGCCGGCATAACTGCTGCAGACCTTTTAAAGGTTAGATTAGAACTTGGTTGCGTGCATGCGGGATTTCGTCTCCATCCACTACCCCGAAGCCAAGCGGATCAGTGTCGTGCTGGACAACCTGTCCACCCATTCTCCCGGAGCGCTCTACGAGACTTTCCCGGCCGCAGACGCCCATCGCATCCTGGATCGCATCGAGTTCCATCACACGCCCAAGCACGCGAGACAGCATGCCATTCGGGGGTCGAAATCATCGCCCGCGACGGTGCCGGTCTGTTGGCAGGCTTTAGCACCTGTCTACCAACCGGAACTCGCCTTCCGTCGTGTCGGTTCCCGGGAATTGGCATACGAAAGAACGACTGCCTACAAAACCGCGCCTATTGCGGCCCATGCCCGCCGAACAGATGAATCCGGCTCAGCGCTGAATAGGTCACGGGCATCACCCAAAGTACGAGAGGGATTTGCGCGATCATCCCCGAAATGATCGCGACGGCGAGCGGCTGCAACATGGCGGAGCCCTGGCCAAGGGCAACACTCAAGGGCAGCAGGGCCAGAATGGCCGCAATAGTCGACATTGCGATTGGGCGAAACCGGTCGACACCCGCCTGGATCAGCGCGTCGGCATCGCCCTCCTTTTCGAGCGATCGGAACTCGGAAATGTAGAAGATGGCAACCTCGGTGACGATACCGATCACCATCGTCAAGCCCATCATGGCCGTGATGTTTCTCTCGATGCCGGTAACCCAGAGACCAATGAAAACGGCGCCCATTGCCAGTAGAGGCATGGCGATGACGACCAAGGCCGTCAAGAAGCTCTCGTAGAGGAAAAGCAGGAGGGCAAAAACCGCCAAGATCGCAGCCCCGAACACGACAGTGAGGTCGCGCATGGCGATCCGCTGCTGTTGGTATAGGCCGCCGAGTTCATACGTCGCCGATTTGGGAACGAGCTCGGCTGAACCGAGCAGGCTCTCGACCTCGCCGGCCGCCGACCCCACGCTGCGCCCGTCGATCCGCGCCGTGACGGCAACCATGCGTTTGAGGTTTTCGCGGTCGATCTCCGCTTGACCCGTAACGATATCCACACTCGCTATTCTATCGAGCGCGAAAAGGTGTCCGTCGGCGGCCCGCATCTCGAGGCGGCCTACCGACTCGACCGTGCTTCGATAATCCTTGGGTACCCAGACTCGTATGCCCACCATCTTTAACGTCTGTTCGACCCGGCTCGCCACCCTCCCCGACAGATAGTCGGCAAGTTGTATCGTGACGTCTTCGGGTGTGACCCCTTCCAGGGCCGCCTTTTGCCGATCGACCTTGGCCTCGAGCGCGTCGCCGGCGATCACGACGCCGTTCTTCACGTCGACGACGCCCTTGACCTTGGAGATCGCCTGCGCGACCTTTTGTGCCAGGTCGTGCAATTTTGTAGGATCGTCGTCGAACAGCTTGATCTGAATGGGCTGCGGGACCGACGTGAGGTCGCCGATCAGATCCTCCATAAGTTGTGACATCTCGATGGTTATCCCTGGCACACGTCCTCTGATCCGGGCGCGAACGTCGGCCATGACAGCATTGATCCCACGCCGGGGCGGCGGCTTCAGGCGGACGAAGAAGTCTCCTGAATTTGCTTCCGACAAGCCCCCGCCCAAACCAAGTCCGGTCCGTCGCGACCACGTGAGCACCTCCGGCATCTCCTTGAGAATAGCCGCAACTTCGCTGAGCACACGGTCAGTCTCCGTCAGGGACGTGCCGGGCTCTGTGCGGTAGTCGAGGATGAAGCCGCCTTCATCCATGGACGGGATAAAGCCCGAGCCAACCTGGGTGAAGGCGAAAGCTCCCGCACCGGCGAGAGGCAATACGAAAACCAGCGCGAGCCAAGGATAACGGATGCCGCGTCGGAGCAACGCACCGAGCGACCGGTCGCACCACGCTCCGATGCGCCCCTTGTCTTCGGCGTCGATGTCCTTCTTGCCAAGCACGCCTTCGGCGATCAATGGCACGACGATCCATGCAAACAGAAACGAGATGACCAAGGCGCTCGCCATCGTCAGGGAAAGAGCCTTGAAAAACGCGCCCGTGACCCCGGTCAGGAAGGCGAGCGGGATGAAGATGATGATCGTGGAGGCGGATGATCCCACGAGCGGCCGGGTCAGTTCACGGGCGGCGCCGATCACGCGATCATGAGTGTCGCCCGATCCCGACCTGAGGCGACGCAGGATGTGCTCCACCATGACGATGGTGTCGTCGATGATCAGGCCCACCGCGGCCGCAGCACCGCCGAGCGTCATGATGTTGAGGCTCATGCCCAGGAGCTTAAGAAGGAGACCCGTCATGGCGAGAACCGCCGGCACGACGACAATGCCGATCGCGGTGATCTTCCAGCTCCAGAGGAAGACGAACAGTACCGCAGCCGCGAGGCCGACGCCGATAGCGATGGCGTCGCGCACGCTGCTGGCCGAATCGGATACCAGAACACCCTGGTCGTACCATGTCTTGATGACTGTTCCGGGCGGAATGGCGCCAGCCAGTTCGTGAAGTTTGGCCGCCAGGTCGGCGCCGATCTGAACCGTATTGGCACCCGGTTGCTGATAAACCGGCATCAGAACGGCGGCCTGCCCCTCGGCCGCCACCCGCGTATAATCGGGCACGTCGGCGACACCTACGGTGGCGACATCCTCGAGCTCGATGATGCCGTCACTCCCGCTCCTCAGAACGGTGTGCCGGATCTGGTCGAGTGACGAGAAGCGCGTATCTGAGAGCGCGAGGAAGAGCCGGTGACGGTCCTCAAGTCGGCCGACGGCCGTCAACACGTTCGCGGCGGTCAAGGCCTTGACGATATCGGCGAGCGCCAGCCCACGCGCTCTGATCCGATCGGGTTCGACGCTGACGCGATACTCCTCCTGCTGGCCACCCTGAACCGCGACTTTTGCTACACCGCTCACCGTCGAGAGGGCGGGCGCGAGCTTGTATTCCGCGAGGTCACGCAATTCGATCTGGTTGAGCCGGTCCGAGGTCAGGCTGAAGGCCACCACGGCGAACACCTCCGGATCCATTCGGCGGGCGGAATATTGGGTACCGGTCGGCAGCTGCGGTAAGGTTTGTCCGACCTTCGCCTCTACTTCGAGCAACGCGACATGCATGTCCGTGCCCCAGTCGAAATCGACATCGATGTCCGCGCTGCCACGGCTCGTCTGCGAACGGACGTTGCGGACGCCTGCGACCGAACGCACCGCCTCCTCGAGCTTGCGCGTGATCTCGATCTCCATCTGAGGGGCCGGCCGGGTGCCCGCGTCGACGCTGATCTGAACGCGCGGGAAACTGACATGCGGAAACAGCGCCACCGGGAGGCGCAGGATGTTAACGACGCCGGCGAGGATCGCGACGAGGATCAGGAACAGAACAAAGCGACGGTGCTGGACCGCCCATTCAGCGAACCGCATGATCGGCCCGCTCGACCTTCATGCCGTCCTTGAGTTCGTAGTTGCCCTGGATCACGACCGGATCCCCGGCTTTGATCCTTCCACGAACGGCAACCACGCCTTTCTCCTCGGCACCGGGGGCGACCATGACGCGACGCGCGTGACCGCCTTCAACGGTGAAAACATATGCGCCCTTGCGGTCATACAGGATCGCTTCGCGCGGCACCGCAAGGGCACGTTCGCGATGCAACACGATCGTGCCCCGCATTTGAGTGCCGATCAGGGGCGGGGCTCCGCCGTTCGTTTCGACATCGACCCGGACATCGACGAGACGGGTGCGTGGGTCTATGACCGCGTTCACGGCGCCCACCTTGCCTACAATTGTCTTGGCGGGATCGAAGGTCGGCGTGAGCGTGACGGCCAACCCTGCACGAACCTTGCCGACGTCCTCCGGTTCCACCCCGAGGAAGACCGCAAGCGCGTTGTTCGGGGCCAGACTTAGGATCTTGGCATTCTGCTGGATCTGATCGCCCTGGGCAACTGCGACGGACGTCACGGTGCCGGAAATCGGAGCCACGACGGTGATCTGTTTGTTTTCAGCCCCGATCCGCTTTTGAGCATCCAACGCCGCTTTAGCATCGTTGAACGCAACGCGGGCTTGATCGAGTTTGACCTTGGTCGCGGCTCCCTCCTTCCACAAGGTTTCAGCGCGCCCCAATGCGGCCCGGGCATAACCCTCTGCGGTCTGGGCTTTGTGGAAAGCCTCTTCGGTTGCAGCCGAGGCAGACAACTCGGCAACAGGGCTGCCCCTTTCGACGCGCTGGCCAGACCGGACGAAGACCTTGCTCATCGTTCCCGCATAGCGCGCGTCGATCGAAAGGACCTGTGCCGGCTGCGATTGCACTTTGCCAAAGCCGCTCGTGGTCGTCTGGAGTAGGCGCTCGCGGATCGGCGCCGCAACAACGTGGGCGATAACACCCTTCACCGGCGCGGCGCGCGCTGGAAGGGCCGGACTGAGGCCGGTGAGAGTCGGGACGCACCAAGCGGCAATGCCGAGCGATATTCGCCGGACCGAACCAAATCGAGCTTTCGCGCTCAAAGGCAGATTCCGAAAGAGAAGATAGCGCCCATCGATGATTAGGCTCCTACCTGGATCAGCGCAAGCGCCTGCTCGAACGACGCTCATCGGGTGGAAAGGCCCGGCTCCATAGAACGGCCGGCAGTTTCGCTTTGGTCGAAGGAGAACGCACAAGTTCGGTAACGTGAAGGGTGACTGCGATCTGCGGCTCTTGGCTGCCTGACGAAGCCCATCCTAAACCGAATGGGTACCCGCGTCTGCCCTCTCGTGACGCGCGCCCACCGACAAGACACGCAGGTTCGTGAACTGAACTCTGAGGAGGAGGATGCAATGGACGTCGAGTTGGTTCTGGAAGCTCACGCCACGATGGGGGAGTCGCCAACGTGGGCGCCAATCGAGCGGGCGCTCTACTGGATTCATCGACGCCCAGGCCTGGATCAGGGTGCCATCGACCGAGAAATGGTCCTGTCCATCAGGGCATGCGCCATGAAGCTGAGCTTGGCCTCCCGGCGCCGTCCCTTGCGGTAGAGCCTCGCCTCAGGATCGGTCGTGCTCCGGTGCGTGTCGTTGGAGAGACGCTCGCCGTGGAAGTCGACCTCGGCGTTGCCTATGCACCACTGTTTGCACCGATGGCTGCTAAGGATCGACGCTGAATGCTGGCCGACCTGATCCGTCTCACGCATTTTGCGTCGGCCCGGATGATCTCGAGTCCGTCTCATCGCTCATGCGCTCATTCTCACCAAGCGTGCGTCGGGCACCCGCTCCAGTCTCAGCTAATGTTCGTCGGAAACGGCCCTTGATCGCGCGTCAAGGCGCACATCATTGCGCGTCGCTACAGCTAGGGGCCATGGCGGCACCCCTCAGGCGCGGGTTGCGGATACCGCCGTCGCGCCCCACAAAAATCCGCGCAGCGACATCCGACCACACATTACCAAATTGTATGACTGGCGTAAAGTTGCTGTAATGGGTACCGCGTTACACTGATCTCCCTGCAAAACGAAATAGCGCTGTAAGGTGGTTTAATCTGCAAGCGTACTTCGATCATGCAGTAAAAAGAAGCATATCGTTCGCAGATTGCTAAATTAGGTTGCTATGCAAGATGAATGGAGTAGTCAGATGAGCAAAGCTAATCAAATGGTGAAATCGCCAGTTTACGTCGTCATGACAATCATGTCAGTCGTTCTCCTCACTGGGGCGACGAGCAGAGCGTCAGCCATGCCGACACCAAATACGCTTACGGAACCTAACGTGGCGCCCCAACCCGTCGCATACCGTCACACGAGGCGGGCAGGTCTTTATAACTGTCGAGCTGGTAGCTTGCACACCCGGCTTGAACGCCAGGCCTGCGGAGCGAACTACATGCGCTATCATCGCCGATATAGATAGGATTCGAGCAGGGGCGCCGTCGACAGGCGGCTTCCCTGCGCAGACCCGCCCGATGTGCCGGGCTTGAGTGTGATGCCGAAGCGCTTGGCCAATAAGCACCGGTCGAGGCATCGGACGGCAAGATCTGGAGGGTTATCCTGTTTACTGCCCTGTCCTTGCGGCGGCGACCGCGCTCCGAGGTGGTGCTCGCAGCAGGTTTCTTGTCGCTCGGCCTATTCTTGATGGTATCGGTGTTGTTCTCCGTTCGCCAGCAGATTGACGACGTGCTGCTGCGCCGTGCACTCAACGTTGAGCTTGATCTCAGCGATTTACTATCGGCTCTGCTGGATGCCGAAGTCGGCCAGCGTGGTTACCTGTTGACAGGCGATGAGACGTTTCTCGCTCCCTACCGGACAGCGTCGGACAGGCTCGATAAGGAACTCGGCCGGCTTGGCACGGCTGTGCAAGGCGATGCGGACCAGGTCGCCACGATCGCCGCCATCGGCGTACTCGTCGACCGAAAGCGGGCCGAACTGGCGCGGACCCTCGTGCTGCATGATCGCGGCGACACGACCGGCGCCATGCTTCTGGTCCGTGGTGGGACCGGCATGGCCCTGATGGACAACATCCGGCATCTCGTCCATCGGATGGACGCGGAACAGGACAGACTCGTCGCGAGCCGCCAAGCGACGGTCCGGACTGTAGGGCTCGTCACCTCGGTCAGCACCGGCATCACGCTGGTGCTGATGGGTCTTGTAGCCTTGGCGGCGCTGTCAGAAGTCCGGAAGCGGGCCCGTCTGGCGCGCTTTCTGCCGGCCGAAGTGGCATCGCGCTTGGCCGAAGACGATCACGGGTTGCGAAGCGGTCGTAGCGGCCCCGCGACGGTCGCCTTCGTGGATATTCGCGGATCGACGGCGCTGGCCGAGACGCTGACTCCGGCGCAGCTGTCCCAACTGCTGACAGGCTTCCGACACGCGGTCTCGGCCTCCGCCCGCCGCCACGACGGTATGGTGGATAAATTCGTCGGCGACGGAGCATTGGTGGTGTTCGGAGCGCTGGACGGTGACGAGCGTGCCGCGGCTCAGGGTCTCGATTTCGCGCGTGACCTGCTCCAGCAGCTGTCGCCGACGGCCGGCAGCGAACCGCCGTTCCGCATCGGGATCGGTCTCCACCACGGCGACGTCGTCTGTGGCATCGTAGGCGATGATGACCGGCAGGAGTTCACGGTGCTGGGCGATACCGTCAACGTGGCGTCTCGTATCGAAGAAGCCACCAAGGCCTTCGCAACGGAGCTGCTCGTATCCGAGGCGGTGCTGCGCCAAGCCGGGGCGGACCTTGGTGCTTGGCGGCAGGTCAGTTGCGAGCCGCTGCGCGGCCGACACGAGCCGACCCCGTTATACGTCCAACTGACGGACACGCAGCCATCGTGAGGTCCTGGAGCTTTCGTCAGGAATGCCGACACTTCAACCGAATGAGACCTCGCGGTGAAGTCGGTTTCGATAGGCGACCCTCGTCGCTTTACCAACGGTAACATGCGGATCGATGCAATCCGATCTAGGAACGTCAGCTATTGAAGGGAAATCTGTCGTTTGCGTGCCGTCCAGGTCAGTCCGTCCCTCAATCGCCATGCGGTGCTGTTGCGGGTGGCCGCGATCCCGGCCGTCGTGGTTCCGCTCATGGCCCCGTGCAGTTGCGCGGAGTACCTGATCGACCCCCACACCGGCGTCTTCACGCTGCTCGTGCCCGCATCCGGCGCACACGGGCTGACCTCACGCCCGGGCCGGCTACGCCGCTTCTGCGTTCTGCGCGCCTGCATCGGTGGCCGACCAAGCGCTCCACGACGGCGCGTCCTGGGCTGGAACTTTCGCACCAGTCGTCGGCCAGGATGTCGCCCCGCTCGGCAACCTGTCACGCCGGCCGCCGATCACCAGGCACAGGCGACCAAGTTCTTCGGCTGAAGTTTGGCGCGGTCCGAACCGTCACGTGTACGGATGCAGCGCGCGAAAGACATCGTACCGGCCGGGCTCGGGCTCGATCCCCCGGTGCACCGAGTCGTCGCAAGCGAAAGGTGAAGCTTCGGCTTGCGTTGGTGCATTAGGTGCGATGCGCTCGCCGCTTTGGCCTGATCGTTTCCGGCGCGATCACGGCGCGGCAGGTCGGGGACAGTTCGGTGGCCCTCAGGTTCAGGCAGGCGACGATCCGGGTCTCGTCGGGGATGTCGCCCGCGCAGAGGCGGAACACATCGGGCCGGCAGCTGTCCTCGTCCGAAGCCGGGGCGCGCTCCTGCGCGCTCGCCGGGGAGAGCGACGCGGCCAGGAGGGCCGGAAGCAGGAGGCGGCAGAAGCGGAACGTCATGGATCGATCCTGGGTGCTGTCGCGGCTCACCGGGGAAGCCCGGCCGCGAGGTCGACGCGGGACTGCGGGCGATGCCCCGCCCAGACGACCGCTGCGACGACCGCAGCCGCCGCGATGGCCAGGAGCATCGCAATGTAGGACCACGGGACCGTGAGGGCGTCGGGCGGCGGGTCGAACACCCCGCCGAGAAGCTTGACCAGCATCGCTGCGACCGGGACGCCCAGGGCGGCGCCGAACGCGATGCCGCCGCCGAGCACGACGAGGCCCTCGGCCCAGAGAAAGCGGGACGCGGCCCGCTTCGAGGCCCCGAGCGCCCACAGGACGGCGAGGGTGCGGCGGCGCTCGACGAAGCCGAGCCCGAGCACGAGCCCTGTGGCGGCGCCGACGAGGGCCAGGGCGAAGCCGAGCTCGATGCCGGCCAGCCGCCGCAGGTCGACGGCCGTGAGGCTCGAACCCACGAGCCTGGTCGCCTCGTCGAGGTCCGTGACGACCAGGGGCGAACCCGTCCCGAGCACCCGCCGGACCGCCTCGGCGACCCGTGTCGGGCTACCGTCGATCCGGGCCAGCACGAGCTCGGCCCCCGGCGAGCCGGTCTCGGCCGCCACATAGGCGGTGTTGGCGACCAGGAAGGAGTCGTGCGGCGCCGTCGGGAACTCGTTGACCACACCGGCGACATGGAAGGGGACGCTGCGGAAACCCTGGTTCTCCGCCATCTCCAGCCGAAGGTTGATCGTGTCGCCGATGGCGAGCTGGAAGTCGTTGACGGTCTCCTGGGACACCAGCACCCCATCGGGTGTCGACCCGAGCCGGGACAGCGTGGCGCCCGCGCGTCCGTCGGCCATGTAGGCATCGGCGATCGTGGTGGCCTGGCCGATCCGCGCCGGGTCGATGCCGTAGAGGTCCTGCAGGTCCTGGCCCACATAGGCGTGACGGTGCTGCATGGGTTCGGCCGCCGTCACGCCGGGCGTGCCCCGGATCGCGCCGATGCGGTCGCCCGCGGGCGCGGCGGCGCTGCCCCGCACCGCGACGTCGGCGCCGTTGGTGAGTTCGGCATCGACGCGCTGCTGCACCACGTAGGTCGTATCGAAGACCGAGACCGCGATGCCGAACGCGATGGCGAGCGCCGTCACCACG
>JAABUR0100007359.1_pt1 | contig 13037 bp, 10 predicted proteins | sample 5560091 | NCBI WGS metagenome assembly JAABUR01 (sample SAMN10711879, study PRJNA513375) | rock metagenome | isolation source: Antarctica rocks | place: Antarctica: Victoria Land, University Valley sud
GGCGCGCCACCGGGTGCGGTCAGCAGGTCGGGGCGGGTCTTGGCGAGGTTGAGGATCTGGAACTCGTCCGTTTGGCGGGTGTTGAGCCCCTCGCGGACAGCCTTCTGGGTCCACTCGCCGAACTGGGTTTCCCACAGTGGGCTGTAGGACGCGCGCCTGTTGTTCTGCTCGAGAGTCGGGAAGTCGCCCTGCACGTTGAGCGCGTCGCCCCCTTGGCGCAGGGCGTCGATCAGGGCCCGGTTCTGCAAGGACGCGTCTTCGGCTGCGTGTCCGTCCAAGATCAGGTGGGCGAGTCCCTGCGCCTGCTTGTTGTTGGCTCCGGTCTGTCCATTAACGAAGGGGAAGATCCGCTCGCGCGTGCTGCCGAGGAAGTCGTCACCGCCCGCGAAGGGGACCTTGGTCAGCGCCGGGACGAAGGTGGCCCGCTCGAGGACGGCCGTCGGCGCGTCGTCGGATTCGGTGGACAGGTAGATGATCGGCTTGCCTGAGTCGAATCCCCGGATGAACAGCAGGTCGACCGAGGCCCCGTGGAACTGCGCGGGTCCGGTGCTTGGCGCGGCCGGGTGCACGGCAAGGACCCGGTCGGCGGTGTTGCTGTGGTGAACCACGTCGAACGGACCGTCACCGACCGCCACGATGGGCGCGTTGTAGACGGTGCTTGAGCCGGCGATGCGGATGAAGGGACTGTAGTTGGCGTCGCCCTTCGCTCCCGGCACGGCCGCAGCTGGGGGGAAGCCGGTAGGACCGGGGGTCAGGACACGAGTGGGACTGAAGTCCGGAACGCCCTTGAAGTGAACCGTGCCCTCTCCGAACGCGTTCTTGTCCGGGGAGGTCAGGGTGACGTCCTGGATGCAGGTCGGGCAACCGATGCCGGCGTTGGCGAGTTTGGGGGCAAAGTTCAGGCCAAGCGCGTCGGCCGGGGCCTGGTCGGAAGCATCGGTGAGGATGTACCAGATGCTGCGACCCTGGAACTCGCCGCGGTGCAGCGGCAGCCGCACCGCCTGGTTGTCCAGGTCGATCTTGACCGTGCTGGCCACAGTGAAGTTCGCGCGTGGGAGCTCCCCGCGGGCGGGACCGACGTCGGTTGCCTTCTGCGCGGCGGGATCGCTGGGCTCACCACTCGCCTGGCTTGCGAGAACGCCGACGACGATGGGAACGGTCGCGATGGCTACCACGACGCTTCGTACGACTGGTCTTGCGAAAAGCGACATCATTGTCTCCAATCGGGGTGTCCCAGCCCGGCGGGCTGCTGCGCGTCAGCAGCGTGGGACGGGTGCTCCTCATCTTGCTGGCCGCCCTGGGATGGCCCCCTTACGGGACGCTTACGCGCCCTTACCGGCGGCTTACGTCCATCGGCAGGTGGCTGTGATGTCTCAAGACATCGGCGACACCCGGACTCTTGCCCGCTACCCGGCCGCTATGGAACCGCTACCTCGCACTGGCAGCGTCACCGTCCACTACCATCTACAAACCATCTACAAAGGAGATCAACATGGCACTCGACGAAGACCCACTGAACGAGTTCGTCGGCCGCTTCGCCGGCGACCTGGGCGCGGTGTTCCACAACCAGGAGCCCGCAGCATGACCACCACCACAGTTGCGCGGTTCGACGGCCTCACCGCCGGGACCTGGGACATCGACGCCAGCCACTCGGAGGTGGGCTTCACCGTCCGCCACCTCATGAGCAAGGTCCGAGGCCAGTTCCGCACGTTCGAGGGGGTGCTCGTTATTGCCGACAACCCGCTCGACTCCTCCGTGACGGCGACCATCGACCTGAACTCGGTCGACACGCGCAACGAGGACCGCGATAACCACCTCCGCTCGAGCGACTTCTTTTCGGTGGAGACCCACCCCACGATGACCTTCCAGAGCACCTCGGTGCGCGAGGAGGACGGTGACCTGGTCGCCAGCGGTCTGCTCACCATCAAGGACGTCACCAACCCCGTGGACCTCCGGCTGCAGTACCTCGGGGCCGATTCCGACCCGTGGGGCAACAGCCGCGTCGGTTTCGAGGCCACTGCCACGATCAACCGCAAGGACTGGGGCGTCACCTTCAACGTTCCTCTCGACGGCGACAAGGTGATGATCGGTGACAAGGTCACGATCCTCATCGCGGTCGAGGCCGTCCTGCGGGCCGACTGACACACTCTCGGGCACGGGTCGGGGCGCCGCCCCCACCCGTGCCGGTCGGGATGATCGTCGAGCCCAATGCCGGCGATCGGATCGAGACAACCTGAACCCCGCTCGAAGGACGTCGGACGCCTCACGTCGTCATGCGGTCAATGAGCTCCTGGAGCCGGACCGCGCTCACCTGATGTCCGCCGGCTAACGCGCGTTGCAGGGCTTGGGCGACGACGGCCTGGGCATCGTCGTCACCTCGCTTCACTGCGAGCTCGCAGTGGGCAAGCCGCGCCTCGTACTGGGCGAGCTCCGGACCTGCGGCCAGTGCGTCCCGCACGTGTTCGGCCGCCTCGTCGATGCACTCCTGCGCGAGCAATGTGAGAGCGAGCCGCGAGCGCGCCCAGCAGGCCAACATCGACAGGTTCTCGCTGCTCTGCAGACTCCCGCGGAAGGCGTCGGCCGCGCCCTCAAGGTCACCCAGCGCCGAGTGCGCGATTCCGAGCGCGCGCAGCGTCACCGCCGTGTTGCCACGGTGCCCGATCCGTTGCGCGATAGACAGTCCCATCTCGGCGGCGGCCAAGCCCTCTGCGCATCGCCCGCACGCGACCAGCGCCTCCGCGTGATGCCACAGCACCATTGCCTCACCCTCGGCGTAGCCCAGGCCGCGCGCGAGCTCGAGCGCCGACTCCGTCTCTGCGAGCGCTTCCTGCGGCCGAGCTGCGAACACGAGACCGTGGCCGCGCGTTGATCGCGGCGTCACGACGCGCAGCAGATTCCCGTTGTCGGCGAACAGCTTCGCCACGCGATCGAACGCCGCGACGCCACCGGAGATGTCGCCGTTCCCGAACAGGGTCATCGCCCCGGCATCGAGGATGTCGGCGACGCCGGCGGCGTCGCCGATCGAGGTGAACAACGACAGCGCCTCGGCGAAGCGCGCCTCCGACCGCGGACCGTGCTCGAGGTTCATGTCCACCACTGCGGCCACGTGCAGCGCGCGGGCACGTGCCCCCGCGTCGTCCCCAGCCTCCGCCAGTGCGAGGCTGGCGAGCTCGGCTGCTCGCAGGAGATCCTCCGCGCCAGAAGTGAGCACGGCCAGCCGCGTCAACAACCGCGACCGGCCGGGTCTCGACACCATCCCGGCGAGCGCGGCGCGCAGGTCGTCACGGGCCCCCCGCAGGTCCCCACGCCGAGCATAGGTTTCCGCGCGGACCTCCAGCAGCGCGCTTCGCGCCTCACCGAGGGGATCCAGTTGCAACCCTTCGATCGCCAGCTGCTCTGCTTCGCGGTGCGCGAACCGGTCCAGCCGCTCGGTCGCCGCCTTCGCATACGCCGAGGCGGCCGCGCCGGCGTCTCCGGCACCTGCCAGATGCCGCGCCACCTCGTCGACCGGACTCCCGCTCTCCTCGAGGGCGGACGCGAGCAGCTGATGCAGGCGTGCGCGCTCAGCTGGGTCGAGCCTGTCGCGCACCGTCTCTGCGACGAGGTCGTGCGCCACGCGGAAGCCCGCGGCGACATGACGGACGAGCCGGTTCCGTGCGAGATCGCGCAGCACCGGGAGCGCATCCTGCGTCGTCGACGAGAGCGCCGTAGCCAGCAGCCGCACCGGCGCCGGTCGCCCGAGCAGCGCCAGCAACGCGAGCAGCTCCCTCGCGTCGCGCGGCTGTCGCTCGAACTGCCGCCACACCGCCTGCCGCTGCCCTGCGTGCGCGACCTCCCGCACCCGGTCCGGCGCTGGTTCGCCCACGACCCGCCACCCTCCGGAGGCGCCGCGGCGAAGCATCCCCTCGCGCTCCAGCGTCCGGACCGCCTGCAGCACGGCGAACGGACTGCCGTCGGTGTGCTCAGCAAGCGCGGACACGACCGGGTCGGACGCCACCAGCCGGCCGATCGCGGTCGCACCGAGCGGGCCGAGCTGCACCTCCACCGGTCGGGCCTCGGCAAGCACCGACAAGAAACGCGCCACCGGCGACTCCTCGCCGACCTCCTCCGGGCGGTATGCGCACACCATCGTCACGTCCACGCTGCGCCCCGCCAACAAAGCCAAGACATCGAGGCTGCTCGAGTCCGCCCACTGCAGGTCGTCGACCACCACCAGCGAGGGCGCCGTCGCCCCCAGGACACGGACTGCCCCTTGCTGGGTCAACGCTCGCCGCGTCTGGGGGTCGAGCGGAGGCTCCGGCGCGTCGAGGTCCGCCAGCACGTCGGCCAGCGAGGCGAGCGTCGCGGCACCGACAAGGCGTCGTACGTCGACACCCGTCGACAGTGCGGTCTGCAGCAACGTCCGGGCGAGACTCCACGGCTCGTCGCGCTCCGGCAGGAGCGCGCGTGCCGACAGCACCCGCCGGTCGACGACGGCGCAGAGCTCCTCGAGCAGGCGCGACTTCCCCCATCCAGACCGGCCCGCGACGACCCCGATCCGGTTTTCGCTGCCCAGCCCGCGGAGCTCGTCGAGCTCACGCTCACGCCCGACGAGCGGCGTCGCGTCGGCCCGCGGTCGCACCGGCGGGCGCGAGGCCCGCACCGGAACTGTGCCGCGCAGCAGCTGCTCGTGCAGGTGCGCGGCCTCCGCGGACGGGTCGATGCCGAGCTCGTCGGCCAAGACCCGGCGAAGGTCCGAGTACGCCGCGAGGGCCGCCGCGTTGTCGCCGTCCGCGGCGAACGCCCGAACGAGCAGCAGATGAGCCGCCTCGCGCAGGGGCTGACGTGCGACCGCCTCCGCCGCAAGGTTCACCGCGTCACGTGCCGCACCGGCGGCGAGAGCCGCGGCCGTGGCAACCTCCAGCGCCTCCTGGTGCAGCCGCTCGAGCCGGTCACGGTGCCCTCGCACCCAGTCGGCATACGCATCCTCAGGGAGCGGCTCACCCCACACACCGAGCGCCGAGTGCGCCGCCGCCCGGGCGGCCGCGACGTCACCGCGCGCCAGCGCGTCCCGCGCCCGCTCCACCTGGGCCTCGAACTGCTCAACATCCACCACGACACCCGGCCCCGAACGCAGCAAGTACCCACCGCCGGCGGTCTGGATCAGGTCGCTGTCCCCCAACGCACGGCGCGCCCGGTTCACCACCACGTTGAGGTTCGTCGGCGGATCCGCCGGCAGCTGCTCGCCCCACAGCGCCTCGATCAGCGCGTCCCGCGTCACCACCCGACCGCGCTCGACAGCGAGTATCCGCACCAGCTGCCGCACCCGGCGCCCACCGAACTGCGCGGCCTCGACCTCGCCGCCCTCACGGCGGACCGCGAACCGCCCGAGTAGCTCGATCTCCACCCCCACATCTTGCCCGCGCCCGCTACCCGGCCGCTATGGAACCGCTACCTCGCACTGGCAACGTCACCGGCCACCCCCATCTACAAGACATCTACGAAGGAGATCAAGATGGCAATCGACGAAGACCGACTGAACGAGTTCATCGGCCGATTCGCCGGCGACCTGGGCGCGGTGTTCCACGCAGCGACCGTGCTGGTCGGAGACCGGCTCGGACTGTACGCCGCGATGGGCGACGGCCGGCCGGTCACGCCTGCCGACCTCGCGACCCGGACCGGGTGCGACGAGCGCTACCTGGCCGAGTGGCTCGCCGCTCAGGCCGCGAGCGGGTACGCCGAGTACGACGCGGCGACACAGACGTTCCGGCTCACCGAGGAGCAGGCGTTCGCACTCACCAGTCCCGACAACCCGCTGTTCGCGCCGGGAGGCATGCAGGTCGCCGCGTCGACGATCGCCGACGTCGACCTGATCGCGGATGCGATGCGCACCGGTGACGGCGTCGACTGGGGCTCGCACAACCACGACCTGTTCGAGGGCACCGACCGGTTCTTCAAGCCCAACTACATCGGCAACCTCGTCGACGCGTGGCTGCCCGCGCTCGACGGCGTCGTCGCCGAACTCCAGACGGGTGCGCGTGTCGCCGACGTCGGCTGCGGCTACGGATCGTCCACGATCATCATGGCGAAGGCGTTCCCGAACTCGAGGTTCGTCGGCAGCGACCCGCATGGACCGTCGATCGAGGCGGCGCGCAAGACCGCGGCCGAGGCCGGGGTCGCCGACCGCTGCACCTTCGAGGTTGCCACCGCCACCGACTACGCCGGCAGCGGCTACGACCTGGTCACGTTCTTCGACTGCCTGCACGACATGGGCGACCCGGTCGGTGCGGCTTCCTACGTGCGCTCGACGCTGGCGGACGACGGCGTCTGGATGATCGTCGAGCCCAACGCCGGCGATCGGATCGAGGACAACCTGAACCCGGTCGGGCGCATCTTCTACTCGGCGTCGACCCTCCTCTGCGTCCCCAACTCGCTCAGCCAGCACGTCGGGCTCGCGCTCGGCGCGCAGGCCGGCGAGGAGCGCACGCGCGCAGTCGCCGAGGAGGGCGGATTCACCCGCTTCCGCCGCGCGGCCGAGACGCCGTTCAACGCGGTCTACGAGGCGCGGCCGTAATCCTCGTTCGCCGGACGGGATACGGGGACGCGGTGAAGCTCCTCCGTCCCGGCCCCTGGCACGGCCACCAACGGGACCCCGACCGGCGGTGCCACGGCCAGGACCGCCACCGCCTCAGCCACGGCGAGGCCGCTCAGCAGTGCCGACGACACCCACGAGCAGGTCCACCCTCGTCCCCACCGCCTCGGTCTCGGCCACCGCCTCGGTCTCTGCCACGACGGGCAGCTCAGCGGCGGTCCCGTCCACCCTCACCGCTCCCTGAGCTGAGCTGAGGGGCGACGATGCCCGCCGGATCGGTCCGCCGGCCGGGGGCACTTCGCCCAGCTGGCCAATCTGCTGCGCGGCTGTGATGTCCCAAGACATCGGAAAGTGCCGGACCTGCGACTGTGGGTCCGGCAGTGTCATTTCCCGGGGTGGTCTGGTGGGCCCTTTGGGTGCTCCGGTGCCTTTGGTAGTCGAAGTGCGGGTTCAGGACCAGCTCGCGCAGGAGCTCTCACCGGTGATGACGTTGATGATGCGGATCTGGAGGTCCTGGACGAACAGGATGAGGCAGGTTCCCTCGTAGGTTCGGCCGACACCATGACCGGAATGTAGCGGCCCGGCCATCGTCGACGGGGCCAGGTCGCGCCCGCTGCGCGTACCGAGCACCTCCCGGGCGCCATGGCGGGGAGGGTGTCCGCGGGTGCGGTGCTGGCTCCGGGCTGCGCCGCGTGATGTGCTGGACGAATGACGCTGGTCACCGGACTCGTCCTCGCTGCCGGCTCCGGCCGGCGCATGGGCACCCCCAAGGCGCTGCTGCGGGACCCCGACGGGACTTCCTGGCTCCTTCGCAGCATCGCCGCCATGAGCAGGGGCGGGTGCAGGTCCGTGGTCGTCGTCCTCGGCGCGGCGGGAGAGGCCGCGGCGCGGTTGCTGGAGGGCGAGGACGTGACCGCCATCCGGGCCAAGGACTGGGACCAGGGCATGGGCGCCTCCCTCCGGGAGGGTCTCACCCACCTGCTCGGCACCGACACCACGGTCGCCCTGGTGACGCTGGTCGACCTTCCGGACGTTGGCTCGGATGTCGTCGCCCGCATCGTCGCCCGCGCCCTCGCCCGCACCGCCGACGCCGCTGACACCACCGACGCCGCTGACACCCTCGACGCCGCCGACGACGCGGCCGGCAACTTGGCCGACGTCCTGGTCCGTGCGGCGTACCGGGGCGTGCCCGGTCACCCGGTGGCCATCGGGCGTGCCCACTGGGCCGAGGTGATCTCCTCGGCGGTCGGTGACCGCGGCGCTCGGGACTACCTCTCGGCGCACTCCGTGGCGCTCGTCGAGTGCGCCGACCTGGCCAGCGGCCGGGACGTGGACCGCCCCCCTGTCCCAGGTCCGACGAATGAGACATGATCGGGCCATGGAACCCTCCGTCGCCTCCGCCGCGGAGCTGGCCGAGATGCTCGGCCGCACGGGTTACCTGACGGACGACGCGCTGGCGACCGTGGCCTTCCTGGCGCTCCGGCTCGGCCGACCCCTCCTGCTCGAGGGGGAGCCCGGCACCGGCAAGACGGCTCTCGCGGAGGCCCTCGCGGAGGGGCTGGACCTTCCGTTGATCCGACTGCAGTGCTACGAGGGCATCGACGCGTCGCAGGCCCTCTACGACTGGGACTTCCCCCGCCAGATCCTCCACCTGAGGGCGGTCGAGACGAGCGCCCGTCTGCGCGACGGCTCGCCGGGCGACGCGGGACTCGCCCCTGCGGACGTGGCCGAGGTCGAGAAGTCGCTCTTCGACGAGCGGTTCCTGCTCGCGCGGCCGGTCCTTCGCGCCCTGCGCGAGAGCCCCGCGGTCCTGCTAGTCGACGAGGTCGACCGGGCCGACGACGAGTTCGAGGCCTTCCTCCTCGAGGTGCTCTCGACCTACCAGGTCACCATCCCCGAGATGGGCACGATCCGCGCGACGACCCCCCCGATCGTCATCCTCACCTCCAACCGCACCCGGGAGCTGCACGACGCCCTCAAGCGCCGCTGCCTCTACCACTGGATCGACCATCCCGGGCTCGCGCGCGAGCTCGCCATTGTCCGCACCCGGGCACCGCAGGTCAGTCAGGCGCTCGGAGCGCAGGTCGTGCGCCTCGTCCAGGAGCTCCGCTCGGGAGGGGACCTGCTCAAGCCCCCCGGAGTCGCCGAGACTCTCGACTGGGCCAGGGCGCTGGACGCGCTGGGCGCCAAGGAGCTCGACGTCGAGACCGCGGCGGCCACGCTCGGGGTCGCCGTGAAGTACCGCGAGGACACCGACCGGGTCCGCAGGAGCCTCGACCGGATCCTGGCGGGGTGACGGTGACGACCGCCCCCGACGCCCTGCTGCTCGGCTTCGCCCGCGCGCTGCGCGCTGCCGGTATGCCGGTCACGCCGGACCGGGAGCTCGGGTACCTCGAGGCTGTGGCGACCGTGGGCCTGGACCACGAACGGGCCACCTACTGGGCCGGCCGGGCGACCCTGTGCGGCAGTCCCGACGACACCGAGCGCTACGACCAGGTGTTCGCCGCCTGGTTCTCCGACCGCCGTCCCGAGGTGACGGCGGCCACCACAACGACCGTGCCACCGACCATCCAGGCCGGCTTGCACGACGAGCCCGGCGGCGGCGACGCCGAGCCCGACGCCGAGGTCATCCGGGCGCAGGCCAGCGCCACCGAGGTCCTCCGGCATCGGGACGTCGGCAACCTCAGCGCACTCGAGAAGGCTCAAATAGCAACGCTCTTCGCTTCCCTGCGGCGACCGACCCCCCAACGGCGCTCGGGCCGGCATACGGCATGGCACCGGGGCCAGGTCGACGCGCGGCGCACCCTGCGGCGCCAGCTCGAACGGCTCGGAGAGCCCGGACCGCTCGCGTGGCGCCGCCCGGCGACGCGGCCGCGACGGGTCGTCATGCTCGTCGACGTCTCCGGGTCGATGAGCGCCTACGCCGACTCCCTGCTGCGGCTGGCCCACCACTGGGCAGGCGGCGGGCGGCCGGTCGAGGTCTTCACCATGGGCACCCGGCTGACCCGCGTGACCCGGGCCCTGCGTCAACGGGACCCGGAACGCGCACTCGTCGCGGCTGGCGAGACGGTCCCCGACTGGTCCGGGGGGACCCGGCTCGGGGAGTCCCTCAAGGCGTTTCTCGACCGCTGGGGCCAGCGCGGCATGGCCCGCGGCGCGGTCGTCGTGGTCTTCAGCGACGGTTGGGAGCGCGGCGGCGTGGAGGTGCTCGACGAGCAGATGGGCCGGCTCCGCGCCCTCTCGCACCGCGTCGTCTGGGTCAACCCGCACCGCGGCAAGCAGGGCTACGCACCGGTCCAGCAGGGGGTCGTCGCGGCGCTGCCGCACTGCCACGCCTTCCTCGCCGGCCACTCCCTGCACACCTTCGACGAGCTGGTCGAGGTGGTCAGTCGTGCGTGAGGTCCTCCCGGAGCTGCTGCGTTGGTGGGAGCAGGGTGCCGCGGTGGGAATGGGCACGGTCGTCGCGACGTGGCGCTCGGCCCCGCGCCAGCCCGGCGCGTCGATGCTCGTCGGCCCTGCCGGAGAGGCCGTCGGCTCCGTGTCGGGCGGCTGCGTCGAGGGTGCGGTCTACGAGCTGTCCCAGTCCGTTGTCGAGTCGGGTTCGCCTGTGCTGCAACGCTACGGCGTCAGCGATGAGGACGCGTATGCGGTGGGGCTGACGTGCGGCGGCATCCTCGACGTCTACGTCGAGAGGGTCTCGCGGCAGACGTTCCCCGAGCTCGGGGACGTGGCCGCAGACATCGCCGAGGGGCGTCCGGTGGCGGTGGCCACCCTCGTCGAGCACCCGGACCCCGCGAGGCTGGGGCTGCGGCTCGTCGTCCGGCCGGAGGGGGACGAGCGGGACCGGCAGGGAAGCCTCGGAAGCGACCGCACCAATGACGCGGTGGCCGACGACGTGCGGGGCCTGCTGGCCGCCGGACACAGCGAGACCCTGACCTACGGCCCTGAGGGGGAGCGCCGGGGCGAGGGGATGCGCGTGTTCGCCTCCGTGCACGCGCCGGCTGCACGGATGCTCGTCTTCGGCGCCATCGACTTCGCGGCGGCGTGCGCCCGGGTCGGGAAGTTCCTCGGCTACACCGTTACCGTCTGCGACGCCCGCCCGGTCTTCGCCACCGCGAGCCGCTTCCCCGACGCGGACGAGGTCGTCGTCGACTGGCCGCACCGCTACCTTGCGGGCCAGGTGCATGCAGGCACCATCGACGACCGCACCGTCATCTGTGTCCTCACCCACGACCCCAAGTTCGACGTGCCCCTCCTCGAGGTGGCGCTGCGGCTGCCCGAGGTCGCCTACGTCGGGGCCATGGGCTCGCGACGCACCCACGAGGACCGGTTGGCCCGGCTGCGGGAGATCGGCCTGACGGAGGAGGAGCTCGCCGGCCTCTCCGGCCCGATCGGCCTCGACCTCGGGGCCCGCACCCCGGAGGAGACCGCGGTGAGCATCGCTGCGGAGATCATCGCCCAGCGCTGGGGGGGCCGGGGCCAGCGGCTGACCGACGCGGAGGGTCCCATCCACCACCACCACCCGGCCCACCACGACCCTGCCGCGGGCTGCTCCCGTGGGCAGGTCCCTGTCGCCCCCTTGCCACCGCACGCGCAACGCACGACGATCTGACAAGACCCACCCAGACCGACGAGGAGTCAACGATGACCCGAATCACGATGCAGGTTGATGGAGAGAGCTACGCGGACGAGGTCGAGGCGCGAATGCTCCTGGTCCACTACCTGCGAGAACGGCTCGGGAAGACGGGCACGGTCGTCGGCTGCGACACGAGCAACTGCGGCGCCTGCACCGTCCACCTCGACGGGCGCAGCGTCAAGTCGTGCAACGTCCTCGCCGTGCAGGCCGACGGGCACGAGGTGACGACGATCGAGGGCCTGGCCCAGGACGGGAAGCTCCACCCGATGCAGCAGGCCTTCCACGAGTGCCACGCCCTCCAGTGCGGCTACTGCACGCCGGGCATGATCATGCAGTCGATCGACATCCTCAACGAGAACCCCCACCCCACCGAGGCCGAGATCCGGGTCGGCCTCGAGGGCAACCTCTGCCGGTGCACCGGCTACCACAACATCGTCAAGGCCGTGCAGCAGGTTGCGGGGGGTGCGCTGTGACCGTCACGGAGCAGCAACCGTCCGCGGCGCCGCTGGAGGTGGGTGCCCCCCGCGCGCGCAAGGAGGACCAGCGCCTCATCACCGGTCGAACGAAATGGACCGACAACATCCAGCTGGCTGGGATGCTGCACCTGGCCATGGTCCGCAGCCCGTTCGCCCACGCCCGGATCACGTCCGTCAAGACCGAGGACGCGCGCGCGTCGAACGGGGTCGTCGCGGTCCTGACCGGTGCGGACGTCAAGGACATCCAGGGGTCGTTGCCCAACGCCTGGCCGATCACGCCGGACCAGAAGGCCCCACCGCACCCGTCGATCGCCGTGGACCGGGTCGCCTTCGCCGGCGAGATCGTCGCCGCGGTCGTCGCCCGGTCCGCCGCGGAGGCTCGTGACGCCGCGGAGCTGGTCGACGTCGACTACGAGCAGCTGCCCGCCGCCCTCGACCTCAAGCAGGCGGCGGAGGGCTCCGTGCTCGCCCACCCCGACCTCGGGACCAACACCAGTGCTGTCTGGAAGTACGACTCGGCCGGCGCGGGCACCGGGGGGAACGTCGACGAGGCGATCGAGGCTGCTCGCACGGACGGCATCCTCATCGAGCGGGAGTACCGCCAGCAACGGCTCATCCCCGCCTTCATGGAGCCGCGATCCGTCGTCTGCGACCCCACCGGCGAGCAGCTGGTGATCTGGAGCTCGACCCAGGTGCCGCACTTCGTGCGCATCTTCACCGCCGCCACGCTCGGCATACCGGAGAACAAGGTCAGGGTCATCGCCCCGGACGTCGGCGGCGGGTTCGGGGGGAAGCTGCAGTACACCCCCGAGGAGGCCGTCGTGACGATGGCCGCCCGCAAGGTCGGCAAGCCGTGCAAGTACACCGAGACCCGCAGCGAGTCGCTCGTCTCCGGGCACCACGGGCGGGACCAGTGGCAGCGGCTCACCCTGGCTGCCACCAAGGACGGGACCGTAACGGGGCTCAAGGTCGACCTGCTCGCGGACATGGGCGCGTACCTCGGCCTGGTGACCTCCGGCATCCCGATCCTCGGCGCGTTCATGTACAACGCCATCTACAAGTTCCCGTCCTACCGGTTCACCTGCACGAACCTCTTCACGAACAAGACGTGGACCGACGCCTACCGCGGAGCCGGGCGACCCGAGGCGACGTATGCCATCGAGCGGCTCATGGACGAGCTCGCCGTCGAGGTGGGCGTCGACCCGCTGAAGATCCGCGAGCAGAACTGGATCAGGCACGAGGAGTTCCCCTTCACCACGGTGGCCGGCATGGAGTACGACTCGGGCAACTACGAGGCCGCGACCGCCCGCGCCATCGAGCTCTTCGACTACAACGCGCTGCGGGTCGAGCAGGC
>JAABUR0100007361.1_pt1 | contig 13036 bp, 20 predicted proteins | sample 5560091 | NCBI WGS metagenome assembly JAABUR01 (sample SAMN10711879, study PRJNA513375) | rock metagenome | isolation source: Antarctica rocks | place: Antarctica: Victoria Land, University Valley sud
CGCCGCATAGCTCATGCTGGCCGCGCGCGACGACCTCATGCCCTCCGCGCTCGTGCTGGCGCGGCCCCTAGTGAGTAGTGAGGGTAGGGTTGTATCCCTCCCGTGAGGGCATAGCAGCTGGCGAGGTCCAGCACTGTGTGCGCGTGCGATGCGGCCTCGCTTCATCTGCGCTCGTGCTGGCGCGGCATCCAGGTGGCATCCTTTTGAGGGCATAGGCCATATTGCTGTCTACCCCACAGGCGTTTTCCAAGGCTACAGCAGTGCACGAGGCCTGGGCAACGCGTGGGGCCTCGGAGTTCGGCCTGCTGCACATTTTGCTGCTGGTGTGCTGGCAGGCACCTGTTACCATGACACAAGCTCTGGCTAGCTGCCCGCCGGTGAGCGGAAATATCAGGCATCAGGAGCGCGCCCGTCAAGCGTATACCCTGAGACAAGCGGCGGCATGCGCAGGTCAGCCCGCGGTGCCTAAAGCAGTCCGCGTGCATGACTATCATGTATCCCGACGCAACCGGGAGCGGCGGGCGCGCGCAGGCGCACCTGGCGGCGCTGAGCCACCCGGCGCGCGTGAACACGAGCGCGGCCGGCCACGGCGCGTTCCTGCTCGACGGCGCCTGGCGCGCGCGCATCCTCACCGACATGCGCCTGACCCTCGACGAGGGCGCGGCCGCCGCAGCGACGGCCGCCGCCGAGGGTACGACCGCCGTGCATGTGAACGGCGGCGCGGCGACGGCCGCCGCGGCCGCCGTGCACGTGAACGGTGGCGCGGCGACGGCCGCCGCGGCCGCCGTGCACGTGAACGGCGGCAGCTCAGCAGCCGAATCTGGCTGCATGTGACTTGTAGGGGTGGATTGCTTTCATCGGCACCTGTCGAGCATTGTGTCAAATGATACGTGCATGCAGCAATGCTAGGATTGTTCGCTGATGCGTATTGAGCTCGCACTAACGTGTCATTGCTCCCATGAGTTTGTGCTCTTGCGCGGCTGAGGTCATTGTGCCATGATGCGAGCCTTGCCCAGCAGCAGAGACTCTTTCGTATCCTGCTTGTCGGACCAGAGCAGTGAGGCTGCTGTTGGAAGCAGTGCCTGTGTTGCATGGTGGGGCGCCTGCTTGTCTGTATCTGTGCACTTCCTTTGCCGCGCACTGGCTTGTCACTCGGATAGGCAGCCTGATGGTGTCTGCTTCTGCTTCATTGGCAGGCATGCAGCTTGCCCTCACTGTGTTTGTTGTTTCAGCATCGATGCAATTGGACTGTGTGTGTTCGCTGGTATGTTTGACAGCTCTGCCTTGCCTCAATAGCAACGCATGACGATTTGAGTGTAAAATTGCATAGGGCTGCGCCCTACTTGCGCGCCCATAACAGTGCCCCAGCCAAGGCTTATGGCACAACAAGCAGCTGTCAATGTAAAGATGGCAACATGCGGTCACAGTAAGCAGCCTCTGCACCAGCCATGGGCCAGAGAATGCCATGGTCAAGACCTGCTAGGTCCTTACAATTCGGAATTGGACACAGGATGCGGTAGACTGTACTTTTTCCGCTTGCTGGTTTATTGACAGTAGATGAGCAGACTTTCCACGTGCCTCGTCTTGCTTTTTCTGCCAATGCTCGTGCGCGCTTTCGCATCTTTTCCGGGTGTGCGTTCGCCGTCCTTGAGCAGAGTCTCACAGGTATCTGGCCTGATCTGTTTCTATGAATGGTTCACGTATTGCCTTGGCTGTCGTGAAAATCTTACTGCGCACCTCCAATCCCAAAAGCGGGCTGGCGCAGGCTGCGCGCCCCCCGCAGCGCGTGTGCTCGTCGTCGCCTGCGAGCCGGCAGCGCGTGGTCAGCATGGCCTCCGCTGAACAGGCAAATTCGGACGCTGCAATATATCTCACATGTTTGTATATTGCGCACCTTGCCACAACGCGCTGGTACAATAACAGGTGGGGTGTCACTCGCAGGCAAAGAATGTGATCGGCGGGTCGCTGGAGCCAGCAGGCCCCAACTGCGGCTTCTACCGGGATGGGTACTGCTTCGCTGGCCCCGACGACGGCGGCGTGCACGCTGTGTGCGCTGAGGTGACGTCCCTGTTTTAGGCCGCGGGGAGCCAACATACAGGCGGCGTCCTCAGTGCTGGCGCACTGAACTACATAGTAGTATGTTAGACTGACAAAGCTGTGTCGCAGGTGACTGAGGAATTTTTGGGACTCATGAAGCGGTGGCGCAGGTGACGGAGGAGTTCCTGGAGTTCACCAAGGCGCACGGCAATGACCTGAGCACGCCGCGCCCGCCGAGCTTCCCGGGCCTGAAGCCTGGGGACCGCTGGTGCCTGTGCGTCTCCAGGTACCCACACATCCTGAACGCACGGCGAACTCACCTATTTGGGTCACCTGTTTGTGACAAAGCGAGGCAGCCGTTGCACACACATGTTGGTGAGCTAGGCACGCAAGTCACGACTGATAGCCTTAATTCGTGTGGCAACACACGCAAGGCTGCTTGGGCGGAGCGGCTGGCTGCGCAGCACGTGCGTGAAACCGCTTGCGGCCCAGGTGGAAGGAGGCTGCGGACGCCGGCAAGGCGCCGCCGGTGGTCCTGGCCGCCACGCACGAGCGCGCTCTGCAGACAGTCTCGCTGGACGTGCTGAAGCAGCACGCGGCTGGCGAGTGAAGGCAGCAAGCATTGGCGTGCTTGCTGCGAGCAGCGGCGTGAACATGGCGCATGCAACCTCTTGCCACGCATAGCTTAAAGAGCGTGATGTTGAACAAATATGATAGTATGCTGGGGACCGAACTGCGCGCACAATGAAGAACTCTGGTATGCTTTACATTGTGGTGCTACTCGATAGTGCTGGGGCCATGCTACCCCAGAGTGCTGAGGCTATAGATAATGTTTTGTTTTGATCGCAACAATTTTTTTGATATTGCAGATAATCAACAACTAGTGCTCATCCTGGACTACCCAAGCTAGCCATGCTCCTTTGCAGCATCTCATCCATGCTGTGATACATGTTTCCCCGCATGGCATGACGCACGCGCTGTAAACTCAGGCATCACATGCCTCTTTTTGCCCTTCGTGCACATGCAACTAAGTGCACCATGCACCTAAGTGCACCATTGATGTGCCAAAACATGCCTATCATGGCACTAGCTTGGCAACTCTCGCCTTATAGGTGTTCTCAGGACCTAGGAGGTTCAAAACCCACAGCATCTCAAGGACCCAGGAGTTCTGGCAAGACCCACAGCAGAAGACTGGGTGCATTATTTAAGATGACAAGGAATACTGCATGATGTATCAAATGCCAGTGGGTGCGACACACAAACTTCAGAATCCGCCGCCGCCGCCACCAAAGTCGCCGCCGCCACCAAAGTCACCGCCGCCGCCACCACCGCCGCCAAAGTCGCCGCCACCGCCATAATCGCCGCCGCCGCCAAAATTCCCGCCCCCACCTGCGGCATCGGTGGCGGCAGGTGAGCTGAGCTGCGTCCAAGAAAGTCGCCTGCTTGATGCTGGCAACGTGGCACCGGCGCACCGAAGCAAGAGCGACCACGACAATGCGCTCAGCAAATCAATAAGGTTTGAGGAGCTGGCGCGCCCGTTGTACTGGCAAGAAGACAAGAGGCACTGGCACGCAACAGCACCGCCCAGCTGCCTCCACATTGCCCAGCCCTCTTCCGAGCACTGCGTGATGGCTCAGCCGCACAACTGTTCACCACGCATGGACGTCAGCCTGCAAACGTCTCTATCCTCAGCACTATGTGCAATCCGTCTGCCACCTCACCCTCGGCCCAAGCACCTGACAGTACCGATGCTATGGGCGAGTCCCAGACCCATACAAGTTTGCGCTCCCGCATGCCTGGTGTGCGCACCTCCGTAGTCCATCGCGCCGCCGGCACCCCCGCCGCCGCCGCCCCCGTCGTAATAGTTGTTGACGACTTCAGTGCCGCCGCCGCCGTAGCCCATGCCGCCCATGCCGCCCATGCCGCCCATGCCGCCCATGCCTCCCATGCCGCCCATGCCGCCCATGCCGCCAAAGCCTGCAGAACATGACCACCTTCCTTGTTACCACCAGGATGTCTGCCACCTGTCAGCTCCCACATGATCAGGCCGCCTCCAAAGCCCGCAGAGCCGCAGCTGTGGAACGGCAACGCAGTCCCCCCTACCGCAGCGGCGCACAGCCCGGACACAGAGGGCCCCGCGGCGCACCGCCGCCGCTGTGGCCCATCATCTCGCCCAGCGCCAGACCGCCCAGCAGGCCGCCGCCCGCGCCGAGCGCTGCGCCCGTGCCGGCGCCCATGCCCGGCCGGCCCGCCCCGTACTGCGCGGGCGGGACGCCGCCGCCTGCACGCCCGCACAACCCCATTCGCGTCCTGATCGCCATCGCCACACGGAAGGCAAGCTCTCAACTGCAAGCTGTCGGCCACGCTGCCGCAGGGCGCACCCCAAGCTCCCCACACCCTGGATACCAAAAGCAAGTGCTCGTCCTAAGCGGCGCCCACTCGAGCTTTCAGCACTGCAGAGCCAGAGTCTAGTCAACCACCTTAGCACTTTTGCAGCTCAGAGGCTTCTAGCCTGTGTTGCATCCTGTGTGCTTTCTGATGCCTGCACATTTTTGCTGCCAAGGACACCATGTCACACCTCACGAGCGCTCCAACAGTCCATTTGCCTGTAAAGCTAATTCGCTTTGCCCTGGGCGCACCGTATGCTCCTTGCGGATAGCCTCCATACCCTGCGCAACCACACCGTCAGCAGTTGGCCGTCCGTCTGAAAACCTGCATCAGAGCGTCGCCCACAAACTCCTAGCCAACCAGCAACCAGAGTCGCAGCACAGGGCAGATTTCATAAGTACTTGTCACGCAGGAGCCTTCCAGGCGACCGGAAGCGCAAGATCCGCACCTGGCCGACCATAGCCCTGCTGCCCATACCCCTGCTGCCCGTACTGCGGCCTGCCGCCCAGGCCAAAGCCGCCCATGCCGCCGCCCATGCCGCCCATAGGCCCGCCCATGCCCCCCATGGTAGGGGGCCTCCCGAAACACGCTCCCATCTGTGCGCAACAGCAACGCTTGAAGGTTAGGTTCAACACCATGTGTAGCCCACACACGCCCAACCAGCAGTGGCGTCACACCCACGCGCTTGAGGCTGTATGTGTGCAGGCCAACACAGTCAGCATCACAAAGACGGCCTTCAAGCTCAGAGCTGCTGACACAGTTCAAAACAGCGTCAGCTGGCACCCCCGGCAACACGCAGGGCACCACCCACAGCCACACGCACTTGCACGCTCAGGCCTGCGCAAGCTCGGCGCTTTGACAGCAAAAGCTTTGCTGGTTCAACACGCAGTCTGTCAGCCAAAACAGCACGCTTGAGCGTCTACGGCAACGCCACGGAGCCAGGCACAGCCTCTTTCACTTAGAACCCTGCAGCCACTCTGAAGCCGGGCGCCCGAGTGCGCCAGCGGCGGAAGCTGGCCACGCAGCGCACCCAGCTACAGTTCAGTCAAGTCTCTCCCCAGAACAAGAGGCGAGCGCGGCTCTCACCTCTACCAACTTGACGCCGGCTTCAGCGCTGTGCTAGCAACCTGCGTCCCGGAGGCAGCAAGCAGCGTGACGCTGGTCCAAGCCTCACGAGCAGGAGCGATAGGCCGGATTACATCAACAAAGAGAAGGCGCGCCACACGGCAGGACACTGGCAGCGCGGGCGAGGTGGCAGCGCACAAAGGTGCTGAACAAATGCGAAACTGGCGCGCAGCGCACCTGCGCTTCCTGCGCAGCAAGCGAAGTCGGAAAGATGCAGACGGGGTCCTGTGCGCAGTGCAAGCGCCTACAGAGTGTGAGAATGTACTCCACACCGCCGACTTCACACAGCACGCACTTGAGACAGCAGGCCTGACGAGCGTGTGCTATCCTTCCCTGAATGGCAAGGCGGAGCTCAGACTTGGTTGAGTTCCTTGCAAGCACACGCGGGGCTAGTTAGGGCCAACAACCCTAGCAGAGTTACAAAGTGATATCATCAATGTGAAGAAGTGGGCGCTGCGGCTTACAATTCCGTGCACATGTTGAAAGGTGTGCTGAGGTCGTAGGTACATTAGGAGTCACACTGCCACAGGAAGGCGCGCTCGTTGGCACTGGCAGCCCTTTTTTTTGTCAAGCCGCTACTGCTCTCCGAATGCATGAAGCATGCAGGCTTGAAATTATGCGCGTCTCACATCAGCAGGTGGAGCATTTCCTGATACACTGTCTAGTGGACAGCAAGTCCGCACTGCACCATCAAGGTCTAAGCATTCTCCGCAGGTAGTGGGTCACGCAACAAGCCGTATCAGGTAAACTGTGATTTAGACCTTGCATGTCTGCTTTGTGTTGCTTGTGAGCCGTTCAACGGGCTGCCAGCTGAGCTGCTGCGCCGTGCTGTGCTTCATATAGGCTTAGCCTTCATTGCAACAAAGGAGCCTGACTTCACAGCTTGTTTTGAAAAAGCTTGTCAGGAAGCCGCAGGAGCAGACCAGCATGCATGTGCAGCATACCACGATGAGCCCGCCCGTGCCTGGGCTGCGGCATGAAAGCTGTTGACATCATGCCTCGAAGTGCTCCCACAAATGCTATTGGCGCAGCTTTGATCATGGCGCTGATCAAAGCTGCCCCTAGGGCGGCAGCAACCAGGCCGGAGCTGGGGGAAGAAGGTCGAGCAAAGGGGCCGACATCCACAGTGAATGCAGCACTCTCTTGGAGGTGCATGCACAGAGGGCGGCGGCCTAGCCGACAGCAGCAATGGACGCTAGCCACAGCGCGCCAGCTGAGGTCGCAGCCCTGCTGGCCGCGCACCCAGCGGCCGAGGCCTGCATCGATGCGGACGCGGGCTACTGCTGGGTGTTCCACCGGGCCAAGCTCACACTGTGGCGCTTCCTTGACGGTGCGTGCAGAATATGCAACGCAGCGTGCTTGATCGATCAAGCGCGCACACGGTGCGAACGCCTTGAAACGCAAGTTGTAACGCGTGTCCACACGCAGGTGTTAAAGCCCAAGTGCACGCCCGCCAGCTCCCGTACGCCTCTTCCGGGCGTCACCTGGTGGCAGTTGTCGCCAATGACCAGGCAAGTATGTTGGCGCCGCCCCGAGCCACTTTTGTGGTATCGCTGTCACACTTGCACCTTATCAAACCAGATCAAACCAGACCTACTGCTGTGCCACCTACTGTCCACAACTCAGTGACAGGCCACTGCTCGAGTAGAGCATCATACATAAGACCAGATCGACACGTGCGCATCACTGCAGGCCAAAGCGGGGGGGCCGACCGTGGTGCTCAGCACGGAGGACGGCAACGTGGCGGTGTGGCGCGACTTTGGCGCGCCGGGCGTGGAGGGCGGCGCCGACGCCGTCACGGAGCGCGTGTCGGGCGCGGTGACCGCGCTCGCCGCCGCGCCGGCGCCCGGCGGCGGCTTTGTTGCCGCGGTGGCCACCGCGGAGCACGGCGTGCGCCTGCTGCGCGGCACGGTCGGCGCGGGCGGCGCGCTGTCGGTGGCGGCGAGCGAGCTGGGCGCCGCCGCGGGCCCGACGTCGCCCGCGCAGGCGCGCCCGCGGCTGCGCTCCCGGCGGCAAGCAGCCTGCGAGCCTACACAACGATACTTTTCTTAAGACGACACGCCTGCGGCTGCGCTCCCGGCAGCAGGCACCCTGCGAGCACGACGGCTGTGCGGCCCAGGCCGGCACCCCGCACGCGGCTGCTCGCGTTCAAAGCGCACCGCCATCCACAGCAGCCCCGAGCGCAGGAAGCTTTCCTGCAGCCCACTTGCAAGCGCGCCACGCAGTCCGGGGCGCAGGCGGGAAGCTTCGGCCGGTGGCTGGGCTGGAGCGGCGGCGGCGGCGGCGGCGGCGGCGGCGAGCAGCAGGCCGCGGGCGCGGCGGCGGTGGCGCTGCGGCTGCTGCCCGGCAGCGGCGGAGCGCCCGCGCGCCTGCTGGCGCTGACGCGCGCAGGCCTGGAGTGCTGGCAGGCGCGCTCGCCTGTTTTGGCGCTCATGCGCTGCACGGCCCCAAAAGCCGGCAGGCGCGCCGCTGCACTGTTTCAGCGGACGTACCCAATGTTGCAGGCCTGTGCACAGCGCCCAGAGCTGCACCTGGGCAGGAAGGGGCTATCCTGCGGCAGACCTCCCCCACAGGAGGGGACGGGAGCATGGGCGCCGACGGCGCTGCGCGGCGCCCGGCGTCACGCCGCAGCTCATCAACGCCCAGCTCCGGAGCAGGGCGGTCTGTGTTTAACACAGGCCGGCAGCGGGCAGCGCGTCAGCGGATGCCGTGGCGCGCGCAGGTGCCCGTCGGAGCGGGCGCGCCGGAGCGGCTGCTGTGGACGGCCGGAAGCCCTGTTCAGGGTTCCGACCGCCCGCTGGACCTCGCACTCGCGCGCTCGCCGCGCGGCGCGTCGCTGATGGCCGCCGTCATGTCCGCCGACGACGCCGGCCAGGTGCCCCCGCGCGCCCGGCCGCGTCGCGTGCGTGAGGCGCCTGCCGTGGCAGCGCCAGTCACGGCCTGGGCAACCGCAGCCCGTGACCGGCGCCAGCGCATCTGACGCCCTTCCTGCTCGCAACGCTGGGGCCACCTGCGTCATCGAGCACGGCGCAGCAGCCCCCACTGACGCGCGCATGCATGCAGCCGGCCGCGCATGCGCTGAAAGCGCCAGGCAGTCGCAGCCGGCCATGCGGCGCAGCGGGCACGCGCGCCTGGGCGGCTGGCGAGGCTGCAGCAGCGCCCGGCGCGCTCAGGCCCGCCCCAGCTGCTGGCATGGCTGACGGGGCGCCGCGCGCGAGCAGCTCGCCGTGCACGCGCTGGACGTCCCTGGCGCGCGCGGCGCGCCGCCGACCTGGCGCGACCTCGGGCGCGTCGCCGGACGGCAGGCGGAGCCGGGGCTGCGCCTGGCGCCCGCGGCCGGCCTGGCGGCGGGCCTGCTCTGGCGGCCGCGCGCCGCGCTGCACCGCTGGGCGCCCGGCGAAGGTGGGGCCCCCGCACAACGCAGTGCTGCGCTTTGCCTGCGCCGGCTTGCACAGTGGAGGGCGGGTCACCTCGTGCGATGGGCTAGCAGTTGAAGCTCGAATGCCAAAAGTGTCTGCGAGGTGTCTCGGAAAGTCCTCTTGGCATCGAGCAGCATACCTGCCCCGTGGCCACTGAACGCCGCCTCGCGCGCGTCGCCGCTCGGCCGGATCAGGCGCGCGCCAGCAGCGAGTGCGGCGCCGGTCAGCGTCTGCTGCCGGGCGCGCAGCGGCGGTCAGGCTGCGCGACAGCTGCTGCAGCGTCGCGGCCGCGCCCGACGGCGCGTTCTGGGCGGTGCTGGGCATCGACGGCGGGGTGTCCAGCATTGCGCTCCACCCGCCGGCCGACCTCGGCGGCAGGGCGCCTGCTTCTGACGGTTCGCTGGCCTGGAGAGCCTATGCATGTTGCTTGTCTGTTTGCAGTACAGAGCCTGCGCCACCCGAAATGAAGCAGCATGGAAGCTTGAAGCATGCTGAGTGAGACGCCATGGCGCTGATGCTGAAAAACATATTGTAACTGTAATAACCGCGCGTTGCAACGGCGGTGCTGGTCGCCGCGCCGGCTCACATGGCTGGCGACCGCCGGGTAGCTGCTGCCGCCGAGGGCGGCTGCTGGGACACAGTACTCAGGAAGCGCCGGCAAAGTGGGATTAAGTTCAAACCGCTATCTTAGGTACAAATACTTAGGGGTGCACACGCCGCCTGCAGGGGACGCGCAGCTGCCAGCTCAGGTTGTCGCGCGCGGCGGCCCGCCAGCCGCCACGCTCGCGCCCGCCGACGGCGACCCGCCGGCAGCGGCCGCGGCCTTCCGACTGCTAGATGCGGCGCTGTCACGCGGCGGCGGCGGCGGCGGCGTCGGCGGCGGGGACCTGGTCGGGCGCCTGCGCGACGCGGGCGCGCTGCGCGGCGGCGGCGCCGCCAACCTGGTGGCGCAGTATAGCACCAGGCGCGCCCGTGTGACGCGCGGCGGCGCAGCGGCTCGGCCAGCAGCCTGTCCCAGGGCTGGGCGATGCGCAGCGCCTCCGCGCTCAGACCTGCTACGCCTCAAAGCTAAGCCTGTCCAGCGCTCTGCCGCACGGCTGTCACATTGTGGAAACGTTAATTATCGGGACACGCGCCTCGCGCGGCAGGCTGGCGGACACGCTGCCGAAGCACTGGGGCGGCGGCGGCGGCGGCGGCGCGGCCGGCGGCGCCGGCGACGTCGCGGCTGCGCTCGCGGACAAGCTGGGCCGGCACGGCGCGCTGCTGCGCGCGCTGGGCGCCGACGGCCTCGCTGCGCTTGACCCCGTCGCCACGAGGTGACGGGCGGCCGAGCTGCCCGTGTCATGCTGCTTCGGCTTGCTCCTGGCGACCTCAGTGCATTGAAATACTGTGCGTATGTGTCGTCCAAAGCATTCATCGGTATGCTGGGCAGCAGGCTGCCAGCCTGGCTGATCAGCCCAGCGGGGGCGCGCCGTCGGCACCGGGCGCCGCCCCACGGAAAGCCTGCCTCGCTTGCAGGGTGCTGATGGAGGACGGCGATCGCCTAGGGTGCCGATCCTAGGGTGCTGAATCTAGGGTGTTGACAACGAAAGGCGAGCGCCCAGGGTGCTGATCCTAGGGTGCTGAACCCAGGGTGCTGATGGAGAACGGCGAGCGCATGGCGGCCGTGGCGGCGGTGCGCAGCGCGGAAAACCGACTGCTGGGCGTGCGCGGGCACGACGCCGGCGCAGCGCCGGCGCCGCTGCAGCGCGCGATCGGCGACGCCGGCCGCCGCTGCATGCCCAAGGCGCGCCAGGCCGTGGCAGAGCTCCACGTGCGACGCGGGGCTCGTAGCCGGAAGCGTTGCAGGCCGCGCGCGCGGAGGCGCCACGGCCGCCACCTGGGCTGTGCGCGCGGCGACGCGGGGCGCCGCTGCGTGCGCCGTACTCGTGGTCGCCGCAACAGCTGCCCGACGCCGACGTGGCCTCTCTCGCCATGTGGACAGCTGTTCGGCAGGCGGCAGTGTGCTGTGAGCCTGCCAGCAGACGTTCATTGGGCGGCGCGGCCGCGCGCAGGTGGCCGCCGAGGTGACCAGCCGCAGCGAGTGGGAGGTGTTCTACGCGGCGCCCTCGCACTCGGCGCCCGCATTCCTCGCCGCCGTGGACGCGCTGGCGGCGCCGCCGCGCGGCGAGGCGGCCGGCGGCGGCGCGGGCGGCGCGCGCCCCGGCACCGGCGACCCCGACCAGGGCGCCGCGGCCGCGCTGGAGCAGCTCGCCGAGCTCGCGCGCGCCGTCCAGGCAAACTCCCACTTGTGCCCTAGAACCTGAACCCTAGCATGCCAGCCTGGCTGAACAGCCCGGCGCAGAGCGCGGCTGCATGCGCGCCAGCCGCCCCTGTTGGCGGCAACGCGCTGGTAATGGCACTTGCGAGCGTTTATTCCTGAGGCTGCCCGCCGAGCGCGCCGCTGTCGCGCGCGGCCCGCGGCGCGCCCCACCCACGCGCGCGCCGCGCGCGCAGGGCGCGTTTGCGGCCGCGCAGCAGCAGCGCGCCGCGCAGGCGGCCGAATTCCCGGCGGCCGCCGGGCGCGCGTTGCGCGGTTGCGCAGAGCCCGAGTGGCTTGCGGACGCGCCCGCGCGCGGGGCGCTGCGCGCGCTGTGCCGCGCCCTGATCAGGCGCGGGGCGGGGCCGCGGCGGCGCTGTTTGGAAGTCTTGCTCCTCATGGCGACGTGCGGGGTGCTGCTGGCGCGGTGCTGAGCGCTGCTGTCAGGCGTGCACGAGAGTCGCTGTGGTACCAGCGGGCCTGTCCGCGCTCCCGCATGCTGCGCTCCTGCGCCTGCCCGCGCACTGCGTGCACCCGCGGTGTCCGAGCTGCCCGCGTCCCTCAGGGCCTCTGTCCTCACTGGCCCGCTAACCCGCCGCACACCAGACACGCTCAGCGAGGTGTGCTCTTCCTGTATATGTTTTTGCTGACCCGCTGCGCGCGACGGCGACAGGCTGGCACCCGCGCTGGGCGCGGAGGCGCCCGAGCGCGCGCCGGGCGCGGCGGCGCTGCTGCTCGAGCTCGCGGAGCGGCTGCTGAACGCGTGCGCGGCCGCGGTGGCGGGCGCGGGCGCGGCCGCGGCGGCCGGCGCGCAGGCCGCCTACGAGGCCGACCGCGGCGAGGTGCTGCAGGCTGTGCTGGAGCAGGCGCTGCGCTTCCGCGAGCAGGGCGCGCCGCAGACCCTCTAGGTTTCTTTATAGATTTAAAGGTTGGGATGGTGGAGCAGGCGCTGCGCTTCCGCGAGCAGGGCGCGCCCGCAGCCCCTCATGGCTTTCATGTGGAGCGATCGCCTGTAGAGCAACAGGGGAGTCCCTGTGCATGAGGCCGACACCCTTGTGTGCACTCGTGACTATGGCCCTGAGACCGTTGTGTGTGCACGCGCCGCAGGCGACCGCACGACTCATATATATTTGCTAGTTCATGCGGGACGATACACTCCATCACGCTATAGTTCATGAGCGGACCTTAAGACCCCATGGCTGCAGTGCAGGGTGTTGCAGATGACAGCCGCGACGACCTAATAAGCTCACGGCCATGCGCCTGCCCCGCAGGCGAGCCCATGGGGCCCGCGCTGGCCGGCAAGCTGGAAGCGCTGGCGGACGCGCACGGCGCGCACGCGCAGCTGTTCGACCTGTGCGAGGCGCAGGGCGACTGGCAGCGCCTGCTCGACCACATGGCCGCGTCCGCCGCAGGTGAGCTCGAGTGCCAATGGCAAGGTTCCAAGCTAGATCATTTCTCTCAGTTGGAGTGTCACCAATCTCTGAAGAGCTGCTATCAGAGGTGGTGCGGAGTAATGGTGCTGGGGCCAACTCTCACATCGCAGTGTCACATCAGAGGTCGCAGTGGTGGCCAGCGCAGATGGATGTGCGACAAGGGCGCGGGCGCGCGGGCTGCGCGGCCAGCGCTCGCTTGCTGTTGGGGCGCCGCCGCGCGCCTGCTTAGCGCGCCTGCGCAGCGCCTGCTGAGCCCTGCCCTACCCTAAGCGCACCGCCTGCCGCGCAGCGCGCTCATGGACATGCGGTGCACCCTTGCGCTGATGCTGACTGTC